>ERZ1026780.1542-NODE-1542-length-14948-cov-7.084536_pt1 | contig 14948 bp, 16 predicted proteins | sample MGYA00380126_ERZ1026780 | MGnify/ENA primary metagenome ERZ1026780 (study PRJEB33269, sample SAMEA4719762) | human gut metagenome | biome: human-associated habitat; feature: organic feature; material: feces | place: Cameroon | collected 2013-10 ... | reverse complement strand
CGGAATATGACCGACCTGCTGGACGAAAACAAATCATAAAGAGCCGGGGCAGGGAGACTGCGAGCTGTATCCCTGCCCCCTCCAAAACAGGGTGGTTAGATGACACTAACTACAGAATGTGCCGAGAAAATAAACCAACATAGATGCACAAGTATGCCCACGGAGGAAAAAGCGAATGGCTGAAGAAATACGCATCCGTCAGAGCGCGCCCACGCTGGCGGGCATCAAGACGGGGAGCTTGTTTTCCTGTCCCTGCGAGGATCACGAGGCACTGATGACGGATATCCGGCGGCTGTCGCCCAAGGAGCTTTGCCTGCCGCTCCCGCGAAGGCAAAGAGTTCCCGCATGAGGTGGGGCTGCTTCTCAGCTATCCGTCGGAGGACATGAAGGGCTTTATCAACCACCGCCCGGGCGGCTTCAAATGCGCGGGGCTTTGGAAGGTCTATGGCGACGAGGAAAATGCACGCTCGCTATTCGAGAAATACAGAAAATGCACGGAGATCTACTGCGCACTTTGGCAAGGCGGCTTGAAGCTTGAGCAACTTACCGTTGCAGTTTGATCATATAAAATCATTAAAAGAAAGGAATTTACAAACATGAAAACTGCTGTTGTTTATTGGAGTGGTACGGGCAATACGGAGGCGATGGCGCGGGCCGTTGCCGAGGGCATGACTGCCGCGGGCGCAGAGGCTGTGCTGCTGACGCCCGATCAGATGCAGCCCGGCGATCTGAACACCTACGGGGCCATTGCCTTCGGCTGCCCCGCCATGGGCAGCGAGGTGCTGGAGGAAATGGAGTTCCAGCCCATGTTCGATGCCTGCAAGCACAGCCTCGGCGGGAAGCGTGTGGCACTGTTTGGCTCCTACGGCTGGGGTGACGGCGAGTGGATGCGTACTTGGGAGAGCGACTGCGACAGCGCAGGAGTGAACCTTGTTTGCGAGAGCGTGACCTGCACGGAGACGCCCGACGACGCGGCGCTTGAAGCCTGTCGCGCCCTGGGCAAGGCGTTGGTGGAATAAGAAACGGCCCCCGCCGCTGGCGGTTACTTTAGCGACAGATAGGTGCGATTTGCATTTGCTGAATAGCCTACCCGAAAAGGCAGGGACATCGCTTACGGTGTTCCTGCCTTGCGCTGTATAGCGATGCTTGGAGTATTGAAAAGAGTATGCGCAAGCATCCAAGACGGGTGATTAGAGAGTATCTGCGTTGAGTAGCCATGGAGCTGAATAAGAAAGCAAGGGTACATCGATTGGCTCTTTCGCTGAAAGTGCTGCTGTAGGTTTGCCAAACAAATTGGACGGTGAACGCAGCGGGAGACATCCAATTTCCGCAGGCATGCTGCTTTACGACTGGCGGATGGCACTGGCTCTTTTGTGGGTGGTGCCTGCGTTTCTGCGGAGGGCCTATCTCTCCCGGCGCATGGAAAAGCGGCATATAAAGAAGGGCCTTGTCACCCGCCGTGCGGACCCTGACGCCATGCAGGAGGTGTTGGAGTGCGCACCGGAGATCAAGGCGTGCAACCAGGAAGCGCGGTTTATCGACGACCTGAACCGCAGACTGGACGAAGCCACAGCCTCGCTGGATGTGGAAAGCGAGACGGCGGTGCAGGCGGCACTGCCCGGATTGATCAAGGATATGACGCCAATCATGCCATTCGTATCCCAAGACCTCGCAGAGGGCAACATGGAAATAGGAAGCAAACATCAAACTTGTGTATAATTGTTATATAGAGCTGTTACTGCAAAATTATATAACGGCCAAATTTATTCTGCCATAAAGAAAAGGTAGACAGCACGGTGATTTCCTGTGTGTCTACCTTTCTTTTATAGTTCCTCTTTGCCTTACTTCTGCCGGCTCTTTTTGTTTTGCAGCGCCCAATAGATCTTTTCTGAGGTGAACGGCAGGGAATGCACCAAAATCCCGGCGGCGTTCATCAGCGCGTTGCCGATGGCGGGGGCCACCGTGTGTAGTGCCGCCTCCCCGATGGACTTTGCCCCGTAGGGGCCGGAGGGCTCGTCGCTTTCAGCGAAGTCCACCTGGATGCAGCCGGGGGGCAGATCCTCCCGCCCGGGGATCTTGTATTGCAGGAAGGAGTCCGTCAGGAGCTTTCCGTCGGCGTTGTAATGCACATTCTCATACAGCGCCATGCCGATGCCCATGAGCACGCCGCCCTCCGCCTGTACCCGAGCCAGAGCCGGGTTGAGCACCTTTCCGCAGTCCGCCACGGACACAAAGCGCAAAAGCTGCAGCTTTCCGGTCTCTGGATCCAGATCGATCTCTGCGAAGCCGGACATGAATGTCAGCGGTGCCAGGCCGCTGATGTAGGTGGCCGTGCTGAGGATCTGCTGCGTGCCGCCGCCCTCCGCCTTTGTGCCGATGGCTTCAATAGACACCCGGCGCTCCGGCTCTGCCTTGACATATACGCCGCCGTCATAGGCCACCTCCTCCGCGCTGCAGTTCAGCAGCGCGGCACCCTGGCGGCAAATTTTCTGCGTCAGCTCCTCGGCCGCCTTCAAAATGGCGTTGCCCGCCACATAGGTGGTGGAGGAGGCGAATGCGCCGGAATCATAGGTAGCGTAATCCGTGTCTCCGCTGCGCACACAGACCTGCCGGGCGGTGGTGTGCAGCGCCTCGGCTGCGATCTGCGTCAGCACGGTGTCTGCCCCCGTGCCCAGGTCTGCCGCGCCAGTCAGCACTAAGAAGCTGCCGTCCGGCTCCAGGCGCAGGGTGACCGTGGCCTTGTCCGCCACGGGGATGCTGGTGCGGTGGGTGGTCAGCGCCACACCCACGGCGCGGATGTGCCCGTTGGGCAGCACCTTACGGGGATACTTTTCGTCCCAGCCGATCATCTCCCGGCCGCGCTCCATGCACTTATCCAGGGCGCAGCTCTTGATCTCGCTGTGCAGCACGCCGCCCACATCGCCCAGCCGCGCCATATTCTTCATGCGCAGGTCGTAGGGGCTCATGCCCAGCTTGTCTGCCAGCTCGCTCATGGCACTCTCCAAGGCGAAGCCGCCCTGCGTCGCGCCGTAGCCCCGCAGTGCGCCGCCGGCCACCATGTTGGTGTAGATGGTGCGGCCATTGTAATATATGGCGCGGGCGCGGTTATAGCTGGGGAGGATATTGTTGGCCACCACCATGGTAACGGGTGGACCTTCCTCGCCGTAGGCGCCGGTGTTGCTCATGTTCTCGATTTTGATGGCTCGCAGCGTGCCGTCCCGATCCGCCCCCAGAGAGACCCGCATCTCCATGGCGTGGCGGGTGGTGGTGGCGGCAAAATTCTCCTTGCGATCCAGGATCACCAGTGCCGGCCGCCCTGTTTTCACCGTCACAAATGCAGCAAGGGGGTCGGCAATGGCAACCTTTTTCCCACCGAAGCCGCCGCCCACGCGCATTTTGATGACCCGCACCCGGCCGATGGGCAGCCCCACGCACCGTGCCACCTGACGGCGCAGATGATAGGGCGCCTGGGTGGAGGCCACCACCGTCAGTCGACCGTCCGGGGCGAAGAAGGTGTAGCTGCGCAGGGTCTCCATCATGGCGTGCGCCTGTGCCTGGGTCTTGTAAACGGCGGAATAGACCACCTCGGAGTCGGCCAGCTCCCGATCCACATCGCCGATGTTGATCTGAAAGCAGGAAATTTGATTGTGCTTGGGATCGTATCCGGCGGCGGGGGCGGGGACAAAAATATCGTCCTCGTTGTGGATCACCACATTGCCCGTGGCACTCTCCTTCGGGTCCAGCACTGCCGGCAATACATCGTACTGCACCCGGATCAGCCGCAAGGCGCGTGCCGCGGCCGCCTCCGTCTCCGCAGCAACCAAAGCCACCTCATCCCCCACATAGCGCACCGTCCTGTCCAGGATCTTTCGGTCGTAGGGGCAGGACTCGGGATAGGTACAGCCGTTGGCGCTGTATCGAATGTCCGGCGCGTCCTCATAGGTAAAGATTGCCGCTACCCCCGGCACCTTGCAGGCGATGCGCGTATCAATGGAGCGGATATATGCGTGGGCATACGGGCTGCGCAGCGCCTTCACGATGAGGGTGCCCGGCAGCCTGGGATAGTCCTCCACATACACGGCGCCGCCCAGCATATTGGCGCGGGCGTCCACCTTGGGAAGTGTATTGCCGATGTTCTTCATTTCTCCACCTCCCGCAGCACTCTTGCGCACAGGGTTTGACAGAGCGCTTGCCTATACTCCGCGCTGGCGCGCATATTTCCGGCAAAGGACAGCTCCTCCGCCGCCGTCCGGGCGGCAAAGTCAGCCTCGGCGCCCCCGTCCAGCTGCTCCATGGCCTTATAAGCCAGTGCGGCGCAGTGGGGTCTTGCGCCCACGGCCAGCCGCCAGGTATTCTCCCGGCGCAACGCCGCCACATTTAGGATGGAAAAGTCCCCTGTGGAGGCGCGGAAATTGCAGAAGGCGCCCGCTCCGCCCGCCTTGGGCAGAATGATCTCCGTCAGCACATCCCGCCTGCGGGGGGCACGGAGAAACGCCTCCAGGGACAGCTCCCCCTGCTCGTGCAGGCGCACCCTGGCACCGCAGGCAAGGAGCGGCGTGATTACATCCGAAAATCCGTATTTGGAGGCCACGCTGGCCCCCACCGTTGCCAAATTGCGGAACTGCACGCCGATGATCTCCCCCGCGGAGCGGCTGATGATCCCGCCTGCATAGTCCTGCAGGATCGGCGAGGCCTCCAGGGCGCGCAGAGAGCACATGGCGCCCAGCCGGATCTGTCCGCTCTCGTCCTGCACAATATAGTCCAGCCCGCAGCCCGACAGGTCGATGGCCAGGGGAATCTCGATGGAGGTCATCCGCAAAAACAGGTTTCCGCCGATGAGTCGGCTGCGCTTGTTCTCCTGGAGAAGCTGGGCGCATTCCTCCACGGTCTGGGGACAAACATATTCTTTCACACGATACATAGCAGTCCTCCCTCAGGTCTTGCTTTCCTGTTCCAGATAGCTGCGGATGCCCCGCAGCTGCGCCTCGTAGCCGGAGCAGCGGCACAGGCTGCCGTTGAGATAGTGTAGGATGGAGGCATCGTCATAGGATGTTAGCTCCCGCTTCATGGCCAGCACGCTCATGATAAGCCCCGGCGCGCAGTATCCGCACTGATCTGCACCCTCTGCGGCCAAATGATCTGCCAGGGCGGTGGCCTCCTCCTGCACGCCCTCCACCGTGGTCACCCGGTGTCCGGCGGCTCTTGCGGTGGGCACCGAGCAGGACAGCACCGGCTTTTCGTCCAGCCAAACGGTGCATACGCCGCAGTTTGCGCTCTCGCAGCCGGAGCGAACGCTGTATAACCCCAGTCCTCGCAGCGTCTCCAGCAGCGGCGCCTCCGGCGCTGCCTCACAGCGGGTCTGCTTTCCATTCACGGTCAATGTAAACTGCATAACTCTTTCCTCATTACACAAAACCGGGTCACCCCCGGTATTTTCGGGGCAGAATGTTCGGAATTACAGAATATTCCGCCGAAAAACTGTTAAAACCTTGGCTTGACAAAGGATTGAAAACATTTTATCATAAAGCAGGCCAAGATCTGCATTTTTTGTAAAATTATTGTTAAAATACATGGGGGTGTTCCTATCACTGACAGAGAAATTGTAGAATCCTACATACCGATTGCGAAATTTATTGCAGCCATATGCGGTCCCTCCTGCGAGGTCGCCGTGCACTATCTGGCGGAGATCGATCATTCCATCATCGCCATTGAAAACGGCGCCCTGACAGGCCGAAAGGTTGGCGACGGCTTGATGGACTTTGACCTGCACCATATCTTTGACCCGGATCGTCTGCGCCAGCCCTATATCGCCAATTACACCGGCAAGCGCAGCGTCAACAACCGCATTTTTCGCTTTTCCACATATTACATTCATAATGACAAGGGGGAGAGCATCGGCCTGCTGAATGTCAACATAGATATATCCAATATCCTGGCCATGCAGGATACCATTTCCCGTGAGCTTCTCATGGGCAGTGCGTCCTCCGTGCCCAGCGAGATGCTTGCGCCCCAGGCGCTGGTGGTGTCCACGGATTCTTTGATCGACTCCACCCTGGACGAGGCCATGAAGCGCTACGGCTTCGACAATGCCAAGACTCTGGACAAGGCAGAAAAGCTCAAAATCATTTCTTACCTCTGCGACCACAACACCTTTGTGCTTAAGGGGTCGGTGAGTACGGTGGCCAAAAAGCTGGGTATTTCCGAGCCCACCACCTACCGCTACCTGCAGCAGCTCCGCGCCGATAAGGCGGAGGCTTGAAATAGCGAATATTACAATAGGGAGAGAGATCTGTATGCGAATCGTATGCAGATCTCTCTCCCTTGCGTTACATGGGTAGTATCAGAGAGATGTATTCTCCGCGTTCATGCGCAGGGGCACGAACCGGTGTCACTTCTCCTCGATCACGAAGCGCTCGTCGGTATCCTTTTTCCGATCCAGCAGCTTGGCGAGAATGATGTACACCACGAAGCCGGTGGCCATGCCCATGATGCTGGAGGGCACGGGGATGGCGGCCTGGTTTGCCACAACGATGCGGCACACCACAAAGCCGATGATCCAGGACAGGAAGGCAGACGGACGGAAGCCCACAGGCATGGTATACTCCTTGGTCTTGGGGGAATTGAGCACCCAGAAGTGGGCGATCAGCACGCCGGCAAAGGGGGTGGTAAACGCGCCCAGATAGCCCAGCCACTTGCCGAAGTTGTTGGCAAAGCCAAAGGTGGAGGCGAGCACGGCGATGGCGACGCAGATGATGGTCCAGCCCCACTTGGGGATCTTGATGCCCACCAGCTCGCTCATGTTGGTGAATGCCAGGGAGGAGGAGTACACATTGTTGTCGGTGGTGGTCCACAGAGCCAGCAGCAGCACCAGCAGGCCGGGGATCAGCAGACCCAGGGCGTTGAAGATATCGGTGAAGTTGCCTTTGCCGGTGGCCACGGACATCAGCACGGCAGACCCCTCAAACACGGAGGTGCCCACGATGAAGCCGAAGGCCACGCTGCCCACGATGTGGCTGGGCTTTTTGGAATAGCGGGAAATGTCGGCGGACAGGCAGGCGCCGTTGGCCCAGGTGGAGATAACATTGGAGATACCGGCGGCCATGGTCAGCTCACCCACGGGCTGCATGGCAAACACAGTGCTCAGGTCACCGCCCACATGCTTAGAGGTAGCGATGAGGCTGACCAGCAGCAGGATCAGCAGCGCAGGCACTGCGATAAAGCTGATAATGGTCAGGCCTTTGTAGCCGAAAATGGCGCTGGAGGTAATGCAAACGGCAAAGATCAGAATGGCTACAAAGCCGGGAAAGCCGGGCAGCAGCGCGGCGATGGAGGTGCCGAAGCTGTTCATCAGCACGCCGATCAGGCACATACCTAAAACACCCAGCACAACAGAGGAGATGACAGATCCCTTCTTGCCGAACACGATGCGCCCCAGGGAGGCGGTGGTCAGACCGGTGCGCTGGCCGATGACGCCCAGCAGGACGGCGATGACCATCAGCACGCAGTTGCCGATGAGAACTGCCAAAAGACCCTTGCTGGCAGTCAGGCCGGCACCCAGGGTTCCGCCCGTCAAAAAGGCACTGATGCTCACTGTAAAGCCGAACCACACGGCTGCGCTGTTGACGAAGCTCTTTTTGCTGTTTTCGGGAACTGCTGATGTACTGTAATCGCTGGTCATGCCCGAAGATAAAGTGTTCTTCTCGTCCATAAGTAGACTCTCTCTTTCATAAGATTCCAAGATCGCTGTTCTCCGAGCCTTGGCTTATATATTCCTACAACCCAACAGATCGGAAAACATTGTTATCCTGTTAACGCAAGCATACAGCACTAATAATTTTTTGTCAATAATAAATAATTTTCTGATAGGAAGAATATTTTTTAGGTTGATTCCTGTGCAAAAAATCAATTTATACTTGACATTTTGCAACTAAATATGTAATATATGGTTAGCGACTGATAATTAATTATTATCTAACACCGCAATTTTTTCAACCTAAACGATTCACAGAAAGGATTCAAATGGGTGCATTAACTATGGCAAATGAAGTCAAATTCGGTCTTGGCATCTCTACCGGCGCAGAGGGGCTTATGTACCCCATTCCCTATGCAGATGTCCACGACATCGTGGACATCTCCGTGTATGCGGAAAAACTGGGGTTCGATTCCGTCTGGGGCAACGACCACATCACCACCCAGCAGTATGTGTATAATGAGTTCGGGCGGCAGCCCCGCTACTATGCTCCCTTGCTGACCCTTGCGGCCATTGCCGAGCGCACCACCACCCTGAAGGTAGCCACCGGCCTGCTGGTGATCCCCTTCCGCAACCCCGCCATCGTGGCCAAGGAGCTTGCCACCCTGGACAACATCGCCGACGGGCGTCTGCTGGTGGGCGTGGGTTTGGGCGCCTACCGCGAGGAGTTCGAGGCGGAGTTCGGCGCGGCATCCGCCAACATGGTTCGCGGCCAGCTCTTTGATGAAAGCATCGCCATGATCCACCGCATCTTTACCGAGGAAAAGGTCAGCGCCACCGGCGAATACTTCGACATTCGGAATATCCAGTCCTTCCCCAAGCCGGTGCAGGAATTCTTCCCATTCTATTTCGGCGGTAACTCCGACAAGGGTCTCAGCCGCACCGTGAAGTACGGGCGGGGCTGGCTCCCCTTCGACCTCACCGTGGACGAGATCGCCGCCAGCGTGGCAAAGCTGAAGGAAAAGTGCGCCGAGGCCGGCCGCACCTACGACATTGATGTGGCTCCGCAGTTCTGCATCTCCATCGGCCGCACCCACGAGGAGGCCTGCCAGAAGTTTGAGCGCTCCCAGATCTACAAGCACACCATTTCCCTGGAGCAGTCCACCCTCAAGGGCAAGAAGGCCTCCGATTACACCGAGCGCAACCTGGTAGGTTCTCCCGACGAGATCATCGAGCGCATCGAGGCCTACCGCGCCGCCGGCGTCACCACCTTCTCCGCTCTCCTCTTTGCCAATAATACCTTGGAGGAGACCCGGGAGGATATGCAGTTCTTCTCCGAGAGCATCATCTCCAAATATAATAAGTAAGGAGGCCGATCACTATGCAAGCATTCCGTATCGACCGCCTGTGCGCGGCTGCCGGGGCGCAGGGCGTGGACTGTTTGGTGGCATCCTCCGCCGAAAACATCGCCTATATGAGCGGCGGCTACACCAGCATCGGCCAGTCCGTATCTGCGTCCACGCAGATCTACACTGTGCTTTCCGTTGCAAGCCGCAGCATCTCCTATGTGGTGTCTGTGGCGGATGTGCCCAATATCCTGGAGTTTGCGGGTCTGTCCGCCTGCATTTACTGCTACGGGCCCTTCCACTTTGAATTTGCATCGGGGGACGAACCCTTCACCCGCACCGCCGAGACGGTGTGCGCCCGCCGCTTTGCCACCGCTGAGGAGGCATTGGCCGCGGCGGTGAAGTCCGCCGGCAGCGCCCCAGCCTTTGATGAGACCCATATCCATTTCCAGCTTGCCAAGAAGCTGGCGCAGGTGCTGGGCATCGATGAACTCGCCCCCGCCTCTCCCATTTTCCGGGAGGCGCGCCGCGTCAAGCATCCCCAGGAGATCCGTATGCTGCGGGAGAGCGCCCAAATCGCGGAGGAGGCTCTTTTGCAGGCGCTCCACGGCGCAAAGCCCGGCATCACCGAGGCGGAGCTGGAGACGAGGTACCGTATGGCGGTCATCCGCCGCGGTGCGATCCCCTATTTCTTCGTGGCCACCGCCGCCAAGCGTGCCGCCTTTGTGGACGCCCATAACACTGACCTGCAGATCGGCGCGGGGGACATGATCCGCTTCGACTTCGGCTGCGTGTGGCACGGCTTCTATTCCGACCTGGCGCGCACGGCGGTGCTGGGTGCCCCGGATGAGGAGACCCTGGCAGCCTATAACGCCGTTGCCGCCGGTGCCCAGGCGCAGTTTGCCAAGCTCCGCCCCGGTGTCACCGCCCAGGAGATGTTCCGCGTTGCCGTGGAGGAGACCCGCAAGGCGGGGATCTCCGACTATCGCCGCAGCCATTGCGGTCACGGCATCGGCATGGAGGGCTACGATGTGCCCTCCCTGGCAGAGGGCGTGGACACGGTCATTGAGAAGAACATGGTTCTGTGCCTGGAAACGCCCTACTACCGTGTCGGCTGGGGCGGCGTGCAGATCGAGCATACAGTCGCCGTAACAGACGACGGTTTTGAGTTTTTGGACAGCGGGGACAATTCCCTAATCATTGTCCCCATAGACTGACAGAGAAAGGATGGCTGAATTATGAACATCGCAATTATCGGCGGCACCGGAGACATGGGCTATGGCCTGGCTCTTCGCCTGGCCAAGGCAGGTCACCGGGTGATTATCGGCTCCCGCACGGCGGAGCGCGCCGAGGAGGCCGCAAAAACCGCCCGGGAGACCACCGGGAGTGCCACTGTTTCCGGCGCTGAGAATGCCCAGGCTGTTGCCCAGGCAGAGCTGGTCATTCTTTCCGTTCCTTCCGCCGGCCACCGGGCCACGGTGGAGAGCCTCAGGGAAGCCCTGACAGGCAAGCCGGTGCTGGACATCACCGTCCCCCTGGCCTTTAAGCCCCTGCGCTATGCGCCCCCTGCCGAGGGCTCCAACGCCCTGGAGACTGCCGCCATTTTGGGTGAGGGCTGCCGCCTGGCCTCTGGTCTGCATACCATTTCCGCCACGCTGCTGTCGGATCTGGAGCATCCCGTGGAGGCCAATGCCCTGGTGGTAGGCAACGACCAGGAACTGAAGGACACAGTTTTGAACCTCAGCCGGGAGATCGGCATCACCGCCTATGATGCAGGTACCCTGAACCTCTCCTGCGCCCTGGAAAGCCAAACGCCCATGCTTATCGGCATGAACAAGCGCTACGGCAGCAAGCACATCGGCTTCAAGCTCATCGGCTTCTGATCCTATGATCGGTTATCAGCTTTTCTCGCCCGAGGGGATCGGAACGATCCAACCCGGTGCCGACCTTGCCCGCATTCTGGCCTATTCCTTTGAATCCGACGGTATGACGCTGCAGGACGGAGATATCCTGCTGCTTGCCCATAAGATCGTTTCCAAGGCGGAGGGGCGCGTGCAGCGCCTGTGCGATGTTTCGCCGTCGAAGCAGGCGCTGTCCCTTGCCCGTAAAACGGGCAAGGACGCCCCTCTTGTGGAGCTGATCCTGGAGGAAAGCGGCGAGATCCTCTGCGCACAGAAAGGGTTGCTCCTCTGCCACCACCGTTTGGGCTTTGTCTGCGCCGATGCCGCCGTGGACCGCTCCAATGCCGGTGACGGCATGGCCGTCCTGCTGCCCATCGATCCCGATGCCTCGGCGGCGCGGATCCGCCGGGCGCTGGAGGCACGCTATCGCTGCCGCCTGGGCGTGATCATCTGTGATACCCATGGCCGCTCCTTCCGGGAGGGTGCCAGCGGCATAGCCATCGGCGCCAGCGGCGTGCAGATGCTTAAGAGCTACATCGGCCAGGAAGACCGAGACGGGCGCATTATGCACAGCAGCGTGGAGGCGGTGGGCGATGAGCTGGCCGCGGCAGCCACCCTGCTGATGGAGCAGAGCAGCGCCGGCCGTCCCGCTGTTCTCATTCGGGGGCTTTCGCTTCTCGGCGAGGACACGGCGGCTGTAACCATTCGCAGCATGGAGCGGGATGTTGCCATCACCGCCATGAAAAAATCAAAAAAGAAAAGAGTTGAACTCCATGAGTAATCCCTACGGACTGAGCTTTGGCATTTTCGGCGGACACAGCCTGGAGGATACCATTGCCATCGTGCAGAAGGCGGAGTCGGCGGGTCTGGAGGCCTGCTGGATCTTTGAGGACTATTTCTACGGCGGCGCTTTTTCCACCGCTACCGCCTGCGCCCTCAGCACCCATAAAATCCAGATCGCCATCGGCGTCATCAATCCCTTTACCCGCCACCCCGCCCTTTCTGCCATGGAGGCCGCCTCTCTGGACGCCCTGTCCCACGGCCGCCTGATCGTTGGCATGGGCGGCAGCAACAAGGGCTGGATCCAGGACAAGGCGGGCATCCCCTTTGTCAAGCCCATCCAGGCCGCCGCAGAGGCGGCGGAGATCATCCGCCAGCTTGTCAACACCCGCCACACCCATTATAACGGCGAGGTGTTCCGGACCGGGCCCATCGACCTGGAATTTGAGACCTATCGCTCCGACATGCCCGTTTACCTGGGCGTGAAGGGGCCGAAGGCGCTCTTCAAGGCCGGCCAGATGGCCGACGGCGTGGTGCTGTCCTCCTGCACCTCCATTCCCTATATCAGCTATGCCAAGGAGCATATCCGGGCCGGTGCGGAGGCCGCCGGGCGGGATCCCTCCCAGCTGAAGATGGCCGCCTATTTCCCCACCGCCGTCAATGACAACGAGACCCTTGCGCGGGATGCCGTCCGCCCCTATTTGGCCAAATTCATCGGCATCCACGGCTATCACCCCATTATGTTTGAGGCCGGGCTCACCGAGGAGATCATCCGCCCCTTCAAGGAGGCGCTGATCCAGGGCAAGACCGCCCAGGTGATCCCCCTGGTCACCGACGACATCGTGGATAAGCTGGCCATTGCCGGCAACGCCGCCTATTGCAAGGATAAGCTGGCGGCCATCAACGCCGCCGGTGTGTCCATGCCCATCGCATTTGAGCTTCCCGGCCAGTCTCCCCTGGAGCTGGTCAACACCCTGGAGCGCGAGCTTCTTGCCTGAGCTACACCAATGAATTGAAGGAGCATTTGGCTATGAATTATATCAATAACATCACCGAGGCCATCGGCCACACACCGCTACTCAAACTCAACAAAATCGGAAAGGATGTCGGCGCCAATGTGTTTGTCAAGCTGGAGCATCTGAACCCCAGCGGCAGCTATAAGGATCGCATGGCGCTGGCCATGGTGGACGCCGCCGAGGCGGGCAAGACCTGGAATGGGAAAAAGCTGCCCCCCGACGGCGTGGTGGTGGAGGCCTCCGCCGGCAACACCGCCCCCGCCCTGGCGCTGGTGTGTGCCGCCAAGGGGCTGAAGGCGCGCCTGGTTCTCTATCGCTATCAGTTTGAGGGCGCCACCAACTCCCGTATGCAGATCACCCAGGCCTTTGGCCCGGAGGTCACGGTCTCCAGCGAGCCGGGGGACTATCTCACCGCGGAGCAGGTGGAGGAGTTTTCCAAGGAGGAGCCGGATATCCCCCATGTCATCGCTGCCAAAATGGATTGCCAGCGCATGGAGGATGATGACCCCAACACCGTGTGGGTAGATCAGATCTACAACATGGCCAACCTGGAGGGGCAGAAGTCCATGGCCCGGGAGATCTATGACCAGCTGGACGGACAGATTGATGCCATTGGCTGCTCTGTTGCCGCCGGCGGCACGCTTTATGGCCTGTGCCAGGGCCTTGCGGAGCTGGGCGTGCATCCTGAGCTGACCTTCGGCGTTGTCCCCAGCGGCAGCGAGTGCTATCTGAGCCTACCCAAGCGGGAGTGTGACTACGGCGAGTACAAGGTCTCCGATGCCCGCCACAAGGTGGCCGCCGCCATGGGGCTGGACAAGTGGGTCACGGAGGAATCCATCATTCACAAGATGGTCAAGGCGGGCTATCCCGACAAGTGCTTCCTGGTCACCGATGAGGAGGCGCGTGCCATGGCCAACCGTCTGTGCCAGGAGGAGGGCATCTTCTGCGGTATGTCTTCCGGTGCCAATGTCCTCATTGCCCTGGAGATCGCCAAGCGTCTCGGCCCGGGCAAGAATGTGGTCACCACCATCGTCGATCGCCGTGACCGCTACCTGTGCGAAATGCCCAACGAGAAGTATGTCGTCTGATAGGCGGGATACATAACATTTATTCAGAAAGAGAGGTCGCTGACTGACTATGAGCTTTTTCAAAAAAATTCGGGAAAGCAAAACCTTTCGCATGGTTCTCATTGCCGAGTTCGGTGCGCTTTCCATCCTGTTGGCCAAGTTTACTCGCTTTCCCATTTTTGCGGCGGCGCCATTTCTGAAAATGGATCTGGGCGAGATTCCACTGCTGCTGGCTGCCATGGTTTTGCCGGGCTTCAGCGGCCTGACGGCTCTGCTGGTGAAGGAGATGCTCTCCTTCCTTATTTTCGGCACGAACCTGTATAGCCTGACGGCGGACTTTTTGGCCTGCGGCTGCTTTTTGCTGGTCTTCACGCTGCTGCGCCGGCGGGAGCTGTCCCTGCGCCGCTTCGTGGTGGCCACAACGGTGGCGGCCGTGGCGCGGATGGCGTTCTCCATCCCCCTCAATCTGGTGATATTGCAGCTGCAATACGGCTCCAGCATCGAGACCATCTGGGCGCAGATGCCCTTCATCGTGCCCTTTAATGGGCTGAAGTGCGTGCTGGATGCGGTGTGTATTGTTCCCCTGTACCACCGCCTCACCACCATGATCACCGCCAGCGCGGTTGCCCTTGCCCAGGGCGATGAAAATCAGCTGAATGAGCGGGAAAATATCTAAATAATTTCCAAAAATTAATTTAGATATGATTTAGTAGATGAGAGCAAAAAATTTAGCAAAAAATGACAGGAACTGTGAGCCGCCCCGGCTTGTGTGTGCAGCACGAGTTGGGGCGGTTCATCGTTTGTCCTGTTTTTGGGGGACGGGGGCATATGATTTTTTTCAGCTCTCTGCGCCGCAGAGCTTGTCCCGGTAGATCATCATGGCGGCCAGGATGCCGGACTTGAGATGATTGGTGAGCTTGCAGTTCGCCGCGATGAAATAGCTGTCGCCGCCGCAGGTCAGGCGCAGGCTTCCCACCCCGTAGCCGTTCTTGCTACGGGGAAATCCAGAACAGAAGAGGCGGGCATGGGCAGCTCGTAGGGCAGGGGGCTGCCGAAGGCGTGGATGAAGAACACCAGGTGCCGGGTGGTGACATATGCTCACATTCTGGACGAGGATAGAAAGGTCAATGCTCAGAAATTCGAGACAG
>ERZ1026780.1538-NODE-1538-length-14974-cov-13.038005_pt1 | contig 14974 bp, 11 predicted proteins | sample MGYA00380126_ERZ1026780 | MGnify/ENA primary metagenome ERZ1026780 (study PRJEB33269, sample SAMEA4719762) | human gut metagenome | biome: human-associated habitat; feature: organic feature; material: feces | place: Cameroon | collected 2013-10 ... | reverse complement strand
TGTTATGAGTTCCTATTTTTTTTCATAGTGTTGCACTTGATAGTATAATTCACCAGCACAAAAAGCCGTGCCGCCTCAAATGAGGCGGCACGGCTTACTTTTGCAGGGAAGCGATTTTGCTTATTTTTGCTTTTTGAAGAGAGTTTTCTTGACCTTTTGCTTTACTGTGGCTTTTCTCGCGGCTTTTTCCTTTTCGTATGCGGCTATGCGCGCGGAAAGCCCGGAAACAGAACGCTTGAGCTCGCGCTCACGCTCGAGCGCGGCATAAAGCTCGGTTGCCAGCTCTTCTGCCTTGGCTTCGGAGATTTTCGCCGCTTCTTTTTCGGTTTCCGCTTCGCGGCGCGCTCTCGCAAGCTCTGTCTCATACTGCGCGCGGGCTTCGTCATGCTCCGCGGAAAGCTCCGCTATATATTCTATTACATCCTGCTTATTATAACCCTTGACGGAATTTCTGAATTTCACGGAATTGTTCATCCTAAACCGTACCTCCGATGCCTTTTTTATTATTTTATCACATATCGCACAAAATGTCCATAGCCACAGACAAAAAAATACCGATGAAAAATCATCGGTATTTTTTGTTTAAAAATTACTTAAGGAGTGAACGATAGAGCTCTGCAATATCTGCCACGCTTGTTTCCTTCGGGTTGCCGGGACGGCAGGCATCGTCATAAGCGGACTGAGCAAGGAAGGGAATATCCTCTTCTTTTACTATGCCTACGAGGTTTGCGGGGATGCCGACATCCTTGGAGAGCTGCTTAACAGCGTCTACAGCGGCTTTTCTGTATTCAGCCTGAGTCATCTTCTCTGTGCCCTCAACGCCCATAGCCTTTGCAATATCGCGATACTTCTCGCCTGTGCAATCTGCATTGTATTCCATAACCGTAGGAAGGATGATAGCGTTTGCAACGCCGTGAGGTGTATCATAGAGTGCGCCGAGAGGATGAGCCATAGAGTGAACTATGCCGAGACCTACATTGGAGAAGCCCATGCCTGCAACATACTGACCGAGAGCCATGCCTTCGCGTCCTTCGGGAGTGTTGGCAACAGCACCGCGGAGCGAACGGGAAATAATCTCGATAGCCTTGAGGTGGAACATATCGGAAAGCTCCCATGCACCTGCTGTGATGTAGCCTTCAATAGCGTGTGTGAGCGCGTCCATACCTGTAGCGGCTGTCAGACCCTTGGGCATAGAGGACATCATGTCGGGGTCGATAACGGCTACGACAGGGATATCATGCGGGTCAACGCAAACGAACTTTCTGTTCTTCTCAACATCCGTGATAACATAGTTTATTGTAACCTCAGCGGCAGTACCTGCTGTGGTAGGAACTGCGATTATCGGAACGCACTTGTTCTTTGTCGCAACGGCGCCCTCGAGGCTTCTTACATCCTCGTGCTCGGGGTTTGCAATGATTATGCCGATAGCCTTTGCGGTATCCATGGAGGAGCCGCCACCGATAGCGATAAGATAATCAGCACCGGATTTCTTGAATGCGGCAACGCCGTGCTGAACATTTTCGATTGTGGGGTTCGGCTTGATTTCTGAATAGATTTCAAAATCGAGACCTTCGCGTGAGAGGATATCGGTAACTTTCTGAGTTACACCGAATTTGATAAGGTCGGGGTCGGAGCAAACGAATGCTTTCTTGAAGCCGCGACCGCGAGCTTCTGTAACTATGCTTTCGATAGCGCCTTTTCCGTGGTAAGATGTTTCATTGAGTACAAAACGATTCATTTATTATACCTCCTGTACAGCCGCTTGGCGCGGCTTGTTATCGTCTTTATTGTAATACTTTTTTGCTCTCGTGTCAATATTATTTTGCCGTTTTATATTAAGATAATGTAAAAATTTCCGCATAGTATCGTTACAAAAAATCGCTATGGACATTTTCTCCCGTTTGTGATAAAATATCAGCAGAAAAGGAGGCGTACCTATGCATTCACGCTATTTTATAAACAGAAAAAATCCCCTCGCTTTGCTTTCCGTCGCGCTCATGCTCATCTCTTCCGCGATAAGAATCGTTTATTATACCTCGCGACCGATGACGCCGCAGATTTTCTGGATTTACCTTGTAAATACCGTCGCCGCGGCGGTGATATTCTTTGTCGCAGTCGTGTTTTTCGGCAGGAAACTTCCACAGCTCACGGCACTTCCCGTGGCGATGGGCGTGGCATTCTTCGCCTATAAAGCACTCGGCTTTCCGAGCAGAGTACATACCGTGCTGTGCCTTCTTCTGTATGCCGGAGTACTTGCGCTTTATGCACTCACGGTTTTCGGCGTGATAAGGACAAAATATCTGCTTTATCCGCTCTTCGGCTTGCCTTTCCTTTATCATCTCTTCGTCGAGGATACGCAGAAATATTTCTTTGCCGAGCCGCCGGTGCCTGTTTTCGAGTGGTTGCCCGAAATTTCCGTTCTTTGCATCATGGCATCGCTTTTCTTCATATCCGTTTCGCTCGAAAAAAGAAAGTAAACGCATAATCCGCCCGCCGCGCGAATAAATATATACAAACAAAAAGCAAAAAAGCCGCTTTTGCGGCGGGAGGATATGATGTTTGTATATTCGTTTCGTATGTCCACAGTGAAATTCATCTGCGTGGCGGCACTTTCCGTGGCGGTTCTGCTTGCCCTTGTCGCTTTCGTGCCTACATATGACGCAGATGAATCGGCATCCACTATCTCATATGCCAAAATTTATTCAAGCGCCGATAGGGTAGCATTCATTTCGCAGTTCGGCTGGAGCGTTGAAGAAACGCCTGTAGATGAAAAGGATGTGACTATTCCGGCGTCGTTTGATAAGATTTATGAAAATTATAATCAGCTCCAGAAAAATCAGGGACTCAGCCTGAATAAATATAAAGGAAAAGAGGTAACCCGCTATACCTACAAAATAACGAATTACCCCGAATATGACGGTGATGTATATATAAATCTGCTTGTTTTCAAAAATAAAGTGATAGGCGGCGATGTATGCAGTGCCGATTCCTCGGGCTTTGTGCATGGATTTTCGCGCGATGTGACCCTGCCGTGATTATTTTTCCGATTTATAGCGGCGAAATTCACTGCGGCGTTCCTTTACCCATCTGACAAAGGCATCGAGAGTCTCATCAGATACCATGCGCAGGTCGTAATATGTAGAGAAAAATCTCGCAAATGAATCATCGAAATATTTGCTCATAAACTCTTTTGTTATAAATTCGAGATATTCATTGTATTTTATGAGCGGATAATAATATCTCATCTTGCCTTTCTTTTCGGAATAGATGAAGCCCTTTTCATTGAGCCTGTTCAGCATGGTGATAAGGGCAGGGACAGCCCAACCGCGCTCCTTGCCTATTTTCTCCATGATTTGCGTTGTCGTAACAGGCGGAGTACTTTCCCATATGGCGGACATGACATCAAATTCGGTTTCGGGGAGCTTTTTCATTGCGTTCCTCCTTATAATATACAAGTGTATTTAATGCTTTTTTAATAATTATACATGAGTATAAAACAAAAGTCAAGCGAAAAACGCAATTTTTTCTAAAATTTACCTGTTTTTTGCATAAAAAGCCTTCTCCTGCGGGAGAAGGGGGACCGCGTGAGCGGTGGATGAGGAGTAGGCGTTGCCTTTTGCTGTAAATCGGTTTTAAACATTGATGTGACACCTCATCCGTCAGCCTTTGGCTGACACCTTCTGCCCCTGTCTCGGCGACGCCGACCGCGTTTGCTTCGCAAATCGGTCAATTCCCCGCAGGGGAAGGCACAGATAATTCCATCAGTGCAAACTGCCGCTGAGCCTCCTTTGTGTAAAGGGAGGTGGCATTTTTGCAAAAAAATGACGGAGGGATTGCCAAAAGAGATTTTTTATAAGTCGGAATCTGTCGAAAAATCGCATCGGCGGATTCTTTTTTTATTTTGATGAAAACTGTTGTATACTTTCTTGGCAATATGATGTATATGATTGTTTGCATATATGTTAACAGTACAATTTCAAAGAACATAGTATACAAAAAATCAAGTTTTTAATGCATTTCCTATTAACAATATCAGATTTTTGCCTTATAATTAAGATATCATGTAGTATTGTCGCTCTTCATGATATTTAAGTGGCTTTCGGCAGAAATATGCCGCGGGAGTTGCCGTATCTTGCGGTGATTGTTGCCTTTGCTTCCTTAATTTATTATGATGCGATGATATGAACGAAATTTTAAGGAGGAAAAATATGAACAAATTTTTTAAGCGTCTTGCTTTGCTTCTGGCTGTGCTTATGATTGTCAGCATGATGCCCGTGCAGCTTTTTGCCGACAACAGCGTCACAGGCGAAGAGCAGAGCAATGGCACTGGTGAAGCGAGCGGCAACTCTAATGCGGTCGCTAAAATCGGCAACACAGGATATGAATCTCTCGCAGACGCTATTGCCAATGCAACTCCCGATACTAACGGCGTAATCACCTATAAAATTTCCGGCAAGGCAGAAATTTCCGGTGCTGATCAGTGGATTAGCTTCGTGAAAAATGCTGAAGGTGTTACAGCTGTTAAGTTCGTGGGAATGACTGCGGATGCTGAAATCAGCATCACAAGCTCAGGGTCTATCCTCGGCGTTAAAGGTGTTGATGTAGATGTAAGCTTTGAAAATCTTACACTTTCTCATCCGAACGGCATATGGGTAAATGACCTCGGTCATGCAACCAACTACTTCGCATGCATGGTTCGTAACAGCGGACACACTGTTACATATACGAACTGCACATTCCCGAATGGCGCATGCAACAACCAGTATGGCAAGACAGTATTTGACGGTTGTAAGTTTACAAATGCAACATCCGGCAAATACAATTTCTGGAACTACGGCGGCAATACTGAAATCAAGAACAGCACATTTACAGGCGTTCGCGGTATCAAGACCTACAATGAGGGCACACTTGCTGTTGCTCCCACTGTTAAGATTGAAAATACCACATTCGAAGGTCTGACAGAAAAGGCTGCTATCGTAGCATCCAAGGCTACAGATATCACTCTGGACAATGTTTCTGCAACAGGTTGCACAAAAGGATTTTTCCAGAAAGATATCGAATACTCCGGCGAAAAGACAACCATTGAGGCGAATGGTTCTGCTATCAGCGGTAACTTTAATATTACAGCTGAAAAGGGAGCTGCTGCCGCTAAGGAAGAGTTCAACATCACCGGCGGTACATTTAAAGGTGAAGTATCTTCTGATTACCTTGCTGATGGTTTTGAAGTCAAAGATAACGGCGACGGCACATACGGCGTGGCGGCAAAGAATTATGTTGCTGCTATCGGTGACGCTTATTACTCCACATTGCAGGAAGCAATTGATGCGGCTACGAGGAACAGCATCGTCACGCTGCTGGCCGACACAAAGGAAAATGTCATCATCAGCACGCCCTATGTGACGCTTGACCTGAACGGTCATACCCTCAACGGCAGCACAGGAGAGAGAAAGCCTGCGCTGACCGTCACCGCAAGAGTCACGGTCAAGGACAGCAGCACGGCGCAGACCGGTACCATCATGCGCGAGGATACCGCGGAGAACTCCGGCGTTTCCTCCCACTATGTCATTGATATTCAGGGGAACGGCTGGCTCACCTTTGAGAGCGGTATTGTCAAAAACGACAGCGGCAACTCTGAAGGCAAGGGTGCATCTCTGGTGCGCGTCGGTGACGACAGCGTTGCCAAGTATCCCGGTTTCAACATCAAGGGCGGCAGCTTCACGCAGGACAACTTCATCGTCATCAAGGTTGACCGCGGTGATCTGTTCCTCAATGGCGGTACGCTGAATTCTGCCAACAGCTATGCAGTTGAGAACTGGCTCAGAGCGACGATCAAGGGCGGCACGGTCAACGGCGCAGTTTCTTCCTGGACATACAGCGGCGGCTCAAATTCCACGCTCGAGATCAGCGGCGGCACCGTCAACGGCAATGTTGAATCCGTCAGCTATGACGGCAGTGCTGACAAGAAGGCAAAGGTTTCCATTACCGGCGGCACGGTCAACGGCACGCTCAGTACAAAGATCTATGATAGTACGACCACTCCCGATAAGGAAATAGCTACTATCGAAGTAACCGGCGGTACGTTCAGCAGTGACCCGACCGCCTATTTGGTCGAAAGCTCGAGTGTTACGAAGAATAGCGACGGCACTTACGGCGTAGCGAAGGCTTACCTTGCCAAGGTCGGCGACACAAGCTATTACACCATGGATGAAGCCTTCAAGGCGCAGACGGCAAGCGGCAAACCCATCGTTATGCTTCGTGACTACACCACCAGAGGAACCTTTAATTCCGGCAGCATCAACCGCACGGTGGATCTGAACGGATTTACTTGGACTTATACCGGCACCGATGACAATGATGCAGCGTTTGAGATCAATTATCCCAACGCCACTTTGACCGTAAAGAACGGTAAAGTTGTCAGTGCTTCGATGGCTGGCTTGATTCCGTCGGCTGTGAGTGGAACTATCACTTACGATGAATCCAGTCTTGTATTTGATGGCGTTGTAATAACTGCAAATGGTCATAGCGGTATCGAGACCAACGGCAACAACACAAACGATACCGTTACGCTGAAGAACAGCACGCTGAATGTTCCGAACGGCTTCGGCATCTACTTCCCGAGCAGCGGCAAGCTGATTATTGAAAATTCTAAGATTACAGCTAAGACCATGGGCGTTCAGGTATGCTCCGGTGCTCTTAGTATCTCCGGCGCAAATACAGCAATCACTGTTACCGGCGATGCTGTAGAAAAGACCGAGAACGACGGTGCAATCCAAGATGGTGCGGCAATCTCTATTGTAAATCGCACCGGCTATAAGGGTCTTGAAAAAGTTGAAATCGAGAACGGTAAGTTTACTTCCAAGGCAGGCAATGCTGCTCTCAAGGCTTACAACTGGGAAAACAAGACCGAGAGCGCTTTCACAGCAAGTGAAAAAGTTGCAGTTTCCGGCGGTACTTTCTCGTCTGAAGTTTCCGAAGACCTTTGTGCAGAAGGCTTTATTCCTACAAAGAATGCAGACGACACATATGGTGTGAAGGCAGGCAAGTATGTAGCACAGATTGGTAGCACAAAGTATGAAACACTCGAGGAAGCTGTTGCAGCTGCAAACGCTGGCGACACAGTTACACTGCTCGCTGATGTAACAGCTGATGTTGTTATCAATAAGAACATCACACTCGACCTCGGCGGCAAGACACTGACAAATACAGGCGCAGGCAAGGCTACAATTTCTGTGACAGGCGGCACAACTGCAACTGTAAAGAACGGTAATGTAATTGGCGGCGCAAGCTACTATAACATCGGAGTCGGCACGGAAGTGAACTCCACTGCTAACCTGACTCTCGAAGATGTTACTGCTACAGCCGGCAATACAGGCTCTTCCATGATTGACAACTGGGGCACCCTTACCATTACAAGCGGTACATACACAGGCGGACTGAATGTTGTTAAGAGTGAAGAAGGCTCTACGCTCACAATCAACGGCGGTAAGTTTGAATTGAACTATGCGGTGAACGATAAATACAACGGTGTTATTCTGTCTGCCGGCACGACCATGATTACCGGCGGCGAGTTTATTCAGAATGCAACGACACCTAGATGGGGCCATCCTCAGGTTGTTTTGGCTATGCAGGTGGATGGTTATATCTCTAAAATTGAAATCACAGGTGGTACATTCACAAACAACAAGTCGGGTGAAAGCATTTTCCACGGTTCTGGCAAGGCTAACAGCAGCAACTTCGAGGTTTCCGGCGGTACATTCAATAAGAGTATTTCCGATGGCTTCTGTGCTGACGGCTTCATTCCTACAAAGAATGCCGATGGCACATACGGTGTCAAGGAAGGCAAGTATGTAGCGCAGATTGGTAGCACAAAGTACGAAACACTGGCTGATGCTATCAGACTGGCGGCTAAAGGCAAGACAATTACATTGCTTGCTGATGTAACAGAAGATGTTGTTATTACTGCAAATAAGAGCATCACTCTCGACCTCAACGGAAAGACACTCAATGGCGGTACAGGCAATACAAAAGCAACAATCACAAATTACGGTACTATTACTATCACAGATTCCAGTGCTGAAAAGACCGGTACTATCAAGCGTGATGACAATGGCACCGAAGGTGAAACTTCTTATTATGTAATACGCAACTTAGGTACAATGACAATAGAGCAGGCTAATATAATCAATAATTCCGGTTATAAAAAGACAAATCCTTCCGGTTCAATGGTTGGTTCATCTTTGATTTGCAATGGTGACGATGATGCTTATTCTGCTGTACTTAACATCAAGGGAGGCACAATTAGGCAGGATAACTTCATTGCAATCAAAAACGGAAGCAGTGCTACACTTAATGTAACAGGCGGTAAAATCACAAGCAAGCATTCAGCAGTCCAGAACTGGTGCAATGCTAACATTACAGGCGGTGAGCTGAACGGTCAACTGTGGACGGATTCTTGGGATTCTAACTCAACGGGTAACACTGTAATGGGTGGAGATGCTAAGTTTACAGGCGAAATCGTGGTCGACATCACAGGAAGCATCGTACCTAAGTTTGAAATAACAGGTGGTACACTTGATGTTACCAACTGGAGAATTACTACAGCAGCTGCAAATGCAGGTGCAAAGCCCGCAGTTTCCGGCGGTACATTCAAACATGCAGTTCCCGAAGAGTACTGTGCTGACGGCTTCATCCCGACGAAGAATGCAGACGACACATACGGCGTGAAGGAAGGCAAGTATGTAGCTCAGATTGGTAATGTTAAGTATGAGACACTCGAGGAAGCTTACGCAGCTGCTAAAAATGGTGATACAATCACATTGCTTGAGGATTGCAAGTCCGACAGAATCAATCTTGAGGACAAGAGCGTAACTGTTGTTCTCAACGGCAAGACTCTGACTTCCACAGCGGCATACGGCGTAATGTTCTGCGCTAAGAACGGTAATAAGATTACTATCGACGGTACTGTTGAAGGCTCCAAGCTCGTTGGTACACTGATGATTACAGCGGAAACTGACGGTCATATCGAAGTCAACGGCGGTACATACGAGAATAGCCAGTATTGCCCGATTTATGTAAACGGCGCAGTAAGCAGTGAAAACTCTACTGTAACTGTAAAGAATGCAATAATCAATGCTACAAATAGCAATTCTAATCAGGATATGGGTTGCGGCGTATACCTCGCAGGCTACAGCACAAGCGTATTCGAAAACTGCACAATCACAGCTCCTATTACAGGTATCGAAATCCGCGCAGGTAAACTTACACTCAACAACTGTGTTGTTACAGGCGGCAACGGAGAAGTTAAGACAAAAGCAAACGGCAACGGTACAACTGTTACCAATGCGGCACTTGCAATTTCTCAGCATACTACAAAGAAGCCGATTGAAGTAATAATCAACGGCGGTACATTCAACGGTACAGCTGCTGTATATCAGACTGATGTTCAGGATACAGGTTCTGTTGATGTTAAGATAGCTGTCAATGACGGTACATTCAATGGTACAATCTCCGGTGAAACCGATGGCGCAATCGTTATCAGCGGCGGTAAGTTCAAGTTTAAGGTTGATGACAAGTACTTCAAGGATGGCTATATCTGCTCCGGCAAGGCTGGCGCTGACGGCTACTATACTATAGCGGGTCAGCCGATTACGACTTATGGTCTTTCTATTGGTGAAGGTTTGTCACTCAGAATATACTTACTTGATGGTGTTACGACCGGAAAGCTGAGAGTAACATACACAAAACCTGATGGTGAAGAAGTAAGCTATGTAATTGATGAGACTGAATTTGAACTTGTAAGAAACGCGGATAACGGATATACAGAGAGGTATTTCTTCCGAATCTTTAACATTACACCTCAGATGGCTGATATGACAATTACAGTCCAGTATATAGGCGAAGACGGTAATGACTTTGGTTCTGCAAAAGAGGTAAGCATATTAAAGTATTGTGAAGGATACATTGCAAAATATCCTACCGAGAATGTAAAGACATTTGTAAGCAAGCTTCTTGAATATTGTGCTTCTGCTATGGATTATGTAGCAATAAAATATTCAGAGCAAGTTTATAATGGCAAGACATGGACTGAAAGAGCAACAGCTCTCAGAGCTGAGAAAGAAAGACTTTGCGGTACAGACATTCCTACATTTGATTTCAAAGATCTTGGTACGAATAGTAAGTTTGGTAGAAAAATATTTGACACTAACGGTATTATCTTTGGCGAGAGTTTGACATTCTATCTTGGCATACGAAAGGAAAACTACAACCCTGATTATCATTATATTCCCACTGGTTCAAATGAAACAAAGCCTGTCTTTGATGAAAAGTCCGGTGAATACAGATTCTACTTTACTATGGCTCCATATGAGTACAATACAAGCATGCGTATAGTTGTAAAATCAGGCAACAGTACAATATGCGAAAGAGCAACTTCGCTTGACTTCCTTCTGAACAAGTATTCTGATGGTGATTCTGCAAAAGCAAGATTCTGCAAGGCAGCATATGAATATTGCAGAGCTCTTAAAGCAGTTATTAACGATATCAACAAATAAAGGAGGAATATAATATGAAAGAAATCTTTGAAGTTGTAAAGCTTGAGATTATTGCTCTTTGTGATGATGACATTATCATCACTTCTGGCAGTCTCGATCCTTCTGAAATTGGAGGAGCAGACTAATAAGGAGTCTCACTTTCCCAAGCTAACAGCTAAAAAACCAAAGGCACCCAAATGGGTGCCTTTGGTTTTTCTTTTTTGCTCTTAAAAAAGAAAAAATCAAAAAAATTCAAAAAATATGCGAAAACATATTGACAAAATTGTCGCCTGAATATAAAATATTATCTGTAAATATTCGACAGGAGGCGACAATTTTGGATAGAAATTTCACAGAAAAAGTAATCGAAAAGGAGCAGTATTTTCCGCCGAAATTGGAGATATTGGTTTTTGCTTCCGATGATATTATTACCACGAGTCTGACCGCAGATGACGAATCTACAGATAGGGTGGCAAACAAAATCTTCAGCGGCAAGATTTATTGGGACGATTGATTTTTTAGTACAGAAAATGCATAAAACAAGGGCTGACCGACGGTCAGCCCTTTTAGAGTGTCGAAAAAAGAGTTTTTTTTACTGCAAAACAGATAAAAGCATTTTTTGTATAGCCTTCTCCTGCGGGAGAAGGGGGACCGCGGTAGCGGTGGATGAGGAGTAAAATTGAAATCTTGAAACAAATATTATCATAAATTGTTTATAAACACCTCATCCGTCAGCCTGCGGCTGCCACCTTCTGCCCCTGTCTCGGCGACGCCGACCGCGTTCGCTTACGCGAATCGGTCAATTCCCCGCCGGGGAAGGCTTTATATTTTTCTGTAAATTTGAGCTTTTATTTCAGCTCTTCGATTTTTCTTGTCAGCGCCTGCGCGAAGAGTCCGATATGAAAACCGTCAATCAGGCGATGATTGACTTCAACTGAAATGCCGAGATAAATGCGGTCATTTTCCTGCGTATATTTGCCCCAACAAATCCTCGGGATAGAATCATCTTTTGCTATAGGAGAAGCCAAATCCCGTTCGTTTGTGATAGCGGTCGTTTCTATCCATGGCAGGCACGAAAAATAGACAAGATTATCCGCTTGGCTTGTCATATCTATGAAATAATCCTGTTTGCCGCTTATTTCCCGCGCTTTTTTACAAAAATCTATTATTGAGCCTTCGCAGGGCATAATCACGATATGAAAAAGCTCGCTGTTTTTCTTCATATCAGTGAAACTGGGAATCTGTTTTTCAAGCTCCACAATGGTATTGCCGCGAATACGATAAGAAAATTCAGGCACCTCCAAAAGAGCTTTACAGCAAAGATAAATCAATCCGTAATAAAAAGAAATCTGATTTGTTTTGCAGAAATTTTTGAGCGCCGTCACATCCTGACGGAATGTAACCGCATAAAACGGATTTGAAACTCCACTGAAAAAATCAAAGATTTCTTTTCTTTGCCATGTGTTTTTATCGATAATCTTATCCATATTTACCCCTGCCTGATTCCCATATTTAAAATAAGTATAGCACAAAAAACAGCAGAAGTCAACTTGTTTTGCGGCGCGACGGGTGAAGCGATGGCGAATTATTCTTCGTAAACAAGCACTGCGGGCGGACAACAATAATCGACATTTTTCATATGCAAGCCCTTTTCATAGGCTTTGCGAACGACAGTCATGGCAAAATAATTGGTCGCGTCACCATATCGGAAGAGCTCGGGAACGGAGGTGAGGTGCTTCGGAACAGGAGTTTTCTTAGAGGAAGCAAACGCGGAGAAATCCTCGCCGATAGCCGCATTCAGGTTTTCGGTTGCGCGCTTGATTGCCGCATTCACTTTCTCATATTCCGATTTTTTCAATACGGGAATGGCGACACGAAGTTTGCCTTGCGTGTTTCCGAGCATACCGAACCGCTCGAGCGACGGGATATATGATATAAATTCGTTCGGAATTTCGGAGTTATCGTCAATTGTCTTATCCGCGTAGATGCGCCAAAGTAGCGGGATGATATACTTGAAATAAAGGTCGAATGCTCCGCCATAGCGATGAGGGCTATCCCACAATGTGGTGTCGAATTCATAAAGACGCACGCGCCTTGTGCCGCCGTCGACAAATTTTTCGGATGTGCGGTGACCTCCCTGAATGGCATATTCTGAAGCTTCATTGTATTCTTTTGTGTTGTATCCGGCTTCAAAGGCGGTCGCCTGTGCAAACCACCGCCCGCCGTCTCTGCGTTTAGGGAAGTGCGGCGGTTCAATTTTGCCTGTTCCGCAGTGCTGAAAATCCTGCAATGCTTTCAGCACGGCATATCGGTCAAGTTCGGTCTTTTGCCTCGAATCCTGTGCGGAAACAAACTCCAAACCGGAAATCTCCGCCGACATTTTTGCGATGATATTCCATATCGTATCAAAATGCCTGTCGACAAAATCAAGCTGTGATTTGAAATTTTTCAGCCTGTCCTGCGGTTTTGTGATAAGGAAATCCGCATAAACTTTTCCGCTGTCTGTTTCTGCCATAAGTTCGCCGTCCACGAGCTTTTTCACGATAGGCTCGATATATGCGGCAGGAATGCCGATGGCTTTGGAAAGGTCGCTTACGGTAATCGGCTTTTCATATGCAAGAATCAGAAGATTCTGCGCTATCAGGTCATTTTCGACAAGCGATATCGGCTCCATATTTATCCCTTCCGCGCCGCCGAATGACAAATAGAGTTTTCCCGGCAAATAGTTTTCTCTTATTTCCATTGTTTCAAGTCCTTTCTTCATCTGGCTCCGACCTGTTGCCAGCCTGCTTTTCACCGTTCCCTCGGGGATGCCGAGTCCTGCGGCAATATCCGAAACGCTCTGCGCTCCGAAATAATACCGAATCAAAACCTCGCGATTGATATATGCAAGATGATTCAGCTCTTTTCTGATTTTTGCCGCATCTCCCGAAGAAAAATATTCTTCCTCCTCGGCAGGAATTTCGGGGGCATCGTCAAAATTTATCGTTATGGGCATGCGGTACTTTTTTCGGAGACTGTCATTGTATTTATGGCAGAGCGTATTTGCAAGCCATGTTTTCGGATATTCTATCATGCCGCCATTGTTTATATATGAAAAAGCTGCAAGCATTGTATCGCCGACAAGGTCTTCCGCATCAGTCTGCGAGCCGCATTTTGATACAGCAAGCCGCATCAGGTCGTCGTAATATCTGATAATTTCGTCTTTGTTCATTTTTTACCTGCTTTCCGGAATGCTTTTGAGTACTCGCCCATATAGTCGCAAAAAACCGACTTCGGTTCGGACTTGATACTATTTTATTATAGCATATGGGGAGGAAAATTTCAATACAGCCGCTATGACAGATAGTATTGCATTCTGCGGGAAAAAATGGTATAATGAAACCATTGCGGCAAGGTCTGCAAAAGGAAAGGGACGCGATATATGTTACCGATAATTTTAGCAATAAGCGATGAGGGCGACCGTAATTTTGTCGGAGATATTTACAGCAGATACGGTAAGCAGATGTATATTATAGCTTTTGATATACTGAAAAAGAAAGAGAATGCGGAGGACTGTGTTCATGATGTAATCAAGATTATCATAAATAATATCGAGCGCTTTCGGAGCGCGGATTACGAATATCTGATAAATCTGATTGCAAAATGTACGCGCAATACGGCAATAAATATATATAACAAAGAGAAGAGACACCTTTTGTGTGTGCAGGATTCGCATACGGAAGAATGCGAAAAAGAGTTTGTCGATGATTCTGAAAATTTTGACAATATTCTGATAAATGAAGAAAACAAGAAACGCCTCTCGGAGCTCATTTCCGAGCTTGATACCATATATCGCGATGTATTGTATCTGAAATATCAGATATGCATGTCGAGTTCGGAGATATCAAAGCTGCTCGGGGTCTCCGAAAATGTCGTAAATGTCAGACTTTATCGGGCAAAAAAGATATTGCTGAAAACAAGGAGTGAAGAGCTGAATGAATTGCGAAAAAGTTGATACTTTGGATTATCTTATAGCAATGGCTACACTTGATGCAGATATAAGCGATGTGAATCTGTTTGAAAATCTGGATACATCTGGCGTTGTGCTTAGTGACAATCTCGATTTCAGAATAACAAAGCTGATAAAACGAAGCCAAGCAAGTCAGGCGAAGCCTCGTTCAAGGGCAATGATGGCTCTCTCAAAGGCGGCGATAATTGCTCTTATTATACTTTCAATCGCATTTACAACAATGATGAGTATTTCGGCTATCAGAAACGCTGTATGGAATGTTATCGTCGATTGGTATGATAGATATTTGTCAGTCGACTATGAGCCGGAATATCCGAGCACCGTGCCGTCCGAAATAGAAGAGGTCCGAAAACCGACACTTTTACCGCCCGATGCCGAGGAAGAACTGATTGGTAAAACCAACAATATGTATCTCGCGGAATATTATTTGGGC
>ERZ1026780.1536-NODE-1536-length-14985-cov-6.764970_pt1 | contig 14985 bp, 8 predicted proteins | sample MGYA00380126_ERZ1026780 | MGnify/ENA primary metagenome ERZ1026780 (study PRJEB33269, sample SAMEA4719762) | human gut metagenome | biome: human-associated habitat; feature: organic feature; material: feces | place: Cameroon | collected 2013-10 ... | reverse complement strand
GAGAGATGGGGCGTACGATGAAGTCGGTGGATGGAGAGTATTTCGACCGTATCATTGACATTGACATTTTGATGATTGATGATTTGAAAATCGATGAGCCCGACCTTAAGGTACCTCATCCATTGATGGAAGAGCGTGATTTCGTGATGAAGCCCTTGAAGGAAATATTAGATTAAAAAAGTTTATGCAATTGTTCAGCAGTTATCATATACTTTCATGGGCAATCGTATCGATAGCTTTGATTGCTCTTATGGGATTCTATGTTGCCAGCTTGCGCTCCACCGTGAGGAGGCAAGCTAGCATCATCCGTTCTATGCAACGCCAGTTGCAGAATCTCCTGGCTTCTTCTCCTGTGGATGGAGCTTCTTTCAGAAAACAGTCTTCGGATGAAGTGCAGATAGGAGATGTAGCTGACCAGGCACTTCATGTCTTGGATGCAGAGCAGGAGCTGTTTGTTAAAACCACCCTGTATATGAAGGAGCATGCTCCTTTTATCAATCCGGATTTGCGCATTGATGATTTGGCAAAAGCATTGTGTACCAATCGTACAACCTTGGCAAACTGCATTAAGAAATACACTTCTGGCGACTTTACTTTATTGCAGTATATCAATCATTTTCGCATAGATTATGCGGTGCAGTTATTGGCTGATCCGAAGAATAAACAGACCATTTCGCAGATAGCTGAGGCGGCGGGTTATCGTTCACGTAGTGTATTCAATCGCCAGTTTGCCTTGATTTATCATTGTTCTCCATCTGTTTTTCGGGAGAATTCTCTTTGCCAGGCAGAAGGAGAGATTCCTTCTGATTTGGAAAATACGCTGGAAAAATAGGCAAGCGAAGAGAATCCGCATTCGAAGGCAACTTCCTGGAGTCTCTTCTCGGGCTCTTTCATCATGATTCTCTTTGCCTCGTCTATGCGCAAGCTTGCTACCCAACCACTGAAGTTCATGTCATATTCATCCTTGATGAATGTAGATAGGTAGGTCTTGTTGGTATATAGGCTGGAGGCGAGTTCTTCCAGGGTGAATTGTTCGTGCGTATAAGCTTTGGCTTTCACCCATACTGCTATTCTTGGACGTAGAATATCCCTGAAGTCCTCCTTGTATGGCTTTTTTGTTCTGCTGGTTGCAGCAACTTCTTCCCCTTCAGCTTTTTCTTCCTCTTCTTTCTTTTTCCTTTCCTCATGGCTCAAGTTGTTTGATTGTGTCTTGTCCATAACGGCAATCATCTCTTCGGTTGTTGCTCGGCGCAGGGTTTCGTATTCATTAGCATACTTGATGAAGTTGACGGTGATATATATATACACAGCAACGACGTAGAACTGGACGAGCCAGTTGATGACTGCTCCGGAGGTGATCGAAACTACGCCGAAGGCAAGCAGAATATAGAATAACCAATGGCTGATGTTGAGCCACCTTACATTGCTCTTCTTGTCGGAAGAGAAATAATTTGCAAGCAATTCATTGCGCTGTACATAGCTTCTATGAAAGAATATAATATGTTTGGCACATAGTTCTATGACACCCAGCAAGGCGACGATGAGCAGGATTTGTCTATACGCTGCCAGAGCATCGACCATGGCGATGAGTGCAATAAATGCTGTAGCTCCAAACTTGATCGCTGTTATCTTGCAACGTTGTCTGGAGATATAGGTATAGTCGGTCAGACTGCCAAACGCAAAGGTAAAGCAGATGCCTATGAGATAGAACAGAATGGTGTCGTAACTGGCTACCCACGCATTTTCGCGGGTCCACAGACCATTAAAGGTGGCAAGCCAGATCCAGATGTTTATGCTCGTCATCCACATACCAGCGGCTAACAGCCATTTGGATTTCCGGTAGGGAGCATAGACATCTGTCTTGGGTGACTTGAAGAAAATAAGTACGAGACCTAGGATGCAATAAATGAAACTAGTCATCGTTACTAAATTTGTAAAATTGCGTTCTAAGAAACTAATCATAGCTTATCTCTTTTACTTGATTACACTTTTTACTTATATAGGAGTCTGTTTGCTGTAGCCTTGAAAACTTGTTTCCTAATAGTTGACTACAACTTTCCGTCTGCAAAGTTACAAAACATTTTCCTAAAAATGAAGTTTTCTTGTTCTAAATTTGCAATAAGTTGATTTTTAATAGGTTTTAGGCACTTTTACCCCCCCCTATTGTGTCCGTTTTTTTACGTTTGACCTCTAAAGAACACGATTTTTTTTCTTTTTGTTTAAAATGAAATACCCTGATTTTCTATTTTTTAAAGTCTGTCTTACCCTTTTATTCTATCTTTGCACGCAATTAAAAGATGTAATAGTATAGATAATAAAGATAATCATATTATGGTATTTGAGAGAATTGTATTAGTAGCTATATTGATGATGAATTGTTGTTTCCCGCCTCTTACAGCCCATTCGGCTGAGCAGCACAAGCAGGTTCAGCAGTTAGGGCACACTAGGCAGTTTGGAATCAAGACCAACTTGCTTTACTGGGCCACCACCACTCCCAACTTGGGAGTGGAGATGGCTGTAGGCAAAAAGCACACAGCTCAGGTATTCTTCGGCTTGAATCCTTGGAAGCAGAGTGGCGGTGACCATTCCAGTCTTCGTCATTGGATGGTGATGCCGGAATATCGCTACTGGTTCAATCAGAACTTCGATGGTTGGTTCATCGGTGCTCATGCTTTAGGAGGACAGTATAATGTAGGTGGCGTGAAGTTTCCTTTCGGATTGTTGAAAGGACTGCGCAACCATCGCTATGAAGGTTGGTATGCCGGAGGCGGCATCACTGCTGGAAAACAATGGAATCTTTCTAAGCACTGGAATCTGGAGGCTTCGCTCGGATTGGGTTATATCCATACCAAATATGATAAATTCGAATGTGGTACTTGTGGTGAAAAACTCAAATCTGCCCATAAAAATTATGTGGGACCCACCAAGATGGCTCTTTCCCTGATTTATCTGATTCCAGGCAAGACTGAAGAAAAGCGTGAAATCGTTGCGCCTCTGATTATCGAGACTATTCAGCAGCCTAAACAGAATGTTCTGAAACCTGTTCTGCAGTTGCAGGCTGTCATTGCAGAAGCACCTAAGATTCGCCATTTAGATAAGCGGGCTTATATCGATTTCCCAGTGAACAAGATAGAGTTGCGTGCCGATTATCGTCGCAATCCTGAGCAGTTGGATAGTATCATCACTACCATCAATGCCTTGAAGGCTGATAAGAATCTGCAGGTGATGGCCATCAACATTCATGGATTTGCTTCGCCAGAGGGTTCGTATCAGCATAACGACTATTTGGCAAAGAATCGTGCCCGTGCTCTTACGGAGTATGTTCGCAAGATGGTAGAGTTGCCTGACAGCATCTTTAAAGTATCATCTACCGCTGAGGATTGGGACGGCTTGCGTGAGTATATCCAGGCAAGCGATTTGGAGAAGAAGGAGGTGCTCCTGGCTATAGCACAGGATGAGACCCTGAGCCCTGATGCCCGTGATGTGAAGCTGAAGAAGCTATATCCGGCGCAGTATCGCAGCTTGCTTACCAACTGTTATCCAGCTCTTCGCCATAGCGACTACCACATTACTTATAAGATTAAGCCATTTGATGTGGAGGAGGCAAAGGAGATTATGAAGACCAAGCCTCAGCAGTTGTCGCTCAACGAGTTGTTCATGGTGGCGCAGACCTACGAGGTAGGTTCCAAGGAGTTCAACAAGGTAATGGAGTTGGCTGTTCGCATGTATCCAACGGATGAAACCGCCAACCTGAATGCTGCTATTATCCGTCTGAACAACGGAGATGCCGATGCTGCCAAGCCATATTTGGATAGAGCAGGCGATTCAAAGGAAGCCGATGCCGCAAGAAAGGCGTATGAAATGATGAAGATTCAATAGAACGGAACTGTAGTGATAAGTAAAAATAGATGTAAAAGATAAACGATTATTACGATTAAGTAATCAATATTGATTAATAGGTAAAGATAATTATAAGTAAAATTAAAACTATAGAATTATGAAGAAATTTACGATGTTTTCATCAGTGCTGGCTTCGGCACTGATGCTGACGGTTGCATCCTGCTCTAGCGAAGATGTTGCCGGCGGTGATTCACAGAACGATAAGGGGGCTACTTCTTTCCTTGCCGTGAATATCGAGAACGTGGGTTCTGCTCCTGCATCTCGTAGTTATCAACAGGGTGATGGTACTTATGAGGATGGCACTGATGATGAGAGTACAATCAACAATGTGCGTTTCTATTTTTTTAATGGTGATGGTACTCCATATCTGTTGGATAATAATGGTTCAGAGAACCAGCCTGTTAACTTTTTGGATCAAAAAGTTGAGACGGCTGGCAAAGATCATGACCATACTGCCGAAATAAAAACCAAGGCTGTGCTTGTATTAAAAGGTGAGACTAAAGCTGTTCCTGCCTCTGTTATTGCAGTGATCAATCCTAAGGTGTTGGATAATACAACCACCCTGAAGAGTGGTACTATGACCCTTTCTGAACTCCGAACATCAGCAACAGGTTCGACGTTTTATGATAAGACCAATGGTTTTGTCATGTCTAATTCTGTGTACGAAAGTGCGGGACAGGACGTTTGCTCTACACCTGTAGCAAACAGCGTTTTTGCAACATCTGAAGAGGCTATGAATAACCCTGTAGATATCTATGTAGAGCGAGTTAATGCTAAGGTGAATGCGAAGATTGACGCAACTTATAAACGTGATGGGGAAACCACGCCGGCATGGACTAATAATGAGGGTAAGTACCAGATTAAGGTTGGCAGTATTGATGTTACCACTTATGATGATGAGAATACCAATGCAACTCCAACAACACACACATATCCTGTATATGCAGTAGTTCAGGGTTGGCAGTTGGCTGATGCTGATGGTAAGGCAGAGATTTGTAAGCAGATCAATACTTCATGGTATGCTGGAGAATTAGGTATATCTCCTTGGACAACTTCAGATTACCATCGTTGTTTCTGGTCTAAGTCTGTGCCTTTTACTTCGGGTGCTCAGGGAGGAGCTAATCATCCTGTTAATCCTACGTTTAATGATATTACGCAGTCTTTATCTGACGTATTCTCTGCTGACCCTGTTTATACATTGCCAAATACACCAGATAAGTTGGTTACAAATCCAACAACAAGTGTGAATACTTTGACAAAACTGATTGTTGCAGCCAAACTAGTCTATAAGGATAATGATGGTAATTATAAAAATGCGCAAGTATGTCAGTATAGAGGTTTGACCTATCTCGGTGAGGAGGCTGTTAAAAAACAGATTGTTGGTGGTTTTGCACGTTACTTCAAAAAAAGTGGCGATGTCTATAAATCAATAGAGGCTTCTGACATTGCTTTCAAGACGGCTCCGGGTTCTTCTGAAGTGAAGGATTATGAGGTTGTAGCAACACTGGCTGACAACGTAGGCGAACTTTTTGTAAAGAACGGAGAAACATATAATCCTGTAAAGAAAGACGTTGTCAATGCTGCCCTTGCAAAGGAGGAGGCTCAGGTTCGTTCTACGGATGGTGCAACCTATTATTATACCCCTATCAAGCATCTCGGTGACGCTGGTAAGTTAGGCGAGTATGGTATCGTGCGCAACCATTCTTATCAGGTAACCATTCAGAACATCAAGGGTTTTGGTACTCCTGTCTATGATCCTGACAAGGAAATCGACCCAATGATACCAAGCGATGAAAATACTTATCTTGCAGCAAGTATCAAGGTTCTCTTTTGGCGCGTGGTATCCTCAAAGGTAGATTTGGATCAGACAAAGTAATTTCATATTCAATATAATAATGAAGAAGATAATAAATGATATCAAAGAGAAGGGAAGGCTGATGATGCTCTCTTGCTGCACCATCCTCGGTTTGCTGCTCGCATCCTGTGATTATTGGCACGATAGCTATGAGGGATGTGAGGAACTGCTGAAGACTCATCTGAAGGTGCAGTTCATCTACGATATGAACATGAAGTTTGCCGACGCTTTCCCTCATGAGGTGAAGAACGTTACACTTTATGCTTTCGACCAGCAGGGAAAATTGTCTTATGTCAAGACCGAGGCTGCCGAGAAGATTATCGCCGAAGAGGGTATGAACATCGACGACCTGACTCCTGGTATCTATGATCTTCTCGTTTGGGCACAGGGCGAAGAGCGTTATGCTGACTCCTATACTTTTGGGCAGGCTAGCGTAGGCTCTTCAGCCTATGATGTGCTCAAGGCTACGGTGAATCGTGCCGATAAAGGAATCATCGACCATGATCTGACTCCGCTCTTCCATGGACAGTTGGCTAAAGCCGATTTCACCAAGATGGAGAAAGGTGGAACAAGAACCGTCAAGGTTTCGCTTACCAAGAACACCAATCATTTCAAGGTGGTTTTGCAAAACCTGTCGGGAGCAAATCTTAATGCCGATGACTTCATCTTCCAGATTACCGATAACAATGGTAAAATGGATTATGACAACAGTTTGATGGAGGATGAGATGCTTACCTATAATGCCTGGTCAGCTTACTCCGGTACTGCCGGTGTCAGTTCAGGTACCAGCGAGCAGACTTCTGTGGCGTGTGCCATCGCCGAGTTGTCAACCAACCGAATGGTGAAAGGTCATGATATGCGCCTGCGTGTATATAATAAAGCAACGGGTGCAAGCATCATCAATATTCCATTGATAGACTATGCCTTGATGGTGAAAGGCAATTACAATAAGTCTATGAGCGACCAGGAATATCTGGATCGACAGGATTCCTACGACCTTGTATTCTTCATTGACGAAAACCACAAATGGCAGGCTGCTTCAGTTTTCATCAATTCATGGAGAGTGGTGCTGAGCAAGACTGATATGTAATCAATAATTATTGTATTTAATCATGATGTATGAGATAAAAGGAATAAGATATGCTGGAGGACTGCTTAGGTTCCTCGTATCAATAGCGATGGCTTGGCTAGGCTGTATTGCTTTGGTCTCATGCGACCAAGGAGATACAAATGCAGGGGAAGCGGAAGCTGATATCACGCTTACCCTTTGCTTGAAAGGAGCAGATAAAAATAGTAATACAAGAATGGGGCAACCTTTTGTAAAGCCATTGGCTTCGAGAGGAGATGAAGACGAGACTGATGAACCGGGTACGGAGATGGAAAACTGTATCGACTTAAGCAGATTCCACGTTGTTTTCTATCAGACAAATCAGCAAATGGCGGGAATCCTGCAAAACATGGTACTTGTTCATTTGGGCGGTAATATCTACCGGTTGACCGGATCTTTGCCGGTGAGCAACAAGGTGCTTGTGGGCAATCATTTTGTAGGAAAAATGGTGGTTTATGCAAATTTCGATATGAGTTCGGAAGACTTGCAGAAAGACTACAACCATACGGATATCGCCCAGAAGTCGTTTGATTACGAAGCTAATCCTGAGTATCTGCCCATGTGGGGCGTCCAGAAAGTTGACTTTACACTTGCTGCCGGCAAGCGTCAGGATTTCTCGGATATCGACTTGCTGAGGGCGGTAGCCAAGGTAAAGGTGAATCTGAGTAATGACATGAAGAAAAATGGATGGAGCATACATAGTATGCAACTCTTCAACTATAATAATAAGGGCTATTGTATGCCTGGTAAATATACAGATTGTGAACAGACTGCATCGCTTACTCACGAGGCGTTTGAGCATTTTCTGGATTCAAAACAAACTGTTGGCATTACGATGAAAGATAATGTTCCTATCTATCTGCCTGAATATCAGAATAATGGTAAAGAAGATGCGAATAAATGTGTCATCAAGTTGAAGCTGGCTAGTAATGGAAAAGTTGAACTGGATACATCTGGCAATGAAAAGGAATATACCCTGCGCTTCATTGATTATACAGACCAGGGAACGGAAGGTACAACCACCAATGATATTGTGCGCGACCATTATTATACCTTCGAGGTATATAAGGGCAGCAACGGTCAGAATCTGGTGAAGCTGACGGTGAGGAAATGGAACGTTCGAGATCACGAAGAGATTGTGATGTAATTGTGAATTATAAAACGAGAAAATAATAAATAGAAAAAGCCTTAGGCTTTTCAAAATATAAATATGGCAAAGAAGATATACTATTATATATGTATTTGGGCAGTATGCTTGCTGGCGGCTTGTTCTGCCGGTGATGATGCAACTTCCTTTCCCGGTCAGGCTGATGCCGAGAACCAGGTAGGGGTGACGTTGCAGCTATCTGCCTTATCTTCCCAGACTTCGCAGTCTTCCCGGTCTTCTCTGACCAGGGCGGCTTGGGAGACGGATACCGAAGCTATGCCTGGAGAAATGATGAAAAGCTGGTTTGTGGTGGTGGTACAGAATGGAACGATAGAGAAGATTATCACTTCCGATTTGAAATCTCTGGGTGTTACTGAGTTGGAGAAAGACCAGGTGTTTGTAAAGTTGAATACTGGAGCGACAACCTTCTATTCCTTTGCCAATATCAAGCCAGAAGAGATAGGGCTTGATGCCAGCACATCTGTTGGACAACCGCTGCCAGCTGATTTTGATGAAAAGACTTATCAGATGGATGGCAACTGTCAACTCTTCCATCAGTTGATGACGCCTGACTTTCAGAACGGTTATCCGATGAGTAATAAGCAGACAGTGGATGTGGTTGATAACCAGCAAGTCATCAATCTGGAGGTCATCCGTATGATGGCCAAGGTACAGCTCTCCATTACCAATGCCACGGATCATGCCATCAATCTGAAGACCATCACCCTTTCGGATGTTACCCTGAACGGTAAACAGAATATCAAGCTTTTGCCAAATGTGGATTCGGCAAATGAATTGAAGGGTGTGAATTTAGTTGATGGTGTGGCAAAGGGAACTATCACGCTGACGGCTGACGAAAACAACAAAGGTATAACCATAGGGGAAGGAGCTAAGCAAACGGCTTGTTTCTACATGAACGAGAGTTTGGTAGATAAGGGCACAGATGGTGGCAACCGGTATTTTATCCTTTCGCTTACTACGGTAGATGCGGCTACGGGCACTACCAGTAACCATCGTTATGCCATGCTTTCATGGAATGAAATCCGGCGCAATGATTATCTGAAGATTCCTATCAAGCTGGAGGATTATCAGATTAAATGGAAGGTGGAGGCATTCTCGCCAATCGGTGTGTTGCCGAAGGTAACGGATGATGGTGAAAACCTTTCGCTTGACTTCGGTTATTATGGAGAGTTTCATATCAAACCCGAGGTCATCAAGTTGAGCCGTACTGGTTCTCAGACCCTGTCAGTGAGTGAATGGCAGATGGGAACGGATGCAACAGGTTCTGATGGCTGGACTCGGAAGGAGCAGAATCCGCAGGGAGAAGATGGTGTAAACATCTTCGACTGTTCGCCAGCCTGGGTTCCATCTGCTTACCGCCTGGAAGGAGAAATGGGCAACCGTACCGGTTCTGCCATTTATACAATGAAGATTAAGGTGAAGGAACAGAATGGCTTGGGTACGTATCCTATCATCTCCCGCAAGGTTCGCTTTACCATGAAGCAAGTGGACCTGACTCGGGCAGGAAAGAATACAGAAAAAATAGTATTAAATACAAAGACTTTTGGCTATGAAAGAAAATAGCTTATTTTCTAAATACATTTGGCTCATCCTGGGCATCATCTACTTGACGCCTGGGGTGATATGTGCCCAAACCTTCAAGCATTATGAAGGTATCGCCAATAAAACCGGCGATTACGAGGTGATTGATGCTTCAACAGACTGTCTTCGCCAGAAGACGCATGTGTATGATTATTATATCGCTATCCCTAGTGGCGGTTCCAAGGAATTGTCTTTGCCATTTTCCGGCTATTCGGGCGATGGTGCAGATTTGGAACCTAGAGGATATTTCAGATGGTATAATTACGATACAGATAAGGCTTCTGATCAGTTGGAGAGATCTTCTTTTATTAGCAGCAAGTTGAAAAGTATGAAGGATTCCCGTGGCGTAGATAAAGGTTTGGTTGCCTATAATCTTTCATCCAAGCCAAATAGCAAAAAGGTGGGCGTAACATACACCCGTCCCTCTGATACTTCCTGGACTGGGGAGACCATAGCCTGCGATGTGAGCAGATATGTGGATGGCTGCAATGGTACCTTTACCCATGAGCCAACTCTTTCTATCCGATATATCTTCCATATCATGCCGGCAGAAAAGATGGCGGATGATATCAAGCAGAAACTTCTGGAAACAGGAAAAGCCAGGGATTATTCTTATGAAGACGGAAAGGGCGTTTCGGCAGGATTGAAGGATGCCTCTGCCTCTATGACACTCCGCCTCAACCAGAGCGATGTGACCAACTATTATTTCCATCCCATGAATAATAGCTATACGCATCATGTCTTTGCAGAGGATGAGGCGCATAAGATAAAGGAGTCGGATTTCTCTTCAGAGGTTGTTCAGGCAACTAAAGTGCAATGGCGTGTCTATAATTCCGATAAAACCCAGTTTGTCTGGTGGACTCATAAAGCCAGTAATGGATTTCCACCCCGTTTCTTTGATTTGAGTCTAAAGAAAATGAATGATGCGGGTCTTAGTGCCTGGCGAAATCTGAATGGTGGAGGAGTCAGCAGCAAGCAGACCTTCAAGTATGGCGACCGTATTTATGTGGTGGCTATAGCGCTTTCTGAAGATGAAAAAAAAATGTGCCCTATCGCCAATTTCACCTGCCAGCTGTTCAACCAGTATCCGATGACCACGGACGAACTGAAGGCGGCAGGCGAGAATACCCGATTGAATTCCTATCTCGATGATCATTATCGCTCGGTTAATACCGTCTCTTTTGATGATGATGATGATGAACAGACTCTCCTGGCTCCTACTGGACCTGATGATAACCAAGACCGGTTGCCTTCTAAATGGAGCAGACGTAGCTATGGCTTTGTCTATCGCGATTTGATCAGTAACAATCAAGGAGGTACGGGAGTCAACATCTGGAATAATCTTCGACATTCGCCAATGCATGGTGACTATGGACTTTATAAATCTGCAAATGTAAATGGAAAGTCCGGAGATGGGCAAACAGGAACAGATGGTTACCTGTGGTGGCCTACTGTCCAGCTTTACGATCGTACCTACGAAAATACGAATGGGGCTCAATACGGTCATTTCCTCTATATCGATGCTGCCGACGAGAGCCGTCAGATTGCCGAGGCAGATTTCAGTGCTGATCTCTGTGTGGGTTCTCAGGTCATCTTCAGTGCTGCTATTGCCGATATGACCCATGGTGCCGGCACGGAACGTCCGCAGTTGTTGTTTAAACTCTATGGTGTGAATTATGATGAGAATAATCAAGAAACTGAACGTAAGCTGCTTCACTCGTTCTCGTCTGGTAAATTCTCTGGAAATCGTGTGGGAGCTGATGATGCAAATGAGGGAAAATGGTATCAGGTTTACGGAAAGATGGTGTTGCAGAAGGAGAGCGGAGTGAATAATTTCACCGACTTCAAGCTCGTGGTGGATAATATGTGTCGATCTACCGCAGGTGCCGACTATGCCTTCGATGATCTCCGCATCTACACCAAGGCTTCCAAGGTGGATATCATCCAAAGTTCGCCTATCTGTCCTGGTAAGAATACGGCTGAAGATGCAACTCTCTCTACCTCTATCCTCATCAAGTTGAGGGCTTTGCAGGAAACAATGGCGGCGCTTGCCGACAATACAGAAAAGAAACTATACTTCCGTTTTGTTGATGCTGATGGTAATCCGGTGAAGAACGTGAACTATGGCACGGCTGAAAATCCTAACTACCAGTGGGGTTCTACCACTATCTATAATTATGTGGATGAGGACCGAATGGTGGATGAAAAGCCGATGTACGAGAAAATCAACGACGAATGGAATGTGGTACTTGCCAACAGATATTTCAATCTGCAGTCGAACCAGACTTATTACGTAAGTTTCGCTTTCGAGGATGAGGCGGTAAAGGATAAGGACCAGCTTTCGTGGGGAAAACCTTCGGATGTATGTTCTCTCTATAGTGAGAATTTCCAGATGGTGCAGCAGAAGGTGCTGGTTACAGATGCCAACGGAAGCATCACTACCACCGTCACCATTCCTTGCGACGACAATGCCACGCCGGAATATAACATCAAGGCGCAGTTGCAGACCGTCGACCAGAACAATGGCGGCAGCATCCAGCTGAATGGCGTGCTCTACGATTGGTATGTGGATGATGACAAGACCCCGGTTCTGAAAAACAGTGCCGAGTTCAGCAACATCTCGCTGGGCGTGGGCGACCATACCATCCGTGTGGTTCCTACCAGCAGTTCATCTACCATCACCCAGGGCGGAGTGGATTATCAGATCTGTCTCGACGAGATGTCGTTCAAGCTTCGAGTCGTGAAGAACGGTCCGCAGCTGAATCTGGGAAATCCGGGCGTGGCTTATCCTAATAATTACGCCCGCACGGTGCGCATCGGATTGCCTCAGGTATCCCTGCTGGCTCAGCAGCAGGCCAAGGGCAAGGGCGGATACCTCTGTGTGCCTATCAGCGGCGAGAACCTGGTGGCGGATAACTCCACCCGTCTCTACTTCGTGAAGGCGGGCGGCAAGGATCAGCTGGATCCGTCGCAGTATACCCAGGTGATGTATCTCTCGGATACCAACGACCCTGCCTATCAGAACAGGATAGGGGAGAGCCTGACGCTTGCCACGCTTCAGGATAATTATATTGTCCGAAATTCCAGCCAGCTGAAGTTGAAGTTTATGCCTCAGACTGGTGATGCATCTTCAGCATCAAAGAATGTGCAGCTGCGCGAGGGATATTGGTATGAAGGTGTTTTGATTTTCCGTGAGAATGGAAGCAAGGGAACCACGGTGCTTTGCTCTGGCGAGGTATATATCCGCTTTGCAGTGGTGCCGGAATACGCCACCTGGAACCCTACTGCCAACAGCAGGATGAGTGCGGCATGGAACAATGATGAAAACTGGCGCCGTTCTGCCCATGGCGAACTCTATAAGGGGGCGGATGAATATACGGATTACACCAGCGGCGGATACGTACCGATGAAGTTTACCAAGGTAACGATTCCAAATCTGAGCGGTTTGTATTTCCCATCTTTGGGATACATTGCTTATCAGAAATCCACGGGCATCGCTACCAAACTGAGCAATGCTAAGGGCGATGCGGCTACCACGAACATCCAGTATGATATGCTTGCCAAATGGGATGCCAATATCGAAAGCCACGGGTTGAATGCCGAAGGCAATCTGGAGTGTGAACCCTTCTATGGCAACACCTGCGACCAGATTTACTTCAAGCCGGGAGGCGAACTGCTCAACCAGTGTTATCTGATATACAACAAGGCGTGGGTAGAGAAGGAGATGAAACCCAACACCTGGTATGCCCTCACTTCTCCTTTGCAGGATACCTATGCGGGCGACATCTATGTGCCGGCTGCATCGGGCAGACAGGAGTCGGAGGCGTTCGAGCCTATCTTGTTCTCATCATCGGTAAACAATCGTGTAACCAGTCCTGTTTATCAGCGCAGCTGGGATGATGCTTTTGCCAAGGAAGTAACCTTGGGCGGCAGCTACGATGCCTACGACTATGCAGGCACCGGCATCACATTCGAGAATCAGAGCCTCAATGCGCTTTCAGCCCACTGGAGCCACGTATATAATCAGGTGGATAGGAAATATCAGCCGCTGGAGGGCGTGGCTATCAGGATGGGAGATAAATATACGGTAGGTGATGCAGGTACTTCGGCCAGTGTATCAGATATGTTGCTTCGTTTGCCGAAGGCGGATACGCAATATATCTATGCTGAGGCTTTGCAGCAGCAGAGTTCTCTATCCGCTTCTGTGGATAAGTCGAACGCCCATCGCCTGGTGGTGAATGCCGATGCTCAGGAGAATGCTTTGGGCAAGATGAACTATTCGCTGGTACAGTTGTCGGATGGCAACAATTATTATCTGGTGGGCAATCCTTATATGGCGACGCTCAGCATGTATAAGTTCCTGAAGGCAAATCCATCGCTACAGTCCAGCTTCTATGTCTATGAGAATGGTGTGTTGAAACTCTATGATAAGTTGGATATGTCAACCACCACGTATGAGTCGAAGAACGACGTGAAGATTTCGCCGATGCAGTCGTTCTTTGTCCGTCTGAAAGATGGGCAGAGTGCTTCACAGCTTAACTTTACGTCGGCGATGACGGTAGATAGAGAAGTGTTTGGCGGTGTGAAGACGGCATCGGATGAGGGGCAGGGTGAGGACAACATCGCTTTAACCCTCACTGCAGCATCTGCATCGGGTTATCGCAGCCGTTCGAGGATTGTTCTTGATGCATCAGCTTCGGAAGATTATGATGATGCTGAGGATGCCCAGCTGCTCTATGATGCCCAGCTGAAGGATGTTCCGGTGGTTTATACGGTGGCGGGAGATGAGGCCGTGGCGCTGAATTCCCTGCCGAATGTGGATTGGTTGCCGCTGGGAGTAGTAGGGGCTTCTTCCGTAGAGTTGAAGATAGAAGGCGTCAATCGTCTTTCTTCACCTCTTTACCTCTATGATGCTGCCACCCGGAAGTATCAGGAGATAAAGGATGGCGAGGAAGTGAAGGTGCAGGCAAACGAGCACGGCAGATACTTCCTGACCCAGACTCGCAGTACCACTGGCATTGAAAATGCCGAGATGGGCGAGAGTGACGTGAAGATCTATTCTCCTGCCAGGGGATTGATAGTAGTATCCAAGGTGAGTGCTCCTCTATTAAATAAGGTGGAGGTTTATACCCTTGATGGAAGACTGGTGGCTACGAGAAAGGCTGAAGGTGCAGCATCTGTCAGTATTCCTATAGTCTCCACGGCTTCTTCTCATGAAGTATATATTATTAAGGTATCTATGCAGGATACCCAAGCAACAATAACCAGAAAGCTTTCTCTCCGTTGAGAAAAAGCTTTCTGGTGTTAAACCTGAGGATAAAGAAAAATCCCATCGTTCTTGCGAGCGATGGGATTTTTAATTCTGTTAAGCAA
>ERZ1026780.1535-NODE-1535-length-14988-cov-3.741244_pt1 | contig 14988 bp, 5 predicted proteins | sample MGYA00380126_ERZ1026780 | MGnify/ENA primary metagenome ERZ1026780 (study PRJEB33269, sample SAMEA4719762) | human gut metagenome | biome: human-associated habitat; feature: organic feature; material: feces | place: Cameroon | collected 2013-10 ... | reverse complement strand
GATTGCCTCCGACGACGAATTTTACGTCTACGGCGGAACGATGCCGAAAATCAAAGTACAGTATGCCAGCAGCCTGTCGAACGACTTCTTTATTCAGGCTCTCGACGCCATAAGCGGCGCGTTCAGAAAGAAAGGGCTGGATATAGATTATAAAGTCGTGCGCGAGGGCAAGACCGCCGCGACGGAAGGTTTCGACGTGTATCTGTACGAACACAAGATGCCCGAACTTCTTCCGAAAGACGGAATAGTGTTCATGCTCGACCCCGACAGGTCGGTCGATGCGGGTTTCACGCTCGGCGGGAAACGTACCATAAGGAACTGGGAGGGCGACGGTGAATCGCTCGCGCTGGGTAAGGTACACCCCGTGACGAACTACGTCAACGTCAGCGAGATTAAACTCAGCGAATACATTTACGTCGACGAGGCGTCGCTCGACGGTTACGACACGATAATGTATTATCAGAGTAATCCCGTAGTATTTCTTAAAAACACCGCCGAGACGAAAATAGTCGTCATGGCGTTCAATATCAACAAATCGAACTTAGGTATAAGCCCGTTCTTCTCGGTGCTTATGTATAACTTCTTCGATTACTTCCTGCCGAAGACCTTCGATTCCCCGTCGTACGACGTGTATTCCGAAGTCTCGCTTTCGGCAAGGGGAAACGAAATCGAGGTCGACACTCCTTCGCCCGATTCGCAGAAACTTACGTTTTCGGAATTCCCCGCGAAGGTATCGGCGGATAAACCCGGCACTTACACCGTAACGCAGAAACTTATGACCGCGCCCGGCGCGGAACAGAGGACGCTGACCGAAAGATTTTACGTCCGCGTCGCGTCGGAACAGAGCAACATAGAAAGGGAAGAAGACGCGCTTAACTCTCCCGTCCGCGTAGAGACGACGGACAAGGGTTACGACGACCTTCTGATATGGTTCGCCGCCGCGTTGCTTGCGTTTGCGTTTGTCGAATGGTGGTTACAATCGAGGAGCGGCTTATGAGCGAGGTGATTTACAATGCTTAATTTTCATGTTAATTTTGCTCATCCGTGGCTGTGGCTTTTGCTGTTGCCGGCGGTCGCCTGCGCGCTCATACCGTACTTCCGCATTTCCAAAAAATACAGAAGAAACAGGAACCGAATAGTTTCGCTCTGTCTGCACATTGCCGTGGTTACGTTCTGTACCGCCGCGCTTGTCAACACGACGTTCGATTACGAGGTCTATAACCCGAGTAACGAAATACTGCTCGTCGTAGACGCGTCGTACAGCACCGAGACCGAAAAGACGGCAAAAGACGACTATGTACGCGATTTCGTGGCGATGGCGGATACAAGAGTATTCAAAATCGGCGCGGTTACATTCGGCGCGGATCAGAAATACGCCGTTCCGCTTACGGGCGATACGTCCGATTTCGTGGAACGCTATCTCGAAAGCGAACAGCCCGACGGGTCGGCGACGAATATCGCCGCCGCGCTCGAATATGCGGCAACGCTGTTCAATAAGCCCGAAACGGCTAAGATAGTGCTTATAAGCGACGGTTTCGAGACCGACGACGACGCCGCGTCCGTCGTGCGCGCAATTTCCGCCGACGGCATCAGAATAGACACGATTACGTCGTCCACGCTCGATCCGATCAAAGATCTGCAGTTGATGACGATAGAAACGCCCGACTATAACGTTGCGGTCGACGAGACGTTCGACCTCGGCGTTACGGTAAAGAACGTGGGCGATACGACGGTAAACGCCACTTTGGTTATCTACGATAACGAAGAGGTGAAAAGCAGAACGGCGGTAGAGATCGCCGCGGGAACGCAGACGCTCACCGTAGAACATGCGTATACCGAAAAGGGTTTGCATGCGCTGAGAGCGGTCGTCGAACTCGATAACGACGGCGTAACGCAGAACAACTCCGTACGCGCGTACGAATATCTCGAATCGTTCAGCGATATTCTCGTGATAGAAGGTTACGAGGGGCAGTCGGGCGAGATAAAAGCACTGCTCGACGGTTACGAGGTCGACGTGATAACTATCGGCGCGGACGAAATGCCGAAAACGCTCGACGAACTGCGCAATTACGACGAAATCATTCTCAACAACGTATCCAACGCCGATTTACAGCGTCATCCGGGGCTTGACAAACTGCTTAACGATTACGTCTACGTCGCGGGCGGCGGATTGTTTACCGCCGGCGGTAAAGACGCATCCGACCCCAAACAGGCTCACGCATATAACCGTGAGGATATGGAAGGCAGTCTGTATCAGCAGATGTTGCCCATGCAGGTCATCGACTACACTCCTCCGCTCGGGCTCTTCCTCATAATCGACGTTTCGGGCAGTATGGGCGACGGCGACGGCTCAAAATTACAGGCGGCGAAAGACGCCGCAAAGAGTATCGTAACCGATACGAACGTCATGTCCGACCGTGACTACGTCGGCGTAATAACCCTTTCCGACGATGCCGAAAGGGAATTGAGACTTACGCCCATGACCAGGCAGAACGATATAGTCGACGCGATATATAATATAGAAAAAGGAAACACGACGTATTTCGCTCCGTCGCTTAAAGCGGCGGCGAGATCGCTGGTAATAGCGTATAACAACCACGAAATAGAGAGAATGCACGTCGTGGTCATCTCCGACGGCGAAGACTCCGACTTCAAGGAATATCTTTCGGTCGTCAAAAAGTACGCAGGTACGGGCGATACGAGCGCGGACGACGGCGAAGACCCGTTGCCCGAATCCGCAAGGGTGAGTTTCTCGTTCGTCGGCGTGCAGGCGCCCGACGCGAAATTCAAAGAAATGCAACAGGCAGCCGAGGCGGGTAACGGAGGCGCGTATAACTGCGATTCCAAAAACCTGACTTCGAGCATAAAGCAGGATATTCACATAAACGCCGTGGCTGAATCCGAAGAGAAGACGTTTACGCCGAAAGTCGTGGCGGGCAGTTATTACGCGAATATAATTTCTCAGTCCGAAATGCCCTCGCTCGAAGGCTTTTACGGCACTAAGGCGAGAGAAAACACGACGGTTTTATACGGCGATTATAACGTGCCGATATATTCCGAATGGAAGTACGGCGAAGGCACGGTCGGCAGTTTCATGTGCGATCTCAACGGCGTATGGTCGTCCGGGTTTATAGGGTCGGACGCAGGCAAGAAATTCCTGCTGGCGGCGATCAACAAGGTATTCCCGACGGAAAACATCAAACCGCAGAATATCCGTATAAGTTTAAGAGAAGAAAATTATACCACTCAGATAGGCGTGACTTACGCCGACGGCGGCTTGAAAGACGGCGAAACTCTGAGAATGGAAGTCGTAAACGTGGTAAATCCCGATTCGGCGGTCACGATAATTACGCCGAATGCCGACAACAGATACAGCAGAGGGTCTTTCACCTTGAAAGACGACGGAATCTATGCCATAACTCTCACGCGGCTTGCCGCCGACGGCAGCGAAATCGCGTCCCGCACGGTATACAAGAGTTTCTCGTATTCAAAAGAATACTCCCTGCCGGACGGAGACTTCGACAACGCGGCGTTTATGGAAAAACTCGCCCGCGGCAACGAGAACAGCGCGGCTGTTTCGCAGTTACTTAACGGCGCGGACGCGTCTGCCGCGTTTGAAGGGTTCCAACGGACGCTTAAAAAGAGTTACAATCCGCTGATACTGCTGATGATACTCGTTACGGTATTGTTCCTGCTGGATATAGCGGTCAGAAAATTCAAATTCAAGTGGATACACGAACTCATAAGAGACGCGAAAGAGAAGAAAGCGCAGAAACGCGCCGACGGAGGCAGAGTATGAAAATTTTCAGAAAAATAGCAATTCTTTGCCTTGCCGCGTGTCTCGGATTTACGGCTGTCGGATGTAAAAAAGGTCCGACGCTCGCAAAGCCGCAGAACCTCGTCGTGGATACGTCGGCGTTGACGCTTACCTGGGATAAGGTCGAAAACGCCACGAATTACCTCGTATCGGTCAACGGCAAAAACAGCATAGTCGCGAAGACGACGTTCAGTCTCGTAAACCTCGACGCGGGCGAATATACCCTGAAAGTAAAAGCCCGCGACGCGAAGGGCGGATACGACGATTCCGAATGGTCGTCGGGCGTCGGATTTACCAAGGATAAAGAAAACGGTTTGCAGTACGCGCTTACAAACGCAAACACCGAATATACCGTTACCGGCATAGGAACTGCGGGCGGAGATCTCGTCATAGGCGATACTTACCGCGGCAAGCCCGTAACCTCGATAGCGGCTAAGGCGTTTTACGGCAAAAACGTATTGAAGAGCGTGACGATAGGCAAAAACATAAAGAGCATAGGGGCGTCGGCGTTCACAAACTGTTCGCAGATGACTTCCGTCACGTTTTCCGACGGAGTAACCGAAATCGGCGAATACGCGTTTCAGGGGTGCAGAAATCTGACTTCGGTAACGCTGCCGGAAAATCTCGAAAGCGTCGCGAAATATGCTTTCAGATATTGCAGAAATTTAAGCGCGATAAACTTTAACGACGGACTTGTTTCGATAGGCGACAGCGCGTTCGCGGAATGCGACAAACTCGTAAACATAACCCTGCCGGACAGCGTAACGACGATCGGCGAAGGTGCGTTTCAGGGTTGCGACGCTTTAAGCGGAGCGGTTATCGGCAACGGCGTCACGACTATCGGGGCGAAGGCTTTTTCGGAAGATAAAAACCTTGTCGGCGTGACTTTCGGATCTTCGCTTTTAACTATAGGCGAATCGGCGTTTTACGCATGCGCGGCTATCGAAAGCGTAACCGTGCCCGACAGCGTGACCGCGATAGGCGACAGCGCGTTTTACGGATGCGAGGCTCTCTCTTCCGTAAGTCTCGGCGAAGGACTTAAATCGATAGGTCGATATGCCTTTCAGAAGACGGGCGTATATACGGCTGAAAACAAGATATATTACGTCGACGACTGGGTCGTCGACAGCGAAGACGATATAGTAACCCCCGAGATAAAAGACGGCATAGTCGGCATAGCCGATTACGCGTTTTATAAACGAGAAAGCCTTACGGGCTTTACTCTTCCCGCGTCGGTTAAAATCGTCGGCGCGCGGGCGTTTTCAAACTGCCCCGTGCTTACGGGTTTCAACCTCGGCAGCGTAGAAGAAATAGGCGATTATTCGTTTTCGAGTTGTAAAACTCTGGGCAGAGCGAAGGTAAACCTCGGCGATAAACTCAAAAAGATAGGCAACTATGCTTTTTATAACTGTTCGGGTTACGGCGACGCCGCTTACGCAAAGGTTACGATACCGTCGTCCGTCGAGACGATAGGTACTTACGCTTTCAGAGGAGCGTGGGATTACGCTCAGGTTAAAAAAGCGGGCGGCGGCGTGGTATACGTCGATAAATGGCTTGTCGATTACGCCGCGAAAGCCGAAGGCGCGATAGACATAGTTATCGTAAAGGACGGCATTGTCGGAATAAGCAATTACGCATTCTATAATAATGCCAGCGTGCAGAACATATATCTGCCCGCGTCTTTACAGACGATAGGCATGGCGGCGTTTTACGGATGTTCGGAACTTGCAAGCGTGAATTTCGACGATTTCTGCATGATACCCGAAATACCCGATTACGCGTTTTATAAATGCGCTCTGTTAAAGTCGGTTAAATTGCCGAGAAAGGTCGCGAAGATAGGGAGATCGGCTTTCTATAAGAGCGGACTTACAAATATCGAAATAGTCAGAAACGTGACCGAAATCGACGCGTATGCGTTTTACGGTTGTTCCGATTTGCTCCTTCTCGACTTTGCGTCGGAATCCAAACTCGAAAAAATCGGCGATTACGCGTTCGGCGGCGGAAACGTCATAGAAAAAGTTACGTTGCCCGACGGACTTACCGGACTCGGCAGACGCGCGTTTTACAAGAGCGCGTCGTTGCAGAGCGTGAAATTCGGAAGTTCGCTTAAAGAGATCGGCGAAGGTGCGTTTGAATCGTGTACGTCGCTGACCACGGTAGATCTCGGCGAGACTATCGAAACGGTAGGCAAAAGGGCATTCTATAAATGCGCCGCCCTCGGCGACGTAAACTTCGGAAACGTCAGATCGATCGGCGACTACGCGTTTTACGGTTGCGCCGGGCTTACGACGCTGAAATTACCCGAAACGCTCGATGCGATCGGCGATTACGCGTTCCGCAACTGCGGACTTACCGAAATCGTTCTGCGCTCGGGCATAAAGAGCGTCGGCGCGCACGCGTTCAACGGCAATAAGAACATAACGTTCTTCGTCGAAGACGCGTCCGTAATGAGCGGCTGGAACGCCAGATGGAACTCTGCGTACCGCCCCGTTATAGCGGGTTGCGTGATGTCGGAAGACGGAACTTACGTCGTATCTTTCGTCAAGACCGAAGACACGCTCATAAACGTTACCGACAAAACTCCGGCGGGCGACCCCGTGAGAGACGGTTATACGTTCGGCGGCTGGAAGGTTTTCGACGAGGAAACTCAGACCGAAATCGTATATAAAACGGCAGACATCGCAGGCATTGCGGACGGAACGACGCTGACAGCCGTATGGAACGAAGTTCCGTCGGCGACCGACGCGGAATAATCCGCCTTAAAACGTGATAAATTTTTGACCTTTACAGGAGGCATACTCATACAATGAACAAATTGAAGAAATTCTTTACCGCAACGTTTATAACGGCATTGCTCGCGTGCTTGTTTTTATTGAGCGCGGGCGGTTGCAAAAAGGACGATTCGGTTAAAAACGAGTTCGTCGTTTACGGCGAAGAGACCATAACCGTAAGCGGTAAGAAAGGAAACGACATTACGTTCCCGGACGACCCGACGAGAGAGGGCTTTATCTTCGACGGCTGGTATACCGACGCGTCGTTCGCGGGCAGCCCGGTGACTTCGGGTAAGTTCGACGGCGAAACGACTTACTACGCAAAGTGGGAAGTCGCCAGCCTTATCGTACTTCAGCCCGAGGGCGGCACGCTTTCGACCGATAAAGTTTACGTCAGGGCGGGTACGCCCGTTCTGAGCGCGGTTGCCGATTACGTTCCGGAAAAGGGAGACCTCGTATTCGGCGGCTGGTTCGTCGGAGACAAAGAACTTACTTCCGACGTCGTCGCGACCGTAAACGGATTGACGCTCACCGCGAAATATAAGGCAAAATTCGTTATAAACGGCTCTGTCGAAAATCTTGACGGAGACTATGAAGATAAGGCGAATTTCGTCGAGGGTTACGCCTTTGTCGGCGATAACCTCGAACCGTATGCCGTGAAAGACGGCTTTACGGCGGAAGACGCCGACGAATTCACGGTCGACGCCGATTCGACGAAAAACGTCTTTGAAGTCTCGTTCTCGCGTAACAAATATAATTACGAGGTCTATGAATATTATCCCGACGGAAGTTTCACCAGAACGGCGCAGAGAAGATATTATTACGAAAGCGAAGTCGCTTTGCCGACCGGAGAACTCTCTTTCGAGGGTTACAGATTTATCGGTTGGGCGACGCGTAACGACGCGTCGTACGGCGAGGCTTTAAGCGGAGACAAAATTAAGATAACCGGCGACGTCGCGCTGTATCCCGTATGGGATCGCGGCTACTCGGATATGTTCGGCGGCAGCGATTATCTCTTTATCGATTATGAACGCGAAAACGGCGTAATTCTTCGCCGCGGCGGTATAGATATTCCGGGCGAATACGACGAAGATTACGAAATGTATTTCTTCTATAACGGCGATAATGTTCTTACGCTTAAAATTACGCTCGATCGGAAATCGTACAGGTTCATATTTTATGCAACCCGCGGCGGAACGTATTACCTCTGGGATACTTCCAAGAGCGGAAACGACAAAGAAAACATTCAGGTGTCGATAACCCTCGACAACATAAACGGCATAACTTACGACTCTTCCGTCGACGGAGACAGAAAAATCCTCAGGGGTACTTACGAAATAACCGATGACGGAATGTATGCCGCTACGCTTAAAGATGCTTTAACCGGTGTAGAGACTACGATGACGTTCCTGCTCGGACAGAGTTCGTATTCCAAGCATAACGTATTCCGTATCCGCGGCGAAGAATATCGCTACGGCACGCTCGCAAGGCGTCTTATGTACTATCCGCTCGTAACACTCGACGGATTCGGCAACGCGACGCTTACGACTTCGACTCAGACCGCGGCGTTCCTCTACGAGAAAGTCGGCGACGTCGTGACTATGGTTTCGGCGTCCAACGAGACGATCGTAATCAAGATAAAGAACTTCGACGGTAAGATCGGTTACGACGTTTACGATAAAAACTTCGATACCGTAATGTACTGCGAGTCGCCGGCGCATATAAACGCCACGCTTACCCTCGACGGTTGTAACGGCGTGACTTACGCATACGGCAACGAAACTTATACCGGTACGTTCACGCTTACCGATTCGCTTTTCGGCGGCAGCATAATAACCGTTACCGCGCAGAACGCCGACGGAACGACGACAAAGCACGTTTACCGTTATTACGATAAGAAAATCGGCGGGCAGACAGTCGCCAAGATGTTCGTCGACTGCGGCAACGATTATGCCGAACACTACTTCGTAGACGACTCCGGCAACATCAAGAACAATCAGTTGTTCGTCATCGACGGCGGCAAGGGTTATTTCTACGAGGTAAAAGACACTGCCGCGAAGACGTTTGAACTTGCGTCTGTCGGTACGATCGCACTCGACGACGAAGGTTTCTGCGTCTATACCGCGACGAAGACCGAAGACTGGGCAAGCGTTCAGTCCGCGACGCGCGTTATAGGCTCGTTTAACACCGGCAATTACCTCGTTTACTTCCTTGCCGAAGAAGACGGAGAAAAAGCCGCGTCGACGACCGACTATATGACGGGCGACGGCGAAACCGTTACCATAATAGCGACCAAGTTCGGCGTATACACCGATAAAGACGGGAAGACGGTTATAGGTCTTGTCAGCAAGCAGGATACCTATCTTGTCGTGACCGACGGCAGCAAATACTACTATTTCGCTTACGTCGACGGTTCGGCGAACATGATTACCCCGCTCGAAAACGCGCCGCTCGTATTGACGAAACGCACGGTAAGCAACGGTTCGGCGACTACCGACTCCAAGACGAAACTTACACTTACAGGCAAGAAGACGGGCGATAATCTCGATTCGATTTACGCCGTTACCGACGGGGACGGAAACGTCACGACGACGTACGGCGTCAGCAGAGCCGAAAACCTCGTATATCCCGGTCTTAACGTCACGGTTTATACTTTCGTTTCCAACGACAACACCGTATCGTTCAAATACGTCGTTACGTCCAGCGAGACCAACTACGGAACGAGATATTATTTCAATTATTACGCTTTAAGCGAAACCATAACGTTTGCGACTATTCAGTCCATCGACGACGGAGACCTCGAAAACGATTCGATAACCCTCGCGTTCACCGACGAAAAGACTTCCGACGGCAAACTCGTCCTCGTTTACAACGACGGCACGAACACTTATAAAGGTACGTTCGATACCCGCGAAGTGACCGCCGAAGACGGGACGAAATCTGTTGTCGCAGGACACACCGTCGATGCTTTCGGGGTCGAAGAATACCGCGTTACGGCGTATAGTTTCGATTCTCTCGACGGCAAACACGATTTCGAGTTCACCCTCCTTTCGAGCAGATTCCGTATCAGCGCGGAAGACGCGACTTATACAAACGCATCGGGCGAAAAACTCGAACTCGACGGCGCGACGCACGTCGTAAGATATACCGATAAGAACGGCAATCAGAGTTATTCTTATTACGTTATTTCCGAAGGCGTACTCGAAGAAAACGGCAAAGCCGTCGTTATGAGCGTAGGCGAAACCACGGTTATTTTCGACGTTACCTCGGATAACAAGTTTGCAAGACGCGGCGCCGAGGCGGGCAACTATATTATAATCGAAAACGGAGCGAGAGCCGGCGTTTATATATCGCTCGACGGTCAGGGCAAGGCGAAAATCACTTACGCCGACGAAACCAAAACCGAAAAAGACGCGACTTACGTCGTTTCGGGTGAAACTTATTCGGTAATTGCCGACAACGAAGTCCTCTACGTAGGCAAACTCGGCGTATGGACGAGTAACGGTACCGATTATAACGCTTTCAGACTCGAAATGGAGAATTGCGCGGGCGCGTATCTCAACGAAGACGACCTGTCGGTCATAGTCCTCGACGATGCGGGCAACGCGACCAGATATTCGTCTTACGGCGTCAGGGAAATCGGTTATTACTATATGATAGACGACGGAGTGTTCTATTACTCCGCGAAAGACCTTACCGACGCGGCGATGTATCATATCGACGGCAGAAACGTAAAAACTTCCGACTTCTTCGCGTCTTACTATGCGGCGGACTTTGCGTCGATAGTATTCTACGCCAACGGAATTGTCAGATACAATTACACGACGGATAAGTTCTATACTTACGACGAGGCTGCCGACAGCGGTAAGATTTACACGCTTGCGCCCGACGATACAAACGCAAACGCTTACGGTTATGTGTTCGAGGAATTCTCGCTTAAAGATTCCGAAGGCAAATTCGCATCGCGTTCGTACGACGACGGCAAAAAGGCGAGGACGTATTCTTACTTCGACGGCAAGTATATAACCTTCACCGCGGAAGACGGCTCCACGCTCGAATTCCAGCCGACGGGTCTTCCGACGTTCACGGTCGTAGGCAAGCACACGACGTATAAGACGGAAAACGAAACGACCACGGTCGACACCGAGGTAAATTACCTCGTCGCGCTGACTTATACGAACGACGGCGAACCGTATATCTATCTCGGCGGATATTATCAGAACAGAAACGTAAACGGCAGTATATATAATTCTAAATCTTATACGTTTACTTATACCGCGAATTACGATCTTACGATCGATTACGACAAAAAGACGTTCTCGTTTACCCCCAAAACTTTCAAACGCGGATTTGCGGCTTATAACTATCAGTACGCTTATTACGCATCGGCACTCGGCAGTAAGTATGCCGCGCTTTACGCTCAGTATTACGGCATTATGCAGATAGTCGAAAACGTCGTAGACGAAAACAACAGTTACTATACCGTATCCGGAGGATTTGCGTTCCTTCCCGAACTCGACGCCGACGGCAAGCCCGTCATCGAAAACGGTCAGACGAAACTGCGCACGTTTACCTTTACCGACGGCAAGATGTCAAAAGCGGGTTATTACCGCAACAGATACGGTCATATGTTTACGGCGGAATTCGTTGTAGACGAAGAGACGTATCATATGACGTTCTACCTCATGCCGACAAACACTTCCTCGAACTATGTGTTCCAGATTGCGTATATCTCCAAGGTAACGAAGGCGGTTACGCTCGACGCCGAAAACGATACGGTGTTCTTTGAAGAACAGCTTATATACACGGCGGTACGCGTACAGAAGGGTACCGACGCCGAAGGTAAAGCGGTTTATTACGAGGTAGGCGACGAATTCGTTCCGTCGCTCAGATACAACGGCGAAATCGTATGCGCTTATAACACCGAACTCGAAGACGGAGTGTGGAAGATTTCCAGTCAGGTATTCGCGTGCGTGGTCTACCCGAGATACGTTCAGACCTCTTACGACTATCACTACGAATTCACTCCGACGCTCGACGACGAGGGCAACGTTACGGGCGGTACCGTTACGAGAACGCAATTCGTCTACGCCAAGGATTCTGCGGGCAACACCGTATATTTCCTCCACGACGACGATTATAACGTAAAAGAGGTTATCTGCATCGTATTCGACGGTGAAACCGATCCTGTTTACGCCACCGCATGCGTAAAAACGGGCGATCTGACGTTTGAAGTTACGTTCGGCGACAAGACGTACGTCATAACGTTTACGCAGAACACCGACGCCGACGGTAAGGTTACCGGCATAAAAGGCGTAACCGTGACCGAAAAGACGGCGGAAGACGGCGGAGAATCCGCAGGCGAATAAAAACATCATAACCGACAAAGCCCGAAGGCGAAACAGCCTTCGGGCTTTGTGTTTTTACCGTCAGTCACGGTTTTAAGCCTGCAGACGGCAAACAATTCGATTTTATTTACCCAACAAATCGAATTGTATTATGCAAATTTCAGAGTTATAATAGAGGCGTAAACCGGATTATAAGCGAAAAGTCTCCGCAGACTTATAATCCGCCTGTTGCGGTAATTTATCCGCCCGGACGGCATACGCTTTATCCGATTACCCATAATTAACATCAGGGAGAAAAGTATGAAAAAGTTTTTGTCTTTAATTCTTGCCACCTGTCTTCTGGCTACGACGGCTTTTATGGCGTCGTGCGGCTCGTCGGACAATTCTTCCGACAGCGGCAAGCCCGACCCGGATGTCGAATTCGACGGCTGGACACCCGACAACATTCTTCAACGCCCCGTCGAAAAAGACGACATCCGTATCGGAACTTACGTCGCTTTCGCGGATACCGCTACGCAGTTGTCCGGTAAAGATCAGGTCGAAAGGTATTACTATGCCGGTCTTAACTTTATGCCCATGATATGTACGTTACCGAAATCGGGCATACTCGACGACAACGAAAAGACCTATATTTCGCGCGATCTTACCGACAGCAAATGGTGGGGCAAGATAGACGAACTTATGCTCGAATACAACATGACCTATTATTTCTCCGAACTTTCGGGGCTTGCGAACGATCACGAATCGTCCGGCAGACGCGAATCGATGATAAACGACAACGCCGTCGCCGATGCGAGATCGATTATACCCAACCTTAAAAACTGTGTCGGCGTAAAAATCGTGGACGAACCCGCAATGGCGTCTTTCGACACTTACGCTTTATGGGCGCGTCGTTACGCAAATATAAAAGATAACGGCGGCAAAGTTATGGGGCTGGATGCTCTCGTAAACCACATCGGCGTTTACGACTGCCTGTCGACGTGGATCGCAAAAGCCGGGGAATCGGTAAACGTTATAAGTTACGACGCTTATCCGTTCTTTACGGGCGGTACGAATTACGCTACCCTTACGCTTATGGATCAGGCGCGTAAACTGCTGAACGGATGCCAAAACGAAAATATGCGCGTCGCGATATATCCGCAGGCTTGCGCATGGGCGGGTACGAGAATGCCGAATCTCAACGAAATCATCTGGCATTTCAACACCAATCTTGCGCTCGGGGCGACTCAGTTCACTTACTTCAACTATATGATGTACCCCAACGAGGGTTGTTATGATGCGATTTTCGCTATGGACGGCACGGTATTGCACCCCGAACTTCTCGAAGGTCTTACCGAATACCACAAGGAAATCCGCGCGCTCGACGCCAACGTCAGACTTACCGATTATAAAGTGACCGAATCTTATATGACGAGTTCTGATATCGGTAAAAGAAGACACTGAATTATGAAAATCACCGTTTTAGGCTGCAGCGCGGCGGAAGGAATCCCCGCTATATTCTGTAATTGCGTGCTTTGCAGACAGGCGCGCGAACGCAAGATATACAGAACGCGCAGTCAGATACTAATAAACGACGATATGCTCGTTGATTTTCCGCCGGACACTTACTACCGTTCGCTTGTAAGCGGGGTGGAACTCGGCAAGATTGAAAACATACTCGTTACGCACAGTCATTGCGATCACTTCTATCCCGACGACTTTTTCGCCAGGGGAGACTGGTCGTCGTTCTGCGTTCCGGTAGAAACCGTTACGGTACACGGCAATACCGCTATAAGAAACGCCTTTGAAAAGAACGGCTACGCGAGAAAGAAAGTCACTTACGAGCATAAATCGCGCGGGATGATAAACGGCTACAACGTCTACGACATCAGCAGCGAATATTCGGTGCATAAACCTTTCGAGACTTTCGAGGCGGGCAAATACGTCGTTACGGCTCTGCCGGCGAAACACATCCCCGAAGAGAACTGTTTCATCTATCTTGTACGCGAGGGCGACAAAACGTTGCTTTACGCGACGGATACGGGATATTTCAAGAGGAGCGTCTTCGACTACTTCGTTAAAAACAACGTAAAACTCGATGCGATGATCGTAGATTCGACTTACGGTCTCGTGTGTTCGTCCGACAAAGCGCACATGAACTTTTTCGACAACGACGAACCCGCAAAAGAACATTGGGCGGATATGCTTAAAGCCGTTAAAATCGTCAAAGAATATGCCCGCCCGTTCATAAACTTCCTGCCGTTTTTCGACGAAGATTTTGAAAAGACCCTCGGCACCAATCATGCGGGCTATGCCAAGATGCTCGAAGACGCCGTAAAAGAAACGGGTTTGAGACAGATTTGCTACGACTGCTATTTTCAGATGTTTGAAAACAACCGCGAAGAGGGCATAGGATATTACTTCCATAACCTCAACGAATATCGCATGCTTTCCGAAAAGACGGGCGTCGATTTCTGGACGACACTTCTTTCCGTCGGACACTGGGCTTTCAGAGTGCCCACCGAAGACGACATCCGCTGGCAGATTTCCACGGCGTGCGCTCACGGCGCGAAGGGTATTTTCTGGTTCTATATTTACGGCAGACTTCTTGAATCGAGTTACCGTCAGTCTCCGTTCGACCAGTATTATAACAAGACGGCGACTTTCGACGCGCTCGAAAGACAGATGAGGCTGTTCAACGACCATTTTGCCGATCGTCTTGCCGGGGCGAAACTTCTCGAGGTTTACCATGCGGGCAAAACGTACGGCGGAACGCCGCTTTATACACCCGGTTGTATAGAAGGGCTGTTCTTCAGACGAGCCTGGGGAATGCCTATGATAGTGTCGAAATTCGTCGATGAAAACGGAAAAGAATTTTTGCTTTTCGTCAACAATTCTCAGGACAAAATCGAGAGGATAGAGGGCGAATATAAGGGCAAGAAACTGTTCAACTGGTTCGCGCCCGGGCAGATGCTTATCGTCGAAGAATAATTCAAAGACCTCGTTATGGCGATTATCGCGATCGGTTGCGCGGGGTAATATATAAAAATAAGCCGCGGGGCGGACGATAATT
>ERZ1026780.1533-NODE-1533-length-15013-cov-5.569127_pt1 | contig 15013 bp, 10 predicted proteins | sample MGYA00380126_ERZ1026780 | MGnify/ENA primary metagenome ERZ1026780 (study PRJEB33269, sample SAMEA4719762) | human gut metagenome | biome: human-associated habitat; feature: organic feature; material: feces | place: Cameroon | collected 2013-10 ... | reverse complement strand
GGTGCAAATTTCAGACTCGTACAGTTCGCGAACATACTGTTATAGCAATAGGCTTCCATTTTTGTTGCCGGGAGGTCAGGAACATATGTCAGAGCTGAACATCCTTTGAACATCCTCCCATAACAATTGTATGCCAATGCTTCGGCCGGGAGTTCAGGTGCGGATTTCAACCCTGTGCATTCCGCGAACATTCGGAAATAGCAGCCCTGTGCCATTGTTGTTGCCGGGAGTTCAGGCGCGGATAGCAGGCTTTTGCATCCTTCAAATAAAGCGAAAAATGCATTAGTTGAAAGCGGAGTGGAGAAATCCCTGTCTAACAATGACATGATATTCCCTTGAGCAGTGACGGGACCGGAAATCTCGAAATGATAGTAACTATCGGAACCCTTGCTGAATGTGAGATTTTTCTGCTCGCCGGCTCTGAACAGTAAAAATGTGCCGTCCGCCAATGAAATCTTTTCCCCCATGGTATATGGATTCCACTGGGATTCATCAGTGCTGTATTCCAATGTGATTTCATCCGGAGTCCCCACTTTTGCAAGACAGACTGTGGAATTTCCGGAAGAAATGAACGTAAGACCTTTGTAGTTCACTGTCGGGACAGGGGCAGGAGGAAGACCCGGTTTGTCGGAACCATCCTTATTGCAAGCAGAAAATCCCGCAAGCAGAACGAATGAGGCAATAAGATTGAATATCTTTTTCATATTTATCAATACTCTTTAAGTGAAAAAACAAAACGACATGCGTCGCGATAAATGACAGACTACTGAGTTTCAATTTTCCATCCATTCGGAATGCCGTGTACGCCCGTCACGTTCCAAGTGGCATTTTTGCTCTTGACGAATGTTCCGGAAGCCGCCACACCGCTGAGCCAGTCTTTTGTGGTTTCTTCTGATGGGCTGGTTGTGAACAATGCTTTGACATATCGGAGCTTGCTGCAATCTTTAAACATAAGCTGATAACAATTGCGGATAAGTTCTTTCGCCGGAAGTTCAGGTGCTGATGTCAGACTTGTACATCCTTGGAACATTTCGCTATAACAACCCCAATCCAAGGCCGTCGCAGGAAGTTTAGGCGCTGATGTAAGACTTGTGCATCCGTTGAACATGCTATGGTAGCATTCTGTTACCAGGTATGTAGCCGGAAGTTCCGGAGCCGATGTGAGACTTGTGCATCCCTCAAACATGCAATTGTAGCAATTGGACTCCAACCTTTTAGCAGGGAGGTCGGGTGCGGATGTCAGTTTCGTACAGTTTGCGAACATACCGTTATAACAATAGGATCCCATTTCTGTTGCCGGGAGTTCAGGCGCAGATGTCAGAGCGGAACATCCTTTGAACATCCACCCATAACAATTGTATGCCAACACACTGGCTGGGAGTTCAGGTGCGGATGTCAATTCTGTGCATTCAGAGAACATTCCGAAATAACAGCCCTGTTCCATTTTTGTCGCCGGGAGTTCCGGAGCAGATGTCAGAGTGGAACATCCACGGAACATATACCGATAACAATTCGTTGCCAATGCTTCGGCCGGGAGTTCAGGGGCGGATTTCAGAGCTGTGCATCCCGAGAACATTTGGGAATAACAGCCATATTCCATTGTCGTAGCCGGGAGCTCAGGCGCAGACAGCAGGCTTGTGCAACCTTCAAATAAAGCGAAAAATGCATATTTTGAAAGCGGAGTAGAGAAATCCCTGTTTAACAATGACATGATATTCCCTTGTGCAGAGATGGGACCGGAAATCTCGAAATGATAGTAATTTTCGTCATCCTTACTGAATTTGCGATTTTTATGCTCGCCGCTTCTGAACAGTAAAAATGTACTGTCCGCCAAAGTAATCGTTTCCCCTATGGTATATGGTTTCCAATGGGATTCATCAGTGCTGTATTCCAATGAGATTTCATACGGGGTCCCCACTTGTGCAAGCCGGACAGTGGATTCTCCGGAAGAAATTAACGCAAGACCTTTGTAGTCCGCTGACGGGACAGGGGTAGGACTCGGATATTCCGGTTCCTGTTGCTGATTGCCTGAATCGTCCTTACTACAAGCGGAAAATCCCGCAATCAGAACGAGTGAGGCAATAAGATTGAATATCTTTCTCATATTATCAATACTCTTTAAGTGAAAAATCAAAACAGCTGTAAGTCACAAATATATAAAAATTTGAAAACACGACATTGGGTTATTATTCACGTGTATATTCTAGTGGCCCTATTAAGAATGGTGAAACATATTGCGTATAACCGAACGCTTCTCCTATTTTAATTACTCCAGGCTCAGGGATGATTATTGGTTGTAAGCTCTTTCCTTTATAATCAGCCTCATACTTTTTCTCATTGAACGCATCCCAGTGCGACTTTATTGCATCTATATATTTTTTGTCTCCTGCACCATTACAGTAAACACAATTAGGAGTTTGATACTGCGAGAATCCTAAAATCGATTGGTATTTGTCGGCTTTCCTATCCTGTCCCGTTTCCAAAAAGACAAAATACAATTCTGCACTCTTACATATATCAACGATGTCTTTCAATTCGAGCATTTTTTCTACATCTTGCTTGAACTCGGAGCAGTAGAACGAAGGCTCTGGTCTGGCGATAGAATGGGCTTTGAACTCAATTAATGCTATTACCTTCTTTACCTTATCCCTATTATCGTCCATTTCTAAGATAGCTAAATCTACTCTGCACTCGCGATGTCCTTCCGGAGACCACTCCCTGCGTACAACAAACCTATCCCCATATTTTTTGTCTTGGGTGATGGCCAAATGTAATTGCCAAGCAATCTTATCCCGAATCTGCTGTTCGTTTTTACAATGAGCACTATAATAAGCAAGCTCGTCAGGTTCAAAAAAGTCAGGAATCCTATTCAACAGTTCCTGTAATCGATTCTTGATATTGATATTTTCCATAATGCATTGTGGTTTAAACTGACCAATTGTTAACTAGTTCTATTCCGGTTTAGGAAGCCCCGGATAGTAGCGCCAATCGTACTCTATTTCCAAAGTCTTCAAGACGACATATTTCCAATAGTCCTTGAAAAAACTGGGCGTGTACTTTGCCATTTCCAGTCGGTGCTCAATCGGTTCCGGATTTTGCCCATAGATGTCAGTAAATTCGGCACTTTTTTCATCGACCAGATTGCCGTCATCATTCAGCTCAAGCATATAGAATACGGTGCCGACACGACTGACGATCTCACATTCTTCAGGATAAATGCAGTGATTGTCCCGAACGAAGGCATAGCGGAAATGTTCTGGATTCTCCTCCGAACCCAGTGTGGTCAGCGGGAAATCATACTCGGCGCCGTGGAATTTGATATGACAAACATCGCCCGTGAAGATTTTCTCACCTTTTGAATCTTTGTACGGAGTCTTGACACCGGCGAAAAGCACCCTGTGGGCATATCCTCTCTCCTTACACTCATCGTGGAAGATTACGTCGACAATGTCGTCGTTATGATTAGGAGCCCAGACATCGTCTAAGTCCCATACATAAAGAGTGTCGGCAAAGAAAAAGAAGTTCCCCATAGCCTTATAACCGAACTTGTCTTCATCAATGACATAGCGAATCAGGATATCCGGTTCATCCCAAGGGATGCCAGCACCAATCGTGTACAGATGCTCCTCGCAAAGTCGTTGTAACACTTCCATATTGATGACCGGAGGAGCAACTTGCTTCATTCTTTCCTTTGGCTCGACGTAGTATAGAAGCCGGGGTACCCATTCTTTTGGAAAAGAGACATTCGGTAACTTCATAGCCTCCGCAAAAAGCGGCGCCATATCCTTGTCTTTGAAGCCGGCAATACCACAGCCGATTCTGGTGAGAAGGAAACGGTTCATCGGATGCTGCCTGGCATATTCGATGAAATCGTCCACATAAGGTTTGATGTCGGATAGATTCCCGTGCATCGTCGGAATTGCGTAGCACCGCCCCTGCGGTCCCACTCCATTACCCCATTCTGCACCAAAATGGTCATAGGCATAGCGTGCAGCACCACCCATATGCTGACCTTCAAGATTACTTCCGAAAACGAAAATCTCGCACTGAGAAAGTTCAGTGATTTGATTTGGGGCAAGCCTCTTTAGTGTTTTCTCCATAGCGCAACTACATATAATCATTGTGAATTTCGCACAAAAGGGCAAGAAAAGCAAATTCTCCGCCGTCGACAATAACATCACCGGCGGAAAAAACAATTGATTTCAAGACTACTTTGCTGTTGTGTAAGGGACAACGAAAACGAGTTCGGGGCGCAGCGCGTAAGTTGCAGATTATCAATTATTTAGCCAAAATCAGAGTTGGGAAAATCACAACTCTAAAAATGGTTAAACGGCTATCACTCAGCGATTTACAGGTTGCGCTTTATGGCGACACAACATGTGATAGGCAGTAAGGTTGCCCCCGTGAGGACTTGCAGCCCTCGGCACTAGAGGGAGTTGCCTGCGAAGCAGGAGGGCCTGGTCCTCACGGGGGCTTCTTGCTGCTGCACGTGCCCTTTCTAGGCGCCCTTTCGGACTGGCCTCTTTGTTGTGGGGTTGTCCTAAACGCTGCCGTGACGTCGCTGTGAATTTTTCGAACAACCTGCATGTTGACATTTTGTGGATGTTGCTGATTGTCAATTGATTGCAAGAGTTTATGAGAGCCAGGTTACCCATTTTTTCATGCAACCTGGCTTTGGCTCTAATTGCTAATGCGCTATGTGTCAATATTTTATACTATTCGTGCAAATGCAGGTTGTTCTACGTTTGTCCTAACTAGTTATTGTTAAATTTCGGTAAACTTTTTTCAGGACGACACAGCTGGCGCAACCTATAAATCGCTGAAAATCATCGTTTTAGGTGTTTTCAGAGTTGGCAAAATCACAACTCTGAAAATGGCTAAATGGCTGCTGCACAGCTGCTTACGGGTTGCGCTTAATGTGCATTCCGCTCGCACCCCATCTCAGGATTTCTTAAAACTCTTTGTGAGACTGGGAAATTCCGAAATAATGTTTAGTTTTGTAGAAGGGAAGACCGTTTGGAGAATCATTGGAGAATCAGTAGAAGATGCCTGACTTTTCAGAGAAGGAAATACTCAAAGGATTGAAAACCGGGGATGAAAGTGCGTACAAGCGCATTTTTCAGGCCTGGTATGAACCGCTTTGTGTATTTTCGGTCGGCTTGGTGAGGGACCGGTTCCAAGCGGAGAACATTGTCGATGACGCTTTCTTCCATATATGGGAAATCCGTGAGCATCTCGAAGTCCAGACATCGCTCAAGGCATATCTGTTCGCCTCAGTACGTAACCGCTCATTGAACTATCTGGCCTCCTCGGTCAGAAGAAAATATCAGGACATGACCGATGACGAATATACGGTGGTGCTGAACTCGCTCACGGCCATTTCCAAAGACGACATCTATGGGAAACTGTTTGAAGAAGAACTGAAAAAGCGCCTTATGCAGGAACTGGACTCGCTTTCTGCAGAATGTCGTGAAGTCTTCGAAAAAAGCAGATTTGATGGTTTGACATACAAGGAGATAGCAGAGACACTCGGTATCTCTGTCAATACCGTCAAATATCACATGAAGAATGCATTGACAGTCCTCAGAAACGGAGTGGGAAAATACCTTCTTGCCGTTTTCATGCTTATTGTCTCAAAATAATTCACATTTTCACTACCCTCAACATGCGTTGTCATTGTCTTGATAGTATAAGGAATAAAATAGATGAAGATCAAAAACATTGACACGCTGATAGAGAAATTTCTCTCAGACACCATTTCTCGGGAAGAGTTGGCGTCATTGTCCGAATGGGCTTCCGAGTCCCGGGAGAACAAGGCGGCTCTTTCTTCGCGTATGAAAGAATGGGCGAAGGACAATGGCTCTTTCGATGCTGATAAGGCGTTCTGCAGGTTCAAGACACGTGTGGTCATGGAGAAGAGGCCGGCGCGGAGCAACAGGCGAGTTTGGCTCTGGACTGCCGCTGCTGCCGCTGCTCTGGCCGTTTTCGGACTCGTCTCCTATCAGGCTTACCAGGTCAGGACCTACAGGAATCTCCTTGCCAATGAAGAGGTTACGGTTAAGGCTCCGGCCGGCTCGAAGTCCTATGCTGAACTCCCTGACGGTTCCAAGGTCTGGCTTAATGCCGGTTCCAGCCTGACGTATTCATATGATGTCAACAAAAAGGAAAGGACCGTTGACCTGTCCGGTGAAGGCTTCTTCGAAGTATATCATGATGAAAAAACTCCGTTTACGGTAAGCTCATCCAGTCTCAATGTCCGAGTGCTCGGAACGAAATTTAACTTCAGGGACTATCCTGAGGACCTGCTTGCGGAAGTGACATTGACCCAGGGAAAAATCGCCCTCAGCAATCAGTCTGGCGAAGAGCTGATAATGTCTCCGGACGAGAGCGTGACATTCGACAAGGAGACCGGAACAATGACAAGGGGCAGATCAGGATATCAGGTCAATGAATGGGTTTCCGGCAATCTTGTGTTCGATGAGGCTCCTTTGTTGGAGATAGTCCGCAGACTTGAGAGGGCATATTCCGTAAAAATCAATATCAGCAGTCCCGAACTGTTCGGTCTGAGGTTCTACGGAGCGTTCAACTCATCCCGTCAGGATATCTCCGAAGTGCTTCAGTCGCTTAGCGCCACCGGCAAGTTCCGTTACAGCAAGGAGCGCAATGTGATAACGCTTTATTAAGGCAAGTCATTGACACTGACCGGTCAGGTCATCGTCTCGGGACACGACACAGTTTAGCCACAACAGAAATAATATCAACCATAATATACACTGAAACTATGAATCATTGTAAAACATTGACATTGATTCTGTTCCTGTCCAGCATGCTTGCGTGGACAGCTAATGCCCAGAGGATTGACCTCAATCTGAAGGACGTGACTGTCAAGGAAGCGATGGAAACATTGAAGGACAGGAGCGGATACTCATTCGTTTACGAGGCCGGCGATATCGACGCCCGGGCCAAAGTGAGCGTGAAAGCCACCCGAATCGAGGACGCTATCAGCCAGATAGTGGCCGGACAGAATGTCTCCTACGAATTGAGGGGCAAAAACATTGTCCTGCAAAAAACTGCGACAGGGCAGCAGAAAGTGAAACGGACCATAACCGGAATCGTCAAGGATGCCAACGGGATGTCTGTTATCGGCGCCACCATCTTGGAAAAGTTCAACCGGACCAATGGCGTGGTGACCGATTCGCAAGGCCGGTTCACCATAACCGTGTCGGACGGCTCTCCGCTGATTGTAAACTGTATCGGCTACAAGCAGATAGAGATGAATCCGGGCGTGCGTGATAATCTGGACATTGTCCTTGAGGACGATATGCAGCTCCTGGATGAGGTCGTGGTAGTGGGTTATGACACTCAGAAAAAGGTCAATCTTACCGGCTCAGTGTCATCAGTATCGTTCGACCAGTTCAACAACCGTCCGGTAGTCCAGAGCTCCACGGCACTTCAGGGCGTTGCGCCTGGCGTGACGGTCACCACAGGTGGCGGTGCTCCTGGCTCGGACAGCGGTACAATCCGTATCCGCGGTATCGGTACTTTCGGCGGCTCAAGCGCTTCTCCGCTCGTTTTGATAGACGGAGTGCAGGGCGATCTGAACTCCTTGGATGCGGCCCTCATTGACAAAATCTCTGTCCTGAAAGATGCGGCTTCATCTGCAATCTACGGCTCCAGGGCAGCCAACGGCGTGATTCTCGTGACCACGAAAAGAGCGGAAAAAGGCGCGTCCCAGATCGCTTATCGCGGCTATGTCGGTTGGCAGCAGGCTGTCACCAGACCTGATCTGGTCAATGCAGAGGAATACATGACACTAAGTCGTGAAGCTACGGAGCATGACGGCGGCGAGTCCATCTACACGGACGAATACATCAAGAATTACAGGATGAACAACTGGCTGGACCCGGATGCCTTCCCGATTACGGACTGGCAGAATCTTCTGATGACAGGCTCGGGATTGACTCATAATCACAATGTTACGATGAGTGCCAGCTATGGCAAGATCCGTACAATGGCTTCGTTCGGCTATCTCAGTCAGGAAGGTATCATCAAATCATCCAAGTATGACAGATATAACTTCCGCAATAATCTCAATGTGGATTTCAACGACAAGTTCAGGATGCGTCTGGACGTGTCCGCCATCTATGGACACCGCAAGATAAATCCTTACCAGAGTGCAGTGTTCAATTTCATGAATGCGCGTGACCCGCTGATGCTTGCCAAATGGTCAGACGGAAGTTATGCTCCTTTCACAGGAGGCTCTCTCAATATCCTGCCGATGATAGAAAACGGCGAAGGCGGCAACCAGAAATCGGACGTGCTCAGGATTTCCGCATCTTTCGGACTCACCTATGAGCCTGCCAAATGGCTGACTTTCGACTTCACTTACGCGCCGAGGATAACATTGTCCTCATCGCACAAATTCATTGACCTGGTAAAATATCATTCCGATCCTTACGGGTCGATTTCATCGATAACCAACAATTCCTACAACTATCTTTCGGAAGGCAGGAACTATGCGGTTTACGGGAACACCATCTTCACCGCGTCCTTCCACAAGACATTTGCCAAGGCGCACAATGTCAAGCTCCTGCTCGGTACTGAATATGACACCCGGGATGACAATAACGTTTCGGCCTATCGTCAGGAATTCACTTATCCGCAGTACGATGTGCTCAGCGCGGGTGCTGACAATGAGTTCAAGAACAACAGCGGTACACGTGCAGGCTGGTCATTGCTCTCATATTTCGGCAGGCTCAACTACAATTTCAAGGAAAGGTATCTCATCGAGGGCAATATCCGTTTCGACGGGTCGTCCAGATTCGCCAAAGGCAACCGCTGGGGTATATTCCCTTCAGTATCAGGTGCATGGCGTGTGACAGAGGAGCCGTTTATGGTCCCTGTGAAGAACACCCTTACAGAACTTAAATTCAGGGCGTCCTACGGAGAACTCGGAAACCAGAACATCAGCGATTCGTATTATCCGACAGCCCAGAACCTTACCATCAGTTCCATTTCGGCCAATGACATAATCTATCCGATGGTCGGCCTGAATGTTCTTGCCAATGAAGATATCACTTGGGAGACTTCCAGGATGTTTGACGTCGGAATAGACGCAGTGCTGTGGAACAAGTTTTCCATTACGGCCGACTGGTATCACAAGACCACGGACGGAATCCTTATGAGACTGGACATCCCTTCTTCCATCGGACTTTCCGCTCCGTATCAGAATGCGGGCAAGGTCAGGAATATCGGTTGGGAGGTCGCTTTGGGCTATCACGACAGGAAGGGAGATTTTTCCTATGGAGTGAATGCCAATCTTTCAGATGTCAGGAACAAGATTCTGGATATGAAAGGAACTACAGGCGGCTCAGGTGTCATCCGAAACCAGGAAGGCTCCTCCATCAACTCTCTCTATGGTCTCAAATGTCTCGGCATGGCCAGGACTCAGGAAGAGGCTGACGAGGTGAACAACAACTGCCCTCAGTTCAACCAGGCCACTTATCCGGGCGACCTCATCTATGAGGATTTCAACAAGGACGGAAAGATTACCGATGACGACCGTCAGATTATCGGAAGCATGATTCCGCGTTATACATACGGACTGACTCTGGACTTCGGCTGGAAGGGGCTCGGGCTTTCTGCCCAGTTCCAGGGCGTCGGCAAGGTGGACGGCTATCTTTCCGGTTACTTCACGCAGCCTTGCGTACAGGGCGGTACCTTCAGAAAAGAACATCTGGACCGCTGGACAGAGACTACTCCGGACGGAAAATTTCCTCGTCTGAGTTATTCGAGCGAGATGAACACCAAGAACTCGAGCTACTGGATGGCGGACGCTTCTTACTTGAGGCTCAAGAACTTGCAGTTCAGTTACAAGCTTCCGCAGAGTTGGATGAAAAAGGTCAGACTGTCGTCTGTAATGTTCTTTGCCAATGCCACGAACCTCTTCACCCTGACAGGCTATTATCAGGGTTATGATCCGGAGACTGGCTATCAGAGCGGTACTGACGGTGCTACGGCAGGAAGTGTCGGCAGCAACTATCCGCTTGTTTCCACTTATACTTTCGGTGTTGAAATCAAATTCTAAAACGCGGTAATGATGAAAAAGATACTATTATATATTGTTACGATAGCGACGGCATTGTCCTGCAGTCTCGACAGGTTCTACGAGAACGGTCCTTCTACCGGTACATATCCGTCCACACCGGATGAGGCCCTTTCCGGACTGCTGGCTTGCTACAAGGGCCTGGCCAATATTCAAGTGCAGTATTGCCCGTTCCCGTTCAGGGTGGTGGACCAGTTGTCCGATATCGGAACCATCAGAGCGGGCGGTGCGGCCTACGAAAGTCTGGTCACATCGGTTGCCACACCTTCTGCCAATGTGCCGGGCACGGCTTACACCAAGATATACAGAATAGCAGGACGTATCCATCTTGTCCTGGACAATCTGGACAATATCAAGGTGCAGATGGATCCCGTCGAGTTCGCTCAGCTGAAGGCGGAACTGCTGCTCCTGCGTGCATACATCTATGATATGGGATGCCAGTTCTACGGGGATATTCCGTTCATTGACCATTGCCTTTCATTGACAGACTACGAATACGGGCGTACTCCGAAGGAAGAAGTCATTGACAGGATCCTCTCTGACATTCCTGACGAACTTCTGGACAATCTTCCGGTCCAGTGGCCTTACGCGCAGTGGGGAACTTGCCGTATCGGGCGTGCGACGGCTTATGCTCTCAAGGCTCAGATAAATCTGAACTGGGGACGTTATGCCGAGGCCGCAAGGTGCTCCAAGATTGCGATGGATTTGTCTGACGGTGTGTATGAGCTTGAGCCTCTGGATGTTACCTATTATGCAACTGCTGCCGATGGTGAGCCGAGCGCTTCCAATCTTTTCGGTTTTGCAGGTGAGAAGGGCAGCAAGGAATGGATGTGGGCTGCTCAGTACAATAAACTGGCTGCGGCCAATATCCACGCCATGACTTATACTTATTCTTCCAGAAATGCCAATGGCGCTTCGTATTTCGGGCCTTCACAGAGCCTGATGGATACGTTCCAGTGCACTGACGGCAAGTCGATTGTGGAGTCTCCGCTTTATGACTGGAGTAACCCGTGGGCAAACAGGGACCCGCGTCTGGACCTCTACTGTATGCGTTCGGACTCAAGAGTGATGGGAATCGGCTATGATCTCAATGTCACCAAGTCCGAAGTGATGGACTACAATACCGGCAAGATGACCAACAACAATGATGTCAACGGCAACAAGAGCGAGTACGGTCCTAATGGCAAGAAAGGTCCGGGCGGTTATCTCTGGAGAAAGTTTGTGGACCGCAGATATTATGTGGAAAGCGAGATTACGGGTACGAAGATGGAGGACGAGCTGGACTGCTGTCTGATGCGCTATGCCACGTTGCTTCTCATTGACGCTGAGGCGAATATAGAGATGGAAGGCGGCGACCTCGCACGTGCGCGAAATGATATCAATACTGTCCGCGCGAGGGTCGGCATGCCGGGTGTGAAGGACAATACGCAGGCCGGTCTGAGGAAGGCGCTCCGCTATGAGAGAAAAGTGGAACTCTGCGCCGAGGGCTACAGGTGGTTTGACATCAGAAGGTGGGGGATTGCTGCCAAGGCGGTGGACGGAACTGTCTATGCACCGGGCTTCTCGACCAAGGCAAATCCGACCAATTACATTTCCAATGCGAAACCTGTCATTGACGATGACTGGGTAGTGAAATATGATGGTACTACCACTTGGAACGGGGCCAAGTTCAACCTCAGGAAGCTCCTCACCATGATTTATACCACAGGAAGGGATGAGGTGTGGCCGATTCCGGAGACTGAGATGGAAACCAATTCGCTCATGAAGCAGAATCCTGGATATTGATAAAATTTGAGACAATGAAAAAGATATGGTTAATGCTTGCCGCAGCAGTGCTTTTTGCGGCTTGCGATGACAAAGACAACAAATATGATTTTGAAGAGGAACTGTCGCGTTCCGGAAAGGTGTCTCTCGTTGCATCCATCGAGAGTATGGATACGAAGATGTCAATGCCTTCTACGGGGCATGGCAGGTGGGAAGAGGGCGACAAGATAGCTGTGGCCTGCTCTGACGGCAGTTTTGTGACCTTCGACCTGGAAGGAACAGGCGGAACGGTAAGGGCCAAGTTTACCGGTGAGATTCCCGCCGGGCTTACTCTCGGCAATGTGGCTGTGTGGCCTGCAGAGATGGCCGGGCGTGCAGGTGAAGATGATGTGACTCTGCGTTTTCCTTCGGAGTATGCGGAAAGTGTAAAGACATTGAACATCCCTATGGTGGCATCGATAGGCGATGACTGGAATATCGAGTTCAAGCAGGTGGCTTCTTATGTGAGTTTTTCCGTGAAGGAACTTCCGGCGGAAACCATGTCGCTTACTGTCAGTGGGGCGGGCAAGAATCTTTCAGGAGATCTGGTGCAGAAGGTAAGCAAACTTGGCAGAGAGGGAGTGGAAACATCACTTGGTGACAAGGGAATCCATTATACATTGACAACTTCCTCGAAGAAGGCTGTATTCGATGTTCCAGTCCCTTCCGCTGACTATGATTCTCTCGTCGTTACTGCGTACAATGCCGAGAATGAGGAACTTACAACTCAGACAATGCGCCGTTCCATATCATTGTCCCGAGGAGGTAGGCCTGCTCTCGCCTATACGATGGAGGCTCCTCCTGTAGTTGTCGAACTGCCTTGCGTTGAGGTCTGCGGGGTCAAATGGGCCAAGGGAAATCTTGCCTATGATGCGGCAGGAGGTGACGCGATTTTCCGCGAGGGCTGGAAACTTGCTCCTGAGCAGTGGTACTATTACCATTACAATCAGCGTGATGCTTTCAACAAGAATTCAAAACCGTATAGCGGGAAGCCTCTGCGTGCTGATGTGGCGTCTTCCGCTACTGCCTATGACCATTTCAACTGGTTCGGTATCGAGGATTCCTATTCGAATGACGGTGCGGCTTATGCGATTCCTAAACCTGAGTCGGATTTGTCCGGAATGATGTTCTCGGACCAGGTCTGTGAGGTGAAAGTTGCTGATTTCGAGAAGGCCAAGTTCGGTGATGTCGCATATTGGGCGACCAAGGGCCTGTACAGGACTCCAACCGTGGAGGAGATGAATGCCCTTTATGAGAAGGCTTCCGTGAAGTATGGTCATTGTGAGGTTCCGGATCCTGACCACGAGAGCGGCAATATCAAGGTCTGGGGCTTCCTGTTCACCAATCCGGCCGGTGAAAGGGTCCGTGAGGTAGAGGCTGACAATGAAATCAGTCTGACTGAACTCGAGACCGGTGTGTTCTTCCCGTTGGCAGGTCGTAGGGCAGCCAGCAGCACGACTCAGATTATCCACACGAGACTTCAGGGCCAGTATTGGGCATCTCAGGCTACCACTTCGTCCGGTTTTGCTCATATTCTGATGTTCAACTTCTCATTGGGTGCTGAAAAGTGTGTCCAGCTCGGGGAAGCGCAGGTGATCAATTCCGGTTTCAACAATGCTACAGGTTTCTGTATCCGTCCGGTTGTAAACTAATATAATATGATGAAAAGAATAATTCTTTTGACAGTATGCTTGGCCTTTGCGGCCTGCAGTGCATCGTCCAAGTCCAATACCACTCCTGATGATGTGGGCGGCAATGACGGGAAAGCCGTTGTCGGAAAACCTCTGCCGGGATGGACTGCGGGGGAGCTGGACATCCACGCTATATGCACGGGCAGGGGAGAATGCTATTTCTATGTTCTTCCTGACGGGACCACGTTGGTAGTGGATTGCGGTGAGATTGCCACCGGCACTTCCACCTCCACTACGCCTGCCGGCGAGACGATTACTGTCAATACTGTGGATCCGATGCCTAATTCATTGGCAAAGGCCTATGAGACGGTGGGGCGGTATATCAAGTTTTTCCGCCCGTCTGGCAGCAAGGCCATCGACTATATGCTCATGACTCATTATCATACGGACCATATGGGCTCGCTGATGAAGGGCTATCCTCAGTCTCCGGCTGGTAATTATTTGCTTTCAGGCATCACCGGTCTGTATTCTGTAGTCCCGTTCAACAAGATGATTGACAGGTCCTATCCGGACTATACGACTTATACCAATGATATGGTGCAGAATTATGAAAACTTCGTGAACTACGCCTCTGCCGAAAAGGGCCTCAAGGTGGAGAAGTTCGATGTGGGCTCCGAGTCTCAGATTTCGCTGCTGAATGACGCTGCCAAGTATCCGACTTTCAAGGTCCAGAATCTCTGTGGGGGCGGTTATGTCTGGAATGGTGCTTCGGCTGTGAATCGCTATTCAGGTGCCGAGCTTTACGAGAACGGAGCTTCGTGCGGGTTCCTGCTGAGTTATGGCAAGTTCGACTGGCTGTCATTGGGTGATGCCGGCGATACCAATTCCAAGGTGGCTTATCCTGTGGCTCAGAAAATCGGTCATAAGATCGAGGCGATGAAGGCGAATCATCATCTGAGCTGGAAGTCAATGTCGTCGAGAATGATGTCCATTCTCCAGCCGAAGCTGATTGTCTCTGAAAATTTCTGGAGCCATCAGCCGTGGCCTGACGAGTTCGCTTCCATAGTCGATGCCTATCCGGGTGACAAGAAGTTCATGTTTACGAGCATCTCGGCCGATGTGGTGGCTGCCAATCCGAAAATGATGGCCAATGTTACAGGCTACAACGGCCACGTGGTCGTCCGCGTCGCCCCTGGCGGTGATGAATACTCGGTCTATCTGCTTGATGCAACTGATTATAAATATAAGGTGAAGGCCATCTACGGCCCGTTCAAGTGTGACTGAAGTGATTTTTCAAGTTGCTGACCCGTAGCGGGCCTAATCCAAAGTTGAAACATTTTGGTTTTGTTTATTCCCGATGATGATCTGGAGGACATGCTCTTTCAGGTCATCATTTTTTCAGATTGTCCGTGAAACCCCGCCTTTTTACGGATGAATTGGTCATTCTGACAACTTGTCCGTAAAACACCCCCTT
>ERZ1026780.1532-NODE-1532-length-15014-cov-11.922120_pt1 | contig 15014 bp, 7 predicted proteins | sample MGYA00380126_ERZ1026780 | MGnify/ENA primary metagenome ERZ1026780 (study PRJEB33269, sample SAMEA4719762) | human gut metagenome | biome: human-associated habitat; feature: organic feature; material: feces | place: Cameroon | collected 2013-10 ... | reverse complement strand
GTTACACATCAACTTCTCTAAGAGTTATTTGGAAAAGTCATAAGAATATATACGGAATTATTTAATAATTACAAATCAATATGTTATAATAATTCATATAAAGCATAACATTAAGATAAAATCGCGGACAATGAATGATACTGCGACCTGTATCCGGTCTTTGAGTCCAGCAGCAGATACCTCAGATGCAGCTGCTTCATCTCCAATGCTGGCACATTATCAGGAACGAGAAACTCAATCACAGAACAGTCGCTGGCAGGGACAGACACAGACAGGCAATTCCTCATCATCCCAGGGTTGCGTCCACATCCGGGCTCTCCAATCTGGAACTTGCCCAGCACTCTGTATCTCCCAGGTTCAACGGCCCCGCACAGAGTTAACCTGAAACGCAACCTGAGAAGTCCTCCGTCAGCTGTTGAACAATCCAGATAGTCCATACTGAATATCGGGAACGGCTCGAACATCACCGGCTCCGGAATACGTTCATTCCGCAGCTGTGCAAACCCGTGATACGCCGAAACAAAGAGATTGTACCCGCTGATGCTGTTCTTCTGCCCGAACGGAGGACGATGTGAAACGACACCTCTGGCCATCCTTCTCCAGCTCATCTGTGTATCGTGTGGGAGACTCTGCCAGGCCTTGATTGCACGTTTGTGCAGTTCAGCCTGCTCCAACTGCTCTGCAGTTCCTGCAAAATCTGAATACGCCTTGCTTCGGAAATAGCAGATGCCATTCCGGTGATAGAAGGTCACATTGCCGACCGAAGACCAGCAATCAGAGAACTGCGTATTTGGAATATACTTGGGCATATCAGGAGGATGTTGGGGCTACAAGTCTTAAGCACATAGGTAATTCAGAGGTGTCTTGGAGGATGATGAGGCAAACATTCAATGCAATTACAGCTCCTTCAAAACCACTGTAAAGATACTCAAAAGGTGGCAGATTATCAATAATATATAAAGTGCCACTTAATGTATCACATTAGAAAGCAGACGTGCGTAAGCACGACTGCGCTCAAAGAACAAATATATATACCCAGCAGCATCCTTCGGGCGGGTGATGACGTTGAAATTAGCACCGATGCTGAAGCGGGCGTTCATCAGATGGCCTGTGCTGTTTGGGGCCGGATGCAGCGACGGCGTCAGCCGTGGCTGTAGCCGAACACAAATGGCATAGGGGGCAAGGCCGTAGGCCGCGGCAGGAGCCGGACGCACAAAAGCTGGAACGAGAGATAATAGTCCTTCCGGCTCTGGCACTGTCCTGGGAGTAATGCAGGGTTGCTCTTACATTCGCACGGGAGAGTCGGGCCGGCGGAGGGCCGTCGCTGCCGGAAGTGGAGGCGGAGCAGGTTGGAGCCGGCAAGGATGACGAGACCGAAGGGCTCGGCAGACTCGGCGTAAACCTGCGGAGACGGAACTGGAGGCAGGGACTGAACGGAGCGTCTAGGCCCGACATAAACAGGGAGCGGAGTGCAACGTAGCGATTCCGCTCTGCGAGTCTGTGGCTGGCGGTATGGAGTGCAACGGAACACCGACTGACACAGTCTCGCGTTTCTGGACGCGCGTCTTTGAGAGGATGGGGACTTGCTCCACATCCTTTCAAAGACGGATGAAGCGGCCAGTCAATATACACAAGGCGAAGCCTTACCTTGCCTACGCAGTGGCTTTCTTGAAGCTGGCGGCTCGTCCGACTGCTTGAAGAAAGACACGGAGAAGGCCCGCAGCTGTGCTGCTAAGGCTGGCAACTCCTTCCGGACTTTTGGCCCTATTACGGGCTTCTGTCGTTCTTACGGGTACAAAACTGCCTGCGAAGTGATGCACACTTGCACTCTTCGCCAAAAGTCCTGGGCGGGCTGACGGACTTGGAGGCCGTTAGTCCCTGAAGCCCGCCCACTGTTGCCAGCCGCCTTGACTTCGCTTTTCAAGGAGCTAACCTTCGAATCCTCACTAATAGAGCCAGTTAACACAATCTAGATTATGTTAACTCGCGGATTCAGAGGTAGTTACTACGAATCGCACTGACGCTAGCGGAGTCGATAATCTCCCTGGTGGGGTTGGGGGCATAACAGGGTCGAGTCTCGGTGATTCGTAGGGAAAATTGTCGGATCAGAACGTAGCCATCCCGGAGCGAAGCGTAGGAATGGCGCAGTTCCCGACAATTCTTCCGGAGAACGCGCCGAGACTCGACCCCTATTGTCTTTTTACCGAGCGAAGCGAGCAATAGATGGCCGGAGGTTTGGCGTTCCGCTGGAGCTTGCGGAAGCGGAATGACAATCTTCCGGTACCGCTCTGCCCGAAGAGGAAAGTCTGTGGACGTTGCCGATCTTTCGGCAATGGCCGCAGTCTTTCCGGGCGTTGTGAGATTGTTATGTTATCGGATTTTATGCTCTTATTGATTTTAATTGAATTGCCATTTATCGATAATTGTAGTAATCGAGAGGTATATGTACATTTTTTGCTAAATTTGAAAATTTAGCAAGCATAATTCACTAAAACGATATTTATATGCCTAAAGAGCTGGATAAATATGCAATCAATACGCTTATTGACGTATACAAAAAGTTGCGAAAAAATGAGATTCCGAGAAAGGGTAATGGATGGGTTCTTTTAGCTGTATTTGGGAAATCGCTTTCGCAATTCAATTTCAACTATAAGGATTATCGTCCAGGAAAATTGGTCGATTTTATTAAGAGTCTTAATTTCTTTGAGGTTTATATAGATGAAAAAATAGCTCCACCCGTTGTGTATATAAGATTTACCGGTGATGTGGGCATGAGGTCTGATGAAAAGAAGTCGAAGAATCAAACGCGAGCTGAACAGGGAAAAAATTTTCACTCTTCAGCTGAGAAGGAGTTGTTCGAGATTTGGGGTGTGTCGGGATGTAATTTTATCGGCTATTATCACTTTGATGAAACAAAGAATCTCTCAACAGTTGATGATATCAGGAAACCAAATTTTGCAAAAATCCCTTACTATCCTAATGATCCAGATAAGAACCCCATCTCAATACCTTTTAATGGCGAGATAAAGGGGATTACTCCGGAGAACTACTACCTTTTCAATTGGAGATTGTCTGGGAATAATCCTTATAATCCATACGAGATTTATATCGATTTCCATTTTCATCCTCAGCCAATTAGGCCTCAATGGTTTATCGACCAGTTATTTGCCGATAGATATAACGATAAGTCAAAAAATTTCGAGTCTTCAGCTAACTTTTTGGACACATTGAGCAAGCAGCTTAGTGCTAAGGAATCTACATTCATATATGAGTTGCTGCAAAATGCCAATGACTATCCGGTTAATGGTGTCCCGGTTGATGTGGAGTTCCATATCACCGATAAATATCTGGTGTTCATGCACTCAGGAGATTATTTCAACGTAAGGAATATATCTGGCATTTGTGGCATCAATGAAAAAGAAAAGTCTGCTAATATCAAGACTATTGGTTATAAGGGTATAGGATTCAAAACCGTGTTTCTGAACAATCATTATGTTTACATTAAGACAGGTGATTATTCGTTCCGTTTCGACAAGAAAGCAAGTAAAATTAAGCGTCTTGAGGCTCCTTGGCCAATCCTGCCGGTTTGGACATCAGAAGATGAAGTGGAGCCGGAAATCGCATCCATTTTTAATTCTGCCAACAAGAAGTATCGTGTAAAGATTGCTCTCAGGCCAGACAATCCTGCAATTCTTCACACAGGAAGAAAGAATTACGAAGCGTTGTTCAGGGATGTTTTTGATGATTCGAACCTTATTCTGTTTATTCCGAATATACGTTCTGTCAAGGTGTATATCAATGGCATTCTTGAAAGGGATTGCGTAATAGATGAAGCTAAGTGGCTTGTGTCCGACTATGAGGAAAATATCAATGAGGATTTTCAGGCTCTTGTAAATAAAGACATTGATACCGGAAAGAGTCGTATTCCAGAAAAATACAAGGATTTTGAGCGGACAAAGGTTTCCTTTGCCTGCCGTAAAGATGGGCGCAAGCTATTGCCGATAGAGAACGCACCCCTGTATTGCTATCTTCCGACTAGCGCAACATGGGGATTTCCTTTCCTCATGAATACGGATATGATTCCAAAGGGCGACCGTGATGACATAGAGAGGGAGGTTTACCTGAAAGATGAGGATGAGACCAATTTCAACCTTGAACTTGCTAGTATTGCCGGCGAGAAATTCTTCTGTTGGATCAAGAACCTGATGGAAAGCGGAAAGTACGATTATGATTCCATTTTTGCTCTTGTGCCGGATTTTGACAAATGTAAAAAAGCTCATGGAGACAAATATGACGACTTTATTGAGAAATTTCAGAATGGGTTTGAGTACAAGATGGAGGAAGAGGGTATTATCCCCGTTGTGGAGAATAAGTCAATCGTGCTCAAGGCGGTGGAGGATGTTATTTATGACACCAGCGGATTGTCCTGTTCAAGCATATTGACAGATGCTGAAATTCTGACCATGTCAGATTGGTCTGATTTCTTCCCGCACCCTCTGCTTAGAGATTATGATAAATTGTCGCTTCGGCCAGGAATTAAATCATTTCTGTCGAGGTATCATAGCGAGAACCAAGAATACGATATTGACGTTTTGCATGAAGCCTGCGAGAGCGAAGGATTCCAGAAGTGGCTGCGTGATCAGATTAATAACGAAAAGTTTATCGCATTCCTTTTGAAGAAGGGTATTATCGATTCTTTCAACGATAGTACAATATTTCTTTCCGAAAACAATGTTCTATTCGCTCCGGATGGTCTATATTACTCCGTTGATGGCTATTATGACGACCTTAAAGCGCTTGACGGATATCTGGACAGGTTGTCCTTAAAAACACGAGCAGCATTCGAGACAGACAAGAAGTGGGACGCTTTCAAGTCCTGCTTCGCGGAGTTTGATCCTGATGATTTTGTCGATGACGTTCTTCTTGATGACGAGTATTTTGATGACGTGCATGAAATACTTTCGACAGAATCGGCATCGCTTCCTTTTATGCGGTTCTTGGCTTCTTACGTTGGATATTCGACCAAATACAAGAAGTTTCCCTTCCTTGACCAAGATGGCTCTATCGAGGATAATTTTACCGAAAAGCCGTTTGTATTCCTTCCTTCGTATGATGCCGTGTCCGTGCGAGAAATGGATTGGATAGATCCCGACTGGATTGCTATTGTATCCGATAAATATGACCAATGTGTCATTGACTATTTCAGCCAGAAATTTGAACTGAAGCCATTCTCAGATAAGATTATCGTTGATGACATTATATGCTCAAACGATTATGAAGATTCAATCAATTCATTGATTAAAGATTTTGCTACAAGCAAATCCTTTGTCAAGTACCTATTGCCCACAAGGAATATGTCGAGGATGGTCGTCTTAGTTCTTATCTTGTTTCTGTGATAGACAAGAACGGTGTGGAGCAGTTCTTTAGGGAAGACGAGTATTATATTTACATAAGGAACAAGACATACAGTGAGTTCGAGATCCTTGACTGGGTGGAGTCTGATTATATGTATGCTGTCAACGAAGCATATTATGAGGGCTCCGGCGAAGTTGCTGGGATGAAAACTTTCTTTAATGAGAAGTACGGAATCCCGACGATGACTGGCAAATTATTCCTTGACGACGTTGTTGACAGGCAATCAGATGGAATTTCAAAGTACATCCAAGATGTCAACCAAAATATTTTGTTCTGGCGTTGGGTAAAGATGTTTGCGAAGGAAGTTGCAACAATCCCTGCATTCTCACAGTTCCCGTTGCTGGTCAAGACTCTGGATGACGATGAATACGATTGTGCGTCTGCCAAAGACTGCGGCATATATCTCTCCAACGAATACCAACCGTCTTCAAGCATTGAAGCAATTGTAAAGAAATATGCTCCAGGGGCGCAATTTGTCGCATCCGATTATCTTGAAGACAAGACATCCGGAACAGTGACAAGTTGGGTTGAGTTCTTCAAGAATCTCGGACTTAAGACGACGATTGTTGACCTCGTTTTCGGGCAGATCATTCCCAATATTGGAGAAATTGAAGAAGATGGACTGCCGGACCTCCTTGGAGATTACTATCAAGATATCCAGGACAGGTGGGATGAGGTCAAGAAGAAACTAAAAACCATCAAAGTCAAGACTCAAGACGCTAACTTCACGGAAATCCGCAAATGTGTCCTTGTGGATGTCGGGCGTGAAAAAGAGCCATTCCCTGACATCAAATTCGACAATGAGGTTTCCGCCGATGCAATCAAGAGCAGGAGCGGAAGGAAACTGTTGCTTGACATAGCCGAAGAAGCAGGTGGCACAATCATAAATGACATAACGGCCTGGCAAGAAAAGAAGTTTAATGAATATGCTGGCTGCGAAGACAGTTATTCAATTGACGTGCACCTCAGGGTAATGAGGGAACTTTCTGGCATTCATGTAGAGACCATCAAGAAATTTGCTAATCTCAACTATTTGCGGCTTCTTGACAGCAACGATGAGTATCAGGAGCCCAAGAAACTAACGCTTGGTACGAAATTCAATCCTTCATGTCATTTTGAGCGTAACGGGGTAAAGGAAGGAATCAAGTTTATCTCTAACAGATACGACTCGATCAATTATGAGGACGCTTTCTCTGCGCTGATAAAAAACGTTCTCAAGTGTCACTACAGGTTTGAGGAAAAGGACCTTACTTATCTCAAAAATTACCGGTTCTGCGTGTATTTCTGGGCAGAATATGTCCCGAAGCATGTGGATTTCGTCGAGGGCTTGATTGAAGATAACAAGTTTGATGATATTGAATGCGTTCCGACGCTCGCCGGCAATGTGTATGTACCTGCCGACGTTTATTCAAGAAGCATCAAGGAGTATGTCGTCAACAAGATTCCGGATTGGGAGGACAAGCTGCCTATATCCGATATTCCCGAGAACGAAGACAAGGAAAAGGATTTGTTCAGTAAACTTGAATTCAGTGAACAACTCTCTTTCCGTGACGGATTGAGTGCTTTGCAGACTATCAAGAGCAAGGAAAAGAGGGAGAAGATTCTTCGTTGGATGGTGGATGACTATGACAGTTCGTGCGCTTCTGAGGTGACCGAATATAGGTCCAAGGAGGATGCTATCTGGAAAAACGGCAAGGGTGAGGATAGGCACATCACTGAATTGTACGGTCTTGCCCCTGAATCTAAAACTTTGCGCGACTTCTTCCGGGATAACGAGCATGTTATAAACTCTGAATACATTTCTTCATGGGTTAGCAGCGATTATCGCTCCATTTGCAACATGATGCAAATTCCTATTATCGAAGAGAAGGATATGTCGTTTGCCCCGGATGGCAAGCCTGTATCTAACTTGGCAAGGTATTTTGAGGAGCGCATGCTTGTAGTTGCAGCCATCGAAGACCCTGAGGGGTGGCAGAAATCCTTTGAAAAGTACAAGGAGAAGATTGGCGGCTATGAATTCTGGTGTTGCTCCTTTATATCCTGGAAGTATTCAAAGAATGAAGAAATTTGCCAGAACAACAAGAAGTTTTTCTCGAATGACGGCAAATACTATTTCGTAAAGGACTGGTGCAGCCGCCAGGTCTTTGCTGACTTCATCAGGACCTTATACGAGAACCTCGGGTGCGAATTGAACCAGGATCAGTTCCTGACTATAATGGACCCAGAAGTCAGTGTTGACGAATCCCTTGAGCCGTATTTCAGCCTTCGTACAGATGAGTTCATTGCTGAACTTGCAAAATACGATCCCGACTACACAGAGTATACGGGGCCGAAGGTTATTGAAGAAGAGGAGGAAGATGACGATACAACGGCTGCCTATGCTACACGCACCTATAAGCCTATAGAGCAAGAACAGGAAACTTACGAACTGCATGAAGACCATGCTGAATACGGCAATCTGGACGACGAGGCAGAGGAGATTACAGAAAATGAGGAAATCCACGTGAATGATGATGTAGAAGAGCCCGTCATTGATGACAATCCTGATGAGCAAAACGAGGAAGAACTGGATGAGTCTGCGACTCAAGAGAGGAAACCTGCTCAGGCAAATACGCCTCGAGAAAAGCCGTTGGCTTCGGCAACTTTCAACAAGCATAAAGCCACATCGGAGCCTGCAGCCGAGACAGCTGATGAATATGAAGACTCCGAGCTGGAAAACTTTGACATTGTCGAAGAACCCGAGGAGGAGTATGAGGATATATTTGATCCGGATGAGGGAGAGCCGATGGGGTCTGTCGAGAAAGACAGGTCATATCAGCAGCTTGGTGAAAAGCCGCGCAAGCCTCAAAAGGCAAGACGCTATACAAAGCCTTATACCAAAGAGGAGGTCAATAGGCTTCGCTCCAATGGAACACCGCTCGAACTGGAGTCTTTGCCTGCTACAAAGGAGGAACTTGATGTGCTTGCACAATGCGGCATAAGCCCGGAGCAGATTGCAGATACAAATTACCTAGCGCAACTTCGTCTCTATAGGAATCTCCAAAATGAGCTCAATGAAGAGCCTGAAGAATCGCTGGCTGACTTTATCAGAAACGCCGATGACGTATCTGAACATAAGATGAAAAGTGGCAAATTCGTTCACGCTTGCAGTGCAGCGCGTGGTGTGATGTATGTCTCTCCGTCCGTCTGGAACAAGATGCTTGATGACAAGTGGGTTATCTGCGTTTATCTTGATGGTAAAGGAAAGAATTTCCATTACATCAATACCGCGGAAGAGTTCCTGAAGCTTGTACAGAAGGACGATGTCGTCATCAAAATAACCGGCAACGAGAAAGTCAATGTGGTGAACGACCTCTATAGCGGCCTGCTGAAAGACGTGAAGGGGACTGCATACACGCTAGTGAGAGTTGCTGCAAGGACAAATATGGATGCCGTTTTTGCACATTATGTGGGCGCTATGGCTGAGACCAATGACGGAAATGAAAATCCCGATGAATACTAATGGATTATGGACAATAGGATAAGCAATTATAAATCATTCTTTGCTGACCAAATCAAGGAGTCGGTGGATGAACAGCAGAAGATGAATCGTTCGACAATGAGCCAGTTGTTTAAAACCGATGCATTGTCTCTGGGTTATGTGGAGCGTGTGCAGCCAGAACTAGGTACGGTCATTATCAAGTTCCCAAGGACTATGGCTCCTCGTCTTAAGGTCCAGCGTTCCATTACAGTAATAAAGAAGAACGCCAAACCTGCTCTGGGCGAGAAAGTGACGGAGTGGACCTGTAAGTGGGGCGACTTCTGCGACAATACGGATTACCACTCTTCAGGTTCCGACATTACACCACTGTATTATGTCACAGGAAAAGATGATGGATATGATTACGTTGCTTGTACCGGTTTGAGTGGGTCTTTGTATGATTTGTTTTTAAAGACAACAAAAGACGGAAAGTCCCTGACGGTAATAATATACAATCCGTTCCCGCCTGTTGAGTACTACAAGAATATGATGCATTATATGGATATCCATCCTGAAGATGCTAACCTATTTCTTGAGCCAAAGATGTTGTACGAAGACTGGCATCCTGAGGAACTTGCTTTCGACAAGGAGAATCCAAACGGAATATCTGATACAATAAGTGGGACGCTTGAAAGTGACGGTATCTGTATACTTCAAGGCCCTCCAGGTACCGGTAAAAGTTACACAATTGCAACCATAGTGGCTTCATATCTCAAGGCCAATAAGTCCGTATGTGTGACCACAATGGCGAACAAGGGGTTGGTGGAGCTTATAAAGCAGGAACCACTTTCAGAATTTGTCGCTGCTGGACTTGTCAGCAAGACAAACCTCTCTGTGGATGAAAGGACACAAATCAATGGCGTAAAAAATGCATCCAACGACCTTACCGTTGTTGGTGGCGAGTTGTTGTGTGCGACGAATTATGTCCTGTCTGGTGTATTCAGTGAGAGGAAGATGTTTATTAACGGTATCCCTTCTTACGACTTGATTGTTATCGAGGAAGCATCTCAGGCGTTTTTGACAACTATATCGGCATTTATATCTCTTGGTAAGCGTTGCCTGATTGTCGGCGACCCGATGCAGTTGCCTCCTATAGCCAAGACTGACAATCCTTTGTATAACTCTTGGAATGTCCACACGCAGCTGGACGGATTGACGACATTTGCATTGGGCTCAAATGTGAAGTCTTACAGGATAGTCACAACATTCCGTCTGACGGCAAAGTCTGCGGCACTAACGAGTATCTTCTATGGTAAAAGATTTGCTTCAGTAAAGAATGACTATTTGGACTATTCCTTGGCAAAGGGCAACCTTTTCCCGAACGATGGAGGCGTGTTGTTCTATCCGACAGGTGATGTGCGCAATGGGGTGTATTCGGAGGCGGCGGACAAAATCATCCGCAAGGTGGTCTCTACACTCGAGGAATTCTATCCGAACCGCAGTCTTGCCATTATAACGCCGTTCAGGGCATCTGTGACCGAACTCCAGAAGCGATTCTCGACATCTGATTCGACCATTGACATAACGATAGAAACTATCGACAGAATCCAGGGTATGACAGTTGATTATGCCATCCTTTATCTACCAGGACGCAACCCGGCGTTTGCTCTCGAGGACAAACATTTCAATGTAGGTACCAGCCGTTCCTTGAGCACAACATTGATTGTTTCGGATCTGCCGCTTGATGAATTGAGCAATTTCCACTCGGCATCACCGATGGTGCTCAAGTTCCTTTCAAGATGCGACCGGGTTGATTCACAGGAGCAGGTCATTGCCGCTCCCGAGGTCAAGTTGCCGGAAATCGTAGCACCTAAACCTGCTGAACCTAAGGTAGAGGTCAAGCCAGAGCTGGCACCTGCAGTTGATGGTCCGCAGGAAGAGGAGAAACCGGCTATCGGACTGAAGATAGTGGGCAAGATAGATTTGTCGCAATTCGAGCGACCAAAGAAGGAGATTGTAGCCAGCAAGAAGAACTACTACATCATAGACACGAATGTCTTTGTTAACTGCCCGGACATCATAAACAGGATTTCAAGCGAGTATCCTGTCATCCTTTCTGCGAAGGTGGCCGATGAGTTGGACAAGATGAAGATAAAGCTGGATGAGCAGGGAAAGCAAAATGCGGAGAAAGCGCTCCGCAATCTGAACAACATTTCAGGCAGGGAAGTAATCTATGAATTTGCGGACACGTCACTGCTGCCAGAAGATTTCGACAAAAGGTCACCTGACAATATGATTCTTTCCGTTGCTCTCAAGTACAAAGACGAGAACCCCATCATGCTTACATCTGACAACGGCCTCCAGCTCAAGTCGAAGATATTCAATATCAGCACAATCTCGCTGAAGAACTTCTTGAGACGCTAAATTGCGTACAATTCACAAAATGCGGATATTGATAGATGACTTGAAATGCATTACGAAAGTCTTGAATGAGGTAGCATTGGTTTATGTATAAAAGCGAAAATTTAATATGATTGCATCGCATTTCATCGAAATGTGGAATTATTTTTCGTAAATTTGCTATTAATTGCAAGTGATATTCCTATCGATGATATTGTTTTTGTGGAAGAACTCGTTTCTTACACATTGTTAGATATTGTTTGTGTTTGAGCAGTTATATAGGTGAGTATTGTGTTTTGTTAAATAAGATTATAGATTGTGAAACATTAAATTTATGCCTGCTGCAAAGAAAAATATAATCGAGCTTTTGCAGACAGATAATTTGGAGATTCCTGATTATCAGAGGCCTTATAAGTGGTCTGCAAAAAATATAGAAGATTTACTGACTGACATCAGCCATGCCATTGATGAAAGTAAAAGGTATCAATCTGATTATAAGTACAGGATTGGTAGTATTCTTCTACATGATGACAAGACTACAGGAAAACTCTATATTGTTGATGGACAGCAGAGAGTGGTTTCTATTGCGCTTATTTGCCTTGCTCTTAATCCTGAATTCCACTGCAGAATCACGGATGTAAAATTTACGAATGAGGTAACCAAGAAGAATATCAGTGAGAACCTGAAGTTTATCCGCCAGTGGTTTTCTCTCAAAACACAAAAAGAAAAGGATGACCTGCTGAATGCTCTTGATTCTATTATTGAGGTGATTGTTATTACAGTAGATCAGCAGTCTGAGGCTTTTCAGCTCTTTGACTCGCAGAATAGTCGGGGAAAAACTCTATATCCTCACGATTTGCTGAAGGCATTTCATCTTAGAGAGATGTCGAACAGCCTTTTCGAGATGGAACATGCGGTGAAGATGTGGGAGGATGTCGAACCTTCAGATATAAAGGATCTCTTCAAGGAATATCTTTTTCCTGTATGTAATTGGAGCCTTTGCCGGAAATCCGAATCTTTCAGTGAAAAACACATTGATTTCTTTAAAGGTACCACAATAGATCAGGCATATACCTATGCGCTGAGAGCATTCCGTTCAGCGCCGTACTTCCAGATAAATGAACCCTTTATTGCAGGTGAGGAATTTTTCAATTATGTTGGACACTACCTTCAATTGTTATTGGATTTACGACGAGAACTTGCTAGGGACGATTCATATGCACAGATACGTGACATTCTGAATAATGGTAATTATATTAGGTCTATAGGGTTCAGATATTGTGTATCACTGTTTTACTGTACTTTACTTTGCTATTTTGACCGATTCCATCGTTTTGACAGAATGTCCGTAATACGACTATTTACATGGGCTTTCATGATTCGTGTCGATATGGAGCATCTTGGCTTTGATTCAATCAACAAGTATGCGATAGGAGAGTGGAACCAACAGTACTCGAATAATATTCCGATGTTTTCATTTATTTCACATACGAGGAAGCATACAGATATCTCCAATATGTCTGTAGCATGCAGACGCTCTCAGGGTAATGACAAATGGAATGTTTTGGCGACACAGTTGTTAAACCTTAATGGACTTGAGAGTTATGGCAAATGATATCAAGGAATTGTTTGTTTATAAGGACGAACATAATAACGTTTTCAACACAGAAAAGGAGTACAGGATTCCGTTGTATCAGAGAGCATTTGCATGGGAAGATAAGCAGCTTTTGCAGTTGCTCGAGGATATAAGGGATAATAACAGCGATAAGTATTATATAGGCTCCTTGGTTGTTGCCGATAAGGGCGATTTTTATGAGGTGGTTGACGGTCAGCAAAGACTCACGTCGCTATTCCTGCTTTTGACTTGCTTGAAGAAGGACATAAAGCCGAGTCTTACATTTGCCTGCCGTGACAAATCGAATTATACTTTGGGCCATTTGAATGAGATTATTGATGGGGCAAGCATTATTGATCAAGATATGGTTCAGGTGTCTATTGCCAATGGTATGAAGCTGCTCAAAGAGGAGCTTGCGAATACTGGTAAATATGGTGACGATTTTGTGCTGAAGCTTGCCAATGTCGTATTATATAGAATCGTAGTGCCTAAATATACTGATCTCAACAGGTACTTTGAGACTATGAATACTCGCGGAGAACAGTTGGAACCACATGATATACTTAAAGCTCACCTGATGAGCTACTATGGAGATCATCCTAAGGAAGAAAAGGCGTTTGCTTGCATTTGGGATGCCTGTGCCAATATGGATGGTTATGTACAAATGCATTTTGATAAGTCTTCTCGTGAGTACTTATTTGGTGGCTCTTGGGGCGACCTTCCTTCAAAAAATTCTTTCAGATCTTTCTGTTCTCGTTTCTCGAGTTCAAACAAAGACTCAGGAGTGAGCCTGTCAGATGTTGCTAGCGAAGGATACGTTCCTGATAACTATTACTCTGCAGTAAATGAAGACGGCAGTGAGGTAAACGTTAGATTTGAGAGCATCATAGAATTCCCATATTTCCTGCTGCATAGTATGAGGACGTTTGTTAGAGTGGAGGGGCTGTCTGGTGATGATGGGAAGAATCTGTATGAACAGCTGCTTGATGATAAGAAGTTGAATAATGCCTTTGATAGAGTTCTAAAGCACGGTGTTAAGAAGGGTGGTGAACATCTGGACGGATACGAATTCTCAAAAAGGTTTATTCTTCACCTGCTTCGCTGTCGATACTTATTTGACAAGTATATTTTAAAGAGAGAGTATGTAGGTGATTCTCTTGATGGGGAGTGGAGTTTAAAGACGCTATGTGTTTCTGGTCAGCAGAGCAAAAAGAAAGCTTATTTCAAGAATACTGACTTCCGGGAATATGGACAATGGGAAAATACTCAAGATAATAAAGTGCGTCATCCAGACAACTTGATGATACAGTCTGCTCTTAGAGTATCTTATACGTCGCCTAAGGTAATGCACTGGATTACGACGTTATTGTCTTGGTTGTCAAATGAAAAGAATTTAGGACGACTGAATTCGTTCTGCAATGTGGCGGAATCTGTTGCTAAGGAAAGTATTAGAAATGGATTCTTTGATGTATGTCATAAAGATGAGTATATGTTGGGGGTAAATACACCTCACATTGTATTCAATTATCTAGACTTCTTGATATGGAGACAGGATCGCTCTAAGTATAAAGATTTTCAGTTCGAGTTTAGAAATTCTGTGGAACATTGGTATCCAAGGCATCCATCAGAGAGTGAGTTGCCGATTTGGGAAGATGCTGTCGATACATTTGGAAATCTTTGCATTATTCAGAGAAACGTCAACTCAAAGTTCTCTAATCTTCCTCCTGAAGGAAAGAAGATTTCTTATGACCATCTTGTGGCAACGGGCAGCCTTAAACTTCGAATAATGAGTGAAGTCACAAACAAACAAGGAGATATGTCAGGTAGTGTGTATTGGCGAGAAACAGCATGTGCGGAACATGAAGCCAGGATGTTGAGTTTACTGAAATCCGCGTGCGGCATAGCGGAAGAAGACCATTAAATCAAATTTCCACAGATACATTAGGCAAACCAGGAGAATACGGAGAATGCGATATTCGAGTAGAAATGAAACAGCCTCGACTTATCATCGGGGCTGCGTCGTATTACAGGAACCAGAGGTTTCGTCGTCCGAATTCCGGCAAGTAATCGTAAGCATTCGAGGAAGTACGTGCGTCGATAAAGTTTGACTGCAACTTGCATCAG
>ERZ1026780.1530-NODE-1530-length-15016-cov-3.345097_pt1 | contig 15016 bp, 8 predicted proteins | sample MGYA00380126_ERZ1026780 | MGnify/ENA primary metagenome ERZ1026780 (study PRJEB33269, sample SAMEA4719762) | human gut metagenome | biome: human-associated habitat; feature: organic feature; material: feces | place: Cameroon | collected 2013-10 ... | reverse complement strand
AGCTGCTGCAGTTCGCGTTTAAGTGTCTGAGTATCATGCTCGGAGGAGATCAGCGACAGGACCTCTTCGCGGTATTTCATATCGGAACCGGATACAAGTTCGCCGAGGCCGGCCCAGTCTTCGACCACGTCTTCAATATGGAGGACATCGTCGACGAAGGTGAGGTGGCGGCGAAGATATGCGGTGAGGTTGTCGCTTCGTTTTGCGGATATCTTGCGGTTGATGTCGAGGGTTCCCTCCGGAGATGCTCCGGCCTTATATGTGACGTTAAGAATCACGAATGCGTCGGATTCGCTCTGGAATGTCTTGACCCGTGAGATGAATGCGTCGACTTGAGACTGGTTGTCGCGGTATTTCGGGTCGAAGGTGGAATAGCCCTGGCGGAAGTACACTCGTAGAGAATCTGCCATCTGTTGAGCGGATGCAGAAACGCTGAAAAGTGTCAGTATAATGGTTATAATAAATGGTCTCATTGAGTATAATATTTATTACCCAATCCACAGTTCCGAGGACTAAAACGATGTAAAAATAAGAAAAAAATTTTTACGTTGTACTCATAAACACAAAAAATGACGCAAAATTTTTATTTTTCGCGTCATTTTTTTGTATTTCTATATTTCTGATTATCAATCTTTCACTAGAAACCGGTGTATGACCAAGGTGTAATCTGGTATAGTTCTTCTTTCACTGAATCACTTACTGCAAGGCTCTCAATGAATGTTTTTATGGTATTCTCATCGATTACGCTTCCGGTGCGGGTCAATGCCTTGAGGGTTTCATAAGGATTCGGGTAACCTTCGCGACGGAGAATCGTCTGGATAGCTTCCGCCACAACTGCCCAGTTGCGGTGAAGGTCAGCCTGGAGAGCATCTTCATTGAGAATCAATTTGCCGAGTCCTTTCTTGAGAGAAGCGAAGGCGATCAGGCCGTGAGCTACAGGTACACCGACATTGCGGAGAACCGTGGAATCGGTAAGGTCGCGCTGGAGACGGGAAATCGGCAATTTCATTGACAAGAACGTGAAGACGGCGTCAGCCATTCCGAAGTTGCCCTCGGCATTTTCGAAGTCGATAGGGTTCACCTTGTGCGGCATCGCAGAAGAACCGACCTCGTTCTTGTTCACTTTCTGCTTGAAATACTCCATCGAGATATATGTCCAGATGTCGCGGCAAAGGTCTGTCAATATGGTATTTATGCGACGGAGGCAGTCGAAGATGGCAGCGAGGTTGTCGTAATGCTCGATCTGGGTGGTCGGGAAGGAACGCTTCAAGCCAAGCGACGATACGAAATCATTGCCGAAGGCTATCCAGTCAATGTGCGGGTATGCGACTTTGTGCGCATTCATATTGCCGGTGGCGCCGCCGAATTTGGCCGGATAGGTCAGGAGCGCGAACTGTCTGAGCTGTTCTTCCAGACGGACCTGATAGACCTTGAACTCTTTTCCGAGACGGGTCGGGGATGCCGGCTGACCATGGGTCTTCGCGAGCATCGGAACATCTTTCCACTCCTCTGCCATGCCTGAGATGATGTCCAGGACCTCTTTCAATGCCGGCATATAGACATTTTCCATGGCTTCTTTCAGCATCATCGGCTGCGAAGTGTTGTTGATGTCCTGCGAAGTGAGGCCGAAATGCACGAACTCCGACCATTTGTCGAGGCCCAGTTCATGGAAATGACGCTTGATGAAGTACTCGACCGCCTTCACGTCGTGATTCGTGGTCTTCTCGATTTCCTTCACCTCCATCGCCTGCTCCGGAGTGAGATTCAGGTAGATGTCACGCATTGCCTGATATTTCGACTTGTCGATGTCTGTTAGCTGCGGCAGCGGAATTTCACAAAGTGCAATGAAATATTCTATCTCGACGCGGATGCGGTATCTGATCAATGCGAATTCACTGAAATAGCTTTTCAGCGGTTCTGTCTTGGAGGCATAGCGTCCGTCAATCGGCGATACTGCCAATAATGAATGTGTGTCCATCTATCTAAAAATTAAGGTGTGCAAATTTAATAAGAAGTCGCGACAATCCAGCCTTTTGCGGCAGGATTTTCAATGCTCAAGCTCACGGTAAAGGGCGACGGTGCGCACGGCTTCAGCCACATCGTGGACGCGAAGGATGTCTGCGCCAAGGCACAATGCCTTGTAATGCAAGACCTGCGTGGCAGGCAGCGATTCTTCCGGAGTAATATCGAACTTCCTGAATATCATACTCTTGCGCGACATGCCTACGAGGATGCGTTTCCCGAGTTCGGCGAAATGGTCCAGTTCCCTGAGCATCTGATAGTTCTGTTCAATGGTCTTGGCGAAACCGAATCCGGGGTCAAGAATCCAGTCTTTCACGCCCGCGGCTTCTGCCTTCGACGCGAATTGACGGAAATAGTCCAGCACCTCGGCGGTGACATTGCCGTATTCCGTGAGTGACTGCATGGTCTTGGGATTGCCACGCATGTGCATTGCCACGAAAGGAAGGCCGAGCCCGGCGACGGTACGGAGCATTTCATCCGACTTGTCATACATTCCTTCGCCGGCCGTAACATCATTGACAATGAACTTGCCGATGGTGTCGAAGGTGCGGCGGACGACGGATGGCCAATATGTGTCGACGGAGATGGCGATGTCGGGGAATTCCTGCCGGATGGCTTTCAATGCGGGTTCGAGCCGGCGGCATTCTTCGTCTTCACCGACGGGGTCGGAGCCTGGTCTGGTGGAACATGCGCCGATGTCGAGTATCGTAGCGCCGTCTCCGATCATTTTGGCTGCACGGCTGACAATGCGGCCGAGGTCATCGTTTCCCGAGCCGTCAAGGCAGCGGCTTTCCGCGTAATATGAGTTGTCCGTGATGTTGATGATGCCCATCACGTCGATTTTTCTTCCTGGGTTCATTTTATACATTTCATCACAAAGATAATAAAAAACTTCCGGGAGGATTGTGGGTATCAGATAAACTGCATATTACTTGATACAGTCTCTATCATATTCGCAGGGACTCCGCAATCCTTAGCAATTGATGCCCACATCGAAGCTTCCTGACACACCTCATCTATTATCTCATCGGAATTTCTGATCCCATTGGATTCCGCACATTCCATAAGGTCGCCTCTGGTAATATTTTCGAATTTCCCATTGACTGACATCTGATGGGTCGCAGTCCACCCTCCCATAGGATTATAAGCATATCCCATATCATAGGCTGGCGAGAGCCTCCATTTGCCATTATAGTCCATGAGAAAAGATATATTTTTTGTATGGTCATCCTGGTTTCTGATTACGACATTGAACACAAGTCGGCGGAACATCTCCTGCGCCTGCGGATACGGCAGTTTCAATCTGCGCATAACACCGAAAGCCTGTTCATAAGAATAAGCACGATGAAGCCGAAAATCATAATGCGCAATTCCGCACAAAGTCTGCATGTGAAGCTTGGCATCACCGTCCCTGTCAAATCTCCTCGTAAGAAAATGCGCACGGCCATTCTCTTCTATAAGAAAACATTCCGTCATATCTATTCCGCATGCCTTGGCGAGCTTAAAAAATGAGTATTCCAGCCGGCCAAAGTTTTCTGTTTCCCGGAATCCAGCTTTTGCAGACACCCCATCCAGTTTTATGATATAATGTTCAAATCCCTTAAGAGCCGGCACTTGACCAGAACGAACTTCTCCTGTAGACTTGTTATAGGCGATTATAGCTTTCGCCCTCTGCCCGCCAGCAGACGTTCCAAGCCTAAGTATTTCAGCAATAGCCTTCCTCTTGTCATCTTTCAGGTTCACCCCGAAGGATTCCTTATCAGCCAATGCCGCCCTCGCCACTTCCACCAGAGAATCTATTTCCGTTTTCAGATCGGCATCACCGGATGGTCCCGTAGCGGGCTCGAACTCTAACGCCCCCATACATCTTTTTCCCAGAAAGCACAAAGACTCCACCGGGTTTCCAGAAGTTCTACCCGTCAATGCCAGCCAGCGGTCAAACAATGCCCTTCCATAGGTGTCCGGCAAGGAATCTGCAAGCATACCTGGAAGGCCATTGAAGGTATCCCAATTAAGACCTCCGAAAGAATATACCCGCCCTTGGCGAACCGGCATCATAATAGGTGAGGGTTCAATGCCCCTTCCGATAAAGCTGCCATCATATTCGAATCTGGCGACATTGTAATTACTGTCCCACATGAATGCACCTACAGGCATGCCGAACATTTTCACTTTTGCGACATCTACCATTACGTATCCTCCTCTGATATTTTTTTCCTTCCGGAAGCCCGCGCCCTGACATTTTTACGAGAACTGACCAGTTCATAGTATTCATTGGGGCCGAGAGTCCTTGCTTCAGTAATCGGCTGCAGCACGTCCAGTTCTCCCAGTACACGCATGACACGCAGCAATGACACAAAAGAACCTATTTTCCCTTCTTCTATCTTTTTAATCGAAGAAACGGACACCCCGGCATCTTCTGCAAGATTCGCCTGTGTCATGTTCTGCATAAGTCTATCAGATTTCAGCCGCTCCCCTATTTTCTGCTGAAGCTGAAGGTCAGAAAGCATATACAAATCTTCCATAATAGCTTAAATTTAACCTCTTACAACACAAATATAGCGATAAAAGATTAATTTTACACTATTATCATATAATTAATGAAAAACTTCCGGGATGGCTTGTGGGCCGTCCCGGAAGAATCTATGTAGATAAGTCAGTGGCTATTTGGAAATCTGGATGTTGTCGATGTAATATCTGTGGGCACCTTTAACTTTAAAGTTTTTAGCACCGGTAGTTTTGTTTATACAAGGAGAATAGAATATCACAAGACGGGTATCCTTATCAATTCCCTTGACAAGCAACTTAACATGGTTCCAGAACATCTGACCTTTCTTTTGAGCGGAAACAAGGTCCTTGCTGTACTTATTACCATCAGCAAAAGTACCGTTTCCGATGATTCCGACCGCCAGTTTGACATCATCAATGTTTCCTTTGCTGGAAATTTGCGCACACCAGTCAAACTCGACCACAGCATCAGACGATTCAGCCAAATCCTTCAATACCGGTAACATAAGCGCCGTATGAGTATCGGTTCGTCCAAATTTAAGATAAGATTTCTGAGGATAGATAGCTTTCTTTCCAGCATTCAAATCTTCATAGCCCTTATTTTTCAAAAGCCCTGGAATCTGGTCAAAAGGCGCGGTAGAGACATTCTGAGTGAGGTCAGTGTTCGACGCACCCGTCTTGCTGTCATAGTTCACATCGGTCTTGCTACCTTCCTGATAGAAACCTTCCACAGGGTCGCCGACCGGAGTCTTGGAAGTGTCGTTCCAAGCCTTGATAAGCGGATCAAGCCAGCTGAAGTCATCGGTGAACAAAGAAGTCATATTCTTTCCGAGCTGCGCTATTGACAATTCCTTGGAATAGGTAGCCCCTACCGCCGTAAGCACCACTTTAATATTTCTAAGTCCGCCGTCATTGGCTGGGATGCTGATTTTTACATTGTTATAGGTTCCGGCAGGAATTGTTTCAGGCAATGGAAGTTTAATACCCGTTGCTGTCGCCTTAAAATCAACATTGGATTCAATCGTCGCCGTAACATCAGCTCCTTCTGCAGGAATCAACTCCGCATCACCGTCAACAGTGATTTTAATTTCCGGAGTAAACTTATCCTGTGTAACCGTGAGGACAGATTCGATATCGTCCTTATAGAAACGGATTGTCGCTGTTCTGGCAGCATCGGAAGCATTGGCTTCAGCCTTGAATTTCAATGTCTTGGACTCGACCATCGCCTTCGTGGAGACTACCGGCACGGCGGTAATCCAGGAGTCGCTGATTTCCGTCTGAAAATCAACATTGGCCTGAACCTTGACGGTGAACTCTTCGCCCTTGCCGCTGACAGTCTTCTTGTTGCCGTCAGAGATGCTGATGAGAGGGTCGAGATCGCCGCCGGCAGCGGATTGAACTACCGTGATATAGTAGTGTGACACACCTGACTTGATGTCGATCTGGCCTTTTCTTAAAGAAGAGGATGTGCTTTCCTTACATGTAACGACGATGGTCTTCTCATCATCTGCTTCTCCTGCAGTTTCACTGAGGCTAATCCAATCCACATTCGGTGTCAATGTAAATGCACTGGTGGATGTCACCGTGAACTTCTTGGTTCCTTCAGGAACGCCTTCGAAGGTAATGATGTTGTTTTCCAGGCCTGAGACAAGAATATCAGGTTTGGAAACGTCCTCCGTACCTGCGGCAATCACAGAAATTTCTGGCTGATTATCCGAATCGGCGGTATAAGCCAGACGGAAAGAAGATGTATTAGGCACTTCCTGCCACTGACTGCCAGTCCAGTTCGCAGCACAAATCAATCTGAACACTACGGCATCAGTTGTATTGGCATAGTTGACTACTGCTGTAATGACATCATTGTCAGCATCGGAAGAACCGCCCTTGAACTGATGGGTATAAGACACCTCCTTAGTTATTGATACAGGTTTTTCCTTGTTGTTGGTATCGCCTGTAATCGATCTTGTGATGAGTTTGGACGCATCTTTCCATTCTTCTCCGTCCTTGTACTGAAGCCTCCAGAATTTCAGACCGGAGCCGGATGTCCTGGCCTCAAATTTAAGCTTGACAATAGAGCCGGCAGATATTGGCGAATTTGCCTTGAATTCCAGGTAATCACCAGGCCATGCCCCACTGACGCGCGGATTCTTTCCGCTCACATCCAAACTTGTTTTTCCGCCGATTTCGCTTCTGTCAATGACATGATAATAGATCTGGCCGTCACCGGTAACAGGAGCGATCTTGTGCTCGGAAGCCCAAGACGGATAGTCATTGGAAGCGGCAGCCCATTGAACAGGGAAGCCTTCTACTGAAGCTTCTGTCGCAGGATACTGGATTATAGGAATAATGTCAGTGTACTCCTTTACGCCTTCGGTTTCATTCAACTTATATGAAACCTTGAGATTGGCTCCACGGAGGCCACCTGCATTTGCAGATACTGTAAAGTTCAGAGTATCAACGTGCTTGGATGCTACATGCTCATTGGCATCCTTGATCCAATCAACGTCGGTCGTCGCATATTCCTCCATAGGTTCGAGAGAATAATCCCAATCGACATTGGCCAACACCGTGAGCTTGAGTTTCTTGGCGGTGGCGTTCACATCGTACTTCGCCTCACTAAGTTCCACGAAATCAGGGCTTTTGCTCTGATGGACAGTAAGAATTCCCGGAAGTTCTTCGAAACCGTTTCCTTTATCGAACCAGATGTAGAAATATGCATCACGGTCTTCCTTGTTGGAAAGATTTCTGGAAGCCTTGAAAATGAACTTTCCGTCCTTTTCTCCGACTGCCGGGAAAGGTGACACCCAATCATAAACTACATTTTCATCTGCCGGAGCAATTTTCCAGCGGAGGTTGGACCGGACCTCGAAAACAGAGGAGGCCAGCACGTCATCATTTCCGGTTTTTACGGATTTTTTGGCTGAATATTCCTGATGCGCGAGATTCAGCGTATAATTGAAATTCTCCGAATCCGTGTCGACTATCACATCGCTCCCTACCGAAATGGTAAAATTAGGAGTGCCTTCAATCTTGAACTCTGTCTCCTTTTGGCAAGATACCGCCAACGCAGAGAGAGCCACCGATGACAACACGTAAAATATCTTGTTCATACTAAAATTCATTATTTATTCCTGTGAGAACCATTAAGTTTCAGATATGACCAATCCAATGCAGTATGCATATTGTTGTCTCCGCCCATACGGCTGAGAGCTTCTTCAACATGCTGCTTGTTGGATGTCACGGTATAGTTAGGATAGCCCAACCTTGTAGGGAGTTCATTGTCATTTGCACCTGTACCGACGCCGATCGTAAGCAACGGATATTCGGTTCTTCTCCACTCATGATACTGCTCGAAACCGCAATAGAAGAGGGACAGGTACTTTTGTGACAGAATCAGTTCCAGCGGGTCTGAATAGATGCTGGTTCCATCCTTTGCGGCAGCCTTGTCATATGATGCCAACTTCGACTGTTTAAGTGTCTTCACATCGCTCTTCCTGATGGTCTTAGCCGCAGGAGAAGCCTGACCGATGGCATCCCATTTCTCGATATTGGCGTCAAGCGCAGCCTCATACAGAGTTTTGGCAGTCTGACCGGATATAGTAAGTTTTCCTCTTTCAACTCCTTCAGCTTCAATGAAAAGAATCTCAGAGTAGTCCATGATGAAGCCCGGGAAATCAGCTCTGTTGATGAAGGAATTGTCCGGATATGACGGTTTCTTATTTTCTTCCGCATCCGTATCAGAAGGCAGACAGCCGGAAACAACGCCTACCCAGTCACTCTTTCCCATCTTTCCGAACATTGCCATACGCGGGTCTACGAATATGGACTTGCCCTTGCTGTTGTATTCGACTGTCATCTTTATGACTCTTTCCGTAAAGCGATAGCCCTGGAAATTCGTTGCAGTCTGCTTCTCCTGGCCCCAGAAAGACATATACGGGTCCTGAACCTGGAACGGTACCATTGCATTGTCCGAATTCGAGGTCATTACCGGATATTTGGACGGATTGTCGATAACTTCCTGGATCTTGGCCCAGTTGCCGTCGTTCATTCCGGAATAGCGGCAGAGAATCCTGAGACGGAGGCTGTTGGCAAATTTGATCCATTTCATGACATTGTCGCCATACATCTTGTCAAGACCGGATTTGGAAGGAACCGGTTTCTTGGAGAGGTACAGACATGCACTGTCCAGGTCATTCAGGAAACAGTCCTGAAGGTCGGCCTGGCTTTCGAACTTAGGTGTCCTGTTCGCAGTGAACTGATAAGCCTCAGTATATGGGATATCACCGAAAAGGTCAGCGAGATTCGAGAGGTTGTACACCTTCAGAATCAAGCCAAGTGCCTCATAATAAGGGTCATTCCACTGCTTCGCCAATGTAATCATGTGCTGGCAATCACCACCGTAACGCGCGTAATTGTCCCAAATCGTCTGCCAATTACCGTTGGTTACTATATATTCCTTGATATGCTGAGTCTGGCCTGCCGTATATGCAGTCATCTGAATCAGCTCATTGTTATAATATTGGCAAAGCTTCTGGGACTGGTATCCGATGCCGTAGAGTATCGGCTCGAAACAGCTGCTCGCATAGATCTTGCCGAAATCCATCTTGTTCGGATTCGTATTTATATCTTCGAAGTCGCCAGTGCAGGCAGTCATGCCGAGGGCAGCAGCCGCACCGAACATTATTTTCTTTATTGTATTCATATCTCTTAGAATCTGATCTTGATGTTGGCACCGAATGATCTGGTCATAGGCAGTGAACCGGACTCGATACCACGTTTGGTATTGGATCCTACATAACCGGTAACTTCCGGATCATAGAACGGATAGTTGGTTATGCAGAAAAGATTCGTAGCATAGGCTGACACGGTAATTCCCTGGATAACCTTGGTCTTTTCCATGAGCTTCTTAGGGAAGTTGTATGAAACCGTGAGTTCTTTAAGCTTGAAGAATGAGTTGTCGTAGATGTATTCTTCGAAGTTGTAGCGGTTTGCCTTATATGTAGAATAGTACGATACTATATCGGTAGTAATCGTATTGTTCTTCTGATAAGTAATACTGCCGTCAGCAGCCTTTATGGCATTCACGCCCGGAGCGACAAATCCGTCATTACGGCCTTCAAGTGTATTCTTGAGCTTACCCTGATAACCGAGGATGCCGGCGGTGACAGAAGCGGTCTTTCCACCGATCTGTCCGGTGAAAGTAGCATTCAATGTAATGTCTCTCCACTTCAAGGATGTCGTAAGACCTCCCAGCCAGTCAGGATTTACATTTCCGTAATATTTGAGATTGGAGCTGTCATCCAATGCCGGTAGTCCGGTCTTGGCATTGATGATATCCATGCCGGAGCAGTCCACCTGGTTTCCGTTTTCATCGAGATAAAAAGAGCCTTCCGGAGCTTGTTTAAGACCGAGTCCCCACAATTCACCCATCTTCTTTCCTACATAGTCGTAAACGAAGAGACGGCTTCCGATGGTAGTACCGTAGTCCTCCTGGAACGGATTGTCATTGTTCCAGCCGTCATACATTCTCTTGAGAACGCCGATGTTGCGGGACGCATTGATACCGATGGTCCATTTCCAATCCTTGGTCTTGATCGGAGTGAAGTTCAATGCGATTTCAATACCCTTGTTGCGGATAAGGCCGACATTGGTGGTATAATATTTCGCACCGGTGATGTAATCGTAAGGGACATCATAAATCTGGTCAGTCACATCTGACTGATAGAGAGCGATATCCACGCCGATTCTGTTCTTGAGGAACTTGGCTTCGAGACCGGCTTCCCATGTTTCCACATTTTCCGGCTTCAAATAGTAGTTCGGATAGGTTGCCGCAGGACGGTATCCTCCAGGGAAAGCAGTGGCAGTATATCCGTATGAGATGGAATAAGGAGTGGTATCCTTACCTACATTCGCCCAGGATACACGTGCCTTCAAGAAAGAAACGGCCGGAAGCCAGTCCTGGAATTTAGCGACCTTGTCAATGAGGACAGAGGCGCTGACTGAAGGATAGAAGTATGACCAGTTGCCAGGTGAAAGTGTTGAAGACCAGTCATTTCTGGCAGTAAGATCGAGGTATGCCCAATCATCCCAACCGAGAGAGACAAGTCCATAAAGGCTGTTCACCACTTTTTTCGATCTGTAAGCACTATAATCAGGTTGAGTTCCTGCAGGATAGTTGTTTACGTTATATACGCCTTCAATGTCAAGTTTATCGAGAGTGTATTTCCAGCTCCTTCTGTTGTAGGTCATGTTGTTGCCACCGAATCCGGCAGTAAGGGTGAGCCTGTCATGAACGAAAGAATCGGTGTATTTCAGCATGAAGTCGGTATTGAACTCCACAAGGAAGTTTGACTGCTCGCGATACCATCCCTGAGTATAATTGTATGTATAGAACGGCTTGCGCTGTGTACGGAACTCATTGGTCACATCGGCTCCCGATTTCAGGTCGAGAGTGAGTTTGTTCTTCCAGAGATTGATGTTGAGTCCGATATTGCCGAAGATTCTGTCCTTGTCCTGAGTATTAGGCATCGCATACAGAATACGGTAAGGGTTATAGTAATTGTTCTTGCCGACAAGCATGTCGGTATCGCTCGTGAAAGTCTCTTTGTTCCAACGTCCCTGGAAATACTCGTCCTTGTAGTTCTGCATCGAGATGTTTGTCGAGTTCCAGACAAGCTGATATACTACGGAGTTGTTCGAATAACCGGTAGACGGCATATTGTCTGAGTCGGTCATGAAGTAGTTCACATTGGCAGTGAGCTTGATATACTTGTTGATCTGGCTCTTGACAGCGAGTGAAACGGATTTTCTCTTGTAGCCGGTGTTAGGCAGGATATATTCGTTCTTGGTGTTCTTGAATGAGAGACGTACGGAGGTTCCTTTACCGTTGCCGCCTTCGATGGAAACGGAATTGTCCCATGTCCAGCCTGTACGGAAAAGTCCTGAGTACCAGTCATCCTTATAGGTCCAAGGAGTCCTTTGGGCCAAACCGGTGGCATAATCCATACCGTCTTGCTGGAAGCGCATCTTGCTGGCATCGTACTTTTCACCGAATGCATAACGGCTATAGTTACGAGGCAGGCCTTCTACGTTGTGTTCCGCGTTGAAGAAGTTGTATTCATTCAAGCCGAGGTCGGAACCGGAGCCATACTCTGTCTGGAAATCAGGCCAATATCCTGCTACGTCAGCAGTGAATTGGGATGAATAGGTCACGCCGATACCTTTGGCTGTAGAACCTGATTTGGTAGTAATGATGACTGCGCCGTTACCTGCACGTGAGCCGTAGAGGGCTGTGGCAGCAGCACCTTTGAGGACCGTAACTGATTCAATATCATCAGGATTGAGGTCAGAAGCACCATCACCGAAGTCAATCGGGTTGTCCTGGTTGGTATATCCTGAACCGGATGCATTGGAAATAGTACCGGATGTGATAGGAATTCCGTCCACGACGTAAAGTGCCGAACTGTTGCCGTCCAGGGAGGATTCACCACGGACTACCACCTTGGTGGAACCGATAGGGCCGGATGCCTTGTTGAATTGCACGCCGGCTACTTTTCCTTCCATACCGCTGAGCCAGTTGGAGTTCTGCACATTGTTAAGGTCTTCTCCGGTCACTTCCGTAGCGGCATAACCGAGAGAGCGTTTTTCTCGTTTCATACCCAGTGCGGTCACGATTACCTCGCTGAGCTGTTCAGAATCCGGTTTGAGAATGATGTCATAAACCGAAGATTTGGAAACCGTGACGTTCTGTGTCTTGTAGCCCATGAACTGGACACTCAACACGTCACCTTCCTTGGCATTGACGGAAAATTTTCCGCTGCCGTCAGTGATTGTAGCTACATTCTTGCCTTCGACAACGACTGTAGCTCCAGCCATAGGCTGGGTCTTATCTGTGTCGTAAACCGTACCGCGGATCTGGCTCTGCGCGTGTAGGGAGAAACTTCCTCCTACGAGCATCAGGACAGAAGCTACTGCAGTCAGCAACGACTTTCCATAAGAGTTGAACATATTGATGCGTTTTATTGGTTTGTATTATTATGTATATTGTTTCAAAATGCTGTTTCAAGCATCTGACATACTATGCGTGTGTGAGGTTTATTTATAAGCATCAGTCGAGAATTCTTTCGGACGTTTCATAGTCTCGGTGTAGACATTTCCGAATTCGTCGGTGACCTTGATGTCGATGGTGGATGTCGGTGATGATGCTTTCACCTTGAACATGTGGTAGTTCACTGTCGTGGTAAAGGCCGGAACTTCTTTAATCGCGGAATTATTGAAACGCTTGGCTGTCAATGCCGCGATATGAAGAGGGTCATAGCCCTTCACGCGCGTACTTGTGAGCGTCTTGCCGTTCTCCTTGATTTCTATCTGCCATTTCGGATTCCAGTTCCAGATGTTTATAAGCACCTCATTTTTGGAGTTCTTAGGATAGGCATCAGTATATTTCTCGAAGTCCGATTTTAATGCTGCCGGCACTTTAGGGGCATCTTTCTCGACCGTGAACCAAACATTGTTCAGGTCATAAGTACGGAACTGCTCATTCTCATCGCGTCCGGTACCCTTGTAGCGCCATTTCTTGTCCGTGCCTGTAATGTCCCAGACGGAATATCCGCCAGGTGCGCCGTCGGTGCAGATATGTATGCCCGGAGTGAGATATCCCGACCACCACCATGAAGCGCAGACTGCACCGGCATTGTGCTCATAGATGCCTTCAGACGACTTGTCCACGTTGTAAAGCACGTGGGTGTGTCCGGTTACGAAATCCACCTTGTAGCCCTTGAATTTGGAGATCAATGTACTTGAGTTTGTCAGGTTATACTTGTATATATTCAACAGATTCTCTGCGCCTTTCGCATAAACCGGCGCATGGGAAGTAACTATGACCGGTGTCGTCTTGGAAACGAAAGAAAGATCTTTCGCGAGCCATTTCAGCTGTTCATCAGTAACTTCGGAATAGTATGACCGCTCCGGCTTGGCGGAAGCCGCTCCACCGACATTGGTACAGAGGATATCATCGAGGACGATGTAATGCACGTCGCCAATATTGAATGAATAATAGGTCGGGGCAATGTCTTTCACGTATTCGATCACAGTATTGAAGTCGCCGTCCTTGCACATGTCATGGTCATGGTTTCCGATAGTGTGGAAGAACTGGACTTGCTTCGCGGCATTCTTGAAATAATAATTGACGCTGTTCAGGTATTGCGGAAAGTAGTAATTCCTTGAATACCAATACAGGTCCCAAGTCATATCTCCAAGCGTGATGACATAGGACTTGACATCATCATCCATTATATCCGCCTTGACTTCTTTCATGCAGTTGTCGAACTGATTCAAATCGTTCGTCCTGTCAGCCAGATGCATGTCGCCGAGGAAATACACACGATATTTTTCCTGATTAACCTTTACGAGGTTGAAATCGTGACGTTCCGCCTTGTCGGCTTTCTCGGTCAATGTCGCATGGAACTGAGGAAGCACGCCTTCGGAGCCCACCTCATAACCCTTTGGAATAGAAATGAATACATAGCCCCATTTCTTCGCAGATTTAAACTGATAGACGCCGTCCTTGTCCGTTTTCACCACTTCGACGCCATCCGAAACGACCACGTCCGCCAGCCCTTCGCCGTCGCAATGGACCACGCCGTACACGTTATTGCCGCCTGTCGGCTCAATGTCGACCACATCGAAGATTATGTCAATGTTTATGTGTCCGACGATTTTAGTCCGGGAATTCCTGCGGACCAGCATTTCGTAGCGTCCGGTGGTGACTTTCGGGTCCAATGTAAATGTAAAACCGCCTTTGTCTATGGACTTGATCTGATTGTCGAAGCTTTCCGCTGTATTCATCAGCACGATTACGTCGCCCTCCTCAGGTCCATGACTTCCTACGACCTTCAATGTCACGTCTCCGCCTTTTTTGGCGCTTACGGAGTTTTCCAATATTATACCGGAGACATTGATCGGAGTGCCGTCAGGATTATCAGGAGTTTATTTGGTGCCGTCACAGCCCGAGAATACCACCATGGACAAGGTGGTTAAGAAAACGACAAGAATTCGTTTTAGCGTTTCGTTTCGAAAGTATTTCATATTCGTTATGTTCGTATTCCGTAGTTAATCGGTTTACATTTCGAAACAAAGGTAGTACAAAAAAAGATTTCCCACAAAAAAAATTAGAGATGGCCAATCCGTAATTATTGGTCATCTCCTCTGGAGCGGAAAACGGGGTTCGAACCCGCGACCTTCGGCTTGGGAAGCCAACGCTCTACCAACTGAGCTATTTCCGCAACTCGACCGGAACTCATCCGATCATCTCTGCAAATATAGTCATTAAAATCCGTTTCGCAAGATTTTTTCTCACGAACTTCAAACCGCCATCAGTTCCTTCCCAAGCAGCCTCAGCGTTTCCTTCAGAGCGGCCCTGCGTTCCGCGCTAGGCTTCTTGATACCATATATGTACTTAAACAACAGATTCTTGCTGATACCTACC
>ERZ1026780.1529-NODE-1529-length-15019-cov-5.985031_pt1 | contig 15019 bp, 9 predicted proteins | sample MGYA00380126_ERZ1026780 | MGnify/ENA primary metagenome ERZ1026780 (study PRJEB33269, sample SAMEA4719762) | human gut metagenome | biome: human-associated habitat; feature: organic feature; material: feces | place: Cameroon | collected 2013-10 ... | reverse complement strand
GTGGCAAATTGTACATTTCCCATGTTTCCCGAAGGGAGTTAAAGAGCAGGATGAGCACTAAAACAACCAAAAAGCACAGCGAGAACGATGTTCCGCTTTACCTTTTCCATGAGGGCAGCAATTCGAATGCGTATGAGTATTTCGGCTCCCACAGAAAAAATAAGAATACCGTAGTTTTCAGAGTTTGGGCACCTGACGCAAAAAGCGTCAGCGTTACGGGAGATTTTAACGACTGGTCGGAGACTGAAAATCCGATGAAGCCGCTCAAAAACAGCGGCGGCGTTTGGGAGGCTGAAATTAAGAATATCAAGCCCTATGATATGTATAAATATTGTATAACCGCTGCCGACGGAAGAACGCTTATGAAGTGCGACCCATACGGCTTTCATATGGAAACGCGCCCCGGCACGGCTACAAAGTACTATGAAATCGACGATTGCTACGAGTGGCACGACGAAAAGTGGGTAGAGGGCAGAAACGGTAAAAACATCTACGAGTCGCCCGTAAATATCTACGAGATACACGCGGGCTCCTGGAAGCAGTATGACGACGGTAATTTCTACTCGTACCGCGCGCTTGCCGACTCTCTTGTGCCGTATGTTAAAAAGATGGGCTACACCCATATCGAGTTTATGCCGCTCACGGAATATCCGTTTGACGGCTCATGGGGCTATCAGGTAACGGGCTACTTTGCCGCAACGTCGCGGTACGGTGAGCCTAAGGACCTTATGTATCTTATAGATAAATGCCACGAAAACGGCATAGGCGTGATTTTGGACTGGGTGCCGGCGCACTTCCCTAAGGACGCAAACGGTCTTTACGAATTTGACGGCGGACCGCTCTATGAATACAGCGACCCCAGAAAGGGTGAGCATTACGGCTGGGGAACAAGAGTGTTTGACTTCGGAAGAAACGAGGTTCGCTCGTTTTTGATGTCCTCCGCTTCGTTCTGGCTTAAAAAATATCATCTTGACGGCATAAGGATAGACGCCGTTGCGTCGATGCTCTATCTCGATTACGACCGCAAGGACGGCGAGTGGGTGCCGAATAAAAACGGCGGCAACGAAAATCTTGAGGCTGTCGAATTTTTGCAGAAGCTCAATGAAAATATTTTCCGCGATTTCCCGTATGCCATGATGATAGCCGAGGAGAGCACCTCTTGGCCTATGGTCACAAAGCCCGTATTTTCGGGCGGACTCGGCTTCAACTTCAAGTGGAATATGGGCTGGATGAACGATATTCTCCGCTATTTTTCGCTTGACGGATTTTTCCGCAAATATAATCACGACTGCATCACCTTCTCCATGTTCTACGCATTTTCCGAGAATTTCGTGCTTCCCATTTCTCACGACGAGGTGGTGCACGGCAAGAAGTCGCTTATAGACAAAATGCCCGGCTCGTATGACGAAAAGTTTGCCGGAGTTCGCGCGTTTCTCGGCTATATGATGGCGCATCCCGGCAAAAAGCTTATGTTTATGGGTCAGGAGTTCGGCCAGTTTATCGAGTGGAATTACGAGAAGGGCTTAGATTGGCTGCTGCTCGATTATCCCAAGCACCGCGCGCTGCAAAACTATTTTAAAAAGATAAACGAGTTTTATAAAGCAAACCCGGCGTTCTGGCAGATTGATTATTCGTGGGAGGGCTTCTCGTGGATATCCTCCGACGATAAGGATAATTCGGTTATCGCATTCCGGCGTATTGACGAAAAGGGCAAGGAGATAATCGTTGTCTGTAATTTCACAAATGTCGAGAGATGCGACTACCGCATAGGAATACCGAAAAAAGGAGCCTATAAGATAGTATTCAATTCCGACGACGTCGAATTCGGCGGTGACGGTAAGGGCAATAAGGGAAGATTGAAAACCGAATCGATAAATATGCACGGCTTCGAGCAAAGCATTTCTCTTGATTTGCCGCCGATGTCTGCAATATACATAAAAAAAACAAGGTAATCTTGTACCGCTCGGTGCAAGGCAGAGGCTAAGGCCTTTAAAAGGAGGATAAATTTATGGCACGCAAAATGGAATGTATTGCGATGCTGCTGGCAGGAGGTCAGGGTTCAAGACTCGGAATTTTGACCAAGAAGATTGCAAAGCCCGCAGTTCCCTACGGCGGTAAGTACAGAATTATCGACTTTCCGCTTTCAAACTGTGTGAATTCCGGCATTTCGACCGTCGGCGTTCTGACACAGTACCAGCCGCTTGAACTTAACGACTATATCGGCAACGGTCAGCCGTGGGATCTCGACCGTGCGCAGGGCGGAGTTCATATTCTCTCGCCTTATCAGCAGATAAAGGGCTCGGAGTGGTACAAGGGCACCGCGAACGCTATTTATCAAAACATAAACTTTATCGACAGATATAATCCCGAATATGTGGCGGTTCTCTCGGGCGACCATATTTACAAGATGGATTACTCAAAGATGCTCGACTACCACAAGGAAAAGGGAGCGGCCTGCACCATTGCAATGCTCGAGGTTCCGTGGGAGGAGGCTCCGCGCTTCGGCCTTATGATTACCGATGAGGACAACGCCATAAAGGAATTTGAGGAAAAGCCGAAAAATCCCAGGAGCAACAAGGCTTCCATGGGCGTTTACATATTCACGTGGTCAAAGCTTCGCAAGTACCTTATAGATGACGAGAACAACCCGGAGTCGTCAAACGACTTCGGCCACGACGTAATACCGGCAATGCACGCCGCCGGTGAAAAGCTCTACGCTTACCTCTTTGACGGTTATTGGAAGGACGTCGGAACAATCGATTCCCTTTGGGAAGCTAACCTTGACCTTTTAAATCCCAAGGTTGACCTTGACCTTTCGGACCCCACCTGGAAAATCTATTCAAAAACTCCCGAAGCGCCTCCGCACTATGTTTCGCCCGAGGCTACGGTGCAGAATTCAATGGTTGCCGAGGGCTCGCAGGTTTACGGTGAGCTCGATTTCTCGATTTTGTTCTCAAATGTCACCGTTGAGCGCGGTGCCGTGGTAAGAGATTCCATAGTAATGCCCGGAACAGTCATAAAAGCGGGTGCCGTAGTGCAGTACGCAATTGTTGCCGAAAACGCGGTCATTGAAGAAAATGCCGTTGTCGGCGCAAGACCCGAGGATGTGGAAAATCTTGATGACTGGGGCGTAGCCGTAGTCGGAAGCGGTGTTACCGTAGGCAAAAACGGAGTTGTGGCACCCAAGGCAATGGTTGACGAAGACGTAAAGGGGGCTTAAAAATGACCGGAAATAACATAGTCGGAATCATTTATTCAAACATATATGACGAGTGTCTCAGCGAGATGACGGGGCTTCGCACCATGGGCAGCGTGCCGTTTGCCGGCAGATACCGTCTTATCGACTTTCCGCTTTCCAATATGGTAAACAGCGGCATAGAAAAGGTCGGAGTTATCACAAAGAGCAACTATCAGTCGCTTATGGATCATCTCGGAACCGGCAAGCCGTGGGACCTCTCCCGAAAGACCGAGGGGATGTTTATTCTTCCGCCGTTCGCCTCCGCGGGCAACAAGAGCTTTTACAGCGGCAGAGTTGAGGCTCTCAAGGCGAATATGGGCTTTATAGCACGCTCCACCGAGGAATACATACTTTTTGCCGATTGCAATAATATAGTAAACCTTGACATTGACGAGCTTATGGATTACCACACCGATAAGGCGGCGGATATAACAATCGTTTATAAGCACGGTAAATGTCCGCGTCTGCAAAACAATATGGCGTTTTCCTTTGATGACGACAGCAGAGTGAGAATGGTTGCAATGTCGCCCGCAAGCGATACCATAGTCGATTATTCGATGAACATAATACTCATGAAGAAGTCTCTTCTTCAAAGGCTTGTAAACGACGCCGTAAGTATGAATCACGAGTCGTTTGAGCGTGACATTATTCAAAGCAATGTCGAAAAGCTTCGCATTTACGGCTTTGAGGCAAAGGGCTTCTCACTTACCGTTGACTCCATGCAGAGCTATTTTGACGCGAATATGCAGCTTCTCGACCCCGACAACTGCAAGCAGCTGTTTAACAGGGAGCGTCCCATATACACAAAGGTTCGCGATGATATGCCGGCTATTTACGGCCTCGGCTCAAGCGTTAAAAATTCGCTCGTCGCAAACGGCTGTATAATAGACGGCGAGGTTGAAAACTCCATACTTTTCCGCGGCGTAAGAGTAGAAAAGGGCGCGGTGGTCAAAAATTCGATTCTCTGTCAGGGCAGTTTTGTGGCCTCCGGCTCTTCTCTCAACTACACCGTTACCGACAAGAGCGTTGCGATAACGCCTAATAAAAATCTCTCCGGCGCGGAGGATTTTCCGGTTTATGTCGGCAAGGGCATAGTTATTTAACGCGGCGAACAGAGTTTACCGTTTACAAATTTTTGATTGAGGCGATTTTATATGAAAGTATTATATGTAGCGAGCGAGGCACTCCCGTTTATGGCTTCGGGCGGTCTCGGCGATGTGGCGGGCAGTCTGCCGCAGGCTCTCAGGAAACGTCTTATAGGGTGCCGCGTTGTTATGCCGCTCTATGACGGCATTAAGCAGGAGCTTAAAGATACCATGACGTTTATCACGAGCATATCCGTGCCCGTGGCATGGCGCAGGCAGTACTGCGGAATTTTTGAGGCTAAGTACAAGGGCGTTATCTATTATCTTTTGGATAATCAGTATTATTTTAAGCGCGACGGAATTTACGGCTATTATGACGACGCCGAAAGATTTGCGTTCTTCTCGCGCGCGGTGCTTGAGATGATACCGTATATCGATTTTAAGCCCGATATAATTCACTGCAACGATTGGCAGACGGCTCTTACGCCGCTCTATTACAGCTCAATGTATGCAAGCAGCCCCGGCTACGAAAACATCAAGACTGTGTTCACAATACACAACATCCAGTACCAGGGTACATACGGCAAGGAGCTTATAAACGAGGTTCTCGGCATACCGCAGAGCGCAACGTCGCTTATTGAGTACGACGGCGACGTAAACTTTATGAAGGGCGCCATAGAGACCGCAAACAGGGTAACTACCGTAAGCCCCTCTTATGCGAGTGAGATTTTGGACCCGTGGTATTCCTACGGACTTGACACAATTCTCAACGAGCGTTCGTGGAAGCTTTCGGGTATACTCAACGGTATAGACACCGAGCTTTACAATCCCGCAACCGATAAGGACATCTTTGTAAATTATTCGGCTGACGATTTCCGCAAAAAGGCGGACAACAAGAGGGCTCTTCAGGAGCTTATGAATTTGCCGCAGAGAGCGGACGTACCGCTTATCGGTATGGTATCAAGGCTTGTTTCGCACAAGGGTCTTGACCTTGTAAGAGCCGTTCTTGACGAATTCTTGGGCGGCACCGACGTGCAGATGGTCGTTCTCGGCTCGGGTGAATGGCAGTACGAGCAGTTCTTTAAGGATATGGCGGCAAAATATCCCGATAAATTTGCCCTGAAGCTCGGATTTGTTCCGTCGCTTTCAAAGAAGATTTATGCAGGCACCGATATGTTCCTTATGCCGTCAAAGAGCGAGCCGTGCGGACTTTCGCAGATGATAGCTCTGCGCTACGGCTCTGTGCCGATAGTCCGTGAGACGGGCGGTCTGCGCGACACGATAAAGGACAGCGGCGACGGTGAGGGCAACGGCTTTACGTTTGCGAGCTACAACGCTCACGATATGCTCTACACAATACGCCGTGCGATTGAGGGCTATCAGAACCGTGAGGGCTGGAGCATACTCGTAAAGCGCGGTATGGAGTGCGACAACAGCTGGGGCAAGTCCGCTAACGAATACATAAGACTTTACAAGAATTTGCTCAAGGGGTAATCCGTATAAAATAAAAAACCCGACTCGCATTCGGCTGAATGTGAGTCGGGTAATTTTTTGCTTTTTATTCGCCCTCTGTGTGCGTAACGCCGATGCCGAGCTCATTTAATTGCTCGTCGTCAACCGGAGCGGGACATTCCGTCATAGGCTCCGACGCATTCTGGAGCTTGGGATATGCGATAACGTCTCTGAGGCTGTCGCAGCCTATCATCTGCATACAAAGCCTGTCAAGGCCTATGCCCATTCCGCCGTGCGGCGGTGCGCCGTAACGGAAAGCGTCAAGCAGATAGCCGAATTTGCTGTATGCCTCCTCCTTGGAAAGACCGAGCAAATCAAAAATTCTGCTCTGCAATTTGGGGTCGGTAATTCTTATGGAGCCGCTTGAAAGCTCAATTCCGTTGAGCACAAGGTCATAGCACTTTGCCCTCACCTTGGCTTTGTCGGTTTCGAGGTAATCGAGACACTCGTCCATAGGCGCGGTGAAGGGGTGGTGCATGGCGACAAACTGCTTTTGCTCCTCGTCATATTCAAAGAACGGGAACTCGGTAATCCACAGGAAATTGTATTTTCCCTCGGGGATAATATCGAGCTTTTTGGCAACCTTTTGCCTTAATGCGCCGAGTACCGTGAGAACGTGATTTTTGATTTTGTCGGCGACAATCAGTATGACGTCGCCTTTTTCGGCGTCCGTCTTTTTAAGTATGGCGTTCATTTCGTCCTCTGACATAAACTTCGCAAAGGATGAGGATACGCCGTCGTCGGTCATACGAATCCAGGCAAGACCCTTGGCGCCTATGCCCTTTACGTAATCGGTGAGCTTGTCAATTTCTTTTCTCGAGAGAGCCGATACCGCATTTTTCGCGTTGATGGCTCTGACGGTGCCGCCCTCGGCTGTTGCGCTTTTAAATACGACAAATTCGGACGAGGAAACCTCGTCTGTTATATCGATAAGCTCCATACCGTATCTCGTGTCGGGCTTGTCCGAGCCGTAACGGTTCATAGCCTCGTTGTAGGTGATTCTCGGCAGCGGGGTCGGCACGTCAACGCCTATGGCGTCCTTGAAAACGCGCTTGATGTAGCCCTCGCCTATTGAAAGCACGTCCTCCATATCGACAAAGGACATTTCAAGGTCTATCTGCGTGAATTCCGGTTGACGGTCTGCGCGCAGGTCCTCGTCACGGAAGCAGCGTGCTATCTGCATATATCTGTCAAAGCCGGCAACCATGGAGAGCTGCTTGTAAAGCTGCGGCGACTGCGGCAAGGCGTAGAAGCTGCCGTTGTGAATTCTTGACGGTACAAGGAAGTCGCGCGCCCCCTCGGGTGTGGAACGGATAAGCATCGGCGTTTCTATTTCGATAAAGCCGTTCTCATCAAAATAGTCACGCGTTATTTTAGTTATTTTATGTCTAAGCAGTATATTTTTCTGTAAATCGGGTCTGCGAAGGTCAAGATAGCGGTATTTAAGCCTTGTTGTTTCGGCGGTCTGGCAGTTCGGAACTATCTCAAACGGCGGAGTTTCACTCTTGCCGAGAATTCGAAGCTCCGTTACCTCAACCTCGATTTCGCCTGTGGCAATCTCGGTGTTTTTTGCGGAACGCTCTCTTACCGTGCCGACGGCTGCGAGAACATACTCGCTTCTCGCGGAAAAGGCCTTGTCAAACACCGCCTTGTCGGTGTTTTCGTCAAATGCGAGCTGAACTATGCCCGTTCTGTCGCGCAAATCTATAAATATGAGTGAACCGAGGTCACGCTGACGCTGAACCCAGCCGCAGAGCGTAACGGTTCTTCCGACGTCCTTTGCGGTGAGTGTGCCGCAGTAGTCGGTGCGTTTAAGTCCCTCAAGAGTTTCCATTATGCGTTTCCCCCTAAAATATCTTTAATATCAATGCCTTCGGTGTCGAAGCCCGCCATTGCCTGGCGAATTACTATCGATTGGAAATTATCGGTGAAGTCCTTGAGCGTGGTCTCCTCCTCTGTGCCGTCAGCCATATTTTTAAGCTTGACATTTCCCGAGGACAGCTCGTTTTCGCCGAGAACCACAGTGTAGAGAGCACCGATTTTGTTTGCGTATTTCATCTGCGCCTTAAAGCCCCTGCCGACTGTGTCAAACTGAGCGGAAAGCCCCTCGTTGCGAAGGTCGGTTGCAAGCTCGGCAGCCTTGATATTTGCTTCGTCGCCCATGGATACTATAAATATATCGCATTTTTTGCGCTCGGGGAACGGAGTTTTTTGCGCCTCCATCAAAAGGAGCAGCCTCTCTATGCCCATAGCGAAGCCGCACGCCGGAAGCGGATTTCCGCCGACCTCCTCTATCAGGCCGTCATATCTTCCTCCGCCGCATACGGTGCCCTGCGCGCCTATTTCGTTTGAGACAAACTCAAACACGGTGCGCGTGTAGTAGTCAAGTCCGCGGACAATGCGCGGATTTACCGTATAGGCTATATTCATACTGTCGAGATATTTTTTAACCGAGTCAAAGTGCTCGCGGCAATCGTCGCAGAGATAGTCCGTTATAACGGGCGCGCCCTTTGCGATTTCGGAGCATACGGGACTTTTGCAGTCGAGTATTCTCATCGGATTTTTTTCGAGTCTGCCGCGGCACGTGTCGCACAGCTCGTCTATGTGAGAGGCGAAGTATTCCTTCAATGCCTTGTGATACTCCGCGCGGCATTTTTTGCAGCCGATGGAATTTATTTCGAGTGAAAGATTTGATACGCCGAGATAGTTAAACACCTCGTTTGCGAGCGCTATAATTTCCGCGTCCTGCGAGGGAGCGCCTGCACCGAAGCATTCCACGCCGAACTGGTGGAATTCGCGGAGCCTGCCTGCCTGCGGTTTTTCGTAGCGGTAGCACGAGGTGAGGTAGTAGATTTTTTGCGGCATCGGCTCGTTGAAAAGCCCGTTTTCGAGGAATGCTCTTACCGCGCCTGCCGTGCCCTCGGGACGGAGCGTTATCGAACGTCCGCCTTTATCGGAAAAGGTGTACATCTCTTTTTGAACTACGTCGGTGGTGTCGCCCACGCCGCGTTCAAAAAGCTCGGTATGCTCAAAAACGGGTGTGCGCATTTCGTAAAAGCCGTAGTTTTCGGCTATCTCGCGCATTGCCGCTTCAATATACTGTGTTTTATAGCTGTCCTTGGGCAGCAAATCGAGAGTACCCTTTATGGAGCTTGTTATAAGTGACATCTCAAATATCCTTTCGGTTGGGGATTATATCAGTGACGCACAGGGTGCGTAACACTATAATGCCCCCTCTGTTCGGAGGGGGCGAAAAAATACTGCTTATTTCGGATTTACAATATCACGCCAGTCAAGATCGCCTCTTTCAAGGCTGTGTATAAGCGCCTCTGCCGTTGCAATATTTGTTGCAACCGGAATATTGTGTACGTCGCAAAGCCTTAAAAGGTTATTCTCCTTAGGCTCATGCGGCTTCGGATTGAGCGGATCTCGGAACATCAAGAGAAGGTCTATCTCGTTGCAGGCTATACGCGCGCCTATCTGCTGGTCGCCGCCCTGCGAGCCGCTTAAAAACTGCTGTATTTTAAGACCGGTAGCTTCGGAAACAAGTTTTCCCGTAGTGCCGGTTGCGCAAAGATTATGCTTAGACAAAATTCCGCAATATGCTATGCAAAACTGAACCATAAGTTCCTTTTTTTCATCGTGAGCCATCAAAGCTATATTCATAAAAGTTCCTCCGATCTTTTATTCGTTTGTGTTTTATACAACTTAAAATATTCTCCGATAGATATAATAACAAAAAAAAGTCAACTTTTCAAGATTTTTTTCATTTTGCACAAAAATAGTGTGGATTACATCCGGTACAGCACCCCAAAATACCATAAATTAAAAATATTTCGGCGAAAACGGCACATTTTTGCCGAGAAGACGCTCGGCGATTCGAGAAAAAGCACTCCCTATAAAGCCGGAAAGCCTGCCGCCTTTGCTCAAATTCATCGCGGACGAATCATACGGGACAACTCCGAGCAGCTTTACGGAGGAAATATCCACGCAGTCGTTGAGCTTTGTCTGCCTGCCCTCCTCCATTTCGGAGCGTATCACCTTATTCACTATAAGCCGCGCCTCGTCGGAAAGAGGTCTTATTTTTTCGGCCTTGTCAAAGGCACTTCGCAGAGATACGGCGTCGGGCGTCGTCACGATTATCGCCTCGTCGCAGATTTTTGCTGCGAAATCAAAGGCTGTGCCGCAATTCTCGGCGTCAAACAATATATAATCATAGCTGCTCTCAAAAGAGAGTATAAGCTCATAAAATTCGTCGTATGTAAGCTCTTCCGTGCTTTTTGGGGCCGGCAAAAGCGAAACGCCCTTATATAATGTATCGTAAACGGCGTCATTTTTTTTGCAGCTACCCCTGGCGGCGTCATACCAATTAAAAAGTATGTCCTCGCCCGTTTCGAGGAGCAGGTCGAGACTTCGAACGGAGGTGTCGGCGTCCGCACACAGCACCCTTTTGCCCGCAGAGGCCAGTGCGGCTGCCAAGCCTACGGTTACCGTCGATTTTCCGGAGCCGCCCTTACCGGAGCATACTATATACTTTTCAGCCATCGGAGATACCCCTTTCTTCAGCCGAGCAGCGAGCCGTAGCCTTGCGCGGTATTGACGCTGCCGCCGTCGGTCTCAAAGTAAGCCTTGTATATTTCGGCGACGAGCGAAGCCGTGGCGGAACCGCTGTTGAGGTTTTCGATTGCCACGCAGACCGCAATCTGAGGGTTGTCGGCAGGCGCGAAGGAAATCATAAAGCCGTTAAGACCGGTTACGATTTTTCCGCTCACCTTTGCCTTGCTCTCAGCGGTACCGGTTTTTGCCGCCACCTTTACGGGGAGGCTCTTAAATGCCGGAAGCCTTGTGCCGAGCATTTCCATACCCTCTTTGACTATGCGTATGCTGTTTTGCGAAACACCGGTTTCGTTTAAAACAACGCCGTCGTTTGAGAGCAGAGTTTCGGAATAGTCGCTTGATTTCACGCTTTTTACAAAGTGCGCGCGGTATCTCGTTCCGCCGTTTGCAATGGTCGAAACATAGCTGCAAAGCTGTATGGGCGTAAAGAGGTTGTCCGACTGACCTATTGCCGCCTGAACGGTGTCGCCGGGGTACCATGTGCCGCCGTGAGCCTCTCTGTAAGCTATACCGGCAAGTACGCCCGAGGATTCGTTTATTTCAACGCCCGTCTTTTGGCCGAGTCCGAATCTTGTGCAGTAGTCGTTCATACGGTTTATGCCCAAAAGTCTGCCCGTTTCGTAGAAATAGATGTTGCAGGATTGGTTAAGAGCGTTTTTAACGTCTATCCAACCGTGCGAGCCGAGACATTTGAAGGTCGTGTCGGTAAACTGACGGTAAATGTGGCTGCAATAAAACTTTGACGTTTCGTTTATAACGCCCTCCTCGAGCCCCGCTACGGCGATTGCCGGCTTCATTGTGGAGCCCGGCTCATAGGTGCTCATAAGAGCTCTGTTCCAAAGCGGAGAGCTTTTATCCTTTGAGAGAGCCTCGTAATTTTGATAGTATGTGTTCAGGTCATAGCTCGGATATGTCGCGCAGGCGAGCACGGCGCCGGTATTTACATCCATTACCACGGCCGAACCGACCGCCGGAATTGCGTCCTTGTCGCGGTACCTTTCGACAAATGCCGCAAGCGAATCCTGAACCTTTTTTTGAAGCACAGAGTCAAGCGTGAGTATTACCGTGTCGCCGTCAACGGGCTCGCGGGAGATTTCGCTCGTTTTTGTGCCGTCCGACGCCGTGGTGGTTGTCATTATGCCGTTTGTTCCGCGCAGGTAATCCTCCATGGCACTTTCGAGGCCGAATTTGCCTATTGTATCATCCATGGCATATGCGCGCAGGCTGAGCGTGGTCTTTTGCTCCGTGGTCAAATTCTGATCTGCGCTCGCCGCCTTGTAAGAGTCCGTTTTGTCCTTGTATTCGCTCTCGTTGAGCTTGCCGGTGATTCCTATGATATGCGGCGCTATCGTGCCGTCGTTGTAGTGGCGCGCGGTGGTCACGTTTATGTCAACGCCCCTGTAAAAGCCGCTGTTTTCTTTGATTTTGGCGGCGAGCGTCGATGATACGGAGTCGGCTACCGTGAACGGATTTGCCGCCGAAAACGAAATTTTCTTTAAAGAATAACAGACGGACGCTATTTTGAGCGCGTCTGCCGCCGAGTAGCTTCCGAGAGAAAACTTTTCGACAAGACCGTCGAAGCAGTTTTGCGCCGTGGCGTAGGAGTTAAGATACAAAACGTCCTTCGATTTTAAATATGTTATGTCCTTGTCGGCGTTTTCCTTAAAAGAAACAGAGCCGTCCGAATTTAATACGAGCGGCAGATTGTCGTTCCAAGCTGCGCCCTCGCTCTCGAGCAGATTTATAAGCGACAGAATTATTTCGTTTCGCTTGTCCTGCTCCTTTGTGGACGGGAAATAGGACGCGTTCAGCACGACGGAATTTATCTGCTCGTTTGTGACGAGCGGCGTGCCGTTGCAGTCGAGTATTTCGCCGCGCGATGCGGCTATTGTGGATTTTGTTTCGGACAGAGCGACACGCTGCGTCGAATAGTCCGCCGCATTGACAATTTGAATACGGAACAAATCCACCGCGAAAAGCGAAAAGAAAAACAGGACGGATACGGTAAAAATAAGTATTCTTCGCCTTATTTGCTTTTTGTTATCCAAATTTGCCGCTCCTTTCTCATCAGTTTTCGAGAACGTTGATTTTTGTCCGCCGCATAACGGCACGAACTATGATGTACCACAGCGGCGTGAAAAGGAATGAATACACCGCCGCAGGTATATAGTAGCGTATAAACAGGTATCCCGTGCTGTCAACTCCGTTTGCGAGCAGGAAAAACACAACATAAAGTACCGAATATATAAGGCACGCAAAGCCCGACAGCAGCAGCGCCGTCATAAGGTTGTTTCTCATAAGGTAATCTATAAGAAGACCTGCCGCCGCACCCGCAAGCATAAGCAAAAATGCGTTGTAGCCGTCGCCCATGGGCGAAACGCTGTCCCAAAGCATGCCGGCGAGCATACCCAAAACAGCTCCGGCTATTTCACGCTCAAACATACCTATGCAAACGACAAGCGGAATTAAAAGATTGGCTTTAACGCCGAATATTTCGGGGAAAAGCCCCCTTGTATTTTGCAAAAGGTGAACCGCAAGTATCAAAAGCACAAATACGGCTCTTCTGACAAACAGTATTTTTGTTGACCTACGCATCAGCTTTTACCCTCAAATTCGGTTATGACAAAAGCGTCCTGAACATCTCCGGGATCAACCTCGGGCTTTACCTCGGCATAATACGAGATGTTGCCCTCCTCCTTGCTTACGGCGGTCACCGTGCCGATAATGAGGCCTCGCGGATAAATTCCGCCGACGCCCGATGTGCAAACTATTCCGCCTACCGCAACGGAGGTGTCCTTTGTAAGCCCGGTGAGCTTCAAAAGACCGTTCAGAGCGAGCTTTGACGTGGTTTCGGTGTAGCCCATTTCACCCGTGCGTATTTCGTATGCCGCCGCGTTGACCTTGGGGTCTGTTACGGAGAGAACAACGCACGAGGTTGGAGTTACTTCGTTTACTATGCCTATTAAGTACTCGCCGCTTATTACGGGGTCGTTTACTTTAACCCCGTCGTTTGAGCCGCAGTTCAAAACAAACGAGCCGAAGGTGTCGGCGGAGTCTCTGCCGATAACGGTTCCGGCAACAAATTTAAAATCGGGATTTTTTTCTTTGACCTCAAGGAATTTTTCGTATGCCTCGACTTGCTTTTTCAGCTTTTCGTAATCTACAAGCTTGCTTTGATAATCGGCAACCTCCGACTCAAGCTCGCTGATACGGTCGCGATAGGTGCTCGACGAGACGAAGCTTCCCTTAAAGCCGTCGAGCTTGTCTACAAGATACGACGAGGCCTTCTGGAGCGGAGAAAATACAAACGACGTCACCTTCGAAACGGGAGTGGTGCCGTCTGCGGCAGAAGCCGCGGCAGCAATGGCAGCAAGCAATACAAGCGCGATCGCAAGCAGTATTTTAAAAGCCGTACTCTTAAAAAATTTCTTCATATCGTACTCCGGTCACAGTTAAAATTTGCGGGCGAAAAACAATTCCGCCCGCCTTTTTATCAGTCGTAATTCTTTTTGGCGGTAATGCCCAGAGTGTTGCTCTCAAGGCAGACGCCGCAGCCGTCAACAACGCAGTCAAGCGGATTTTCCGCAACGTGGACGGGGATTTTTGTCTCAATAGAAATGAGCTTGTCAAGCCCTCTTAATAATGCGCCGCCGCCCGTGAGCATAATGCCGCGGTCGATAATATCCGCCGAAAGCTCCGGGGGAGTTTTCTCAAGGGTGGAGCGAACTGCGTCGAGGATCTGATTTACGGGGTCCGAAAGAGCCTCGCGGACTTCTTCGGAAGTAATTTCGATGTTTTTGGGGAGACCGTCAAGCAGGTTTCTGCCCTTGACGTCCATGGCGCCCTCACCGTCGTAGGGGTAAGCGGAGCCGATTTTTATTTTTATATCCTCTGCGGTGCGCTCGCCTATGAGGAGGTTGTGCTTCTTTCTGATGTAAGCGATTATCGACTCGTCGAAATTATCGCCGGCAACCCTTGCGGACTGAGCGGTAACTATGTCGCCGAAGGAAATGACGGCAACCTCGCTTGTACCGCCGCCTATATCGACTACCATATTGCCTATGGCCTCCGAGACGGGAAGCCCCGCGCCTATTGCGGCTGCCATGGGCTCTTCTATAAGGCTTACATATTTTGCGCCTGCAGAGCGTGCCGCGTCGTGAACGGCCTTTCTCTCTACCTCTGTAACTCCGGACGGGATACAGATAAGAACTCTCGCCTTTGAAAACGGCGATGAGCTTATGGCCATTTTTATGAATTCCTTAAGCATATCCGAGGTTATCTCAAAGTCGGCGATAACACCGTCTTTAAGAGGTCTGACCGCGGTTATTGAGCCGGGTGTACGTCCTATCATCTGCTTAGCCTTGTTGCCGACTGCGACAACCTTCTGCGGATAAGCGCTGACATCGACCGCAACAACGGATGGTTCACGGATTACTATTCCCTTACCTTTAACGAAAACGAGGGTATTTGCGGTACCAAGATCGATTCCGATGTCCTGTGAAAATAACATTTTTATCTCCCTTTCGGTTTTATGAAAAATAACTTCTCTGATACAATTAAATATTAT
>ERZ1026780.1526-NODE-1526-length-15027-cov-13.209057_pt1 | contig 15027 bp, 10 predicted proteins | sample MGYA00380126_ERZ1026780 | MGnify/ENA primary metagenome ERZ1026780 (study PRJEB33269, sample SAMEA4719762) | human gut metagenome | biome: human-associated habitat; feature: organic feature; material: feces | place: Cameroon | collected 2013-10 ... | reverse complement strand
TCTTTCTGATATCTCATATTTATAACTTACCAAAGTATTTATTATCATTAATATCACCAATATAAACGCTATTACTGATATTATTAGCCATATGATTTTAATCCATTTTCTCATAGCTATTTCCTCATTTTGTTGCTTAGATACGATTTCATTGAGCGTGGGTTAACAAACCTATGCGTAGAAGGTATGGTTATCGGATTCCCAATTGGACTTGCATATATCACGCGTTGGTAGCTGAGTACTTTCGAACCACTCATTTTAATCAAATCCGATACGAACGTTGTACAGTTGTTATTAAGTAGGCTGTATTCGTCAATAATATGAGCATCTGGATCATTCGCATATCGTTTGCTCCTTTCACTAGGAAGTTGCTTGGAACTATCAAACAACTCATTTGCAATATTCATTATGTCATTATCCTTTATATCTGGCAAAGTAAAAACAGACATCTTCCCTTCTGATTGTTTGTAGTCATTAAATTCTTTGGCCTTATCTCCAGATAAACGAACAAGTACACCTGGACCATTGGATAAAGGATTGCCTTTATATGTATGGTCATATCTTCCATAAGTATATACCACCATTTCATTGCCTTCACCTGCACTTATCCAAGTATGTCCTAGCCCTACAGTTTCAATATACACCCTAACAGAATCGCCTTGAAGATCTATATTCACAATTGGATTTCCGAGGCAATAGGCATACGGGCTGATGCCGTAATACTTCTCGGACAGAGGGTCGGAGGTTGTCCAACGGGTGATGGTAGGGTTGTACAATCTGGCACCGAAGTCAAAGAGAGGGATGCTTGTGTTCAGGAAGGACTGGGACTCCTTGCCGGAGAAGTGCCAGCGGTTCGGAGAGGTCGCTGATCCAGTCGAAGCGACCGGACTTGTGACCGGAATCCGCTTGCCGAACGGGTAGTAATCATTCGTTTCGATGACCGCACCGGTGTCGCCGTCAACAACGGCTCGGACACTGCCGAGGTGGTCGGTCAGGTGGTGGAGAGCGTGATAGGCCGTGACAGCCCCGGACGCGTCCCTTTTGGCGGCGATTCGGCCTCCGTCTGTGATGACGCAGTCAAGGCTGAGGCCGCCATTCTCGTCCTTTGAATAGACAAACGGCCCTCTGTACACGGTTCCTGAACCGTCCGTTCTTCCGGAGGAGAGTTTTTTGCCGTCAGTAAGATAAGAGTAGTGGACCAAGGTTCCGGAAGCGTCTCCGACTTCGCTTACAAGGTTCAGATGATTGTAACTGAGACTCAAGCCAAGCCTTCCGATATCGTCATACGTGTAACCGGCTGTGTTGTAGGCGGTAAACCCACCGTTCGCCGAAAGGCTCGTCGTTGTCCTGCTGACACAGCTTCGACCATGAGGATAGTTGTTTCTAATTGTTCCATTCATTTCGAGAAACTTTACGGATCCAACCTATTTTAGACAACCTTTTACTCCATATTGGGGCCATTTTGATAATATTAATAGTGTCATTTGTGACCTGTCATCGTACATAAGTAATTCGAAATTTGGATTATTGTGAATAGAATATCTCTTGGCCAAGTGTTCTATAATAATTTATGTGAAAGAGGTCGTCTCTTCTTATTATCATACAAATAGAGTACAGATATAGATCATCAGTGAATACCGTCCCGAAATTATTTTTATTAAACAATTCTGAACTGTCTTTCAAGGCAAGATTGATTATACAACTAAATCTGTCAAAGCTATTGATATCTTTATTTATAATAGTATCTTTTTTCGCAGTATTGATTATTATGAATCGATAAAGCCGTTGATTCGGCAGACATTTTACCGCAAAGAATGCCTTGTCTTCCCCTAGATATAGGTACTCTTGGGACTTTCTTACGACAATGATTGTGTCACTTGATATAAAATCAGACTGGCACATATTGGCAAATATCATATTAAATTGCTTGCAAATCTTTTCCCTATTCCATCTAACAACTTTTCTCGGTATTCTTGACGATTTTGATCCTATCTTTAATATTCTTGAGGATTTGGAGTTTTTTTTCAGTATGTATGACAATTCATTCTCAAGATCAGCAAAACAATCCTTGTCTTGCGCGTTAGCAGGAAGAATCAACGCACAAAACAGAGACGTTATTAATATTCTGAAATAGTTCATTTTCGTTTCTTTATTGGAGTATAATGGACGTTAGGTAATACAACGCTCTCGCCTTTTCTATTTATCAACCTTGAAGGCTCAAATGGCTTCTTATTTTCACCGACAACAATAATGGCATAGTGAGTTCTTAATGGAAGTTTGGCTTCTTCACGCATCAAATTTAATATAAGTATTGTTCTCATCATTGGAAAAGTAATCAATTATTCAGATTACTGAGATTCTTATCGTAGCACCATTATAAATTTTGCCTATTACTTCAATTTGTAATCGATGCCCTTCATATGAATATACCTGTAAAACGTAGCCGAATCCAATGGCCCTTGAACGGAGTCGTTTGTTTTTCTATAATCCAATAATAATCCATTCCATAGCCATGATGGTAATCCACAGTGCCATAAATGGCTTCCGGAGGCCATTCAGGATGTTGTCTGGCAATAATATACCTACGGTTCTTCCAATAACATTCAACAACTGGTGGAATACCATTTATCTTGTCGCCTAAGATATCTTTCCTTTCCTTATAAAAATGGTACCCACCGCCCAGGCAGACCCTGTCAGTTGAACACAAATCACAGAGTAAGAATATGACCACAGCCAATACAATGCATATTCGTAATTTAAAGCACCTTGTACGATCTTCCATTCTATCTTGTCACTTATTATTTTACTGATGCGATCATTGCATCTCGGCATAAAGTTCCGCAAGTCGGTCCAATTTGTCGTTCAATTTTCTTTATAGTTAGATCCAAGCCTGGTTGGTCTATCATGCCAATGTAAACCGAATGGCTCAAGTCAGTTTTATATCGTATGTCTATCCGCTACATCAGGTCTGTTTACAGCAAAACAGACATCAAAATGGCCATTGAGATTTATTGATAAAATATTCTCAAAGGGGAAGCATCTGAAAATATTCCTTTTATATTTAATTTTAAGCATTTGTGTGGCCTTCCCTTTAAAATTGCCGTCATAAATACAGGCAGGACTTGACACAACTGTTCCTGAGTCAAATATTGATATAAGCTCCTTTTCCATATGGGATTCTAACGCGATGTTGGTTTCTGTCATGAGACGCGTCAAAGCAGGTCATGTTCCTGGAAGAGTTGTATGACGTCCGACTTGAAGCGTTCCTTGTCGAATCCGGCGGCTTTCTTCGAGAGGCGGTTGAGGTTCGAGAGGGATTCCACTACCTTCCGCGCTATGGTTCGTGTGGCCTCCTCGTCAGAAGACACGATGAAACGGTCGTACTCTTCGTTGTCGATCTTGAACCCACAGGAATAGACTCCATAATAATCAGTGAACGTGTTGTCAAGATTGCGCAGACGGCTATGCTCTTCAAATCGATGTCGTGGAATTGCCGTGAAACGCTCAAAACCTGGTATGGTTTTTACCGCTTGGCATATTATCCAATAATGATTGATCACGTGGTAATCCTTATCTTTCAAATTGCTCTTCAACAGGTCAGAAATGTATTGCATACATGATGACTTGTGTGTTGAATTCGTATCAACAACGATTGATAATCCTATATTCATTTGTATGAGTTTTATCTAAAAATTGAGTTTCCTGGAGGTAGGTGCCCGTGTTTGAGATAATAGGAATACAACTTGCGCTTTTCCTCTATTTTTATCTGCTTTTGAGAACCTGAGTAATTTATCTCCATTCTTAAATTTCTTTCTTCGAGTTTCCTCTTTCCTCCATATCTGTTCTCCGGTGGAGACTGCGTGGTTTCTCCGTATTTCCAAACTTCGCCTTGACGCTTTACGAATCCAACCGGTTTTAGTCAGTCTTTTACTCCATATTGGGGTCATTTTGATAATATTAACAGTGTCATTTGGTGACCTATCATCGTACATAAGCAACTCGAAAGTGTGGTTGTCATAAAGTGGATAATCCCCTATGTCATATTCGGGGAATTCCTGTGGCCCTGACCAATTCTCAACAGAATGGAACAGCATGAATCTTAATGATTCACTATGAACTTTTGTTATCGCATCCACACTGCCTTGGATATAGATGATATTCGAGCCACGGGGCTTTCTAGTGAACCCTTGAGCTGGAAAGCTCTTGTACATCCAATTATAGACATAGTCTGGAGCAGCCGGATCAAACTGTAATGTAAGAAACTGATTCCTGCCATAATTCTTGCATTTTATCCAGTTGGTCGCAAAAGTTGTATCTGAGATATAATCTTTACTGAAGAATAGATAATAATTGTTGGAAATGGGTGATAGGCAAATGCTTATGTATAGATTCTCCGAAGGAATATAGTATAGGCTTTCTCTTCCGCTCCAACTATTAAATAAATATAGGACTGCGATAACAAAAAACACCAATTTGACTATTCTGCTCTTTTTCATCATGATAGCTATGCAAACATTACCTTAATCAATAACGTGTACTGTATTCGACAGAAAGGACCTGAACCGTGATGTCTTTCGTTCTTTGACTGTTGACAAATTTTCCCCATATAGACTGCCTTTATAAGCGACATTGGCCGTCTGGAGTTCATTGCTTAAGAAAATAGTTACCTTACATGAGTCTCGGAGGGAACTTTGTTCTTTATATAAATCAGGGTGTTTAAGAACAAAAGATAATTTATTTTTGAATACCTTCTCTTTGTCTAATCCATTGGTGATCAAAGACAATGATTTCTCCCGCCATTGCTCGTTGCACGAGATGTAACAAGCATTGGATTGTGTGAAAAACAGTTGAAGATCACAATAGCCTTTCTGATTCTTCGAAGGTCCGTTCCTACTCTTGCTGATTTGCAGGATGTCTGAGCATCTTGAATGTTCAGGCATGGTTCCACGTTCAAAATAGATTAGAGCGCAAGTGTCCTTTACGCCATAACATATCTCCATATATGTGTCAATGCTTGGTAAGTAATAGACTCCGTTATATTCAGCCGTTTTACCGAGTTTCTCATACATGATCTCAAAGGTCACCTCAAGGAGAAACGCAACGGTCAAGGCGGTTAAACAGTAACCGCATAATTTTACTATCTTTTGTATCACGCTATTTGTCATATAAATACCAGTGAATCCTGCGTTTAGAGTTATAATTAAGATACCCTCTTGTCCATCCATAATATTCAGGAACCCTTGTCGAGAGGCTTTCTCTTCGAAAACCTGTCTTTATGATGTCAGAAATACTTGAACTGAGTATATTGGACAGTATTTGATAGCCATCAAAAGCAGTTCTTGCGGATATCCATCCAATTCCATTAGCCCCAGCGACATAGCCGGCGGCAATATTGCCGATGTCCCTTGCCGAAGCGTATATGTTTTTCCCATCAGTCCCTTTACCTATTGGCATACCACGATAAGGATCTAGTTTGGATCCGTAGGCAGACGTAGGCTCCCCATTGCTGACTTTAAAGTCATATTTATGGCCATTTCTGGCGTTAGCCATATAATCTATTAATTCCGGCTGCCACTCATCGTAAAACATCTGTAGGAAATCACTTCCGCTATTATCTTCCGTATTAATCACACTGTCCACGGCCCATGCTCCACCATTCTTGGCATCGAAATTATAAAATGAGTATGGAGACACCGTTTGACCTATAGATTCTCCCCTCTGCCAGACACCGTTATCATCTTCGTAAGTCACATATATGTTGGAATCATTATCAAAGGGATTCCCCTTATCTGTAACTATAAAGGTGCCATTTTTCCCACGTGTAACCCAGGTGCTTTCACCATTAGGATCAATGAATATCACCGGATTTCCTATGCAGTAGGCATACGGACTGATACTGTAGTAATTTTCGGACAGAGGGTCGGCTGCGGTCCAGCGGGCGATGGTTGGGTTGTACATGCGGGCACCGAAGTCGAGGAGAGGGATGCCCGCGCTCAGGAAGGACTGGTCTTCCTTGCCGGAGAAGAGCCAGCGGTTCGGGGAAGTCGCTTCGACAGGCTCTGCGACCGGCCCCGTAGCTTGAATCCGCTTTCCGAACGGATAGTAATCATTCGTCTCGATCACAGAGCCGGTGTCGCCATCGACGACGGCGCGGACGCTGCCTAGGTGGTCGGTCAGGTGGTGGAGGGCGTGATAGGCCGTGACGGTTCCGGAAGCGTCCCTCGCGGCGGCGATCCGTCCTCCGTCAGTGAGGACGCAGTCAAGGCTGAGGTTTCCGTTCCCGTCCTTTGAATAGACAAGCGATCCTCTATACACGGTTCCTGAGCCGTCTGGCTTTTCGGCGGAGATCTTTGTGCCGTCAGAGATGTACGTGTAGTAGGCTAGGGTTCCGGAAGCGTCACCGACTTCACTTACAAGGTTCAGATGATTGTAACTGAGATTCAAGCCAAGCCTGCCGTCCGCTGTCATATTGCCGTTGGAGTCGTAGCCGAAAGATGGTGATCCCGACACCGAGTTAATCCTGTTGCCGGAGTATGAGAAAGTCAGTGCGTCCTCCGGCAGCAAGCTGGATTCTCCGAAGCGGTTCAAGGTCAGTATGTTCCCATTGAGGTCATAGGAGAGATCCCGCTCTGAGAAAGAGTCTGTGGGGGAGCCCGATGTCCCAATGAATCTTCTGGAGTCCGTCAGGCGGCCCAACGCATCGTAGGAGAATGAATATGCCTGCGGTGCCTCGGTGCCGAACCCCCATTCCCACTCGGAAACCCCGCCGTTCCAACAAGGCGCGGAGCCAAGGGCTGGGGTGTTGTACCGCAACCTCATTCCGAACACGTCGCTCCGCTTTTCTGTCAGCCAGCTCCTAACGTTGTAGGCCAAGGACTCGTTGACAGCATTGGCTCCAGTGCCGTAAGTGACTCCAACCAGCCTTCCGACATTGTCATACGTATAGCCGACTGTGCTGGATGCGTTAAGCCCGCTGCCATCCGAAAGACTCGTTGTCGTTCTTTTGATCCGGCCCCACAGATCGTATGTGTCGATCCTTTCCACAGTGTCGCACGCGTCTGACATAGAGACAACTTCCCTTGAGAGGGTTTGGTTCCCGGCGAAGTCAAACGCCGATGCCGTTCTGATCCGTCCTCCATCCTCGTACCGGGAGATGGTCTGGACGACACGTCCATACTCATCATAAAATAAAGCCGTGTGCCTGAATTTTCCGGTGGACACACCTTCAGAGGTGATCACGGCAGACATTGAGCCGGTCAGCAGATTATGTGCGGATGACCATCTGTTGCCGTAACCATTATCCACAAGAGCCTCGTCAAACAAAAGATCCTGAGGAAAACCATACATCCCGACAAACGAGTGGTCATCGTAATAGTTCACGGTGAGGAATGTGGTGGTGGAGTCAATGACCATACCGTCAATGGAATAGCCGTAGAAAGCGCTCGTGGCGGCCAGAGACCCCTGTGAACGGAAGGCTCTTACCGCGACATTCTGGAATGGCCCGGAGAAGACATCGATGCCGGTGTCGTTCCCGAAAAGTGAAGATTCTTCGCACAGACCCTGAAGACAAACCCTGCCCAGAGCGTCGGGAATGTTGAACGCCCATTCATTCTGTTCACGCTGTCTGGCGTCCTGTGTCAGAATGGCGTTCCCGGCCTTGTCGTAAAGTGTGAGATTCCAGCCTGCTCCCGGCATCTTCTTGGCCACGCATCGGTGTCTTGAGTCATAGACATAAAGGAACGCCCACCGGCCGAACGGTTCCGAGTCGCTTGTCCAATGTGTTGATGTGGAAGTGCTGACCTCTTTGGAAAGCATAGGCGGAATCACAGCCCTCAGGTCGCCGAAGTCGTCATAGACATAGTACGTGTCCGCCGTCTTGTCCGAGCTTAAGACCCGACGTTCCAGAAGAGTCTTTCCGGAAAAGTCTGTGAATGAATAGGCTGTGTTCCCATCCTCGTCCATGCTCTTTGTCACAAGCAGTGTGCTGGCTGGATAGAATCCTGCCTTTTTGACTGTAAACGAGGTGTCTGAATACTCCTCCACTTTGAGATTTAGACATTTAAGGGTTGGAACATCCGTAGAGTTTGTAAGAAACTCCGTTTCGGCGCATTTCCCGGCGCTGAACCAGTCCTGTCCAACACCGTAAACTGCCTTGACGCGGTCAAGTGGCGAACCATCATAGACATTCTCGCTGAAAGGACGTGACTCCGCAGAGGTAGTGTTCCCGTAGAATGAGGATGCATTCTCTTTAAAGACATCAGGATTAACACAACCATCTCCGTTATTGTACACCGGAGAGTTCAGCCAGGATCTGAGCAATCGTCCGTTCCGGTCATATTCAAAGAAATTGGCAATGTCTCCGCCATTGGTTCCTACGCCCTTCATGATTGTCTGGATAGACCTCCCTAGGCCATCGAAATAGTCTGTGCTGACTCTCGGTGCCGCAGCGTTCTTCTCGGTATAGACTGTTTTCCTTATATGGTTCGTGGAATCAGAATCATTGCGGAAGTGGTAGGCGTACCCTGTAGTCGGTGATTGATCGTTGTCCATACACAGGATCAATCTACCCAGTCCGTCATACTCATAGGATGTAGTCATCCCTCTTGTGTCGGAGACACCGCGCGGTCCGACATTAGGAGACCAAGTCGCGGTGATAACCGATCCGTCAACCGGATAGACACGGATCTCATCTATTGGCGAAGAGCCTTCATTGATTGTTTGGCATGGCCCATAATATCTGTATTTTTTATACTTCCACTGACCTCCAATCAGGACTCTATAATCAACGTAATATACTCTTTCCGGTGAAACCTCAAGGTTGACTGTATATTCCCCGACATATCCCTTTTCGCTGTGAAAGCCATTCTGGCGATTCCCACGCCAACCTTCAAAATTCTCGTGGTAATAGTCTCCAATGAATCCATTCACCACTCTTTCTTCCTTGCCTCTATAGGCAATCGAAAGCCATCCTGCAGCGGAGTGGGCATCTTCTGGAATTTCAATAGATGTCTGAGGGCGCACCAGATTGTTATATTCCGAATCTGCCTCTGATTCAAGTTCCGCATCTTCTTCTGGTATTGGATAAACGGTAGGATCCAACGTCGTGACAGCAAGTCTATGCTTCCCTGCCGATAGCCACACCGTTTTTGTGAATTCCACATAGACCTCGGAGTCATGTTCCCCTCCAGAACCGTCATCCACCCATTCTCTGGTTCTGGGTCTATAATAAATAGAACTGTCGAGAACAACCCAAAAATCAAAATCGGGGACATTCTCCGGAATATCGAAATGTACCTCACAGTCACCGCCTTCCAAAGTCTCAAAACTGTAAGAGAACCAGTGCTCCGTGTTCGTGCGGTGATCTTCATTGTCGCTGACAAGTCCCGGCTCTTCAACCATTATCGTCCCCGCGCGTCTGGTGGCGTTGTTGAAAAGAGCGACAGGATGCATCCCTTCATATCCCCATAGTATGGATGTCCTGCCTGTTCCGTTCTTGACTACTTCCAAAGGGTTGCACATCCCGTCATACTCCACATATTCGATAATCGGATCACCGTATTGGCTCTCGACATTGCGACCGTCATAAGTGTCGAAAGATGATGCCGGCTCGTCAAGCTTTGCCGCATACTCAGCCTCAGGTACGTAATTCTCAATTCCGGCTTTGGCGATTTTCCTGTAGGTGGTCAATTCGGCTCCAATCACCTTACCGTTTTTGTACCGTATCCTTTCGATCGGGATTCCGGACATATTCACAGAGACATCCGTCATCTCTGCATACACCCCTGAGTCCCGTATGCCATCGGAACCAGTGTACCTTACAGAATCTGTCAGTTCACCCCCTGCGGATTCCGTTGTGGTAGTCCGCACAAGTCTGCGGTGATTGTCGTAACCATAGTTGACAAGAACGATTGCGGTTTGGGAAGATGTCCCTGATCCGTAATGGAATGTCTTGACCTCCTTGCTTTTCAAGTAAGGGAAATAAGTGTATATCCTGGATCCCGCTGTCCAGCAGTATGTGAAATTCTTAGAGAGTGAGAGACCGTCACCACGTCCGTTAATAAGGTTGGGGAACGACTCCGCGCCTATCTGGCAGACGGAGACATTCTCCGTAAACCGATTCGGGGAATTGTTATATTCATAGTGCTCTTCCTCGACAACTCTTCCGTAATGGTCAAACGAGCCCTTGCTGAGCAGCAGCCCTCTGTCCAAAGAGTGGGATGCATATAACCTTCTCAGGATGTAGTCGGGGTTCTCCGGCGAATAGCAGGAGATATCCCCTTCGAAGGACGCGTCAAGGGCTTCCCTGTGATTTGAATATTCATACTCAATCCTTCCTCCATCGGAGAACACCTCGGTTACATTGCTGTAGGTGACGTGATTGCCATCCGTCGTAGAGAGCTGGTTCAGATAGCTTTCGCTTCCTATCCAGTAGGATAACTCCAGCGTGGACTCCGTGCCTTTGTCTTTCCAGAAAAGTGGGCCGATCCAACCTCTACCATTGCCACCTATTGCCGCTTTCCCGTTGTAGTCTCGTTTTATAAAAAATACTGGAGTCCCGGACAGGATGCCGCTGGAGCGGCCGTTTTTTGTATAGAAAAAGTTGCGTGTCTCAGTCTTATCACCGTCTCGGTCAATGATCGTCTTGATTCTCAACCCGCCTGCAATGCTGTCCTTAGCATTGTCAACAACCGTGAATCCGATTCGGGGAGAGTCAGTTCTTTGGACGGACGCGCTGTAGGTATGCGGTTCGAAGACATATTCAGTGGAGCCTCCGGTAGGATAGGTTATTTTTTGAATGATTTCCGCTTTCATTAGGGTTGTGTCGGGTGCGCGGCGGCCGTGAAGGGTATGGTATGATCCCGGTGGCACGCTGAATGATTTCCCGTTGAAGCCCCACCTGTCGCTGCTCTCCGAGCAATAATGATCGGGGAGTTTAAGACTATTGTACTCAAAACTGTACTTGCCTCCATCAGCAGTTCCGGCTACGGTTCTGATAGAGGAGAGAGACAGGCGCTCGTTTGCATTATTGCCATATGTGAACAGTATCCTCTTTTGGCCTTGGATAATACTGTCCAAACACATATAGTAGTTATAGGAGAGGATATTCTCGATGTCGATGAACGCATCGTTGTCTCGGAAATCAGGTTTAGTTCGGAAAAACTCTGCCGAATTCTCGTATGTGGTGTCGGTGTCCGTGCCAAGATCCTTCAGTTCGATTGATCTGGAGATATGGAACACTACCGAATCTCCGCTTGCCTTTGACCTCACGGAACTAAGGTAGGATGGAGAGATGTACATAAGCTTGATGTAGGGATATTTGTCTATCTGTGAATATAGGTCGTTATCGATGTAATATTTGCGCCAAGATCCGGTGCTGCCCTCAGGCAACGATGAGTCGAGCAGGTAGTTCCCATAGTTGTCATCATCAATCTTGTAGCCGAGCCCACGTCCCTCTCGCAGGATTGTCCTGACGATGGGACGCCCGTCTTTCCGGTAGCGGAATGTGATCGCCTCGTTGTTTGGGTATTCAATTCTGGAAAGGTTCCACGTGGATGCAGAGGCCATACCGTAACAGTAGGTGGAGCAAGGCCTTATGGAAAACTCGATGGATGATAGATCATCGTCGTCACTACCGAAGGTGTAGCGGACACCATCGGAATCGGTCACGATTATCTTGCTGATGTACTGAAACAACAGTGCATTAATTTGATCGTTGATGTGATTCCCTCTTGTTTGGGAAAGAAAGACCTTGACAGAGAAATCATACGGTTGGCGGGACTTGATCTTGACAGTGCACTGCCCTGTCCTGCTGTCATATCCGGTTATGTAGAAAGAAGCCTGGATCCCGTCAAGGTTGATCTGGAATTCGTCCGGCTCCATATCGCACCATATCCCGTATTTATGGTTGTATCGGAAATGAGCCTTGGCGGCATTCTCGTCCTCTGCCCATCCAGCTCCTTTTTCCAGATAGTCAAAATAACTTAGGGTGTCAAGATCCGAAATCTGGTGTATCAATGGCTTTGCCCTTTCCTGCCAGATCTCATCGTGCGACACTTCGTCCTGCCGGTTGTTGATTATCCTGTTAATGCACCCTCCTGCATGCAGGGTCCAGCCCAAACCAACCCATCCAGGGTGCTGCTCCGGCTTGTGTCCTCCCGCGTGGTATGTCAGGTAGATCGGAAGGTTAGCCCCCTTTGTCTTGAGTGTCGTCAAAGGAACTTGAATGCTTGGCAGACCATTGAAATGATTCATGGGTATCTTCCCGTATTTGCCAAGTTCCGCGGCATTAGGAGAAAACATTTGGATGATCTCGTCAGAGATCGTCTGGGCTGGCAATGCAAATGCCCCTGCCATCAATACTGACAATATAAGGAGTTGTCGTTTCATCTCTGATAAATAATTGGTTGCTAGTTTGCAAACAAGATACGAATAATAATCGGATTATCAATAGATAAACCATAAAGAAATAATAATGATACCATTCCGTGTTTGCTCCAACAAAAAAGAATGGGTATCTTAGCGGAACGATAACATTAAGTCTTCATCGATGAAAGCAATAAGGACAATCATCATCGCCGCCCTTGGTGCTTTGGCGGCTTGTTCTCCGGCCACGATGGAATTGGAGGACTACACAGGTTACGTTAATGTCAGGATCGGCTCGGGCGGGCACGGACACGTGTTTGTCGGTGCGAGTGTGCCTTTCGGCGCGGTGCAGTTGGGGCCTACGAGCATCCCTCAGCAATGGGACTGGTGCTCCGGCTACCATTCCAGTGACTCGACGGTCATCGGATTCTCCCACACCCACTTGAGCGGAACCGGAATCGGAGACCTCTTCGACATCACCGTGATGCCGGTGGTCGGCACGGTAAGATATTCAAGAGGGGAGGAACCGAAGGACGATTCTCCAGAGGCGATAGCCGCCGCGCAGGCCACCGGAATGTGGTCCTACGCCGACAGAACGAAGGAGATCGCCAGACCAGGCTACTACAGTGTCCCTCTGACCCGCTACGGCATCACCGCCGAGATGACGGCCACGACAAGGGTCGGCTTCAGCCGCTACACTTTCCCGGCCTCCGACAGCTCCGCAGTGGTCTTCGACCTTGAGAACGGCGGCTGCTGGGACAGGGCCTACGACACGAAATTTACAGTCATAGACAGTTGCACCATAGAGGGTTATAGATTCTCTACCGGTTGGGCGAAAGACCAGAAAATCTACTTCCGTGCCCAATTCTCGAAGCCGTTCGACTCCATCGATGAAATCACCGCCAAGGAATATTCCGTTGAGGGTAAGGAATATTCAGTGAACTACTTCCGCGCGGGCTTCCACACCACCGAAGGCGAGCAGGTGATGCTGAAGGTCGCGGTTTCTCCGTCCAGCGAGGAAAAGGCGGCTTTGAATATGTCAGCGGAACTTTCGGGCTGGGACTTCGATGCCACGGTCGATGCAGCCCGCGAGGCTTGGAACGCGGAACTCTCCAAGGCTAAGGTGTCCACTGATGATCCTGAAGCCAGAACAATTTTCTACACAGCGCTTTACCACACGATGATAATGCCTTCGATATTCAGTGATCTGGATGATCCGAGGGCTGAATATACCACATTCTCCCTTTGGGATACTTATCGCGCCCAGATGCCGCTGATGACAATCCTGCATCCGGAAAGGGAGAACGATATGGTCGCTTCGATGCTTAAGATCTACCGGAAGCAGGGTCGTCTTCCAGTTTGGCATCTGGTCGGCAACGAGACGGACTGTATGGTCGGCAACCCTGGTGTCATCGCCGTCGCCGACGCTGTCGTGAAAGGCTTCGACGGCTTTGACCGTGACCTCGCCTGGGAAGCGATGAAGGCGACTATGACGGACACCATCCGCGGCCTGAACTACCGTCAGAAGTACGGGTATATTCCTTCAGACACAATGCTTGAGTCAATAGCCTTTGATATGGAATATGCCATTGCGGATGCAGCTGTGGCCGCCGCCGCTGATTACCTTGGCAAGCCGGATGACGCTGAATATTTCCGTAACAGCAGCCATTCCTACCGCAATTATATGGATCCGGAGACTTTGTTCGCAAGAGGAAAGATGACAGACGGCAGCTGGAGGACTCCGTTCAATCCATATTCCTCGGAGCATCGCGCTAATGATTATTGTGAGGGAAACGCCTGGCAATATACCTGGCTCGCTCCGCACGACTATTCCGGCCTGGTTGATTTCTACGGCTCCCGCGAGAAGTTTGTCGAGAGGCTTGACTCGCTTTTCGCCGCTGATTCCAGAATAGACGGTGAGGACGCTTCTCCTGACATCTCCGGCCTCATCGGTCAGTACGCCCACGGCAACGAGCCGAGCCACCACGTCATCTATTTCTATACTATGGCAGGCGAGCCGTACAAGACAGCCGATCTGGCACGCCGGATATATTCAGAGTTTTATAAGAACGCCGATGACGGTCTCTGCGGCAATGAGGATGCCGGCCAGATGTCCGCCTGGTACGCCCTTTCCGCTTTGGGCTTCTATGAGATCGAGCCTGCTTCAACAAGGTTCTGGTTCGGCGCTCCGGCGTTTGAGGCGGTTGATTTGAAGGTCGCTGGAGGCACGTTCAAGATCAAGGCCTCCGGTTTAAGTGATGCGAACCGCTATATCCAGAGCGTCACCTTGAACGGTAAACCTTACGATAAGGCTTACATTGAATATTCCGACATCGTCAAAGGCGGAGAGCTTGTCTTTGAGATGGGTGCGGAACCTGCGGTCTGGTATTAAGAATCTGTTTTGATGTCAGGAACGGCTTCTAAGTTTCTTTTATGAGGAGTGTGAATATGAAGATGGCGGTAAATACATAAACCGTCATCTTCATTGTTTTTGATGCTGCAAGGCTCTTTTCCCGCTAATTTTTACGGGAAAATGAAAAAAAAGTCAAAAAAAGTTTGGAGGGAAAGAAAAAAGTGCTACCTTTGCAGCCCGTTTCGGAAGTAACGGCAAAGTTCATTGACAATATTGAAAGATTAGTACAACAAGTACCGAGAACGAAAAAG
>ERZ1026780.1521-NODE-1521-length-15062-cov-6.707936_pt1 | contig 15062 bp, 10 predicted proteins | sample MGYA00380126_ERZ1026780 | MGnify/ENA primary metagenome ERZ1026780 (study PRJEB33269, sample SAMEA4719762) | human gut metagenome | biome: human-associated habitat; feature: organic feature; material: feces | place: Cameroon | collected 2013-10 ... | reverse complement strand
CACCGGATGGAGAAGCCCCGGGTCGGAGAGCGCGAGCCGCGCCGGCATCCGCGCGGCGCTTCACGGCGCAAGCGCGCGCGTCGGCATGTTTGCAAGTCGCTTTCCGTCCAGCCGGTTGTCAAAGAACGCATCCTTTCCCACCGTTGGGAAAAGGCTCGTTCTACATTATACCTCTGCGGCCGGCTTCCCCGTGAACTTGGCGTAGTCCTCGTTCGTGACGGGCGCGTATGCGACCGAGACGTTTTTCGCCGCGCCGAGGAGCGGAAGGTAGCCGGCGGTCGCGGGGCGACGCGCCCTGCCGCGAAAATCTACAAATGCTCTGCCCGTTCCGCGAATACCCTTGCTCGGTTGAGGGGGCATCGGGAAACGGGGAACAGGCCCAACTCGGAAAGACGGGCGCGAAATGGGGAGGCTGAGCAGCGCGGAGCGAACCTCCCGACAGCCTCCGCCCGTCCGTTCTTGCTATCACGCCCTTTGTCTGGCGATGGAAGCATCGATGTCGTCAAACACGAGCTTTTCGCCCATCGTGTGGAAGGTGCCGAAATACTTTATTGCTGTTGCCCTGGGGGGGGGCTCCTCACGCAGAGGTGCGGAGAGGCGGAGAGCGCAGAGAGGAAGATTGAGACGATGACGGAGAACGAGACAACTCGATCAACCCAATGAACCTCTGCGTTCTCTGTCTCTCCGCGCCTCTGCGTGAGGGAAAAAAAGGGCCTGAAGCAAGGAGGCCTCAGAATGGGCGCGCGACGTCCGGGCGACGGACGTTTCGCACCTCGACGCGGTCGGTAGCGGCTGGCGGCGGAGACGGGGATGTGGTAGACTGTGCGCGGTATGTCCTACGGGCATGCCGAGAGCTTCGAGAAGCACGAAAGGAAACGACATGAAGAGACTGACAATGCTGGTGGCCGTGTGCGTGGCCCTTGGGGTCTGCGCCGGGATTCCCCTGCCGGAGCACCCGCGTCCGGACTGGGAGCGGACCGAGTGGCTGAACCTCAACGGGACCTGGCGCTTCGCGTTCGACAAGGCGGACGCCGGCGTGGGCGAGAAGTGGTTCGACGCGGACAACGCGAAGTTCGACCGCTTCATCGTGGTGCCGTTTTCGTGGGGGAGCGCGCTTTCCGGCATAAAGGACGAGGCGGACATCGGCTGGTACCGGCGCGAGGTGACGGTGCCGGAGGCCTGGAAGGGGAAGCGCGTCTTCCTCGTCGTCGGCGCGAGCGACCACGACACGACGGGGTGGTTCGACGGCGTCCGGCTCGGCGAGCACATGGGCGGCTACACGCCGTTCGAGTTCGAGCTGACGGACCTCGTGAAGTGGGGCGAGGCGCAGCGGATCACGCTGCGTGCGTGGGACGAGCCCGCCGCGCGGGCGGGTTCGAGCTGGCGGCTCTACGGCAAGCAGGGATACGGCAACGCGCGCGGCGTGTGGCAGACGGTCTACCTGGAGGCGCGCGGAAACGAGTTCCTGGAGACGGTCCGCTTCACGCCGGACATCGAAAGCCAGTCCGTCACGGCGGACATCCGCCTGGGGGCGCCGGCGAAGGAACCGCTCGCCTTCGAGGTCCGCTTCCGCGAGGAGGACCGCGCCAAGCCCGCGACCGTCGCCTTCGCGCCGGGGCAGATGCGCGCGAAGATGAAGATCGCGCTGCGCGACGTCAAGCTCTGGGACCTGGAGAACCCCTACCTCTACGAGGTCGTCTGCGCGCTGAAGCCGGGCGGACGGGAGGCCGGCGCGGCGGAGACGGACGAGGTGCGCACCTACTTCGGCATGCGCAAGGTGTCGGTCGGCAAACTGCCGGGAACCGAACACCCCTACGTGACGCTGAACGGCAAGCCCCTCTACCTGCAGCTCACGCTGGACCAGAGCTACCACCCGGACGGCTTCTACACGTTCCCCTCGGACGAATTCATGAAGAACGAGATCCTGCTCTCGAAGAAGCTCGCGCTCTCCGGCAACCGCATCCACATCAAGGTGGAGGTGCCGCGCAAGCTCTACTGGGCGGACCGGCTCGGCCTCCTGATCATGGCCGACGTGCCGTGCGCCTGGGGCCCCGCCTCCGAGGCGATGTTCCGCGAACACTGGTTCTGCTTCGAGGGCATGGTCAAGCGCGACTTCAACCACCCCTCCATCTTCTCCTGGGTGCTGTTCAACGAGACGTGGGGCCTCTTCGTCGACGGGCAGAACTGGGGCCGGGACCGCGCGAAGCGCTATGCGCCGTGGGTGCAGCGCGCCGTGGCGGACGCCTACGCGAAGGCGAAGGCGCTCGACCCCACCCGCCTCGTGGAGGACAATTCGCCCTGCAACCGCGACCACGTGGTGACGGACCTCAACACCTGGCACGCCTACGAACCCGGCTACCGCTGGGAAGGGGCCGTCGCCGCCTGGTGCCGCGACACGTTCCCCGGCTCGAAGGCGAACTACATCGGCGGCTTCGTGCAGGGCAACGCGCCGATGCTGAACAGCGAGTGCGGCAACGTCTGGGGCTACAAGGGCTCGACGGGCGACTGCGACTGGTCGTGGGACTACCACCTGATGATCAACGCCTTCCGTCGCCGTCTCCAGTGCGGGGGCTGGCTCTACACCGAACACCACGACGTGATCAACGAGTGGAACGGCTACGTGCGCTTCGACCGCACGCCCAAGTACACGGGCATCGAGGAGCTTTTCCCCGGCAGCTCGCTCACGGACTGGCATGCGGACGCCTACCTGCCGCTCGACGCCGAGCTCTGCCGCGCCTTCAAGGCGGGCGAGACCTGGACGATGCCGGTGGACGTGTCGCTCACGACGGACCGCTACGCCGGTCGCCGCCTCGCCGTCGCCTACCGGGTGCGCGCCTGGGACGCGGCCGGGAAGCCCGTGGAGGGGGAGTGGCAGGACGCGGGCGCCTTCACGGCCGCCTCGTGGCAGAACGGCCGCCTCTTCGACGTGCCCGTCGCGCTGCCCCGCACGACCGCGTGCGGCACGGTCTGCTTCGTCCTCAAGGACGGCGCGGAGACCGTCGCGCGCAACTTCGCCTGCTTCGTCACGCGCGGCGAGGCGGCGGCGAACGTCGTCTCCGTCCCCCCCGCCGCCTTCACCCAGGCCGCGTGGAGCCAGAAGCAGTGGAACGTACTGGACGGCCTCAAGGCCAACGGCGCGGGGAAGGGCTTCTTCGAATACACCTTCGCGGGCGTGCCCGCCGGGAAGGCCGCCACCTTCCGCGCCGAACTCTCCGCCAAGCGCCTCAATGCGAAGGACACGAAGGACCTCGACAAGGGCGTGCGCGATCTCGACTGCATGCTGGGCGGCGGGTTCGCCAACCGCGCGAAGAACCCGAACGCCTACCCGATGACGAGCGACGAGAAGTGGCCGAGCGTGGTGAAGGTGTACGCGAACGGCGTCCTCGTCAAGACCCAGAAGCTGGAGGACGACCCGGCCGACCACCGCGGCATCCTCTCCTGGTTCGCGCAGCCGCGCGACCGGACGCTCCACGAGGCTGGCAGCTACGGCTGGCTCGTGGAGGCGCCGATTCCCGCCGACGTGCTCGCGAAGGGGAAGGAGGGCAAGGTGACGATCCGGCTGGAAACGGAGAAGGGCGGCCTCGCCGTGTACGGCGCGAACTTCGGCCGCTATCCGCTCGATCCGTCGCTCGCGTATGAATAAAATGCTTCCGGTCGAGGTGCTGTTCGAGGACGACGCGATCCTCGTCGTCGACAAGCCGGCGGGGATGATGGTCCATCCCGCGCCGGGCCATCCGGACGGCACGCTCGTCGATGCGCTGCTGCCGCGCTGCCCCGCGCTCGCGGGCGTGGGGAGTGTGGAACGTCCGGGCGTCGTCCACCGCCTCGACCGCGAGACGAGCGGCGTGATGGTGCTTGCGAAGACGCAGCGCGCCTACCTCGCCCTGCGGCAGGCGTTCGAGGGGCACGTAGCGGTGGAGAAGACCTACCTCGCCGTGCTGCACGGCGCGCCGAGACCCGCGCAGGGTACGCTCGAAACGCTCATCGGGCGCAAGGGCTGGGACGCGCGGCGCATGGCCGTGGTCGAACCGGGCGGAGACGGGAAGCGCGCCGTCACGCACTGGACGACGCTACAGCGCCACGACGGGCTTGCGCTCGTCGAGTTCACGATCGAGACGGGACGCACCCACCAGATCCGCGTCCATGCCGCCCATCTCGGCCACCCCATCGTGGGGGACGCGCTCTACGGCGACGCGGCAGCCGACCGGCGGCGGCCCACGCCGCCCCGGCGGTTGCTCCTCCACGCCGTGTCGCTCGCGTTCCCGCACCCCGTCACGGGCCGCCGGGTCACGTTCTCCGCCTACCCGCCCGACGACCTCATCTTCGCGCGTTGAAAAAATCTCAAATACCCCCTTGCACGCCGTCCGGGAACGTGGTACAATATGTGCCGTTTTCCACCACGTGTGGGGCTGTAGCTCAACTGGATAGAGCATCAGACTACGAATCTGAGGGTTGTGGGTTCGACTCCCGCCAGCCCCGCCACATGGGAAGGAGGACGCCAGATTGCGGGGTGGAGCAGCCTGGTAGCTCGTCAGGCTCATAACCTGAAGGTCGTTGGTTCAAATCCAGCCCCCGCTACCAATCTGGTTCAAGGCATCCGTTCGTTCGCGGGTGTAGGAATGGAACGGTGATAACAAATCCTCTATGGCAAAAGAAGACGACAGCGCGATTGAAGTGGTGGGCACCGTCATCAAGGTGCTTCCGGCGACCATGTACAAGGTCCAGCTGGAGAACGGGCATGAAGTGCTCGCACACATTTCCGGGAAGATGCGCAAGTTCTTCATCAAGATTGCGATTGGCGACAAGGTGACGGTCGAGATTTCTCCCTACGACCTCACCAAGGGACGCATCACGTATCGCCACAAGACCTGAGTTCCGTGTCCCGGCATCTTCTATCCCTGCATGACGTCACCCTCGCTTTCGGGGGTGATTCTGTTTTGGAAGGGGTTTCCCTTAATCTTGAAAGCGGGATGCGCGCCTGCGTGACGGGGCGCAACGGCGAGGGGAAGTCCACGTTGTTGAAGGTGATTGCGGGGCGTCTGGAGCCGGACCGGGGCGAGATCATCCGCGCGCCGGGGCTGAAGACCGCGTTCCTGGAGCAGGAAGTGCCGAGCGACCGCCCGGGCACGGTGCGCGAGATCGCCCTTTCCGAGAAGCTGATTTCCCAGATGGGGCTTGAGGCGGACGTGCCGTTCAACACGCTTTCGGGCGGTCTGCGGCGGCGCGTCCTCCTGGCGCGCGTGCTGGCGGACGAACCGGACCTCGTCCTGCTGGACGAGCCGACGAACCACCTGGACATCGAGTCCATCGAGTGGCTGGAGAGCTTCATCCGCCGCCAGTCTGAAACGGCCTTCCTTTTCGTCACGCACGACCGTGCGTTCCTGAAGTCCGTCGCCACGTTCGTCTACGACCTCGACCGGGGGCAGCTCGCGGGCTGGAACTGCGACTACCGCACGTTCCTGCAGCGCAAGGCGGACCTCCAGGCGGACGAGGCGGCGTTGTGGCTCAAGAAGGCGAAGAAGCTCGCGCAGGAGGAGGCGTGGATCCGGCAGGGCGTGAAGGCCCGCCGCACGCGCAACCAGGGGCGTGTGGAGGCATTGCGCCAGCTGCGTCTCGAATTCGCGAACCGCCGGACCGCGCAGGGGGCCTCCTCCATCCGCATCGACACGGCGGCCGCCTCGGGCGACCGGGTCGTCAAGATCGAGGACATGTCCTTCGCGTATGGTGACCGGTCCGTCATCCGCCACTTCACGGCGGACATCCTGCGCGGCGAGCGCATCGGCGTCGTCGGCGGGAACGGCGCGGGCAAGACGACGCTCCTGAAGCTCCTGACGGGCGCACTTGCGCCCACGTCGGGCGCGGTCACGCTGGGGACGCGCGTCGAGATGGCGTTCTTCGACCAGCTCCACGCCCAGCTCGACCCCGCGCTCACCGTCAAGGAGGTCGTGGCGCAGGACCGCGACGTCGTTTCGGTGGGCGGCGTGCAGAAGCACGTCTATTCCTATCTGGCGGACTTCCTCTTCACGCCGGAGCGCGCGCGGTCGCCGGTGAAGGCCCTTTCGGGGGGCGAGAAGGCGCGCCTCCTCCTCGCGCGCCTCTTCCTCAGACCGTCCAACCTCCTCGTGATGGACGAACCGACGAACGACCTGGACGTGGAGACGCTGGAGCTTCTGGAGGAGCAGCTGCTGAACTACCGGGGCACCCTGCTCGTCGTCTCGCACGACCGCGCCTTCCTCGACAACGTCGTCACCTCCACCTACCTGCTCACCGGCGACGGCGAGGTGCGCGTGTGCGCCGGCGGCTACGCCGAGGCGAAGAAGCTTGAAAAGGCCGTGAAGGCGGAGAGGGACGAAAGGGCCGAGAAGGCGGCTCCGCCGTCCACCTCGCCTCCGCAGCCCCCGCAGGCCCCCCGCAAGCTGAACAACCGGGAGACGCGCGAGCTGGAGGCGCTGCCGGGGAAGATGGAGGCGCTGGAGGCGGAGATCGCGGAAATCGAGTCCGCCCTTGCCGACCCGTCCATCTACGCGAAGGACAACGCGCGGGCGGTGGCCCTGACGGCCCGCCTCCCCGTTGCCCGCGCGGAACTCGACGCCGCCGAGACGCGCTGGCTCGAACTCTCCGAGCGCGCCTGACGCGGCGTGGGCGAACGTCCTTACGTCGTACCCCACCACCGTCAGGATTCCGCCAAGCGTGTGCTCGATGGATAAACTCCAGGCGCGTGTACTCTTGCGCACGTTCGCGGTTATGGTATAATGGCAATCGTCAGGACGGAAGGAGCAGAAGGACATGGCTGAGAAGAAGGACAAGGTGGCGGCGGAGCCCGCCAAGAAGACGAATGCGGCGCTGGACGCGGTGTTGAGCCAGATCAAGAAGGAATTCGGCGAGCTTTCCATCATGCGCCTCGGCGGCGCGGAACATGCGAACATCCCGGTGATTTCGACGGGGGCGCTGTCGCTCGACCTCGCGCTCGGCGTGGGCGGTCTGCCGCGCGGGCGCATCGTCGAATGCTACGGGCAGGAGTCCTCCGGCAAGACGACGCTCGCCTTGCACGTCGTCGCGAACGCCCAGAAGGCGGGCGGCGTGGCGGCGTTCATCGACGCGGAGCATGCGCTCGACCCCGGCTACGCGAAGAAGATCGGCGTGAATCTCGACGATCTCCTGGTGGCGCAGCCGAACAGCGGCGAGGAGGCGCTGTCGATCTGCGAACAGCTCTGCAAGTCGGGCGCGCTCGACGTGATCGTGGTCGACTCCGTGGCGGCCCTCACGCCGCAGGCGGAAATCGACGGCAACATGGGCGACAGCCACATGGGTCTGCAGGCGCGCCTCATGAGCCAGGCGATGCGCAAGCTCACGGGCGTCCTGAACCAGACGAAGACCCTCTGCATCTTCACGAACCAGGTTCGCGAGAAGATCGGCGTGATGTTCGGCAACCCCGAGACGACGCCCGGCGGCAAGGCGCTCAAGTTCTACGCGAGCTGCCGCCTGCAGGTGCAGCGCATCGGCGCGATCAAGGATCCGAGCGGCGCCGTCATCGGCAACCGCACGCGCGTGAAGGTCGTCAAGAACAAGGTCGCGCCGCCGTTTACCGAGGCGGAGTTCGACATCCTCTACTCCTGCGGCATCTCGTGGGAGGGGTCGATCCTCGACGCGGCGCTCGCGCGCGGCGTCGTGGAGAAGCGCGGCAGCTGGATCGCCTACGGAAATGTCCAGCTCGGACAGGGCTCGATGGCGACGATCCAGTACCTCAAGGACCATCCCGAGACGGCGGCGGAGATCGTCGAGAAGGTGAAGGTGGCGCCGCTCGTGCCCGGCTACAAGAAGAAATAACGGATAAGGCGAAATGACGCTTGAAGAACAGGTGAAGTTGGTTGTACAGGCCCTTGAGGACAAGAAGGCCGTGGACGTGAAGACCTACGACGTGCGGGGCGTTTCGGGTCTCTGCGACGCATTCGTCGTCGCGACGGGCACGGCGGCACCGCACCTCAAGGGACTTGTCGCGGGCGTGCAGCAGGCGATGCGGACGGCGGGCGAGTCGTCGTTCCGCCTGAGCGGCGACCCGGAGAGCGGCTGGATCGTGGTGGACTACGTGGACGTCGTCGTCCACGTGTTCTCGCCCGAGGCGCGTGCCTACTACGCGCTCGAACGCCTTTGGGACGGCGCAAAGCCTATCCCCTGAGGCGGAGGATGCGCTGGTTCGCGCTGCCGCGGAACTTGAGCGAGGGATCCTTAAGCGCTTCGATGAAAGGCCCGTCGACGAGAACGTCGACAAGGGCGAGGAACTCGTCCGTCACCTCCGTGCGCCAGCGCGAGGGTTCGGCTTCGGGCAGGAGGTCCTGTTCGAGGACGCAGCCCGTGTAGCACCAAATCGTCTTCGTGTCGCCGAACCGGGCGCGGAAGCGGCGGAGGAAGGGCACGAGCGCGCGCTGGTTGGCGGGTTCCATCGGATCGCCGCCGAGGAGGGTCAGGCCGGCGATCCAGGGAGGATCGAGTTCGGCGAGCAGGAAATCCTCGGTCTTCGCCGTGAAGGGCCTGCCGGCGGCGAAGTCCCACGTGTCGCGGTTGAAGCAGCCCTTGCAGTGGTGCGTGCAGCCAGAGACGAACAGCGACACGCGCACGCCTTCCCCGTTCGCGATGTCGCAGCCGATGATGCCGGAGTAGTTCATGCCGCGCCGCCTCAGCTGCAGGCGCGGTCACCGATGCAGTTGCAGCTCTCGTGCAGGGGCTCGGAGACGTGCAGCACGCGCTCCTTGATCTCCTGCGTGCGGCCCTGGTTCCAGAACTGGGAGCCGATGTAGCCGCAGGTGCGGCGGGCGACGTTCATCTTGTTCTGGTCGGTGTTGCCGCACTTCGGGCACTTCCAGATGAGCTTGCCCTCGGCGTCCTTCACGATCGCAATCTCGCCGTCGAAGCCGCAGACCTGGCAGTAGTCGCTCTTCGTGTTCAGCTCGGCGTACATGATGTTGTCGTAGATGAACTGCATGATGGAGAGGACGGCGGGGATGTTGTCCTGCATGTTGGGGACCTCCACGTAGGAGATCGCGCCGCCGGGGGAGAGCGTCTGGAACTTCGCCTCCAGCGCGAGCTTCGCGAAGGCGTCGATCGGCTCCGTGACGTGGACGTGGTAGGAGTTCGTGATGTAGTTGCGGTCCGTCACGCCGGGGACGATGCCGAAGCGCTGCTGGAGGCACTTCGCGAAGCGGTAGGTCGTCGATTCGAGCGGCGTGCCGTAGAGCGAGTAGTCGATCGTCTCGGCGGCCTTCCACTTCGCCGTGTACTCGTTGAGCTTCTTCATGATGTCGAGGCCGAGCGCCTCGCCCTCGAACTCCGTGAGCTTCCGTCCGATGAGGGCGTAGACGCACTCCCAGAGGCCCGCGTAGCCGAGGGAGAGGGTGGAGTAGCCGCCGTGGAGGTACTTGTCGATCTTCTCGCCCTTCTTGAGGCGCAGGAGCGCGCCGTGCTGCCAGAGGATCGGGGCGGCGTCGGAAAGGGTGCCCGTGAGGCGCTCGTGGCGGCACTGGAGGGCGCGGTGGCAAAGCTCCATGCGCGCGTCGAAGATCCGCCAGAAGGCGGCGAGGCGCTGCTCGTCCGTCGCGTTCTCGCCGGCCTCATGCACGGCGGAGAGGCCGATGTCGACGAGGTTGACGGTGACGACGCCCTGGTTGAAGCGGCCGTAGTACTTGGGCTTCCCGTTCTCGTCGAGGAAGGGCGTGAGGAAACTGCGGCAGCCCATGCAGGTGTAGCAGTTGCCGTTGCCATTCTTGTCGATCTTGTGCCGGAGCATGACCTTTTCGGAGATGTAGTCCGGCACCATGCGCTTGGCCGTACACTTCGCGGCGAGTTCGGTGAGGTACCAGTAGGGGGTCCCCTCGCGCACGTTGTCCTCTTCAAGGACGTAGATGAGCTTCGGGAAGGCGGGCGTCACGTACACGCCGACCTCGTTCTTCACGCCCTTGATGCGCTGCTTGAGAACCTCCTCGATGATGACGGCGAGATCCTTCTTCTCCTGCTCGCTGCGCGCCTCGTTGAGGTACATGAAGACGGTGATGAAGGGGGCCTGCCCGTTCGTCGTCATGAGCGTGACGACCTGGTACTGGATCGTCTGCACGCCCCGGACGATTTCGTCGCGCACGCGGCGCTCGACGATGGACGACACCTTGTCGGGAGTCGGGGCGACGCCGACGAGCGCCAGCTCCTCCTTGACCTCGCGCGTGATCTTCTCGCGGCTCACCTGCACGAACGGCGCGAGGTGGGTGAGGGAGATCGACTGCCCGCCGTACTGGTTGGAGGCAACCTGGGCGATGATCTGCGTGGCGATGTTGCAGGCGGTGGAGAACGAATGCGGGCGCTCGATCTGCGTGCCGGAGATGACGGTGCCGTTCTGCAGCATGTCCTCCAGGTTCACGAGGTCGCAGTTGTGCATGCGCTGCGCGTAGTAGTCCATGTCGTGGAAGTGGAGAAGGCCGTCCTCGTGGGCCTTCACGATGTCCTCGGGCAGGAGGAGGCGCTTTGTGACGTCCTTCGAGACGGCGCCGGCCATGTAGTCGCGCTGCGTGGAGTTGACGACGGGGTTCTTGTTCGCGTTCTCCTGCTTCGCCTCCTCGTTCGTGCAGTTGATGAGGGAGAGGATTTCGCCGTCCGTCGTGTTGTTCTGGCGCTTCAGCTCCTGGATGAAGCGGTACTTGATGTACTTCTTGGCGACGGCGCTGCCGCCGGCCTCCATGATCTTCGTTTCGACGACGTCCTGGATCTCCTCCACGTCGAGGGCGCGCTTGTGGGCACTGGCGAACTGCTCGATCTGAGAGGCGATGCGATCGATGCGGGCATCGGTCAGCTTGTCGGCGTCATCCACGGTCGCGTTGGCTTTGCGGATGGCGGCGGCAACCTTTGCGGCGTCGAATACGGCCTGGGATCCGTCTCTCTTGATGATGTTCATGGTCAGCCCTTGTGTCCTTTCCTCGTTGAAGTGGTGAAACGTTGTGAAATCGCCTTGTGGCCCGTTGGACGTGCCGGTCTGCCGCAGACCCTTCTGCGCAGACGCCGCAGAGACCCTCCAATCCGGGTTCACGAGTGAAGTGTAGCATATCCGTCCGTGCGGCACAACCCCAAAGACACAAGATATTGTGGTGGATTTGTCTACGGTTGTCTATATGTAGGTTTTTGGCCGTTTCGCCCCGAAAACGGCGGCGAAGGGGCCGTCGGTCCGTGGGCGTCTCGCCGGCGCGCGGCGTCTTGCGTCGCTTCGGCGGGTCAGCGCCGCAGTTCGGATTCGACGAAGGCGCGGTCTTCGTCCGAGAACTTGCGGAGGACGGCCCGGATCTTCTTGCCGCCGCGCGTCTCAAGCGTGATCGCCTTCCCGTCTGCGGCGGTGTCCGTCCAGCGCGCCTCGATGGCCGTGCCGCGATGGTCGCGCCAGGTGCGGAACGCGCCCGCTGTCGCCGAGGGCGCGTTCGTCGCGACAGCCGCCGGGGGCGCGTTCGTCGCGACGGCCGCCGGGGGCGCGTCCGCCTCGCGGGGCTGTGCCTTCGGCGCCGGCGCCGGGCCGCTCTCGGCGCGCGCCTGCGCGACGAAGTTGGTGACGGTGCGCACCTCGGTGAGGATGTTCGTGATGATGAGCGTGCGGGGTCTTTCCGGGGGCTTCTGCCGCGCCGCGAGCCGGGGGATCGCGTCGAGAAGCGGGCGCAGGCGCCGGCCGGCGGCGTCCCGGGCCTCGCGCGGGCAGAGGGCGACGAGCGCGCCGCCGCCCGCCGCGAGCAGGAGCAGCGCCAGGAGCGCGCGCAGGGGCGCGCCCGCCCCGCCCTTTTTCTTCTTCTTGCGGGGCTTCGGCTTCGGGCCGGTCTGCCGGAGCGCCTGCGTGAAGGTGTCGGCGGCGCGGCGCAGGGCGGCGATCTCCTCGCCGGGCGCGCGGCCGGACATGACGACGGCGGCCTCGGCCCTGTCGAGCTTCGCGACGAAGCGCCTGAGCTTGTTCGCGTAGAACGTCGGCGAGTCGGCGGGCTTCAGCGTCTCGAGTTCCGTGCGCTCGCCCGCCAGCTCGGCGAGGAGCTGTTCGGGCGTTTCGCTGTTCTGCCTGAGGTATTCGTGCATGATCGTGAGCGCTCCTTCTGTCGAAAAACCTTCGGCGGGCCGTCCGTCGGCGTCCGTCGCGCTGACGGACGCGACGGGGACGACGGGGACTTCCGGCGCGACGGCGCGGATGGACGGCCAGTGGCGGGCGAAGAGGGCCGCCGCCCCGCCGGCGGCGGCGATCTCGGCGCGGTAGAGGTCGGCGCGCGTGAGGCCGATGACGACGCCCGCGCGCGGCAGGTGCGCGCGGACGAACTCCAGGAGCCCGCGCGTGACCCACAGGGATTCCGTGTCGCGCTCGAAGTCCTCCATCGGGACGGCGCCGGGGTCGCGCAGCAGCTCCTTGAGCGAGACGAGCACGGCGACGAAGTCGGCGTCCGCCAGATAGTCGAGAAGCCGCTTGACGGCGCTCTTGTGCGCCGGGGCCCCCTCGTCGTCGCGGAAGGCCGCGCGAAAGGTCTCGCCGCCGAATTCGAGGAGGCTGAAGCGCGCGAGGCGGCGGCCGTTCGCGCGCAGGGCGAAGTCGAGCGCCGCCGACCGCTCGGGGTTCGTCGCCGGCGGCCACTCGCGGCGGGCGCGCAGCTGGCGGGCCGCGAGGCGCGCGAAGCGGTTCGCCGCCGGGTTCTCGGGCGTGAGCGCGTCGCGGTAGAGGTCCGCGAGGGCGGACATGAAGACGGTCTTGCCGCTGGCCTCGCAGCCGACGATGGCGAGGCGCGTCATCGGTGCCAGGGGGAGGTGGTGACGGTGCAGACCGCGCCCGCGAGGCGGACGGTCCAGAAGTCGGCCTTGGCCGCGTAGGCCGCGATCAGCGCGCCGGCCGCGCGCGGGTCGAGGCCGTCGAGGCGGTTCCGGCAGAGGAGGCGCCCGGCGGCGGGCAACGGGGCGGCGGACGCGGCCGGGCCGTCGTAGGCGAGGCGCGCGGGCGGCGTGCGGGAGGGGACCGTGAAGAAGGGGTCGGCGAGAAGCGCGGCGAAGTCGACGGCGGCGGCGTCCGGCGCGGAGCAGAAGGCGAAGGCGGCGTAGTCGGCGTCGCGGCCCTCGGCGTCCCAGCGGCGGGCGCGGCGGACCGAGAAGGGCGCGACGACGCCGCGCCGGACGATGACGCCGGCGGAAGCGCGCGCCTCTTCCTCGAAGTCGGGCCGGTCCTTCGTCACGTCGGCGAGGAACGCCTCAAGGTCGGCGGGCGCGAGGCCGGCCGGGACCGCCGACCACGCATAGCCGCGCGTCGCCGTGTAGACGGAAGTCGGGAGCGTCAGGGCCATGCGCGGGGCTCACCTGACGGACCGGACGCTGACGGTGCCGGCGTGTTCGTGCTTCCGCTCGTCGAGGGGCCGCATGTCGAGGCGCAGCACCTCGCGGGCCTTCCCGTCGCGCGCGCCCGGCTCCTGCCGCGCGCCCGTGAGGTACTCGCGGCCGAGGACGGCGTTTTTCGGCAGGCCGACGTCCTCGGGCAGCTCCGCCGGGTTGGCGATGCCGATCGTCACGCAGACGATGATCTCCTTCTGCACCTTCTGGCGGCTCTTCCAGCCGAAGAGCTTCGGGCCGACCCACGGGATCTTGCGCAGGTAGGGGATGCCCGAGTCGACGTCGTCCTCGACCGTCTGCGTGAGGCCGCCGATCACGGCCGTCGAGCCGTCCTTCATCGTGAACTCCGTCGTGAGGCGCTTGACGCTGATGATCGGGTAGCTCGTGTAGATGGCCTCCCCGGCGCCGGCAATCGTCTTCTCGTCCGTCTTCTCGCTGATGGTCGGGACGATCTCGACGGAGATGAGCCCGTCGGGGGAGATGCGGGGCTTGACCGAGAGCTCGATGCCGTAGGAGAAGAAGGCCTCCTTGGCGAACATCTGCTTGTCCTCGCCGGGGATCACCTCCAGCTTCGTGGAGATGGAGAGGTTCTGCGAGCTCGTCCCCGTGTAGTTCGCGTCGACCGTGACGTTCGGCTCCTTCGTCGTCATGTCGACCTTGGCCTCCTTGCCGTTCGAGACGATGATCTTCGGGTTGGAGAAGATCTTGCCCTCGCCGAACTCCTCGAACGCGCTGAGCGCGAGCGTGAAGTCGTCGGCGGAGAGCTGGCCCGAGAAGCCGCCGGCGCGCCGCCAGGCCATGCTGGCGGCGGAGAGCCCCGCGCCCGCCGCCTCGTTGATCTTGTCGGGGACGAGGACGCTCTTGGCGATGCCCGGCGAGCCGTCGGCGATGTCGGTGTAGGTGTCGGTCTTCGAGTTCGTCTCGGCCGAGGTCTGCCGCTGCTCGCCGGTCTTGACCCACTCCTTGCGCGTGTAGGACGCCTTCGAGTCGTAGACGGCCGCGCGGCCGTGGTTCGACTCGACGCCGGCCTTCAGCGCGCGGGCGGAGACGGACCAGCTTCTGAGCTGCTGCCAGTTCATCCCGAGCTTGTGCATCGCCTCGGAGGAGAGTTCGAGGAAGCGCGCCTCGATGTAGATCTGCGCGACGGCGTGGTCGACGGCCTTGACGATGCGCGCGCAGTCGGAGAGCGTCTTCTCGTCGGCCGTGACGACGACGACGTTTGCGCCCTCGAAGCAGGTCGCGATGGGGTGGAGCGGCTTGCCCGCGGCGTCCTTGCGCGCGTAGGTTCCGTTGAAGAGGTCGGCAAGCTCCTTCGCCGAGGCGTGGTTGAGCGCGAACGTCGTCGTCTGCAGGGGGATGGCCTGCAGGTCTTCGGCGACGCGGTAGATGCCGTCGCGCTCGTCCAGGCGGAAGCCGCGCGAGCCGAGGATGGACGTGAGGGCCTGGAGCCACGGGACGCGGCGGAGGGTGACGGAGACGCGGCGCTGGTAGTTCGTCGATTCGCCCGAGATGATGTTCGCGCCAGTCGTCTTGCGGAACTGCCGCAGGACGTCCGCGATCGTCGCCTCGTCGCAGTCGATGTCGACGAGCGAGACGGGGCCCTTTTCATCCGTCGGCTTGACGCGCGGGCGCTTCGCGGCGAGGGCCGCGTCGTCGTCCTCCTCCAGGTCGATTTCGTCCGTGCGGTCGTCGGC
>ERZ1026780.1518-NODE-1518-length-15076-cov-3.468278_pt1 | contig 15076 bp, 9 predicted proteins | sample MGYA00380126_ERZ1026780 | MGnify/ENA primary metagenome ERZ1026780 (study PRJEB33269, sample SAMEA4719762) | human gut metagenome | biome: human-associated habitat; feature: organic feature; material: feces | place: Cameroon | collected 2013-10 ... | reverse complement strand
GTTTTATACTGGTATTGTCGGATAAAGAATCCGGCACGCGATCGCCTCCAAATATTTGGAAATTAAATAAGCGGCAATATTGCCGGAAAGGAATTTTATTATGAAGAACAAATATTTTAAAACAGCATTATGCCTCGGCGTGGGCGTTATCACGCTGACAGCAGCAGTATTTGCGAATTATGATAATGCGAACGGCTATAGCGTATGCAAAAACGCTGCAAAGTCAATTTTATTTGAAACAAACTACACGCTTAACACACGCATCGAAATGAAGGTAGACGGCGAAAGCGTGGGGAAATATGAAGCTGTATACAAAACAGCCGGCAAGCAGGATCCCAATAAATATACAAGCACCACCGAATCCACACGCAAATCCCCATCCGATGATTTTGAAACAGTATCATACGAGCACTACTCGCAGGATCATTATGAAGTCAATATCAATACAGATGGGGACGGGGTAAAAAGTTCATATGTATATAAAAACTATGATTCCGACGGTGAAGTCTATAACAGCGATGACGGCTCCTTAATAGGAAACAGAAGTGAACTGACAGGAAAAGTAATAAACTTTGCCGAACTTGCCTGCGACGCACTTGTCGGAGATTTAAAAAACAGCATAATTCTTGTTGACTCAAATAACAGCAGCAACAAATATAACATTTCTCTTTCCGAAAATCAAATGCCGGATCTTATATCCTCCGGTGCATCACTGCTTATGGGAGGCATAAAGCAAGGTTTTGAGGATGAAGCAAAATACCGCGCCAAATATCCTGATGATTATGATAATTCCAGCTGCACTCCTTATCTATATGACACCTTGTTTAACGGAGGCGATCCGAAGGTTGACAGCGTAAACGGAACAATTACCGTTTCTAACAGCGGTCTTCCGGAAGCAGCAAACGGCTCTGTATACATCAGCGGCATAGGCAGCGACGGCAAGCGTCATATGTTTGAACTTTTAATTTCATTTAATTTCAGCGACTACGGCACAACCACAATAGAAAAATGTGATATAAATTCTCTGCCGTCACCGGTAATACATGGCAGCAACGGCTCAATTACAATTATAAAGAGTTCACAGGCAACAGCCGAACAGCAAAAGGACGCTCAAAACAGTTTTGATATGTATTCTACAGATGGTTATTCCCATGTTTATCTGATGGATGAAAACGGTAAAGTCCTTGATGAATATGAACCTTAAAATTCTGCCGACTATACCAGTATAAATCAATACCGTATAAGCGGAGCCGAAAACGGCTCTGCTTTGCGGCGTGAAAGGAGAAAACCAAATGGAATGTATACTTGAAATAAATAATCTTAAAAAGCTTTACAGCAACGGACGCGGAGTTGAAAATGTCAGTCTTACCGTAAACCGCGGCGATGTTGTCGGGCTGCTCGGGCCTAACGGTTCCGGAAAAACCACCACCATGCGCGCAGTAACAGGTCTTACATCACCGGACAGCGGAGAAATAAAAATATTCGGAATAAATGTGCATGACGATTACGAAAGAGCAACCGCAAAAATCGGCAGTCTTATTGAAATGCCTGCCCTTTACGGAAATCTCAGCACATGGCAAAATCTTAAAATGGCATCAAAGTATTACGATAATGTTGATGACAGCAGAATCGAATATATACTTAATCTGATACGCCTTGACCGATATAAAAAAGACAAGGTCTGCCGCTTTTCACTCGGAATGAAACAGCGGCTCGGCTTAGGGCTTGCTCTTTTGTCCGATCCGGAACTTGTTATCCTTGACGAGCCGGCAAACGGACTTGATATAGAGGGCATAATCCAGGTGCGCGAAATTATAACCAAGCTTGCGGCAGAACGCGGAGTAACCTTTCTTGTTTCAAGCCATATTGCGTCAGAGCTTGAAAAAACCTGTAACAAGGTTGCCGTTCTGCATGAGGGGCGTATGCTGACCTTTGATACAATGGATTCCGCACTGAGGTTTCAGCCGACGCTTGAGGAATACTTCCTCGCAGTTGTAAAAGAACATAAAGGGGGCGTTGTAATATGAAGAAGTATCTTGTATGCACCGGCAATGAATGGACAAAGCTTATACACAAAAAGAAGTATATAGTATTTCTTTTAATAGGAGTGTTTTTGAGTATGTTTAACATTCTCGGCAAGCTTCTTATATCAAAGCTGATTGGCGGCTCATTCAGTTTTATTTCCTCCGGCGCATCAATGTCAATGATAACGCTGTTTATAAACTTTTTAATTCCGCTTATCTCAATGATGGCAGTATGCGACCTGTTTTCAACCGAATTTCAGGATCAGACAATTAAAGCGGTTCTGCTCAGACCGATAAGCAGATTTAAAATTTATATAGCAAAAATAACCGCCGTTACGCTTATGGCATTATTGTATATTGTTGTTTTGTTTATTGCGTCAACCCTGCTTGATGCGCTTATAAACAGAGAAACCAAAGGTCTGTTATATTCTGCCGGAGCATACCTTATTGATATTATTCCTATGATAATTGTAATTTTAATGGCTGCATTTATAAATCAGCTCACAAAAGGCTCGACAATGGCAATGTTTTTGTGTATAATTATATATATGCTTTTATACATAATCGGTATATTTGTACCAAGCCTCAGCGGGCTTTTGTTTACCGGATACATGAAATGGCATACTATATGGTTAGGTCACATGCTTCCGCCCGGAGCAATGCTTTCAAAGACAGCGCTGCTTGCCGGATATGCTCTTATATTCATAAGCGGAGGATACTGGCTTTTCATGCGGCACGAGATTTAAAAACAGGGTGATATTATGTCTATCAAACAGAAATTTATGGTTTGTCTGTCAATTATGCTGATAATTCCGATAGTGATGATTATACTTTTATCGCTTATCATGAGCGCATTATTTGTACTGCTGCACCCCACTGTTGAATTATCAATCGCCAACGGACTTGAAATTTCAAATCCTATAATAACAAAATTTCTGATCATATGGGCAGCAGCGGCAATTCTGATAATAGTATCGGGAGTTATCGCCATTACGGCATATTTATCACGCAGTATACTAAAACCCGTAAAAGAGCTTACTGCCGCTATGGAGCGGCTGAAAAACGGAGATTTGACTTATGAATTTACCGGCAGCGGTGACAAAGAAATAATGGCACTTTGCCAAGCATATGATTCCCTAAGGCTGCATCTGCAGACAACTGCGGCAGAAACCCTTGAATACGAGCACGAGCAGCGTATGCTGCTTGCCAATCTGTCGCATGACATCAAAACTCCGGTTACCTCCATCATAGGTTATGTAGAGGGCATACGCGACGGGATTGCGGACACCCCTGAAAAGCTTGATAAATACCTGAGTACGATACATGCAAAAGCCTGTTCCATTGAGCTTATGGCAGAAAACCTTTCATTATATGCCAAACTTGAAATGAAACGGCTTAATTATAATACCGAGCCTGTAAACATATTTGAATTTGTAAAATCCTCAGCAGCAGGATTTGAACTCGACCTTTTGCAAAACGGTATTCATTATGAGTATAAGCTGCCGCAAGAGAGATTTGTTATAAAAGGAGATAAGGAAAAACTAAACCGTGTTTTTGCTAATATAATCACAAATGCCGTAAAATACAAGGGCAATTCACCCGGCACACTTATTATCAGCGGTGAGATCACACCGCACGGCGCGCTTATCACCTTTGCCGATAACGGTAAAGGTATAGCTGAATCAGATCTTGAACATATATTTGACAGCTTTTACCGCGGCGATTCATCACGAAATGCTAAAATCGGCGGCAACGGACTGGGACTTTCCATCTGCCGGAAGATAATTGAAGATCACGGCGGAAAGATATGGATAAGAAGTCAGATTGACAAGGGGACAGAGGTTATGATACTTCTTCCGTCAGCCGAAAAATAACAAGCCGAAATGCAGATGCACAGATGCTTTCGGCGCACTTTCAGAAAGGGAGCAACCAAATCATGAATATTCTTATAATCGAAGATGACAGAAGCATTGCAGAACTTGAAAGAGATTATCTGCAGATAAACGACTTCAAATGTGATATAGCCTCCGACGGCGAGGAGGGACTGAAGCTGGCGCTGAACAAAGATTACGCTTTAATCATAATTGATATTATGCTGCCTAAGCGTGACGGTTTTTCAGTGTGTTCTGAGCTGAGAAAGCAAAAGGATACGCCGGTCATCTTTCTTTCCGCAAAAAATGAAGATATTGATAAAATACGCGGACTTGGACTTGGGGCGGATGATTATATGACAAAGCCGTTTTCGCCGTCAGAGCTTGTGGCACGCGTTAAAAGTCATATTGCACGATACGAAAGACTTGTAAACAAACCCGCTGCAAACCGCTCCAGTATAATAAATATACGAGGTCTTAAAATCGACAAAGACGCACATCGTGTATACGTTGACGGAAAAGAAGTCACTATGCCGATACGCGAATATGAGCTTTTGCTTTTCCTTGCCGAAAACCCGAATATAGTATTCAGCAAGGAACGCTTGTTTGACCGTCTTTGGGGACTTGACGCAATCGGAGATGTATCTACCGTTACGGTGCATATACAAAGAATCCGTGATAAAATAGAAAAAAACACAGGCGAAAAATATATAGAAACCGTCTGGGGTGTAGGATATCGTTTTTGTGCATAAAATAAAGAGAGACTGCAGCCTCTCTTATTTTATATTATCTCATTATACTCTATCTCAGAAACAAGACTTCCGTCCGCATCCTTTGTTTTTGACGCCGATTGCATATGCAAATAGCAAAGACCGTTCGGATGGTCATTATGCTGCATATTAAAGCTCATATTAAGATACTCGCCGGAGGTTACCGTTACTATGTTCCTTTCGCAATCAAATTCAAGCACAATATCTGTATAGCATTTATTTCCGTCCATCATATCAGAACGCACAACAAAGGAAAAATCCGCAAAATACTCGACCGTGTCATCTGTCGGATTCATCCAATAATCAAGCAAAGACAGTCTTAGTCCTCCGCCTTTCACCAGTGTCCTGACAGTAATTCTGCCTTTTTTTGACGCCGGAAAGTTCCACACTGCTCCGCCGATATTGCTGACTAATCTTTCGTCATCGCCGGTACAGATATGCAGCGCCTCTCTGCCGTCGTTCTCAGGACTTGGCACAAGCAAAGCGGCGTTTGTTCTGTTATATGCACAATGCCCCACCCGTGAATTCGGTGCTTCAGGCGTTCCGCGGTAACCGCCGAGAATACTTTTTACATATGCCTGAGTCGAAAGCGCGGAGAGTCCATATATAAAATCCTCTTTACGGCTTTTTTCATACAGCCATTTTATATCAAAGATTGCTATTCTGCGGCATACAGAATGTTGCCCATATGAAATAAGAATTTTTCCATAAGGCAGCTCTAACGCCTCAAATTGATGAACACTCTTATCTCTGGTTTCCAGAGGACCGCCGGCTGAACGAAAATCAGCATTACAGCGTATCGGATTTAAAGCAAGCTCGCGGAACCCCTTCCATGTTTTGCCGTCATCTTCGGTAATTGCAACATGATTTGCATCACGGTTTGTAAACACATCCTCCCATACGCCGTCCGCTCCTTCAAGCTCCGGCATAGGCTTTGTGTTGCACCAAAAAAACAAAATCCGTCCGTCGGATAATCTTTTCAGATGCGGCATAGTTCCGGTTGAATGAAAGCATGACTTTTCAGGCTTGGTCCATGTATCACCGCCGTCCGATGAATAAGTTATATAGTGATAATCCTCTGATGTTCTTGTTATCATCATCAGCCTGCCGTCCGATAACTCCTCTATTGTGTTTTCTCTCGTATTCTGCTGCCATCTGAAGCCTTTATGCGGCCAATGCTTTTCATACAAACCGATAGAATCGGTATGTACTGTTTTCCACGACTTACCGCAGTCATCCGAAATACACAGTACATTGAAAAATGCACTTTCGTGCATTTCCTTTCTTTCCTCGCAGCAGGCAACTATAATTCTCTGTCTTGAACGCATAAAAAACGGTGGTTTAAAATCAAAGAAGGTGTCGTTGCAGACCTTAACGCTGCGCGGATTGGTATCATCGGGAGAATCCCCTATCATTGCTGCGGTTCCTGAATTTTTGATTCCTTTCAGAGCTATAAACTCTCCGGAATACGGAATTTGCCAGGAAGCGCCGAGAGTATTTTTATTGCTGATTATATGACGCTTCCACGTAAGTCCGCCGTCAACAGACTCAATATAGCAGCGGTCACATTCGGTATCAAAAACACTTTTTTTGTTATACACCCCATAAAACCGTATATTGCCGTCAGCTGTCACACAAAGACTTCTGAACGGATCTTCATCCGGAACAGCAATATTCTTAGGTGCAAATATATCCATAAGCTGCCGCTTTTCATCAGCTGTAAGTCTGTTTTCTGTTTTCTTTATATATTCATACATCTTCTGCTCTCCCGTTTTATAAATCAAACCCACATTCCAAGTCCCGGAATGTGCTCTGAAAATGTTGTTATCGGTTTATTATTGAATATTTCATCTGCATTTCTCGCAAAATCTTCGCAGTTTAAATCTCTGTTTCTGATAATGCTGCGCGGACACGCAAAACCGATTTCATAGAGCCACACGCCCTCATAGTTTATATCGTTAAAGGCTTGCAAAAGCTCCTGCCAATCAATTTTGCCCTCGCCCGGAAGCCAATGTCTTTCGTTGATAAAATCACAGTCCGATACGTGCGTTGTTATTATTTTTTTACCTACATGACGCACAAAATCGGCAGGGTTTTCGCACAGCAAATGATTTGTGTCAAAGCATACTCTAAGGTCATCATGCACACTTATCAGTTCAAGTACTTCATCCGAGTTTTTCCCTAAGCAGCTGCGCGGCAAATCTTCTACCGCTATTGTTGAATTAAACTTTTTTGCTGTTTCGGCAAGCTGTGCAAGGCTTTCCTTTGCACATTTCATTCTTTCTTGTCTTTCCTCCGGATCTTCTATTGGCTCGCCGCTGGAATGAATCACGAATTTATCTATGCCTATATCCGACGCTTTTTTTATAAGCTCTGTCAGATAAACAAGCGTTGACTTGCAAAGTTCTTTATTTGATATATCAATATCCGTAAACGGCCAGAACGGCAGATGATATGACCAAAGCTTTACACCGTATTTATCCGCCAAACGCCGTATTTCCGGATAATTGATCTCCGCATATTCATCATCCTTAGGTGATACCTCCATAAACTTAATCCCGGCTTTTTGATACATTTCAAAAAATTCTTCATTAAGCTTATGACCGCAGCTTGATAAACCTACATCATACATTATTATCAACTCCTTATATTGTGCTTTAGGAGCTGTAAAAATCTTTACAGCTCCTAATTATTAAACCTAATCTAAAGTAATGGTCAGGACATTATCATATCCTTTATGAAATGCCGCCATAACCTTTTTAACCTCTTTTCCGCCGACAGATACAGTCACGTCATAATCACCATAGAATCCGTTTACAGAACCCATACCGCTGTTATCGGTCATCGTCTTTGCATCTCTTGTCCACCATTTATTATAAAGCAAATCACGATACTGATCAAAGCCGGGCTTATGTCTGAAGTCAATGGTCAAAAGCGGTGATACGCCTGCACCGTTGCCTTTGTTTAAAGGATTTGTCGGATAATACGGCTCATTATAATCAGTCCAGTAATCCGCCAGCCACCAGAGATTAAAACCTGTGCATGCCGGATGGCTGAATGCCGCTATCATCATATCGCGCATAAAGTCACCCTGTCCGGCATAACTATATTCGTTTTTAAACGCTCCGACAGAAAATTCTGTAACAGCAAACGGCTTTTTGTACTCATATGCAAATCTGTCCCAAACCTCAAGGTATTTTTCCGGTCTGCGGTTGTTTGCCGCATCAGCAGTACCTATCGGTGAATGTCCCTGCATTGCAAGTGCGTCATACTCTATTCCCTGGTCTCTGAACCAGTCAAGGCGATCCCAGTATGCATCCTCAAACTGTCTGTTATCGCAAAGCATACGCGACTGACCGTTAGTCAGAGTTTTTCCTGCTATGCTGTAGATGTCCTTCAGCAAATCTATACCAAAAGCATCGGTAAAGTATGTTCTTCCGTGAGTTTCATTGGTAACGTCCCATTCGTAAATTTCAGGGAACTTCTCATTCATCTCTGCAAAATGTTCTTCTATGTATTGCAAAAGTTCCTTATATCTTACACTCTTTGGACGTGTATCGGTAAGAAGTCCGTATACCTCCTGAGGTTCTGCGGTATAAGTATTAAGCGGCATCCACAATGCATGACCGCGGACATATTTAAGTCCTTTTTCCTTTGCAGCCTCTATTACATCCCTGGCGCCGTCTTTATTTAAAACATAGTTTTCCCATTTCAGATGATTGCCCACCGAAAGCGCGTTAAAGTTTTCGCCTATGTTTTTAATAAAGTTAGCCTGTTGGTTTCCGTAATGACCGGTGGATGCATACTTTTCCAGATATTCAAGATCCATTGTTACGCCAAATTTAAACTCATGCTCAAACATATCAAACTTAACTTCTGCATTCGGAACAAGATTACCGTCCTTATCCTTTACAAGAACTCTGAAGTCGCCTTTTCTGACCTGCTCGATCCTGTCAAGAGCTTCTTTTCTCCATTCGGCATCCGGCGCAAGTTCACGCGGGAGCAAATCCGTTTTCACTGATTTAAAGTATGAGGTATCTGCATCCTCGCCTACATTCCTTACTTCAAATCCGCCTATCTGAATTTTTTGTATGTTATATGCCGGTACAACACGTATTGATACTGCATTTTCTGCTCCGGTTGCCAAAAATTCATACTTTTCCCACTCTTTTCCGAACTCTACAACCTTCTCAAGCGATTTACTGACATTAGGCGCCTGAAACTGTATACCCATCTTACCTGTTTCATAATCAGGATCGCCGCCGTCTATAAGACGAATATAAAAAGTCAATACATAATTATCGGTTTTCTTTGGTGACGGAAGCTTTTTATCCAACACAATCGTATTGCTGTTAAAGTTCATCTGTTTCTGTGTAACATCCAGCTGAACGGCTTTCTCAAACGGAAGCCCTTTAATTCCGTTGCTTCCTTCTCCTATGAACGAGTTGCCCATCTTAACAGACATTTTTATAAGACTTTTATCAATCTCGCGCGTGGCGTCGACTATTTCGGTACGGCACCACTTTCTCGGCCAGTCATAGCTGCTGCTGTCATTATGCGTTACGTCAATCTCGGTTAAAAAATCCTCCTGAGAGAATATTACCGGTCCGATAGGCTTTGGCCCTATTGTTGACGGATCAAGCGGTTTTACGGCATCACTGTAATCCGTCTTGTTATATATCAAATCATCCAATTTGTTTGATTTTTCAAACACAGTCGGAACAGGTCTGTGTACCGTAGATTCAAGCTCTGCCATACCGGGCTTTGTGCCGTTGTTCGTTACTCCCGGAACAGTCGTAGATGTACGGCTTATTATACGGACGCGTTTTCCTGCTTTTTCACGCAAAACATGAAAATTAAGGTTTTCTCCGCAGAATTCTGCCGGAACGTATACTGCTCCGTCCATCAGCTGTGCCGGAACCGAAAGTTCTGTCTGTGTTCCGTTTACCATTGCTGTTTTGGAATTTACAGTAAAAACTATCTCGCTGCTGTCCTTCTTTAAGGTTATACGGCTGCCGCTTGCAGCATAGGACGCTCCAAGCGCAGCGGCAATATCATCCGCCGGTGCAAGCAGCTGATTGTCGCCTGTGCCGAGATGCACGGATGTTATAGCCGGAGAATAACTTTGTGTTTCGCCGTTGATAATGAGTTTTAAATCGTCGGCAGCATCGACTGTAAAGGTCTGCATGCTTATCGCCGTAATGAATGTTAACAGTAATACCGCCAAACGTTTCATAAAAATCTCTCCTAACTGTTTTTAAGAATTATAATGTCACGCGGTGAGAACGAATATGACCATGAGAATATCTCGTCACCTACGCAATAGTCGCTCTCTTTTGCTTTGTCGCATTTATCTGTACTAAAGTCATATACCATTGCACTGCCGTTTGTCTTTAAGTATGTGGTAAACTCCGTTACCGGTATGCTTGACTGCATACTCGCATTGACAGAGTTAATCGGCTCTGTTCCTGTCCAGTAATATCCTTTTACAGTAACTGTTCCGAGGTCGGGATCTACTTCGGTAATCTCGCCTCTTACACAAGCGTTATACTGCAGCAGAACAGAATACATACCTGTTTTCGGATTAGTGCTGTTATAACAGGTTACAACGCCCAGTGATCTGCGTCTTACAACCTCAACATCAACCACATAGTCGCCGCGCTCTAAAACACGGACTATATCGCCCTTTTGCAGATTTCCGTCCTCAACATACGGAGTTGTACGGTTTCCCATAACATCTGTTTCATACGCAGCCCTGTATGGCTTCACCTTTTCCTCGGCAAGCTTTGGCATCATATCCTTTGTAATCAAAACTCCATCCTCTGTAATATCCGTAACAAGGTTGTTTTCCGCCAGTCTTGTGCCGGGCTTTATCTTTTTTGTATAACGCTCGCCCATATTATATCCGTCAAGAAGATAACCGTCTGTTGTCTTGCAAATACTGTCAACTATAACACACTTTAACTGATTTGTACCGTGGCTTGGATAACACGGATTGATTACCATAAAATCAACCGTATCACTGTTCGGCAAACGATAAAGCTGTGCAAGTTTCCACTCCATACCGTCATATACATTTGACTCAGACATTGCTGTCGGACCATTTTTAATCAGCTGATAATCCGACTCGTCATAGCTCATCGGGAAAGCCTCATACACCGTAGCAAAAGAATTAAGCGAAAAGTTAAGCTCCTCCTTCTCAATAGCATATGCAAACGCAAGCATTCTCTGTCCCACCGACTGATAAATATTATTATATCCCGGTCCGGAATATTTGAAGTTATGCAGCATCTTTATCTTGCAGTCCGGGTCATCCTCCGGTATAGACGGAACCAATACCGTATGAATATCTCCCTTTGAATCGGTTTCATAGTAAATTATCTTTCTTGACGCCGCCTTTGATTTTTCTTCATCTGTAAGCCATGTATGTCTTATCATAGTAAACTGTGACGCATTGTTTGTTGACCACAGATAATGTGTTGTCTGCGCGTCAGCCGGCTGATTTGTAACAAGGCTTACCGCGTCTAACTTTGTAACCTTTGCACCGTCATACGCATTTACCTTTTCTTTTGTTTCGTATGTTCTGAGTTCACCGTCAGAATCAAGAATTTTAAGGGAAAGTGTATTCTTAAACGCACCTTTATTTACCTTTACATCCATTAACAAGCCGTATGCTGATTTCGTGTCGCCCAGTATATAGCCGACAATTTTGTTGTTGCTGTCAAGCATAAGCTTTACCTTGTCGTTCATATTTATCAGGCTTGAATACAAATTGCTTACAGGCTCATAGCCCTGTCCGTCTATATAAAGCTTATATTTAGCTTTATCCTCCGGCATTTTGTACTCGTCACCAAAACCGTTTGTCAATCTTTCAACCCTTATACCTGCTATAAAGGTATTTCTTGCATACGGATACGCACCGTCAGCTACGGATGCATCCATTCTCAGGTCAGCAGCTGCCTTGTTTTTGGTGCTTACCTTGTATTCAAAGCTGACCTCCTGCCATTCGTGCGGCTTTAAATCGGTTATCCGCACACCCTCGGTCGGATCTGTATACGCAGCATGGTTATATCCTATTTTATAATTTCCCGTATCTCTTTCGACTGACAGATACATAGTGATTGCAGAGGTAGCATCCTCCTGCGGTTCTACCTTAAAGGTGCCGTCATCACGCGTTGTATCGCCGTCCCATATATCGTCTGTATATACATACGCCGTAACTTTAAGCGTATCACCGACCTCTACCTTTTCCTTGTCAAAGATATTACGCATTCTTATCCATGACGCTCTTGCCGGATTCAGATGTCCCTCCCAGCCGGTGCGCTGTTCTCTTGAAAATCTGAGTAATGTTCCGTTGTAAATATCAGGAGCCTGCTTATCCTTAATTCCGCCGAAAGCGTCAGCGGAAATATCGTCAAGCGAATAATATCCCGTGTTCTTACCTATCTGTCCGCCGTTACCGGATATGTCTATCTTATACGGCACACCGTCAGCGGTTTCGCCGTTACTCAGCATCTGCCATGTGCTGTTTTGCGCGCTTACCGTAACATCAATGTTATTAAAGTTTATTTCCGAAACGGTTTCATATGTCTTTGGCTCTGCAGGAGCACTGCTGTCATTATCCGAAACCTTGTCGCGTCTTTCGATTGTACCCTCTACGCTTCTTCTTACGCGGTATATCCGATAAAGCTTTTTATCGGATGAAGCATATACCATAAGAACATCCTTAGGTGCAAGATCACCGGCAATTATTCTTCTTCCGTCCTCGTCATAATAGAAGACTTTGCGATCCGCGTCATCATCCTTTGACAGCTCAAGCACACCGCGCTTTACGCCCTCCATGGTATAAATGTTGTAAAATATTTGGTTGGTTTCCATGTTTGCATCTTCCATAACATATGCGTCATAGTTTTCTACAAACAGTATATCCTTATAGCTGTTGTCCTTGTCCTTCAGCGCTTTTAATCTGCCCTGATTCATGTTTGCCTTTAAAAAGTCCCGCAACTCTTTGGCTGTATCAAATTTCTCTGCCTTTCCGTTATACATAATCACCGGCTTTGACAGAGTAATGTTTTTTTCACTCTTTTTGTTTTCGATATAGTACTCAATGCTGACATCCATACTGTCGCTTACGTTCACCGATACAACGTCATCAAAGTTGACCTCGGTCACTCTTGTGCTTTCCTCCTGAGGAAAGAATGCAATAACCGTACTTTTTTTAGTACCGTTTTCTATAGTGCAGTAATAATCCGCACTATATCCGACATAACTGCCCATATCAAGTTCTGTAGTGTATACAGTGCCGTCAATTAAAACATCATTCGGCTCAAGATTATCGTCCTCTATTGCGTCTGCATATGTTGCAGTGATAACGCCTGTCTTTTTTTCGGTTTTGTGGTATGTATCAAGAGCCATTCTGTCTTCAGATACAACAGAGCTTTTATTCTCGCCGTAGGATTTAACCTCCATCAGCGGAACATCAAGCGCATTGTATACAAGTATTGCTGCCATCCAGCGGCGCAGCGGTGCGCCGTATCCGTCCACAAAGCTCAGACCGTCAAATAAGCCCAGCTCTGCCGCAACTGCCAGATATCCGCCGGGATATCCGCCTTTATCCTGCGCCTTAGGCTCATAGCCCAATGCACAGATGATTATTTTTGCCGCCTGCTCTGCAGTCACATCCTCCTCCGGGGCAAAAGTTCCGTCACCGTTGCCGTTGACAAGTCCCAAATCAGATGATATGTTTATATAATTCTTTCCCCAGTAAGAGGAATCAACATCATTAAAGATACTTTCCGTACTGCTTTTATCGTCCGGATCCAAGCCAAAAAAACGAACAGCTATTGCGCTCATCTCTGCGCGGGTAAGAATGTCGTCCTCGCCAAAATCCGTTTCTGACTTACCCTGCATAATTCCCAACGCGGAAAGGACTGTTGCCGCACGATAGTATGAGGCGTCCTTTTGGACCGCACCGGCTGTTGCATCCGTATCTGCGGCTATGTTATCATCCGCGGCAAACGCGGCAGTAACAAATGATGTCATAATAATACTGATAGACAGTATCAGGCTAAGTATTCTTTTTATGCTCATTTTCTTAGCTCCTTTTGAAATTGTATTTTTTGTAGTGTGTAGTGTATACTTCTTTAATTATAAAGTGTGTGCGGGGCGGCGGGGAACCGCCCCTGTGTGTGGGTTTTATGCCGGGGCGGAAAACTCAATTCCGGTCAGCTGTCCGCCCCAATAAACTGTTTTATTGCAATGTAAGCGTAAGCGGCTTTATCTTAGGTTCTGTATTATTCATATACCAGATATATGCCTTTACGTCATTTGCGCCCTTTACATTGTCTATTGTAAAGTTATAGCTGCCGCCCTCTGTATAATCGTTTATACTGCAGCCGAGGAAGGTTGTGTCCTGATAAGCAACAACAATAACCTTTGCCTTTGCATCTTCTGACGGCATTTCGTTTATACCGGCATTTACACTTCCGGTAACCTTACCTGCATCGTCTATTGTATATGTTCCGCTTGCACTTGAAAGATTTTCAACACGGATACCTGTTATAAACATATTTGTCGGGTATGAAAAAGCCGGAACACTTACTCCGTCTTCTGTCGCATTATCGGATGCCTGCGCCACGTTGTCGATTTTAATGCATTTTACATCCTTGCTTACGCTGTTTGCTGTATATTCCAGAGTAACAGGCGTCCACGCGCCCTTTGTAACGGTCTGATATGTATAGTTTCCATCAAACTTTCCCTGCATACCGATTGGATTCTCATCATAAAATCTGCTGCCGTCAGTATCCTTTTGTGACAGCCACATACGTACGGTTGCGGTATCCTCCTGCGGATAAGTTGTGCCGTCAGGATCTTTACCTGAGCTGTTTACCCACCATTCTGTTCCGGTAAGATATACATAAGCTGTGATACGAATTCTGTCACCCTCGTTTATCTGATTTGAACCGAAGATATTTTTAAATCTTACGCCCATCTTAGGTGTACTCCAACCGCTGCCGCTTACCCAGGTACGGCGCAGACGGAGGATTTTTTCATTTACATTGGTTATACTGTCAATTCTTTCAGCAAGATAATGCTCTGAATTATTCGGATCATCTATCCAGCTTCTTTTTATAAAACCGGTGTTGTTTCCTATCGGACCTGCGCCGGCATCTACATATACTGTATATGTATCATCTCCGAGCGTTTTTTCACTTTTCATTGTGTCCTTTGAATTCCAGCGGTCAGACGCCGGATCAGCCATATCGGGAAAGCCCGATAAATTAAAGTTTGTTATATGTTTCCAATAGCTGCCGTCGGTTGTTTCAGCCGCAGCAAGAGTTAACGGAAGCATTGTGACTATCATTGCACCGGCAGTAAGTCCCAGCGCAATTCTTTTTAATAAGCCTTGTTT
>ERZ1026780.1516-NODE-1516-length-15083-cov-5.381155_pt1 | contig 15083 bp, 4 predicted proteins | sample MGYA00380126_ERZ1026780 | MGnify/ENA primary metagenome ERZ1026780 (study PRJEB33269, sample SAMEA4719762) | human gut metagenome | biome: human-associated habitat; feature: organic feature; material: feces | place: Cameroon | collected 2013-10 ... | reverse complement strand
GTATTTACTCAACATCCCGAAACACCATCGTGAGAGCCAAGCGAATCAACGAAGCTTCAACAGCCTCAGACCAGACTCACGATGCGCTCTATGCCGTAAGTTTCCCATCCAGCAAGGCAGAGTGGCGCTACCACATCATCGCCAAGGTAAACGGCAAATATACAGAAACCATTCTCACGCTGAACGAACCGCTGAAAGCCGGAAGGCTGAAACTGATTAAGGCAAAACTCAAAGCCGACGGTTCGCTGGTTGTTACCAATGCATCAGTAGGAGTAAGCGTAAAACTTGACTGGAAACCAGGAGGAAGCCACGACATTGACATTTAAGTGAAGAGTGAAGAACGAAGAGTGAAGAACGAAGAGTGAAGAACGAAGAGTTAAGAATTCAACGGCTATAAAGATTTGATACATGAATCATATTACGAAATACATATTTGCGATACTATCGCTTATCATGCTGACAGGATGCAGCGAAAGCGAAAAGAACGAGGTAAGACCAATGGATACGTTGGCACCCATCTCGCTCACCCTATCTGTGCCTGCCAATAAGACAAACACACGCATCGGAGACCCAGGAACAGACACCAACGACAAGGTGGACTGGGACCGGCTCACCATCATCGTTGCCTATAAGGAAAAGACGCAAGGCGACGAAATACACGATGCAGCCCCCCAGAAAATGGTATATTACGATACCTATACCAAGGACGAATTCGACAGAAAAACCCTCGTCACCCATGCCACCTCAACCCTATCAGGACCTGATGCCAACGGCTTTCGCACCTATACGATGTATCTGCCGTTAGGCACCTGTTGCGTTTATGGGGTTACCTACAGTAACGGAGAAGGACTGAATCTGGAGGAGATGTTAAACCAAATAGAACATAACGGGCAAGACCATAACTCTGACATCTATAACTTACAGATTACCAACGACTATGCCCATAAAAGCGGAGCCATAGACGTAGCCAAGTTTATCAGCGTAGCCACAGGTTATGCACTCAAGCTGGCCCCAGAAACGCAAATTCTCACCAATGACAGAGATATAAAAGTAGAACAGAACATCAATGCCAATATCAACACCAAACAATACTGGCGCATGGTACTGGGCAGACTGGCTGCCAAGATTGACATCCAATGGGATGCCAAGGGAGCCTATGAGAAAGATGAAGATGGTAAGCAAAAATTCACCGATGTGAAAGTACAAGGTTTTACTTATCACGGCGAACCGGAAGGAACAACGAAATCAGATGCAGGATACGGAAGACTCTTCCCTACCCTTTATGCTGTTTCAGCAGAAACACCAAAAACATCCGTAGGCGGACAGAAAACATTTATCAACACCTCGGAAATCAGCAAGCGAAACGGAAGAGTTTACCATTACACCTTCCCTGATGGCACTACGAAGCCACGCATCACCTTCGATATCAAGACGAAAAAAGATGGCGCAACAGAGGAAAAATCCGACAAAGTAACTTTCGACTTCAAGAACCGGACAGAAAGTTTCAATCCTGCCCAATGGTACAAGATCAACGTAACCATCAAGGGAGCCAAAATCGGTAATGCGAGCAACATCATCATCGACAAATTCTAACATAATAAGAGAATATTCATCATGAGAAAACTCTATCCAACATACTGCAGACTTATCGCGACCCTCCTGTTGCTGGGTTGCTCCATCGCCTTGTCAGCACAAGGCAAGACCTATCATGTGAAAGCAGATTCCGAGATAACGACCTCCGGCAACAATGGTTTATCATGGGAGAATGCTATCACCCTGACAGAAGCGCTGAGCCAAGCCAAGGCTGGCGATGAAATCTGGGTGAAAGGCTATGAGGATATTACCGGTCACATCTACAAGGCACCGGAGGGAGGCTTCGTTCTCCCTTCGGGCGTTGCCATGTATGGAGGTTTTGCAGGAGACGAGACCCTCAAGAACGATCTCCCTACGGGCAGACATAAATATCAGATGAAGTATCAGACGGCTCTGGTGGGCGATATCGGCACCAACGACAAGGCGAGCCAGCAGCTGATTATCTATCCAGAGAACACCACCCGCACCGACAATGCCATTCATGTGCTGACCCTCCAGATGGGCTTAACAGGGGACAACACCAACGACGGCAACAAGCCAACCATTGTTTCCGGTTTCCTCATCGCAGCAGGTAATGCCAAGGGAGAGAACACCTCTGCGAATGGCAGAGGCGGCGGCATCTACGTGGTGAACAACAGCAACGACAACAATGCCGGCAGCCGTTACTTCCGTATTTCGCAATGTAACTTTGCGAACAACTACGGCATGCGCGGCGGTGCCATCTATGTAGATAATTCCTGTACCAACCAGCAGTCAGCCATCAGCTACTGCAGCATTTTTAATAATGTGGCAGGCAAGCGAGGCACCAGCGAAAACGAAGGTGGTGGTATGTGGATAGACGGAACAGCCACCGTCTACAACTGCAACATCAACAACAACACGAACGGCGGTATCCGACTTTCGAACACATCGAAAATCGTCAACTGTTCTGTTATTGCCAACACCGTATCAGCCGCAGACCTCACCACAGACGGGGCTTCAAACAGCAATGACGGCGGAGCGGTTTACAACACCGTTCTCTGGCATTCCACTGCACTCAGCAAGCAAGACAGCCGTCCTGCCTTCTATTCCTGTGCTTTTCCGGAAGTAGAAGTTACCAATACCGATACCAATACCGACGCTAACGGAAACGTATGGATCAGCAACGAGAACCACGGCATAAAGCCAGCCCCTTGGTTCAAGCAGAGTGCCGTGACCCAGGGTTACGACTTCTCGTTCAGCAGTAACCTGAAGCAATTATACAGCACCGCCTTCACATTCGAGGAAACCTCTGCCCTTCTAAACAAGGGAAAACTGGAATACTACACCAACCTCGTAGTTAATGCAAACCTGGAAACAACTTCTACCGACATCATGGGCAGAACACGCTACCAGACAAGCACCATCGACATCGGAGCCTACGAGTATGCCCGCATGAAGGCAGGACGCATCAGATACGTGAAGCCCCAGAAAGAGGGAAAGGGCGACGGATCAACATGGAATGATGCCACGGACGATATCCAGTGGGCCATCAACGATTTGGCAGAAAAGGCACCAGGCGAGAAAGGCGAAGTCTGGGTAGCAGCCGGAACCTATGTAGTAAAAGACCGCATCCTTAACGATGAATCAGCCCCGGTATCCCTACTGATGAAGAATGGCATCAGCGTTTATGGTGCGTTTAAGGGAACCGAAAAAAGACGTTCCGAGCGCATCGAGGAATCCAAGGATTTAAAGCCATGGGGCTGGAAACAAGAATCCATCATCAGGGGTGCGGAATTCAAGGGAAGCGACGATGCCAACTGGAATAATAATGACGAAGCCTGGAACATACAGAACAGCGGTTCCTACCATGTGGTATGGTTTGCTCCCCTGCCTGGAGGAAATGCCTTTACCGACGAAGTATATCTTGAAGGCTTCACCATTGAGGGAGGTAAATTTCACGATACGAACAAAGCCGAATACGCCCCAGACTGTGGTGCAGGCGTTTATATCAACGACCCATCAGCCCGAATGCGTTACTGCACCGTGAGATTCTGCAACCCGGGCATGAAAGAAAGCGGAAGCATCAAGCCTCGTGGCGGCGGCATCTACTGCCAGAACGGACAGACGGAAGGTAACCTGGTATACGACTGTTCGGCTTACCAAGGCGGAGGTATCTATATAGACGAAGCTGGCTTCATCACCCGAAGCATGGTAACCAACTGCTCTGCCTATCAGGGAGCAGGTGTATATCTGAATGGTGACGCTAATAACTCAGAGAAAGCCTATTATCAGATTCTTGCCACCTCGGTAATCAGTAACAATACCAGTACCCGAAATGGTGCTGTGTACCTGGATGGTCATGGACTGGTAATCAACAACACCATCGTCAACAACTATACCAACAACACCTCAGATGCTGCCGACGAGAGGTCATCCTATACGGGTGGTGTGTATATCAAGAAAAAGGGTCTTCTTGCCAACAACGTCATCTGGAACAACTCGCTGCTCCGGCACAAGTCTGGCACCAGCAACTCAGCATCCATGGCACAGATTTATGCAGCCAACCCATCAGAAGAGACCGTACAGTTTTACAACAACGCCATCTCGGATGTAAATGCAGCCAAATGGACCAGCACCTATCAGAGCGGAACCATCTCCATCAACACGTATTACTCAGGCAAGGGATTCGTGATGGGCAATGAAGCACCTTACAACACGGTGGAAGCCTTCAACGAGAAACGTGGCGTTCTTACAGACATGAAGACGGTGAACTATTATTGGGAAACATTGAAAGGTACCCGACTGCGCAACGTGGGCATCAGCTATGCCCTCCTGCCATCTTCCTACCTGTATCAGCCAAAAATAGACCTGAGCGGAAAGGCTATCAGTTCGGTTCCATCAGCAGGAGCCTATATGGCTGACAACCAAGATCTTGTATTTGAAAAGAATGATACCAAAAAACGCCTGCGCATCTACTTTGACCGTTCACGAGAACTGGTGGACGGAACAGGAGAGTCGTGGGAAAAGAGCTATACCTCATCATCTGTAGATGAAATTCTCGGTTATCTTGCCGACATCAAGGATGGAGACAAGGTAAAGGTGGTTACTGCGGGCAATACTGCAGCAGAAGAATTCACTATCAGCAAAAACAGCGGCTACGAGTTTGAAATCTGCGGTCGTGAGGGTATCTTCGAACCGAAGATTGCCTACACGTTCGAGGAAACAGACGCCAGATCATGCACCTTTAACATTCAACCTTGCGTACTTCCTGTAACCGTATATGGCGGTTATCCGGAGTATTCGGAGAACCCGAATCCGAAAGATGAAGACCGCGACCCTATCAAATACCGTACCGAGCTGAACGGAAACCTGAACGGTTCAGAACTCAACGAGGGTCTCTACCATCTGGTCCGCATCGAAGCAGGTGCCAACATCACCATCGACGGCTATGCCTTTACCCATGCATACGCTGCCGGTACTGCCTACATGCCTTATGGTGGCGGTGTACTGATAGGCAGCATGGACCAGAGCAGTAAAGCAACCACCGTGAAGCTGAAGAATTGTATCTTTGAGAACAATACAGCGACAGATGGCGGTGCTATCGCTACCATGCCAGATGCCGTGAATGTGAAATTGGAACTGGAAAACTGCGTCATCAATAACAATACGAGCAAGGATCCGCTTAATCCAAGTTCTTCGGGGCTGCCTTCCATCATCTATCTGAACAAAAGCCAAGGCAGCAACAACTCTCTCACACTCAACCATGTAAGCATCATCAACAATGAGGGAGTAGCACCAGATTACGACCTTGTGAAGAGAACCTCGTATGCTGTAGGAAACAAACTGAACATCAACGGCACATGGAATGGTTCGGAATGCAAGAACAGCATGGATATCAACACTCTTGGAAAAGACGGAGCCCTGAACTTCAGCAACCCGACCAATGAAGTGGGTGCCAGAATGAGCGGCAACGTTTATTACGGAGGCTATTCATCCTTCCGCCCGCTGACCAGTTCTGTACAGGCTGGCCGCATCATCAACAGTGCCCAAGAAAGCAATGCAACCACAACAGCCAAGGACATCACCGGCGAAGACCGCAACCTAGGTGGTGTTCCTGACCTAGGGGCATACGAAGCTCTCCTGCCAAAAGCAGGAAAGATTATCTACGTGCGTTCGTACAACCAGAACTATGAAAGCAGCAGCGATGCCAACAAAGACGACCAGGACGGCAACCCAGACTTTAATCTTCTGAATGAATCAGATACCGAATATGACGGAAGCACATGGGACAAGGCTATCATCGGCAACGCCATGTGTGATAACACAAAGGGTAGAACGGGCAATGACTTCTATGTAACAGACAATGGAAGCTTGCTCAATACAACCATCGAAAACGAGGAGTATAGTCTGGCTAACGGCAAGTATCGTTCCAATACAGATTCTTATGGTGATTTCTGGACAAACTCAGGTAACAAAGCGAGAGATTACTCCAATAGTTGGGGAACCTATAACAAGATTACCAACAACAGAGAAGAGCGATACATCAGCGGCCTGCAATACGCTGTGGAAAGGGCAGCAGAATTGAATAAGGATATCTATGACAAGAAAGACCGGGTAGTAGTTTGGGTAGGTGCAGGTATCTATACCGACTACAAAGGATTCGTTATCAGAGACAACGTGAAGGTTTATGGTGGTTTCCCATACGAAGGCTATCCTGGAGAAGACGACCGTCATCCGCTGCTGTCACAATACGTGCCGGCACGCAAGGAATACGAGAATCTGGACAAGACCAAATATGAGACCATTCTACAGATCAGAAAGGAATCGCCTGTTTATTTCACAAACGGAGAAAAGGAAATGTGGTATCAGGAGAACAAGCCTTCTGATGGCTCTAATTATGACTTTACAAAAACGTTGATGAACAGCGGGAAAACAGAGCGCCATTATGTACTGTATCAGCCAGACGTATGCCTTCCTACCTGGTCGCCATCGGGTGATGGAAACGCCTCACGTACCGACGGTAATGCTGTACGCTACACAGGAGATAAGATAGACAACGTCAACTACAAGGATTACGAATATGCCAAATGGGATGGCTTCTCCGTACGTCATGGTTATATCATCAACTATCCTGGTGCTAACCGTGACGGAGGAGCAGGTGTGCGTGTATTCCGAGGAGTAGAACTGGAAAACCTCATCATCGTCAACAACTTCAACCATGGCAGTCGCGTACGTGGTGGCGGTTTGTATATGGACGGCGAGAACAGTAAGATTTCGAACAGTTACCTGCTGAGAAACCTGAGTTATGCCAACAGCAGTGAAAGTTATGGAGGCGGAGCCTATATGATTCAAGGCACCGGCTACAACCTTGTCGTGGCAAACAACCGCTGTTATAACGGAACCTGTCGTGGCGGAGGTATCTTCCTGGAGAGTGCCAAATTCTACAACAATACCATCGCCTACAATATGGCGACAAACGGAACCGGCATCTATCACTGGCAGGATGCCAATACCGGAGTTGCATCGCAACTTTCACTCTACAACTGTATCATCTATGATAATTATAACAACAGCAAGCAGATTACAGATCAGGTAAACTCAGCTGCATCGGGCAAGATGAATCCATCCCACAACTGCTACATGAACAGTGGTAACATCAACAACAAATTCCAGGAAAGCGATGGAAATTCCACTGGCACAGATCTGGCTTTCCCATTTGAGGACAAGACCTACGAAAATGGAAAAGACGGAGTTTTCCGCTTCCGCAATGCCCGATTAAAGAATAACTTCCGCCTGAACGAGGCTGATGGTTTAGCAGGTAACAAGTGTCTGAATGGTGGAACCACAAATGTAGGAAATGGAATCATCCTTCCGGAAACCGACATGGACTATACCAACCGAATCAAGGACTGCGCCATTGATATCGGTGCCTACGAGGCTGACAATACTGCCAATATCGCACCACAGGAAAAGGCAAACAGCGCAAAGATTATAGATTACATTTATTATGTAACCCAGAACGGATGGGGAAACAGAAGTGGAGACAGTCCGGAAAACGCAGCCTGTGCTGACAAGCTGCAGGATGTGCTGACTGCTGCGGGCAAGAAATTTGAAACAGCGAACCAGGGCATCACAGATAACAGTCAAATGCATCAGGTATATGTAAAAGTAGCTGGCTATCAGGCTGATGAAACCGGAAAGAGATTTGTTTATCATGCCAATACACTGGCAGACCCTAGCGATCCGCAGAGCTATACCTTCCTGATTCCTAACGGAGTATGCCTGATGGGTGGTTACTATGAGGGTGACCAGGAAGGAGGAAAGCTGAAAGCAGGAACCTACAATTGGGATGAAGACAAACGCGACTGTATCAGCACTTACCAGACGGTATTGAGCGCGAAGACCGAAGTAAAAGAAGGTTCTGCCGTTAACCAGGAGGTGAACGGCTACCACACCGTGTGCTTCGGCAAATGGCCTACGGGCAACTATGACGACTACAATACCTCTGCCTTGACAGAGAATACCATTATAGATGGCTGTCGCCTGATAGACGGTAACGCAAGCGACAAGTCGGGCTTCAAGAGTATGGGTGGTGCAGCCATTGTGCCAAAAAAGGCACATGTACGCAACTGCGAGATTTCCGACTGCCAGGCAACTCAAGGCGGTGCTCTCATGCTGCTGAAGGGTAGCATCGTAAGCGGTAGTGTCATCGTAAGGAACAAGGCACAGAAAGGTGGTGCCATCTATGCGCTCCGTTCCAACGACCAGAACGAAGACATCAAGAACTACCATGCCTACGTCATCTCATGCACCATCGCCAAAAATGAGGCAACCATTGGTGGCGGAATCTACCAGGAGGAGAACTCCCTGATTGGCGGTAACTCCGTGATATGGGGAAATTCGGCACAGACCGACAACAACATCAGCGGTGATGTGAACTATCAGTCTTACGACTATCTGCAGGGACTGGGAAAATATACGGAGAAATTCTATCCATACAACTATTGTTTCGTAGAAAAGATGGCGTTGCCAGCCAACAGAATGAATACGGAGATGACCAGCGATCTGGACAGTTACTTCAACGACAACAAAATCTTCAAGCCTCGTGCCTATTCACCATTGATTGGCAACGGAGTTTTGGAAGACTACATAACTGCATGGAAGGATTATGGTATCAGCAGCTACGACATTACCGGTAAGCAAAGAACCATGACCAAGCAACAGACAGCAGGTGCATACACATCTGATCTGCCTGAGTTTGATAATACCAAACTTCTGAAGCGCCTGTTCGTTTCTCAGACAGGTGGTGAGATTGTAACAGAAGAAGAGAAGGCAAAGTATTATGGCCGCTCCTTCCTGACTCCTTTCAACAGTCTCGAAGCAGCCCTCGATTACATCAATGAGGCACGAGAAAAGAATGTGGCGAATGATAAAACCCACTTCGAGATTCTGATGACAGGTGGAACCTACAAGCCGAGCAAGATGCGACAGAATAAAGACCTTTCGCCAGAGCAAAACACGATAGACCGCCGCTTGCAGAGCTTCACCATCCCTGTGAACGTAGATATCTTCGGCAGTTTCTCGGAAGATGACCTGTATTCTTCAACTCCAGTTAATCCTACTACGGGAGAAGAAGCTGGAGATAAGTTTACAAGCTTTGGAGGTAAGACTTTGACTCCAGATGGAGACATCAAAGACATCTTGGCTAACCGCAACAAGAACTACATGACCGACAACAATAAGAACGGATTGATAGAGCCATGGGAGTTCCAGAATCCTACGATTCTTTCCGGTGACATCAAGGCATCGGAAAAGGAGCGTAATGTATATCATGTGGTCTACAGTAATGCGGAATCCACGGGTGCTTCGGCTACCTTAAACAACGATGTGGTATTAGACGGTATTACCATCATGAATGGTGAGACCACGACAAAACTGAAGACTGAAGAAGGAGGAACTACCGAAGTTACCGAGATTGGTCGTGGAGGCGCTATCTACACCAACCGCGTGAACTATACATTGAACCGTTGCCGACTGATCAAAAACTCCGGTCTGCATGGCGGAGCTGTCTATGTAAACAATGCAAGTCTAGACATCATCGGCAGTACAATCAGCGGTAACAGTAACGTATCAGAAAAGGCTAGTCAGGATGAAGTCACCGAACCTGGTAAGGGTGGAGCCATCTATCTCTATCTCACAAAATCGGTGAATGGAAACCTGCATATCGTCAACTCGCTCTTAGCCAACAATGATGTAACTTGTGGCAGATATACGGGCACACAAAATTCACAAGGCGGAGCCATCTATATCCGTAGAGCAAACGATGCTGGCAGTATGGCTGCGGACTATCAGGATGCCTACATCGTAAACAGCCTCATCGTGAACAACAAGGCAAAGCAAGATGGAGCCATCCATGTGGAGAACGAGGTGGCAAACGGTACGATTACACCTATATTATATAATACCGCCATTTGGGGGAATGAATCTACAGATAATAGTGTGCTCCTTAGGAGAGAGCACATGCGCAACTGCGCCTGGGATGAATTACCTGCTTCTACTGCAACGGATGGCAACATCAAGCTGAACAAGGAGAATATCGCATCGGATGGACCACGTTTCACAGAGCCTACAACCACAAAGGGTTACGAAGGTTACACACAGGATGCCAAGTGGAATCCACAGGCTATCTCTGTGCTTACAGATGCAGGTGACGGAAAGAAGGATGCAGACGACACAAACGAGACTGGTAAATATCTGAATTGGTGGACTATGCACAATAATCGCCTTAAGGAATATGGTTATCCATCTGAGTATATCCGTTCTGCCAACAGCAGTAAGGAATACTACAGATACGTTGGTCCGAAAGACGAGAATGGTAAAGTAGCAGAAAAACCTATCGATATCGGTATGTATGAATTCCAGTATGTATTCAAGTTTACAGACTTAGAAGAGGTTTATATCGGTACGGAAGAGAAAGGAAATGGCGATGGTAGCAGTTGGGATAACCAAAGCACCGACCTTCGTGGTGCCATCATTGCCATGGCTAACCCTTCTGGTAACGTATCTGCAGGTACTACAACCAACAACAACAGAAAAGTGTTTGTACGTGGAGGTACTTATTATTCGCCAACCTACTCTAGCGGTGATGCCTTCTCTCTCATTGTAAACAAGGCCGATAAAGCAGAGTTTATAACATCGATTGAACTTGTGGGTGGTTGTACGGGCTCGAATAATGCTGACGGAACAGAGGTGCAAGACTTTAGCAAACCTTCGGTACTCATTGAGAACCCAGCCAAGGCGGGCAAAACCACAAACTTGCTCAATATCGTAACGAATGGTAAACCGGTGACTATTTCCGGTTTCACATTCCAGAACCAGAGTGGTGTGGGAGTAAAAGCGAAGATTAATTTGTCTACCAATAATGAAGGAAATCTTTTAAAGGTACACAATAGTGCCTTTAGAAAGAACAAGGGAACCGGCATGGCAGTTGACAATAATGCTGCAACAAGAGATAACAAATCCGGTATAAAGATGTGGAACGTATTGTTTGCTGACGGAGAAGGAAATGGTCTTGAAATCGAGAATTCCCAATCAGCAGACATAACAAATGCTACGTTTGCCAACAATAAAGGAAGAGCTATTAAAGGAACAAATAGCGTGTATAATTCCTTGACTTGGAACAATGGAGACAACACCATTAGAGATACAGAACAAAAGAACAAGGATAATTGGGACGTTGCTTTCCCTGAAAACACAAAGAATGGAGATGTACTGAACGGTCCTAATTTTGTAGATCCAGAAAATGGCGATTACAGAATTCGACCTAGTCTCAAGCTACTTGACCAAGGAAACAAAGACAAGCATCTCCAAAATATTAATTTAAGCTCAGAAAAGGACTTGGCTAATAGCCCTCGTCTGATTGGCGACAACATAGATATCGGTGCATACGAGTGTGACACGAAGATGATTCAGGTTATCTATGTTAAAGAAGGTTCTGCTGTTGCAGGAACAGGTGAAAGCTGGGATAACCCAACCAACGACCTGCAAGGCGCCATCAACCTGGCTGAGCTTTATGCCAACAAGAATGAAGGTAAATATGGCTACGTCTTCGTAGACAGGAATATGAAGGCTGATAACGTGAACATCAGCATGCCAGGCGTCAAGATGTTTGGTTCGATGCGCGAAGAAAAAAGTTCTAAAACAGAACCAGAAGCTATCGTAAAGGATCTCCTTACTCAGAGAAAAGGAATCATTGAGTCTGCCAGTCAGTCTACCATCAATGGACTGACACTCAACAGCGGAACTACAGATACCAGAATGTGTCTTGTTGATGGTTTCAAGGTTTCGGGCGACGTCAGTCTACAGGGCAACAGCATGCTCTCCACCTCTATCCTCGATGCGAATGCAAAGGTATCTGGCGATGCAAGTAGTTGGCTCTACAATAGTCTGGCATTAGGAACCGTGAAGGATGTGAAGTCTGTCAATGTAACAGCTTCCGGCGAATTACCATCACCAGATGGTAGTGCTGCCAACAGAGCATCTGTAACCACCTATAATAAATATGTGAAAGATGACTACTGGAAGTACCAGCTTGACGAGACTTCAAAAGACATCAATGTCAATGCAGACGCAACAGCAACCAACGAATGCATCGCCAAGGTGATGCACAGCCATGACCTTGCCGGCAATCTGCGCATCAGAGCCAACGTAGACAACGGATGTTTTGAGACTTGGTATCTGACAAACGATGCTACAGCAAACCAGGACGATTATCCTCATGGTAAATCCGTGGTCTATGTCATGACAAAAGACAAGGAGCTGAAGCTCGACAACACATTCTACACAGAGACGAATCCGTTCAGCCCAGGCTTCCTGCTCTTGAAGCACCACGCAGGTTTAAGAGGCAACAACAGTTATGTAAACCTCACCAACTTTGCCGTGGAAAGAAACTTGAAGTCAGGAACCAACTTCTTCTCTATGCCATTCAAGGCTACCAATATGGAGGTTGAGGGCACAAATAATCCTGCTGATGGTAGCGTAGTAGCCTACTACTATAATGCAGCTACTCGTGCCAAGTACGACTATAAGTTTGAGAAAAGCGAGAGTAAAGCATGGGTAAAGGGCGTAGACAACCAGCGAAACTTTACCGCAGGTTTCAGAATGGATGCTAATGGCAACAAGACCGTCCGTTTCTATGGAATCAGTTACACAGAGAAAGATGGTAGGACCAACAGGAGTCTGCTGGATAAGATTACCCTGGTGCAGAACAACAACCAGCAGCCATGGTCAGACAGTAATGGCGGCGGTTTGAAGTTCACCCACAAGGAGAACATGGGCTGGAACCTCTTCGGTTCTCCTTATCTCTGCGCCATGAACTATAGTGATATGGAATATGGCAGAGTCATCTACCAATGCGAAGAAAACGGCAGCTACAAGGCTATCAATACCTATGATTTAGCCACGGGTGTTTCAACGGATGGCTACATCCCGGCAATGGATGCCGTGTTTACGCAGACTGCCACTCTGGATAATTCTGAAAGCGTGATAGTAGAACATTCGGAAGCAAGGGCAACAACAGCCTATCAAGCAACCCGAGCCCTCGACATCGCCATCACACAGAGCAACAGAAACAGCAGAGCCGGCAACAGCACTCCTGTAGATGACCAACTCCAGTTGAATACAGTTCCTGCCTACGAAGCAAAAAGCGACTTTGATATGGGAAGTGACGGAGTGAAATGGATGATGAACCAGAATGCTCAGATCTATGCTATACGCAATGGTGGACGCTACTCTCTCCTCTCTGCGGTCAGCATTGATGCAGAACAGACCATCGGAATCAGTCTGCCGGAAACCGGTGAATACAGCATCAGCATCCCTGAGGATTGCGATGCCAGCGAATATGAAACCGTTTGGCTGAAGGACAAGGAAACCGGAAAGGCGGTAGACCTGAAGGATGGCTGTTATCCATTCTATGCTGCCCAAACTGGTGAGATGAACAATCGCTTCAATATCAGTTTCAACCGCAAGGAGACTGACATGAAGTCAGACATCACCATTGTTTCTAGCGGCAACTATCATATCCTGATAAAGGGTCTGAAACAGAACGACATCATCAGAATATACGGAACCTCGGGTGTCCTGGCGCTTCAGAAACAGGCAAAATCTGATACAGAACAGCTTCGCACACCAATAAATGGGACTGTAGCCGTAGAGGTAACACGAGGCGGAAAACAGATAGCCGTAAAGAAGATAGCCCTTAAATAAAGGAATGAATGACGTAAAATTACGGAATAAATGTTAATAAAGCGCAGAGATAATCGCTCGTTTCAATAATTGGCATTATCTTTGCGCTTATTATATATTCAATAGACCATAAATAACAAAAGAAAATAGAATTATGACAGAAAAGGAAATGTACAATCTGATAAATAGTCAGAACAACCAGCAGAGCAATGGCTTTGCTGTTAATGAGAAAGAGCGAGGTATAAGCGGTGTTTTCTCTGCTTTGATGCGCAAAGTGTATACATGGATGACCTTAGCTCTCCTGATTACGGGCGTTACTGCCTATGGTGTGGCTAGCAGTCCTACCCTGCTGATGACCTTGATGACAAGCCGCGGCTTGCTCTTTGGCTTGATTATCGCAGAGCTCGCCCTGGTATTCATCATTACTGGTGCCCTACAGAGACTCTCCCTGACTACGGCCACCCTACTCTTCATCGTCTACTCGGTTTTGAATGGTGCCATGCTTTCATCCGTATTCGTAGTTTATACGATGACCAGTATTGCCAAGGTATTTTTTATTACAGCCGGCACATTCGGAGCGATGGCTTTCTATGGTTACACTACCAAGAAGGATTTGACCTCTTTAGGAAAAATACTCTTCATGGCGCTGATTGGTCTGATTATCGCTACCGTAGTAAACATGTTCTTGAAGAGTTCTGGGTTTGATTACATTTTGAGTTACGCCGGCGTAGCCATCTTCGTTGGCTTGACCGCTTGGGACAGTCAGAAAATCAAGCAGATGCTCCAGACACAATACGACATGAGCGAGGGCGCACAGAAACTGGCACTCATCGGAGCCTTGACCCTATATCTCGATTTTATCAATCTCTTCCTCTACTTGCTCCGCATCTTCGGAGGCAGCAACAAGGAATAATGAAAACGGGAACCGGGAATAGAGTAAAAAACAAAAAGAATAACATACATAACGAGAAAGGTTGGCTTGCCCTCAACGGGTTGGCCAACCTTTATTTTTTATTCCTAGAAAAAGTAAATGCTAGAGTTATTTTCTCTTCAAAAAGTTCTATGGTGCAAAGATAGAAAAAAAATCGAAAACCATGGTTTCAAAATAGCAAAATTTAGTTTCAAATGGACAAAAAGTGTCTTTTGACATTTTTCAGTGTACCACTGATTTTTCAGAACTACCTACACACCAACAACTTACGAATTTATCCTATATTTGTTAGGAGAGCAGCCAAAAGAGGCAAAAAATACTCTTCTGAACGTAGAAATAGAATTAAATCCCGATT
>ERZ1026780.1507-NODE-1507-length-15153-cov-4.059412_pt1 | contig 15153 bp, 9 predicted proteins | sample MGYA00380126_ERZ1026780 | MGnify/ENA primary metagenome ERZ1026780 (study PRJEB33269, sample SAMEA4719762) | human gut metagenome | biome: human-associated habitat; feature: organic feature; material: feces | place: Cameroon | collected 2013-10 ... | reverse complement strand
CCCAAATGGAATCCGCAGTCGGAATTCACTTCCGACGAGGAAAACAGCGAGTTTCGAGGCTTTTAAGCTGATGGAACTCGTCTGTTTATTCTTCTGTCTTAGCAAGTCGAAATCCTGATTTCGACTTAGGGTGTCGACTTTGTCGACACCCTAAAGCCCCTCTTTTCAGAGGGGCTTTTGCTATGCGCTTATTTCATGTATTTATCATGCAGTTCTTTATACTTTTCGGTATAAGCCTGATTCTGCTTCTGCTGCAACAGATTTGCATGAATCTGTTCCTTCACCTCATCGAAGGGAGTTACGGATGCGTCCTTCTTATCCTCAACCTTAATCAGATGATAGCCGAACTGTGTCTTTACAGGACCAACTACCTTGCCGACCTCAGCCGCAAATACCGCCTGATCGAACTCGGGAACCATCTGACCCTTGCCGAATTCGCCAAGGTCACCGCCCTGCGCATTGGAGGGGCAGGAGGAAAATTCCTTCGCGGCATCCTCAAAATAGATATCCCCTGCGGTGATTTTGTTCATGATATCCTGTGCTTTTTCTTCGGAATCCACCAGGATATGCTTTGCATGCACGGTTTCGCCCTTTTCAAAATGCTGGGGGTTTTCTTTGTAGAACGCCTGCATTTCTTCATCTGTTACAGTGATATCCTTCAAAACGCTGTTGATGGCAAGCTGGGCAAGGATATCCTTTCTTGCCCGTTCCATCATGGCTTTAAATTCATCGGTTTCATCCATTTTTTCTTCTTCTGCCATCTTTGCATACAGATGGAATGCCAGAAGCTGCTTCAGTGCGTGCTCTCTGAACTGGGGATATGCCGCATACGCCTGCTGCTCCTTCGGCAGATTCGCGATATATGCGTCCAAATCCGCATCTGTAATGTTTACGCCGTCAATTGTTGCTAAAATATTCTGTTCGCTCATTTGAATTCTCCTAAATGTAAATTATTATTTATTGAATCCCGAAGTCCTCATTATTCCAGAGGTTATCCTCAGGGCTCTGTCCATTGCCGGGGTCTGTTGTGCCGGGGTCTGTGCTGTTGGTATCATCATCACCGCTGCTCGCATGCGCAGAATCGCAGGTTGTGCTGATATTGATATCCAGCTTGCCTTCGGGAACCTTAGAGGGCTTGCCCTTTATCGTACCGTCACTGTTGACCGCCAAAACCACATTCATGGTCGGGCAGGTTGCGCCCGCAAGCTTGCCTGTTTCGCTGCAAATCGTGTAGGATTTGTGCATCGTGCAGGTGCCGCCGCCTGTGCCGCCCTTGAAATCCGTTGTAACATAGTCACTCGTTACACCGTAGCCATAGTAATCGCTGTTGCAAAGAGAAGAAGGTGTCATGCCGGATGCAGAGCAGATAGAACGTGTTGTCAAGCCGTCCGGTTTTTCAAACTCCTTATTCTTCAATCCCTTATCATAATGAATCTGACTCATAACCGAGCTCCAGATGCGCAGATGGGCGTTATTCGCATTTTTGATTTCCTTCTGGCTGTCATACCCCATCCAGATACCGGCGGTATAGTAAGGCGTATAGCCATAGAAGGTCAGGTCGATCGTATCATTTGTGGTACCTGTTTTACCTGCAACATTCATGCCGCTGATGGCTGCCTTCGTACCGGTACCCTTCGTGATAACATCACGCATCATATCCGTCAGCAGGAAGGCGGTTGTTTCCTTCAGCACCCGATGGGTTTCCTGTTCGGAATTATCCAGAAGCACGTTGCCGTCATGGTCATACACCACGGTATAGAACATCGGCTCATAATAGGTGCCGCCGTTGGCAATGGTTGCATAGGCCGCTGTCTGCTCCAGAACGGAAACACCCTGTGTCAGACCGCCGAGTGCCGTTGTTGCCGCCTTATCCCGTTCGTCAATCGTGGTAAAGCCAAAGTCCAGCAGATACTGATAAGCCGTATCCGCACCGACCATCATAAAGGTCTTAACCGCCAGCACGTTCATGGAATGCCAGATACCCTGACGCACTGTGGTAGGCCCGATATATTTGCCGTCCCAGTTTTTGGGAGACCAGCCGCCGTAGGTAACGGGTTCATCAATGATGATGGAGCCGGGCATCAGCAGTCCCGTATCAATCGCGGGGGCATACGCCGCAAGGGGCTTCATCGTCGAGCCCTGCTGACGCAATGCCTGTGTCGCACGGTTGAATACGGAATCACCGGGCTTTTCGCCGCGTCCGCCGACCAGTGCCTTCACCTCGCCGTTGCTCTGATCCATGATGACCATTGCCGCCTGCAGGGATTTGGAAACCGTCAGCTTATCCAGAACCAAGGTATGCGTTTCATCCAGAAGCTCCTCCTTCACGGATGCAACAAAGGCATCTGCCTCCGCCTGCGAGGTAACGGTTGTTTTCTTTTCATAATGCGACTGATTGCTGCTTTCATCGGGGTTCTGTGTATCCAGAACGGAAATCAGATAGGTCACATCCATCTTCCCGTCCCCTGCCGGGAACATATTATCATTCTTCATGGCAGCTTCTGCGGTTTCCTGCATAGAAGCGTCCATTGTAGTATGAATCTGTAAGCCGCCGCTGTAAATCATATTGGATGCCTGTGCGGCTGTCATGTTTTTCTTTTCCATCAGGTCAGCCTTAATCTGCTGCACTGCAGCCTCTACAAACCAGTTATGCTTTGCGTTGCTTTCCTCATCCGCAGTGTCCTTGCAGACCAGATGTGCATAGATATCCTCCGCCGCGGCTTCGTCATATTCCGCCTGCGTAATCATATTCAGATCCAGCATTTTTTTCAGAACCGTCATCTGGCGTTCCTTGCTGGCCTCCTGATTGACATCCGGCGCATACAGGCTCGGGTTTTTCGTGATGCCTGCAATGCTTGCCGCCTCTGCCAGCGTCAGCTCACCGGCATGCTTGCCGTAATAATACTGCGCCGCCGCCTCTACTCCATGCAGACCATGATGCAAAGACATGGTATTCAGATACAGCTCCAGAATATATTTCTTTGCCGCATCCTTCGAGCCAAGCTGTTTTTTCAGCGCATTTTCCAGAGAAACCGCCAGATACTGTTCCTTTATTTTTCTGGAAAGGCTCTTTTCGGTATCACCGAGCACATCATTTTTGATGACCTGCTGCGTCAGCGTACTTGCGCCCTGCGAAAAGCTGAGGGATTTGATATTTTCCGCCATCGCACGCATGATGCCTCGAATATCAATGCCGTTATGCTCATAGAAACGCTGGTCCTCAATCGCAATGACTGCATTCTGCATATTGCTTGTGACTGCGGAAAGCTTCACATACTCTCGGTTTTCCTCGCCATGCAGCTTATCCACCTCGTTATCATCCGCATCATAGATGACAGAGGTATAGGAATCGGGCAGAACATCGGAGGTATTCAGCATATCCGTGCTTTGCAGAATACCGAACACCGTGCCCAGAATTGCACCTGCAACCGCAAAGGCAATCACGATGACAACAATCAGCAAAACCTTCCCGATTCTGCTGTTGACCGAGCGTTTCTTTCTGCGCTTTCTGCGTTTTTTCGGGTTTCCGGAAGAGGATGGTCGGCGTGTGCCGTTTGCGCCGGAGGGGCGTGCCTGCCTTGTGCCGGAAGGGCGTGTCTGTCTTACGCCCGTTCTGTCCTGCGCGTCTCCCCTTCTGTGTTGAGATTCACTCATATTTCAAGCCTCCTGTTTATTTCCATGTGTAATCAAAACGGATGGAACAAAATCCATATTCCGCCATTTTGCGAAGATTATACTTTTTGATTATACCAAAATTTCACCGCAAAAGAAAGACATTTTCACAAAAACATGCTTATTTCTACTATAACCTTTGTTTAATTTTTCTTTAACATTGCAAAAAAAGCCCCGAAATCAAGGAAAAGGTATGCTTCGCCCTCCTCACTCATATCATTGCAGAGGGAGGGAGCGGACAATGCGAAAAAGAAAACGAAACCGAAAAAGAAAGAAATTTCTGCCCCTTCTCCTGCCTGCTCTGCTGACGCTTCTCTGTCTTTTCCTTCTGGAAAAAAGCCTTCTGCCGCCCCTGAAGGAAATCTCGCACATGCAGTGCAAAGCGGCGGCGAATCATATCATAGACGAGGCGGCGGCAAACGCCCTTGCAGATATGGAATTAGATGCAAGCGCGCTTTTGCAGAAGGGGGCGGATGGCGAAAGCTACACCGCCAACACCACCTGCGTAAACCAATTCTGCGCCCTGCTGAGCCGCGACATCACAAAGCAGCTAAATGAACTGCCCAAGGAAGTTATTCCCATTCCGCTTGGCGCGGCAACGCATTGGGGGCTTCTTGCCAATAAGGGACCGAAAATCCCCTTCACCCTTCTGCCTATGGGTGCGGTCAGGGTAGATTATGAAACGGCGTTTTCCTCCGTCGGCATCAATCAGATCAACTACAAAATCTGGCTTGCGGTACATTTAGAGCTTCGGATTGTCAATCCACTGTACCGGGAGGATATTACATTAGAGAGAAAAATCATGCTTGCCGATCTGGTTTTCAGCGGAAAGGTGCCGGCGCATTACTTTCAAATCAGCCGACCGAATGAATATCTATTGACAGAATGAACACAATGCTAGTATGATATGAGGTAATGAAAGTTGATATGGAGGTAATAGAAATGGTCAAAACATTAAGTGAATTCTGGAATGAGGTTGCTTCTATCTGCTATGACAGCAGCGATTACGGTATCATTGCGCAGGTTCGTTCTCAGTTTAGAACCAATGAAATCAATAAATTCGTGAATGCTTTCATCCCCGGAACCGAAATTCTGAAGGACGGCAAAAACGGCACACCTGTTGCCATGAAGGGCAAAGCGGATGATGACAAGGGCGCAAGCGGCAACGAGGAAATCGATTTCCACGGCTTGCAGCTGTTCGATTATTCCGATATGAAGGGTGACTGGATGGTTGTTACCTTCCCCAATCTGGAAGCACTGGAAAAGCATCTTCTGAGCGAAGCAGGCGCACTGAATGTATATTCTTCCGATATGCTTGTATTTGAGGATGGTGTATTCAAGCCCTTTGAAATCATGTTCAACGGGGATAATGATACAGTAATTCCCATTGATAAGGATAACTTCGATACCCCTCTGGATATCAAGGCAATGCAGGATCGCATCTGGGTAAGATGGATGGATCCCAAGGAGCTGGAGCCTCTGACAGACGAGGAAGTAGAGGAATACAGAAAATCTATCGGAAAATAAAAAATTAAGTCAAAAGCAGGCTTTCGACTTGTTGAAACAGAAAAGAAAAGCACATCTAATGATGTGCTTTTTTCGTGCGTTTTTTTAATCTAAGGGTCTACCGAAGCGTTTTTCGTATTCCTCTGCAAGCATCGGGCGGAAATCGGGGTGTGCAATCGAAATCAGCGCCCTTGCCCGCTCCTTGAGGCTTCTGCCCCAAAGCTTTGCAATGCCGTATTCCGTTACCACATAATCAATTTCTGTTCTGGGGGTTGTCACCACCGCGCCATGGTCGATAAACGGCACGATTTTAGAAATTTTTCCGCCTGCCGCCGTGGAAGGCAAGGCAATGATGGCTCTGCCGCCCTTACTCATCGTTGCGCCGCGGATGAAGTCCACCTGTCCGCCGACACCGCTGAACTGCATCCCCTTCACTACCTCCGCATTGACCTGCCCCATCAAATCAACCTGAATGGCGGAATTGATGGAAACCATGTTATCATTCTGTGCAATCACATAGGGGTTATTGACATGCTCCACCCCATGCAGCTCAAAACAGGGGTTATTATCCAGAAAATCATACAATCTCTGCGTGCCTGCCGCGAAGGTCGCAATGCTTTTACCGCGGTGCAGCGTTTTCTTTTTATTATTGATGACACCTGCTTCTATCAACTCGATAATGCCATCCGCCGCCATTTCGGTATGCAGACCCAGATCCTTTTTATCCTTTAAAAAGGTCACAACGGCATCAGGAATACCGCCAATGCCAAGCTGAATCGTATCCCCATCCTGCACGAGAGAGGCACAGTATTCCCCTATTTTCTGCTCAACCTCCGTAATTGTCGGCGGTGCGAGGGTCGGCATGGGTCTGTCCTCCTCTACGATGATATCAATATCTCTCAAATGAATGAAGGAATCCCCCATCACGCGCGGCAGATTGCGGTTCATCTGCGCAATTACAAGCTTTGCGGAATCCCGAAAGGCAGGCAGATGGTCAATCCCCGGCCCCATGGAGCAATAACCATGCGCGTCCGGCTCGGAAACGGAAATCAGAAGCACATCCACGCCGCCACGCTCTCTGAGCATGCGGGGATAAAGATGGAAAAAGCAAGGCAGATATTCCGCTCTGCTCTCCGCAACTGCCCCTCTTGTACTGCCGCCCAGAAAATAGCCGAAAAAGCGCAGATGCTTTTCCATCCCCTTCGCAATATGCGGCTCCTCCTTTCTGAGGGAAAGCATGAAGTGCATATCCACATCTGTAAGGGCATCCGCATTGCGTGCCAGTGCATCCACCAGCGCATACGGCTCGGAGCCAACGTGCGCGATGGAGATGGTCTCGCCGGAGCGAATCTGCCGCACAGCCTCATCCGCAGACAGAAGCCTGCCGGAAAAACGGTCTTTCCAATTCATTTGATACATCCTTTCTTTTTCGTCAAAGTTCGTCAAATCACAAATTTATCATAGCATACTTTTTTTCTCGTAACAATTTTTTTCTATAAAAAATCAGCCCATGAAAAAGGCACAACCCATAAAGGATTGTGCCTTAGCTTCGTTATTTTTATACCGACTGAAAAATATCAGCCCTCCTGTACGAAGGAAACCAGCAAATCGCCCTGATTTACCTGTTCGCCCTCTTTTACATAAATCTTATCAATCACGCCGTCCTGATTTGCAACAATGGAGGTTTCCATCTTCATTGCTTCAACCGTCAGCAGAGGCTGGTTCTTCTTGACCTCCTCGCCCTCCTTCACCAGAATCTTGGAAACGGTGCCGGGGATGGAGGAGCCAAGGTGGAAGGGATTATTCTTATCTGCCTTCAGCTTACCATCGCTCTTTACCTCAAGGTGCTTATCCAGAACCTTAATTTCACGCATTACGCCGTTGATTTCAAAGGTCAGTGTACGGATACCCTCTGTATTGGGCTCTGTCATATCGATATATTTAATCAGAATATCCTTACCCTCGCCGATTTCGATAGAGGTTTCTTCGCCCTTCGCCAGACCGAAGAAGAATACATCACTGCTCAGCTTGGATACGTCTGTATAAACCTCCTCATGGTTTACATAGTCATCATATACCTTAGGATACAGTGCATAGGAAAGCACATTTCTGGGGTTCACCTTCTTCAGGGCATGTGCTTCATGCAGATGCTTTTCGATAGCATCCCAATCCGCAGGAGGAAGCAGTGCGCCTGCTCTGCCCTCGATGGGCTTCTGCCCCTTCAGCACGATTTTCTGCAAATCCGCAGGGAAGCCGCCCTCAGGCTGACCGATATTGCCAAGGAAGTAATCCACAACGGAATCGGGATAGGAAACCTCCGCCCCTTCTGTCATGATGTTATCCTTTGTCAGTCCATTTTTGGACATGAAGATTGCCATATCGCCGACAACCTTGGAGGAGGGTGTTACCTTAACGATGTTGCCCAGAAGGTCATTCGCATCCTTATACAGGTGCTTGATTTCCTCGAACTGGTCGGCGGAGCCCATTGCCTTAACCTGTGCCAGCAGGTTGGAATACTGACCGCCGGGGATTTCGTATTTATAGATTTCCGTATTGGGTGTCTTCATTTCACTTTCAAAGCCTGTGAAAATCTGACGCACGCCCTGATAATAATGGCTCAGCTCAATCAGCTGTTCGGTATTCAGACCGGTATCTCTTTCTGTGCCCTTCAACGCTTCCACAACAGCGTTCATGGAGGGCTGAGAGGTCAGAGAGGACATGGACTGGATTGCAAGGTCAACAATATCCACGCCTGCCTCTGCCGCCATCAGAACGGTGCTGACACCGTTGCCTGTGGTATCGTGTGTATGCAGGTGCAGAGGAATGTGAAGCTCTTTTTTCAGTGTGCTGAACAGCTCCTTCGCCGCATAGGGCTTCAAAAGACCTGCCATATCCTTGATTGCGAAGATGTGACAGCCCATAGCCTCCAGCTCTTTTGCTTTTCTGATATAGTAATCCAGTGTATATTTTGTTTCGTTAGGGTCTAAGATATCCCCTGTGTAGCAGATGGATCCTTCTACGATTTTGCCTGTATTCAGCGCAACCTCGATGGGCATTTTCATATTTTCCACCCAGTTGAGGGAATCGAAAATACGGAACACATCAATGCCGCGTTCTGCGGAAACCTCGATGAATTTCTGCACCACGTTATCGGGGTAGTTTGCATAGCCGACTGCGTTGGATGCACGCAGGAGCATCTGAATCAGTGTATTGGGCATTGCCGCTCTCAGCTGCTGCAGACGCACCCAAGGGGATTCCTTGAGGAAACGATACGCAACGTCAAAGGTTGCGCCGCCCCATGCTTCTACGGAGAAGGCATTTGCCATTGCCATATTTGTTGCGGGTGCAGCTGCCATCAGGTCATTGGTACGCAGTCTGGTTGCCATCAGGGACTGATGCGCGTCACGCATGGAGGTATCTGTTACCAGCAGGCGTTTTTCCTTCAAAAGGGACTGTGTATATGCCTTTGCGCCCATCTTGAGGAAGGTATCCCTTGCACCGGGAACCTCAATGGTTTTGCCATTTTCGGTCTTGCCGAAGGAAGGCACAACGATGGGGTCAAACTGGGGCTTCTGTCCCTTGGATTCATTGACAATCTGGTTGCCGATAAATTCCGCAATCTTGCTTGCTCTGTCCTTGCCGGGAATGAAGCGGAACAGCTCAGGTGTTTTTTCGATAAAGGTTGTCGTACATTTCCCTTCACTCCATGTTTCGCTCTGCAAAACATTGATGAGGAAAGGAATGTTTGTCTTTACGCCACGGATACGGGTTTCCTTAATCGCACGAATAGCCTTATTGGTTACGCCCTTAAAGGTTCTGTCATGCGCGATAATCTTAACCAGCAGGCTGTCATAATAAGGGGTAACCTCTGCGCCTGTGTGGGCTGTGCCGCCATCCAGACGGATACCGTTGCCGGCAGGGGAACGATATACGTTAATCTTGCCTGTATCGGGCATGAAATTGTTTGCAGGGTCTTCCGTTGTGATACGCAGCTGCACGGAATAGCCGTTGCAGTGTACATCCTCCTGAGAGGAAATGCCGATTTCGGGCGCACTCAGAGGATAGCCCTCCTCAATCAGAATCTGTGCCTGCACGATATCAATACCGGTTACCTCCTCGGAAACGGTATGCTCTACCTGAATACGAGGGTTCATTTCGATGAAGTAGTAGTTTTCATCGGCATCCACCAGAAATTCCAGTGTGCCGGCGTTCTTATAGCCTACATGCTTGGACAGACGCACTGCATCCGCCAGAATTTTTTCTCTGACAGGCTGGCTTACGGTAAAGGCAGGCGCAAATTCGATTACCTTCTGGTGTCTTCTCTGCACGGAACAGTCACGGTCAAACAGATGCACCACATTGCCGTATTTATCGCCAAGCACCTGTACTTCGATATGCTTGGGGTCACGCAGATATTTTTCTACGAAAATTTTATCATCACCGAAGGCCTTCTTTGCTTCGTTTCTTGCTTCTTCAAATTCCTTGGGCATTTCCTCTGCGGAATTTACAATACGCATACCGCGGCCGCCGCCGCCGTTAGATGCCTTCAGCATAACGGGATAGCCAACCTTCCGGGCAACCTCCATTACCTCATCCAGACTTCTGACTGCATGGTCAACACCGGGGATGATGGGAACATTACATTCGATTGCCATTTTCTTGGAAGAAATCTTATCCCCCATTTTATACATGACATCTACATTGGGGCCGATAAAAGCAATCCCCTCTTTTTCGCATGCCTCAACAAATTCGGGATTTTCGGAAAGGAACCCATATCCGGGATGGATCGCATCTACACCTTTTGCTTTCGCAATTTTGATGATGTTATTGATATCCAGATATGCGTCCAGAGGACCTTTTTCGGGGTTCAGCATATAAGCCTCGTCCGTTTTTGTGCGGAACAGCGCATATTTATCCTCCTTTGAGAAAATACCTACTGTCTGAATGCCCAATTCATTCAGCGCACGATACACACGAATGGCAATTTCGCCACGGTTTGCAACCAGAACCTTTTTAAATTTTCTAATTTCTACGTTCTGCATGGGGGATACCTCCTTTTTCGGTTTTTGTATAAATTGCTTTGGATGCCAAAGCATTTTTAACTTGTCTTAGAAAAACATAGTTTCTCCCTATTATAATACAGGAATTTCTATTCGTAAACCATAAATTGTGCCGAATACCTATAAGAAATACTTATGTCTTTATATTGTGGACAAAAAACTGTATTCTTTATCCATTTCCTTTTTTCCCAAAGACATGATTCAGAAGTTGTGACAAAAATTTTGCTTCCACCACACGGATATTCTCCAAATGCAGCTCCCGCATGCCGCCTGCGGGAATGAAAACCTGCTTGAAGCCCATGCGGTCCAGCTCCTTGATGCGGCTTTCCATAGAAGGAACACGCTTCAATTCGCCCGTCAGCCCGACATCGGCAAGAAATGCCCAATCCGAGGGAATCGGCTTGTCATAAACGGAAGAAGCAATGCTCATCAGCACGGCAAGATTTGCCGCCTGCTCCTTCAGATACAGACCGCCTGTGGTCTTGATGACAACATTTTTATCATAGAGCTTAATGCCGCCCCTCTGCTCCAGAATGGAAATCAGCGTATTCATGGTATCCTTTTTCATGGTTTCGCTGATGCGCGAGGGATACGGCGTGAAGGAAGGGGAAACCAGACTTTCGATTTCCGCAATGACAGGACGAGAGCCCTCCTTCAAAACCGCAATCGCACTGCCGGAAACAGAATCGCCCCTCTCCCGTTTCGTTACAAAATAAGCCGAGGGGTTTTCGATGGACGCAAGCCCCGCCTCTGTCATAGTGAAAAAGCCCATTTCGCCCGTACTGCCGAAGCGGTTTTTCGTTGCAACCAGACACCGCAGCTCATCCGCACCCTCGCCCTCCAGCACAAGCACCGTATCCACCAGATGCTCCAAGGCGCGCAGACCTGCGATTTCGTCGCTTTTATTCATCTGCCCTATCATCAGCACCGCTCTGGGGCGGCTTTTATTTTTTGCCTGCGCCACCAGAGCAGACGCACATTCCATGGTCTGCGTCGGGTTGCCTGCGCGCGAGGGCAGAAATTCCGCCAGAGAAAAGGTCTGGATGCTGTCCAGAATAATCAGATCGGGGTCAATTTCCCGAATCGCGTCCAATACGTTGTCCATAGAGGTGTCCGCCACAATCCAGATATTTTCCGCAATGGTGTCCAGAATACGGTCTGCACGGTTTTTAATCTGACTGTCACTCTCCTCCCCCGATGCATAAAGCACCCGAAAGCCCTGCTTTGCCAGCGCAGATGCCGCCATCAGGCTCAGGGTGGATTTGCCGCCGCCGGGGGGTGATGTGATGATGGTGACGGAATCGCGCACAATGCCGCCGCCCATCACGCGGTCAAATTCCGCAATGCCTGTCAGCAGGCGTTGGTCACTGCCCGTTTCCACCTCCGAAAGGCGGGAAACCGGCTGCTTCGGTGCTGCCTTCGCCGCCTTTGCGCCGCCCTTGACCTGCGCCGTTTCCGCAAGGGTATTCCATTCGCCGCAATCGGGGCATTTACCTGCCCATTTCGGGCTTTGATATCCGCAGCTTGTACATTGATAGACTGTTTTGATTTTCATAGCATTCCCTCAATCGTATCTTTTCTATAATAAAAGGACTGCAATCCATCGGATTACAGTCCCTTTTTGTTTTTATCAGCCGATTTTTTCGATTGCAACAGAAGGGGTATCCTTACCCAGCTCTACGCTGAAGGTTACCTTGCCTGCCAGATTTGTTTTCATCTTGCCGACATTCACATCGTCAATCAAAATCTTATATTCTGTATCAGGCTCCAGCTCCATGGTAATCTGTGTATCCTCCAGCCCCTCAACGGTAAATTCTGCGCCTCTTTCGTTTACGGTGAAATTATGTACGGTTGCGCCGGGAACTGTTTCCAGCAGCATTTTACCGTTCTTTTCCAGCTTTGTAATTTCCTTAAAGGTTTTGATTTTATATAAGTCACCACTCACTTCAAAATCAAGGACTTTCTTCTTTTCGTCCATCAGATGATTGCCGAAACTGATTGTGCCATTGTCTTCCTGTCTAATCAATTCTTCGATTACTGCCATTTTCAGTACCTCCACTCGCTTCTCTATTGTGCCTCGCCCGAAAAACCCGAAAAAAAGAGATCCCCGGCGTTTGAACCTTTGTTTGTGCTCCGCTGTCAGCGGATAAAACTACGGTTATGATTATAACACAAAATAGATTGCAGGTATAGCTAATTTTTTGAAATCTTTTGCATAAAATCCTGTATTATTTCACAACACGGAAGCTGAATCCATTCGTTTTCAGACCAACGGAAACCTTATCCCCCGCTTTGATATTGCCCAGAAGATATTCCTCCGCGAAGGCATCCTCAATCTTAGACTGGATGGCTCTGCGCAGCGGCCTTGCGCCATACGCCTTATCATAGCCCTCCTCGGCAATTTTTTCGATTGCTTTTTTGGTAAAGGAAACTGTGATATTCATATTTTCCTTTACACGCTTTGCCATCACATCCATCAGAAGCCGCACAATTCTCGTGATTTCCTCCTTTTCCAGCGGATGGAACACGATAATATCATCAATACGGTTCAGAAATTCGGGCTTGAAGATGTTCTTGATTTCATCCATCACGCCCTTTTTCATCATTTCATAGCTCTGCTCGGGCGTTTCCACGCTCGTAAAGCCCAGACGCTTGGGTGCGGCAATGCTGCGCGCGCCTGCGTTCGAGGTCATGATGATAACCGTATTCTTGAAGTCCACCTTTCTGCCCTGCCCGTCCGTAATGTGTCCATCATCCAAAACCTGCAAAAGAATATTGAATACCTCAGGGGATGCCTTTTCGATTTCATCAAACAGCACAACGGAATAAGGATTGCGGCGCACCTTTTCGGTCAGCTGACCGCCCTCCTCATAGCCGACATAACCCGGAGGAGAACCGACCATTCTGGAAACGCTGTGCTTTTCCATATATTCGGACATATCAATCCGCACCATGGCATTTTCGTCCCCGAAAAGCGCCTCCGCCAGTGCCTTGGAAAGCTCCGTCTTGCCGACACCCGTAGGGCCGAGGAACAGGAAGGAGCCGATGGGTCTGTTTGGATCCTTCAAGCCGACACGCCCACGGCGGACAGCCTTTACCAGTGCCTTCACTGCTTCGTCCTGCCCGATGACTCTTTTGTGCAGAACTTCCTCCAGATGGAGCAGACGCTGACTTTCCTCCTCCTGCATGCTCTGCACGGGGATTCCCGTCCAACGGGAAACGATTTCTGCGACATTATCTGCCGTCACCACAATTTCGCCGCTGTCATGCGTGGATTCCCATGCACGCTTTGCCGCCTTCAGACTGGTACGCAGACCATCCTGCAGCTTTTTGATTTCCGCCGCCTGTTCAAATTCCTCTGTCTTAATGGCAGTCTCCTTTTCCTGCTCCAACTCTGCAATTCTTGCCTCCAGCTCCTTGATGGAGGTGGGCGCAGTATACGCGGAAAGACGCAGGCAGGAGGCTGCTTCGTCAATCAGGTCGATTGCCTTATCCGGCAGGAATCGCTCCGTTACATAGCGTGCGGAAAGCCTAACCGCCGCCGCGATTGCTTCATCCGAAATGCGTACCCTATGGTGCATTTCATAGGGGTCCTTCAGTGCTGTCAGCATTTGCACGGCAACCGCTTCTGTCGGCTCCTCCACGCGCACAGGCTGAAACCGCCGCTCAAAGGCGGCATCCTTTTCGATATGCTTGCGGTATTCCTCAAGGGTGGTTGCGCCAATCAGCTGAATTTCCCCTCTTGCCAGCGCAGGCTTGAGAATATTCGAGGCATCAATCGCGCCCTCTGCCGCACCTGCCCCGATGACGGTATGGATTTCATCAATGAAAAGAATGATATTGCCTGCCGCCTTTACATCCTCCAGCGCCTTTTTCATGCGTTCCTCAAATTCCCCACGATATTTCGAGCCTGCGACCATAGCAGACAAATCCAGAGAAAGAATCCGCTTATGCCGCAGGGTATCAGGCACATTGCCATCACTGATTTTCTGCGCCAGACCCTCCACAATCGCCGTTTTCCCGACACCGGGGTCGCCCATCAGGCAGGGGTTATTCTTCGTTCTGCGGCTCAGAATCCGAATGATACGCTCAATTTCCTGCTCTCTGCCGACAATCGGGTCGAATTTTCCCTGCTTTGCCAGTGCCGTCATATCTCGGCTGAATTTATCCAGTGTTTCCGTTTCGGAAATTTCCTCCTTCGGGCGTTCGTGCATCCCCTGCACACCGGCAGGCTGCGCCTCGCTTTCGCCCAGAAGCAGCATGATATCCTCATACAGTGTTTGAATATCTACGCCCAAATCCTCCAAAAGCGTGATGGCAAGCGTATCCGGTTCACGCAGAAGTGCCAGCAGAATATGCTCTGTCCCGACATAATTTGCCCCCAGACGCACCGCCTCCTGCTTGCTGCGCTCCACCACACGCTTTGCGCGCGGTGTCATATCCAAGGGGAGATAAAATTTCTGCTTTTCCCCCTGCATTTCGCAAATGCGCTCCATCACCTGATGGTAGGTCACATTCTGCCCCTCCAACGCCTTTGCGGCAACACTCTGCTGCACCAATGTCAGCCCAAGCAGGATATGCTCTGTCCCGATATATTCATTGCCAAGCTTTGCTGCGGCCTCCTTTGCCCTTTGCAGCACATCAAAGGCCTTTTTTGTATATTTCTCCTGCATCCTATTCACCTTCCTTGGTTTAATTTGTTAGCCATCAATGATTGTGATTGCTAATTTATTCCGGAAAGAAAAGAACCGATACAGGTTCTTCTCCGTAGGTTTCTTCTGATATTCCCATATTATATACCAACTTACTGGAAATTGCAAAGGATACTTCTTACAATTCCGTTAATTCTTCCGAAAAAAGTGTAAACGGCTCCCCTTCGGGCTTGGCGATAAAGGAAAACGGCTGTTTCGTATCG
>ERZ1026780.1505-NODE-1505-length-15178-cov-3.286253_pt1 | contig 15178 bp, 11 predicted proteins | sample MGYA00380126_ERZ1026780 | MGnify/ENA primary metagenome ERZ1026780 (study PRJEB33269, sample SAMEA4719762) | human gut metagenome | biome: human-associated habitat; feature: organic feature; material: feces | place: Cameroon | collected 2013-10 ... | reverse complement strand
CCTTTACGCCGCCGACGGTAAGGTTACCCATCAACTTTTTATTGGCAAATATAAAGATTAAGACTACAGGCGCCAGCACCACCGTTGCCGCAGCCATAATCATAGGCACATAGGCGTTGGACTGCGTAATGAGATACAAGCCGTATGAAAGCACGGGCATAGACTTCAAAAACAGTAACGGCGTTTGGTAGTCGTTCCAGTAAGTGATGAAGTTGAGCAGGAATATTGTCAGAAATACGTTTTTGGCAAGGGGCAACGCTATGCGGAACATCAATGACAAGTCGCCCGCGCCGTCGATTCTTGCCGCCTCGAAGAAGGAGTCGGGCAATGCGGCAAAGGTTTCGTAAAATACCAGGAAATACAGCCCCAGGAAAGACGCACTCTGCAACCACATACCCCAGACCGTGTTGTAGATACCCAGTGATTGCGCCACTTTTATCTGAGAAGGAAGCGAGCCGACAATGGGCACCGTCATTGTAACAAGTACTATTGCGTACACAATTTTGGACAAACGGTACTTGTATCTGGCGCAACAGTACGCCGTTATGCATGTTACCGCCGTATTAAACAGCGCGCACCCTACCGAATACAGAATCGAGTTGAACAGCATTTGCGGAAACATGGCGTACAACGGTTGTCCCTTGATGCCTCCGACCTGTATCTTGTACAGTTTGATTGCCTCGGCAAAATTGTTGACTATCTTTTCGGGTAGTCCCACGGGGTTGGTCTGAAAGTCACGCGGCGTCTTGAATGCCGAAATCATCGCCCACACCAGCAAACCGACAAGTGTCAACGAGTAGATTGCCAACAAAACAAACAGAATAATGAAAAACGGACTTGTTTTACTGCGCTTGGCAGCGGATTTTTGCAGCATTGTCAATCCTCCTTCGGTCCGTATCTGTGGAGCAAATACCTTACGCCGAAGGTAAGAGGTATCGCTATTGCGCTGAAAATAAGTCCCAACGCCGACAAGGAGCACAATGACTGTTTGTCGTTGTAGGTTGTCGCTTCGCTTGTCTTGCGGAAGAAATAGTACCCGAAGGTGTCAAGGTCCGCAGGAGGCGCCCAACCGTAGAAAGAAAACAGAAACATCTGATTCATAAATATGCTTGCAACGCCCGTCACCAGAAACACGCTGATTGTAGAGAACGTCATAGGCAACACGATATGCCAGAACTCCTGAAACTGCGTTGCGCCGTCGATTTTTGCCGCCTCGATGAGCGACGGCTCGATGGAATCCATCTTGTTGGTGTACACCAGTACCGACGTGCCGAACGATACGAATATGTCGTAAAAAATGATGACGGCAAGTCGGGTTTCATTGTTGGAAAACAACCCTTGCGGAGTTTCCGTCAGGTTGAACAACCCGGCAATAATCTCCGGGAAGGCATTGTCGGCAAAGTAGCGATAGATTGTAACCAGCACAATGGCGGGAATGATGGACGGCAAAAACATCAGCACTCGAAACATGCTTGACATTGTGCGCTTTTTGTACACGTAGTAAGCAAACATCAGTCCCGTTGTCAGGCCGACAACAAGGTGAATCACGTAGCCAAGCAGCGATACACGCAACATATTAAGCGCAGGACCCGTGGTAAGAAACTTGAATTGATCGGCAAAATTGGCAAACGTCCATGTGATTTCGCCTGTTACGGGATCCACGTTCTGAAACGCCATTGCAATAGAGTTTGCGTTGACATATACGTAGAACACACAGAAGTGCAACACGGGAAACGCCATCAGTAATGCGTACACCCATTTGTTACCCGTCCATCCTACCTTGTTTTTGGATTTGTTTAGCATAGTTTTATCCTTTGTCCGTACGGATTGTTATTTCCAGGTTCCTTTCCACATGGCAAACATGTTTTCAAAGTAGTTTTTGGCGTTTGCCTCGTCGGGTATTGAATGGAATGCTTGTACCGGTGTGTAATCCAGCGACGTGACGTCGTAATGCGCCGAGTAAGGATTCCTGATTTTTGTGAAATAGGTCAAAAACTTGGCATTGGAACCCGCAAGGATTACCGTATCGGACTTGCCGCTCTTTTTGTATTGGAACAGCGATTTGCCGTAAGGCGTCAGTTCTGCCAGGTCGTCGTCGGTCATCGTGTAACTAAGTGCCTTGATAGTATTTGTAACCTTTGTAAACTTTACCATCTGATCGTTGGTATGCACAAATTGAATAAAGTCCGCCGCAATTGCCACTTTGTCTGCCGCGGTGTTTGCGCTGACAAATGAGTAGGCAAAGTCGAAGTCGAGGTTGCAGGCGTTTTTGCCGACTTGTTCCGCAGTTGCCTTGGGTAGTGGCATGTACTTGAAGTTGCGCTCGTATTTTGTACCGTATTGCTTGGTATCTTCAAACGTGTCGCTTGCCTCGCTCTGCCACCAGTCGCCGTCCACAATCATTGCCGGGATCATTCTGTTTTTGCCGTCTTTGCCCGCGTAGATGAAGTCATCCTGTGCGTCGCGTTGGCTGTAAGTACCGAAAGCCGTTTTTTCGTTGTAGTACCTGTTTGTCTTCATCAGCTTTTCGATAAAGCTCAGTCCGTAATAAACGCCCGCCTGACGGAACACGTCGTAACCGTTTTTGTCGGTTATGGTCGTTGCAGCGTCGTCAAGCACGACTTTGCCGTTGTTGTCGATACTGATTTTACCGTTATTGTCAACTGCGACGAGTTTCTCACTGCCACTGAAATTGATACGACGAGAGATATTTTCTGCGCCTTCGTAGTCGGCAACAAGCGTCTGGAGCAATCCTTCCAGGTGCTGCGCGGCGTAAGTGCCGGGCCAACTGACGGGAGTGTAGTCCTGGTAAGCGGCAATTTTGTCGCACAACTTAAAAAATTGTTCGTAGGTTTGCGGCAAACCGTCGTCATAGTCGCCGACATTGCCGTTGGGACCGGGGCCTTTGACCTTGTCTTTGACGCGCTGTTCGCAAATCATCTCACCCGCGGCGTTGAAGTACCAATTGTTTTCGTCAAACAGGTCGGCGTTGTAGATAAGACCATAACTGCCGGAATAACCCGGTACGGCGTAATACTTACCGTCAATCTTCAAGCCGTCTTTTTGTTGAGCAGTCATCTTGCTTTCGATGGAAACACCCTTTTCGTAGGGATTTTCTCCCGTAATGTAGCTTGTGATGTCGGTAAACAGTTTTTCGGTGTAGTAGCTGTAATACGGCACGCCTTCGAGGAAAAACACTTCGTTGATTTTGTCTCCGCGGATTTCCGAAACAGACAGGTTGCTTTGACGGTATTGCGGAATGATTTGTATACCTTTCTTGCCTTCTTCGAATACGCGATCCTTGTTAAGTTCCTCGTACTCTTTTTTTGACTGCTTAAACCACTCGGTGCCGAAACCCCACTGTGCCACGTATACATACAGTTGCGTTTTTGTGTCGTCGATTTCTTCTCCGTTGTCGGGATCGACAATAGGCTGGCATGCTACAAGCGCAGCAAATACCAACAGCAAAACCATTGCCAACGAAAAGAATCTGATTTTTTTCATACTTGTTCACTCCTTAATTTTGCTTATTGAACAGGCAACTTCGTTGTCGCCTTGTTGTAAAGGGATTTCTCCCTCGGGTAGCCTTATTTTGCCGACAAAACCGACGTTGCGCACTGTCAGCGTGCCTTTTGTGCCGTTGCGTCGCCATGCGACGGTTATGCGCTTGTCGCCGTTTGCGTAGGATGTTTCCGCACAAGTGATAAGTTGCGTTTGCGGCATCGTTACCAGTACTTCGTTTGCCCCGCGGACGTCAAGTCCGCCGATAACTCTGCAAAACCAACCCACTACACTTCCCCAGAAGTGATGATTGAGCGAATCGGGCTTTTGCCCGTTGCTGCGCCACATCGCGCCGTCATCGCGTAGTTTGTAGAAAGCTTCCCACAGCGTGGTTGCGCCGTTGGCAAGCATGTATCCGTAGGACGGGTAGTCGGGGCCGACAATCGACCTGACGGCAATGTCGGTGTCACCGAACATTGTCAATGCGTCAAACAGATGCTTTGCGCCGATAACCCCCACCTTAAAGCGACAGTTACGCGCCTTTAACAGCCTCAGCAGGTCTGTATGCGCCTGCGCCTGTTCGTCGTCGGTCAATGCGCCGCTTGTAATTGCCATGGCAAGCGCGGTTTGCGTCTGCACTGTAATACGTCCGTTTTTTACGTAGTTTTTGCGGAAGCTTTGCAAAAAGGTTTCCTTTACCGCACCGACCTTTGCAGTTTGTTGCGTTACTTCGCCGCTCTGACCGCCAAGCATGTACAGCGTTTTGTTTGCCATATCCAGCAGCGTAAGCGCGTTTGTGTACTGCACCGGCGTGGAATAATCCTGACTTTGCTCGGTCTCCGCCTCGCACCAATCGCCCAGTCCGAAGTCTACAAGACCGTCGGCGTTTGTAACGTCGGAAATAAAATCAAAGTATCGCATTATCGTCGGCAAAGCCTGTCTTGCGGAATCCGTATCGCCGCAAAAACGGTACAATTGATAGGGAACTTCCGTAATAACGCAGTCCCAGGCAGGTCCGTTGCCCCACTTGAATCCCCAACCGTAGGTGGGGACTATGCCCGGCATCATACCGTCAAAGCGTTGCGCCTTGCAAACGTTTACAAGCCATTCGGCAAGCGTTTTGCCGCAGTCGAAGTTGTACAGAAACTGCTCGGCAGACAGTGCCGCGTCGGCGGTCCAGCCGTTCTTTTCCCTCTGAGGACAGTCCGTCGGTATGTAAAACAGGTTGGACAAATCACTGCGCAAAGTAATGTCGTATATGCGGTTGAGCGAAGGATCGCTGCAACGAAAACTCGCACGTTGTCGGACGTCGCTATGCAACACCACGTACTGCAATGCGTCGACGGTGGCTTGTTCGGACGTCAGGCCCGTCACATAAACGTAGCGGAAACCGTGGTAAGTAAAAGACGGAGTCCACGTTTGCCAACCGTCTACGCAAATGTACTCGTCGTGTTGGACATAACACCACTTGTGGTCGTCGCAGACAAAATCGCACACAATATTGTCTTTGTTGAGTTTGCCGTCGATTACTACTTCGCCGAAGTCAAGCGTTATCTTTTGTCCGCTCTCGCCGTTTACTCGCAAGCAAACCACGCCGGCATTGTTCTCTCCGAAGTCGTAGATGTATCCGTCGCCCGACGGAATTACGCTTTCAGCGAAAAACCGACGTTGTTCCCGTATCGGTTCGACGTTGCATTTGCGAAGTTCCCCTCGCGGAGTTTCCGCAACAACAGGCTTGTTGCAACCGGGCAGCGGTTTGTCCGAAGGCGCAAAAAGTTCGGCACGATACAAACGCGCGTCGTAGCGTTCGCCTGCGCGTATGTCGTCAAAAGTGATTGCCGAGTCGTACACTTCAAATGATGTATCGGTTTGCAACGTCTGCTTGCCGTTGTATGTCAACGTAAGCGCAAAACACGGAGCGCGGCGAAACGGCGACGACTCGAATTGCCAGATGTCGAAGTCGATCGCGTTTGCAAAGCCGTTGCCCAGCACCACGCATACCACGTTGTCGGCGTCTGCAACCAACAGATGAGAAACATCGTACTCGTCGTAGTAAACGGTGTCGTTGTAGTTGCTTATGTACGGCGCAAGGTGACCTTTGGTAATCTCCGCACCGTTTACATACAGCCGATACAACCCTACGCACGCGATACGTAACAATGCTTGCTTCGGCACATCGTCACACCGGAACTGTTTGCGAAATAAAGGTGCATTGACGTGTTTTTGCCGGGTACCGAACTCCTCGCTTGCGGCAATATATTGGAATTTGTTGATTTGTAAAAGTTGCGTTTTCATAGTCAAATACGGCGCAAAAAATCGTCACGAAAAACGACATTGTCGCACTTGCGGCACATACTGCACCATTTTTCAAAAACATTATACCATTTACCGCTGCGCCATTCAATATTGTTTCGTCCCATATTCATATGGTTTTGTCACCTTTTTTGTAAAAATCGGTTGACTTTGCGAGTTTTTGATAGCATAATTGTAATGTAACATCATCACTGCGACAGTTTGTTTACACTTGGAAAACTATGATAAAAAAATATTTTATAGAAAACGTAAAAGCTTTCTTGCGCGACAAAAACAACGTAACGGCGCAGTTCTGGATAAACACAACCGACTTTCGCGCCATGCACAGTCACGAAGACTATTGGGAGTTTTCCGTTGTAATGGACGGCACAATATGCAACCATCTCAACGGCAAAACATTTGTCTGCACTCCGGGAACACTGTTTTACTGCACGACAAAGGATGTGCACAACCTGACAAGCGACGATGAAAACGTTCGCTACGTCAACTTTACCGTTGCGCAGCCCACCGTGTTGCAGCTGCTCGCGCCTCTGTCGGCACGTACCATAGACATGTTGTACCGCAACGACCGGGTATATGCTCTGCCTACGGGAATGTTTTCGGCAATAGACGGCATTTTGCACACCGCGAACCTTATTCCGCCGGAGCAATACGAGAAATCCAACGACATAATCGTATCGCAAATAATGGATTTTTTGCAGTTCATTGTCATCAGATTACAGTCCGAGGACAACCCGAATGAGCCTGCATGGATACAAACTCTCAACGAAATGAAACACAGTGAGGACTTTTTTACATACACGGTGGATGACCTTTGCCGCAAGCTGAACTACTCCCGCATGCAACTGAGTCGCCTGTTCAAACAGCACTTCGGCACTACGCCGCACGACTACTTGCTTGCCAACAGATTGCTGTATGCACAAAACCTGCTTGCCAACACCGACCTTAACACAATAGAGATTGCGCACGCCGTCGGTTACTCCAACCTGGCGCAGTTCAACATAGTGTTCAAGAACAAATTCGGAGTGACCCCGGGACAATACAGAAAGTAGAGCCGGACTACAACAAACGGAACACCTATCCTTTAAGGCATCACGTCTGCCACATGCGTTTTACACAAATTTGTTAAAATTTTTACATACGTATGTGATTTTTTATCACATACTGCCAAAAAAAAAGACTTCCGATCTTGCTCGCAAATCGAGTGACCGAAAGTCTTTTTTTGTTATTGATTTTGCCAACAAACGTTTGATACGGCGACGAAATACGCGGCTCAAACGGCATGCGACGATACTTGTCACGTGCGCCACACGCCGCAGTCGACAAGGTCGGGGTAATTTTGTGCGTTGATATACTTGTCTAACGCCGAGCACACATACAAAAACCACGCCAATATACCGACGGGCAATATCAGTACAAATACTACTTTTGCCACATACCTGCCGACGAACGACGGAAACGAATCCAACCACACATACGCAGTAGCACCCAATGCCGCAACTATCGACAACGGAACCGTCTTGAAATACACCATTACCGAGTTGGTAAACGTATTCCAGAAGCCATGCTTGTACACGGCAATTTGCACAAGCGCATGCAGAGCGACAGGCAAAATAATCAGTACAAAAATACACAGCGGTACGAAACTTACAAAGCCTATGTCCAATTGCACAACCGCAAGGTTTGCCGCGTTAAGTACGCCCAGCAGGGCAAAAACAATCAGATATGCGCCGACATTTTGTTTTACCCCCACGGCAAAGTCCTGCCGGAAAGGCGTAGGTTGTGACCATGCCATCTGCCGTATTTGTCGCATAACGCCGGAGAGACCGACGGAAAAGATGAGGTAACTTGCCACATTAAACAACGGTACGGCAAGGTTTATCACCCCGACGGTTTGTTTGTACTGCTCTTCGGTGATTTGACCCGAGTTGTATTGCTCGGCAAGAGTCAACACCGACAAATCGGCAAACAACCGCACCGCAAAAAACGGCAAAGAAAATGCCAACAGCACCAAGCCGCACAACAACAACTTCCACCAGTGCGTATGAATGCGGTCCTCAAATACCTCCCACCGATTGTGTGGCAAGCTGCGTTTTTCACCTTCATTGTTTTGTTTGTTTTTCATAGAAATCATTACACTACTCTCTAAGAAGTGATACATCAACACATTTGTACCATTGGAAACGCTAAAACTTTTTACGGCAAGTAGTATACCAAACTTTTGTCGTTATTTCAAGTCAATTCAAGGAATACAACATCGTAATTCTTTTCTACCGCATGGTTTCCGTAGTGCTTTTGAAACTTGCGCACCGGAATACGCAACATACTGCACATTGTAATAAGGTCCGCGCCGATGTGTCCGTAGCCGATCGCGCCGTGGTTTGCGCCCCGGTTGTTCATTACGTCGTACGCCGACTTGAACGCGCCTTTGTCTAAAATAAAAAATGCTTTATTGAAAAATAGTATTCAAGTACTTTTTTGAAGAAAATTTTACCTATCGTTTGTTGACAGACGGACTATACCGTGATACATTATCTTCATGAAAATCACTTCTCTTCCGGACCGCTTAAATCAGTTCTAAATTTATCGCTACGGACACTCTTTATATGCCGTCATTCTCCGATTTATCGCCTTCCGTCGTCGCATTGCAGCACAGCGAAAAGCGCAAGTCAACGGCAAAAAATCGTTACAAAAAAAACATTTAAGTATAAAAATTGTATTTATGTTGAGTTCCGCTCGTTATTTGAGGTTACAAGGCAAATTGACGCATATGCAAGCCGTTTTTTGTCGGAAAGCAAACATTATACGAGATTTCTCGCATTGAATTTAATGACACGGACCGCCGCAAGTACAAAGCACAAAACAAGTGAAACTCATTAAGCAAGCAACTACAAAATAACAAAAAAAACAGATACGTAGGGTTAATTTAGCCTTATAAAAAATTCATTGACAATTTGTACAAGGAGACAACTATGAAACGCATACTTCCGGCATATCCTTTGTGGATAATCGACCCAAACTTTTCTATCTGGTCCGCACACGACTCACCCGACAACGACACGACATTCTGGACAGGCAAAACTCGCCGCGCATACGGATTTGTACGCTACGACGGAACGACATACTGTTTTCTCGGCAGAAAAAACGATACTGTTTCGCTTGCGGCAACAGATGTAGAAATAAGCGCATTTGCCACAACATACAATTACAGCACTGACAAATTCGACCTGACGGTGGAATTTTTGTCGCCACTGCCACCCGACGAGCTGACAATGCTGTCTTGTCCCGTATGCTACACGAGCTATAAGGTTTCACCGCGTAACGGACGTTTGCCCGATGACTTTTCCGTTGCCATCGCTTTGGACGAGGAATTTTGCTACGACCAGCAGCGTGCAGAAGTAGTAGGCGGGGTGTTGCCGCTGAAACAGTTTGAAGCGGCGTTTTTCACGAGAGCGCGCAACCTTGTTATGAGCAACGCCAACGACTGCATAGCACCCGATTGGGGCGACACCTACATTGCAGGTGACGAAAGCTGGTTTATCTCGGAAACAGCGGTAAGCAAATACGTTTTAACAGGCGAAACTCAGTACATACGCAACAATGGCGAACGCAACTATATTATGTCGGTAAGCCGCCGTCAAAGCGGTTTCTTTATGACGGCATACGATGACAGAGTGTCAATATTCTACTTCGGACAATGGCTTAAAGGTTACTACTTCGACGAAGAGAAAACCATCGTCGACGCAATGCGTTACTCATACGAAAATTATGAAAAAATCACAAACGTATGCAAAATTTTCGACCAAAATCTTCAAAACGATTGTGCAAAATACGGAAAAGAATACTACACCGTCTGTTGTGCATCCCTGCGACAATCGGTGGGCGCGCACAAATTAGTCAAAACAAACAAAGGCGACATACTGTTTCTCAGCAAAGAGTGCGATTCCAACGGCTGCATAGGCACGGCAGACGTAAGTTACCCTTCCACACCGCTGTACCTGTTGTACAATCCGGAACTGGTCAACGGCATGCTGCGCGGCATATTTGACTTTGCGCGAAAGGACGTGTGGACGTTTGACTTTGCACCGCACGACATCGGTACATATCCGTGGTGTTCGGGACAGGTCTACGGAACCAACCACCCCGACAACAAGTACGACTGCAACTGCAACTACGTCACGACGTGGCCACGCACACATCAGATGCTGTACCTGCGCCCGGCAGAAAGCGATGTTTACGATTTTAACAGTCAAATGCCCGTAGAAGAATGCGGCAATATGCTTGTGATGACGGCAGCCGTGCTTGTGGCGAGCGGCGACAACAAACTGGCAAAAAACAATTTCGACTTGCTTAAGCAATGGGTACGCTACCTGGAAAAATTCGGATTAAAACCCGAAAACCAACTGTGCACGGATGACTTTGCCGGACATCTTGCAAACAACGTAAATCTTGCCATAAAGGCGTTGTGCGGCATAGAGGCATTCGCAATTATCTGCCGGGCCTTGGGCAAACACAACCTTGCATGCACTTACGTCAAAAAAGCCACTACATTTGCAACAAAACTGAAATCTCTTGTCGGCGACGGCATAATGCCGTTGGCATACGGGCAAAAAGACACATACAGCCTTAAATACAATATTTTGTTCGACAAACTGTTTGGATTTGACCTTATAGGAAACGAAATCTGCGAAAAAGAAACAGATTACTACATTGCCAAAGCCAACAAATACGGCACACCGCTGGACACACGCAAAGACTACACCAAGTCCGACTGGCAGCTGTGGACCGCCGCCCTTACCGAAGACGTAAACAAAGCAAAAAGCATAATTGCACCCATCGCCAGGTATCTTGCCGAAAGCGACAGTCGCAAACCTTTCGGCGACTGGTACGAAACGACCAACGGACTTATCGAACATTTCTTCAATCGCACGGTGCAGGGAGGCAACTTTGCTCCGATATTGCGCGACAAACAAATCTGCCGCTTTGACACAACAAAACTGACAAACAAGTAACAAGCGCAAACCCGTGTAAAAACTTACAGATTTGTTATCTATCGTAATTACACTACACCCAAAAAAACATAATTCCCGACATTCGCAATGCCGAATGTCGGGAATTTTTTGTACCGTATAAAGATTTTGGTGACATTTACCTGCCACATTACAATGCTTCTTTTATCGCTTGTTCAAACAAAGCATAGCCCAGCTCGTTGGGGTGAATTCTGTCGAAGTGGAAGCAATCCTGTTTACTTGCAGCAATCTTGTCGTTCCAATCGATAAGTTTTACGCCAAGCGTCGACGCAGTAGACGCGGTCATATTATTGAAGTCACACTCTTCTTTGTACATTTCGGGATGCTTCGGAGAATGTACCACTTGCACTAAGTATATTTCGGGCGAGCCGAAGTATTTGCGCAGTTTATCCACCATTTCCGTATAGTTTTTGTACACAGCCTCCGGTTCCATATGGCTGTGAATGTCGTTGAATCCTAAATTCAGCACTATTTTCTTCGGCGAAGCCATGCCCGAGGCGCCGTCAATCCAGTTCAACCAATCACTGAACTTGCTTCCGCCCACACCGATATTTACATATCCCTGAGGAAATACCTTACCGAACAAATTTACGCCGGCATAGTCGGCAACGTTGCCAAGCTCAAAATAACTGTCACCGACAAACAATACATCGGCGTGTTTATCTCGCCAAGCCGCAACACTTTCACGCACCCAATCAATAGCGAGATCGTCAGGCTCGTCGAACAGCTCCATACCGGGGGTGTAGCCGCTCAGCAATGTAGCGTAGTCAAACTCGCCCTGCCACTCGCCGATCTTGTCAAAACCGCTGAAAAATCCTTTTATAAAGTACTGCGGTTCACCGTCTTCGTCTACAAAGTACATTACTCCGTTGCCGTAAATCCAGTCTGTTTTGCGGTAATCGAACGCACCTACATACTTACTGTGACGCAGACCGCTGTGAATACTTTTTCTGCCCAGGGTAGAACGGCAAAAGTCTTGTTGACCATTGCCGATTTTGTTAAACTTTTCGCCGTCGTAGTACAATTCGCCCACGTAAACAGAGCCCTCGTCATACTTTACCGCGCCGAAACCATGACACGGCACACCCTTTACAAACACGCCTTCGTCCGGCGCAAAGTACCATGCCCCGGGGCGGTTAGTCTTGTATTCGTCAAAAATAATGTAATTATTGTGTTTATTACTCATAATCTTTTCAAAAAATTTTTGTTGTGTTTACATTCGGTTCCCCGGCAAAAACGCCTCGGTTTGAACGGTACATAATGCTTTTACGCCACCAAATAAATCAGGTGGCGTAAAAATTTGTTTCAAATTATGTTTCCGACAATTAACCGTCAACGTTAAATTGCCCGTAAGGAACGTTACTTGCGTTTACTTGTTCAGTACAAATTCCACCGTCTGTTTGTCGTTGACGTCGGCAACAAACTCTAACGTCAGCAAGCGGCTGTCGGCGGCATAGTTGCTGTCGGCAAGAGGAAATTCGCTCTTCCTGCGGCTACGTAACATCGCCTTTGTCGCAACACCGTTGACAAGCACTTCCTTTACGTCGGCACAGTCGCCAAGCAAGTGATACTTGACCTTAATTTTGCGTGACTTGCAGGCATACTTGCCCTTAAACTCTCCTTCGGCAGGGCTTATGGTCAGCACTATCTTGTTTTCGTCAGACTGCAAGGCATAACTTGTCGTGCGGTACTCACCCGTTTTGTAAGCCGTAGTGTTGCGGTCGTCCTCGTACACAAAGCCGCTGTCGGCGGCATTTTTGCTCGGGAACACGTCTACTGTCAGCTTATCCCACTTCTGCGTCTTTGTATTGCGTGCGTTGCGCGCCGTGAATATTGCGCCGCCCATACGGACAAACACCGGCAGTTGCTTGACGTCATCGACCTTGACACGAATCGTCTTTTTTCCGTTATACGTTTTTCCCGTAAACAGGTTCATCCAACGGCCTTCGGGCAGATATACGGGTTTATCCCCATCGGATTGCTCGACGTAGTGCAAAGCGCACGCGGCCTCGCCTCCGCCCTGAAAGTACTCTATCCGCACTTTGTACATTGTATTTGCCGTCAGTTTGCATATGTCGCTCTTCATTGCCGGATGAGTCGACCAATCGTCAAAGCACAGTTTGCCGTCAATCCACACGCGTACACCGTCATCCGACTCAACAAACAGGGCAATGTCTTTCCTGGGGCAAAGGGTAGTTTCCCACCTGGCCGAGTAGTCATACACGGGGACGCCCGATTCGGGTGAAGTATGGTTGCAATACATATTTACGGTAGCGTACCGCGCCTTGGCGATGGGTTCGCCTTCAAGTTCCCTGCCGTTGTAATAGGTAACGTCAACCGGTGTAGCGTAGAAACTTTGCGGTACATTGTTCAACTCGCTGCCAAACACGGGAGCGACAAGAAGATTGGCACCGATCATATATTGCGTTTTGCAGGCAAGTGCCTTCTTGTCATCGGGGTAGTTCCAGCCAAGTCCGCGACAAATCGGACTACCGTCACGATAGGACTTGTATGCTTCGGTGTACAACAGCGGCAACAGACGGTAACGCAGGTTGATGTAATCGCGCACGGTATCTTCCACCGCTTTGTCGTCGTATGCCCATGGCTCACGGAAACGTTTTACGGCGATTGTACAGTGCGGACGAAACACGGTAGACAGTGTGCCGAACTCCATCCAACGCAGAAAAGTGTCCTTGTTGGGATTGCCAATGTGACCGCCACAATCGGGATGCACGTAAGGCAAACAATTGTCGCCACACCTTATCATGTCTGTGACCGCTTCAAAGATGTCCTGATCGGACGACCCGATGTCGCCTGTCCACTGTATGGAATAACGGTGACTTGCACTGTTGCCGATACCGACGTACAAGCCGTTGATTATGTTGTCGACGTTTGCCATTATGTCCGGGCGACGGTAGACAACATCGTTTTTTGCCTGGCGTTGGCGGACATACCTGGTAACGTCACTGAAAATGTGCATGCCCCACGTTTCGGGAGCAATACCCTTTACGGGCGAAACAAGCTTGGTATGCCAGTTGCGGTCGTACCACCATGTGTCAAGACCGTTTTCCAGGTGCTCGGCAAGGTGCATGGTGCGATACTCCACTTCCTTGGGATCAATGCAGCTTGTACACCCTTGTTGCGGTTCCGGATGGTCGTTAAACATCACGTCGACGCCATGGTCGTGCGCAAAACGGAAGTAGCCCGACATGTTCGGGAACAACACCTCATCCACCTCGTATCCGATACCGCGATCACTCGCCTTGCGCCAGTCGGTGTCGATAACAATGTTGTCCAGCGGTATATCGTGCGCCTCGTAATCGAGTATCATTTGTTCGGCTTGTTGTTGATTGTACTTAAAGTATCGGCTGTTCCAACTGCCGAGCGTAGCAAGGCGAACAAGTTCGGGACGCCCTGTCAACTCCACATACAACCTACGCAGCTTTGCCGCGTTGCCACGACACACAAGCAAGTACACGTCGCAAGCGTTGTCGTCGATAACATAGCCGTTGTTATTTTGTCCGTTGGGTCGGTAGCCTCCGTTGGGCAACGCCACGCGCGGGCTGTCGGCAACGGGAAACACTTCCGGTGTTTTGTCAAGCGCGGGAAGTTCGCCGCTGTTACGCAAAAATTTGTATACGTATGCAATTTTTCCGTCAACAAACACCTTAACGCCGACAAGACTTCCGGCGTCGGTCGGCACAAATACCGTCACGTCGCCACATTCCACGTATGCACCGTCGGGCTTGGCAACAACATTGACATCCACTCCGTCAAATGTGCTTTTGTTTGCGACGAGCAATGTATCCTTGTCGCAAAAAACGCCCTTTTTCCCGATTTCAAGACGAACGACATCCTGACTTAAAAACTGTATTCTGATGTTGTTTTGAATATATTGTTTCATTGCTTTCTCCATTTGTTTTTCTGTTTGTCAAACATTTGCTTTTTGTAGCTGCTTACTCCAACACAAAGGCAACCTAAAAAAACGTATCAAAACAATTTTGCGGTATTACCCGTCATGTATGCAAAATCAATGTACGAGTACATTTTTTCCGCATTCAAGGCGGGAAGTTTCCGCAGCGATGCCCATCAGGTGGCTTTCTATCGACGAAGCCAGACCTGTAGTTTGCGAGCACTTGCCCGTAATCATGTCGTACAGGTCGGCAACAAGCATGCTGTCGCCGCCACCGTGTGACATTCCTGCCTCCGTCAGGTCGCCGAGGTTTATCACCTGCGTTTTTCCGCCGAACGGCGTCAGCAAAATATGTTCCTTTTCTTCGTCCAATACAAGCTCGCCGTTTGTACCGAAAAACTTGTAAATACGTCCGCCACAC
>ERZ1026780.1504-NODE-1504-length-15185-cov-7.512095_pt1 | contig 15185 bp, 10 predicted proteins | sample MGYA00380126_ERZ1026780 | MGnify/ENA primary metagenome ERZ1026780 (study PRJEB33269, sample SAMEA4719762) | human gut metagenome | biome: human-associated habitat; feature: organic feature; material: feces | place: Cameroon | collected 2013-10 ... | reverse complement strand
CGCCGTGCTGCCGCCCCGCGCACGGCGGTCTGTTTTTGCCGCAAAATGGAGAAAATTCTGGTACTTTATGGAAAAATGTGTTATACTGATACAAATGCACCCCGCGCGGCAGGGCGCGGGCGAGAGAGGATGAGAAGATATGTTTCGCGGAGCGGTGAGAGCGGATCTGCCACGGATTTTGGATATCTATGCCCGTGCGCGGGAATTCATGGCGAAAAACGGCAACCCCACCCAGTGGGGCGACAATTACCCCAGCCCGGAGCTGCTGGAAGAGGATATCGACACCAACCGGCTGTTCGTGTACATGATCAACGGCCAGATGCAGGCGGTGTTTGCCTTTATCCTTGGCGAGGATCCCACCTATAAGGTCATTGAGGACGGGCAGTGGCTCAACGACACCTTGCCCTACGGCACCCTGCACCGGCTGGCATCGGCAGGGGAGAGCAAGGGTGTAGGCAAGGCGGTAGTGGAGTGGTGTCTGGAGCACTGCGAGAGCCTGCGCGCCGACACCCACGCCGACAACAAGATCATGCAGCATCTGCTGGAAAGCGAGGGCTTTACCCGCTGCGGCATCATCCATGTGGAGGACGGCACCCCGCGCATTGCCTACCAGCGGATGTCCCTGACCCAGAGCCAGCTGGGGTAAAAACGATTTAAAATGCCCTCCGCGTTGCTTTGGGCATCTTCAGAGGAAGAATATTTTTGATTTTGGGGTTCTGAAAAGCCTGCGGGCTTTTCAGAACCCCTTTTTCATGGGTGGGGAACCCCTTCCGTCATCGCCTGCGGCGATGCCACCTTCCCCAAGGGGACGGCTTAACTCCCTCAGTCATCGCTGCGCGATGCCAGCTCCCTCGGGGAGGGAGCCTCTGGCGCACCCGCAACCTTGCGGTTTGACCGAAAAGTTTTCCGTTATGCCAAAGGCCCCATCCTAGAGGGGGCTGTCAAAGCCGTCAGGCTTTGACTGGGGGAGTTCCCCTCGTCAAAACCGCAAAACTGTATTTTATACAGATACAGTTTCCAAGAAAACTTTACAAACATTTACAAAAAGCGCCGTTTTGGACTGCAAAATGCCTGAAAGCACTTCCTCTTTTGGGCCGTATATGCTATAATGACAACTGTTCTCGTGTAAGAAACAGGAAAATGTGCGCACTAGGCGCACAGTGTAAGAGGAGTGTTACGATATGAAAACCTTGAAAGCGGTTGTAGCAAAATACAACCAGACCAGCCTGATCCTGCGCATCCTGATCGGCCTGGCAGTCGGTTCGGTGCTGGCACTGGTAGTGCCGGGCGCGGGTTGGGTAGGCGAGCTGGGCAGCCTGTTCGTCGGTGCGCTGAAGGGCATTGCCCCGGTGCTGGTGTTCGTCATTGTGGCAAGCGCACTGGCACAGGGCTCGTCCAAGCTGGACCGCCGCTTTGGCACCGTGATCTGGCTGTATATGCTCACCACCTTTCTGGCGGCAGCCATTGCGGCCATCACCAGCTTTATGTTCCCGGTCACGGTAGTTCTGGCCGATGCGGCACAGTCTGACGTGATCCCGCAGGGCCTGGGCGAGGTGCTGAGCACCCTGCTGACCAACTTTGTGGCCAACCCCGTCAGCGCCCTGATGAGCGGAAACTACATCGGCATCCTGTTCTGGGCCTGCATGTTCGGCATTGCCATGAAAAACATCGGCGCAGAGAGCACCAAAGTCTTTCTGGCAAACACCGCCGATGCCGTCTCCCAGATCGTGCGCTGGATCATCAATCTGGCACCCTTCGGCATCATGGGTCTGGTGTACACCAACGTTTCCGGCAACGGTCTGGCCATCTTTACCCAGTACGGCAAGCTGCTGGCGCTGCTGGTGGGCACCATGCTGTTCATGGCGCTGATCGTCTCCCCCTTCATCATGTTCATCTACCTGCACTGCAACCCGTACCCGCTGGTATTCCGCTGCCTGAAGGAGTCCGGTCTGACCGCCTTCTTCACCCGCAGCTCTGCCGCCAACATCCCCGTGAATATGTCCCTGTGTGAAAAGCTGGGTCTGGACAAGGACATGTACTCCGTGTCCATCCCGCTGGGCGCTACCATCAACATGGACGGTGCAGCCATCACCATTACCATCATGACGCTGGCAGCGGCCAATACGCTGGGCATTCAGGTGTCTTTGCCCGCCGCCGTCGTGCTGAGCGCCATGAGCGCTCTGGGTGCCTGCGGCGCCTCCGGCGTGGCTGGCGGCTCCCTGCTGCTGATCCCCATGGCCTGCTCGCTGTTCGGCATCTCCAACGACATTGCCATGCAGATGGTGGGCGTAGGCTTCATCATCGGCGTGGTGCAGGACTCGGTGGAGACTGCGCTGAACTCTGCCGGTGACGTGGAATTTGCCGCCACCGCCGAGTATCACCAGTGGCTTAAGGAAGGCAAGCCCCTGCCGGCTTTCCTGAAGGGCTGATAACCTTATAACAGAAGCAAAGCAGCCGCTGCACGAGAAAGTGCGGCGGCTGCTTTTTGCGTGGGACGATTGGGAATGGTCTCCGCTGGCGCTCTGACCATATTCAGCGGAAAAAACATTATTATAATTTGTGGCTCAGAAACGCCTGCGGGCGTTTCTGAGTCACTTTTTCACGGGAGGGGTCGTAACGGGAAACGGCAGTTGCAGCGCCGCTTTCTGCGAAAGCGCGGCGCTGCGGGGTTACCCCTTTCGTCACGGCACAGCCGTGCCACCTTCCCCAAGGGGAAGGCTAAACTCCCTCAGTCAAAACCTGACGGTTTTGCCAGCTCCCTCGGAGAGGGAGCCTCTGGCGCGCCCGCAAACTTTGCGCTTTAGTTGGAAACTTTACCACTATGCCAAAGGCCCCATCCTAGAGGGGGCTGGCATCGCGCAGCGATGACTGGGGGAGTTCAGTCCGCGGATACCCCCTCAGTCATCTCGCTTTGCTCGATGCCAGCTCCCCCAAGGGGACGCCTTACGGCAATGCCGGAAGCTTTATCGCCGCCGCTAAAAGCCGTCCCCTTGGGGAAGGTGGATTGCCGCGCAGCGGCAAGACGGAAGGGGTATCTCCCGGCAAACCTTCCCTCCATGCCTGAGGGAGTTCGTTCCAAACCCCTCCCGTGAAAACAGGGGAGCGGAACGTCCGCAGACGTTCCGCTCCCCGAAATTCAAATCATATTTCCGCTATTGATGTGCATAGCGAACGCGGCGCACATTTAAAATGGTTTTACCCAAACAGCACCACGGCGTAGTTTACGCCGTCCTTTACCACATAGGCAACACCCAACTTGGTCTTGCCCTCTGCGGCCTTAGTCATGGCTTCGGTGTTGTAAATGTCGTCCTTCGGCAGAACAAAGGTAATGTCCGAAGTGCCATTCACATCCGGGTTGTATTCGATTGCAAAGCCCGGGGTAAAGTCATCTGCGCCCATGCCGCCGCCGATGCCCTTGCCGATGCCCATGCAGTCAAAGGCAGAGGCATAGCGCGGATTCTCCATCTGTAGCAGCGCTTTTGCATCGTTGCCGATATTGTCCTTCCGGTAAAGCTCCGTCTTTTCCGTATTGACCTTGCAGGACACCGAGGTACCGGCAACCCAGTTTGCAATGCTGTAAGCCTTATTGCTCAGCTCCTCATCGTAGGTCACGCTGAACTGTTTGCACAGCGCCTTTACGTTTTCGCTTTCAGCGTCCGAGCTCTTGGGCCCCATGGGTGCGCCCACGCTGGCGTCACAGGCGGTGAATACGGTCAATGCCATCAGGCCGACCAGCAGGCAGGCCAGTAATTTTTTCCAGTTTTTCATAAAACGATGCTCCTTTCCGTTCCGGGGTCGTTGCGGGTCTGCGTCCGCACGGACGCAGTTCTTTTTGCTTTCTTCTGCATCCATGATACCCTTTTTTTGCGGGAAATGCAATCGTTTTGGCACAAAAAAACAGGCTGCCGTGCAAAAACACGGCAGCCTGCGGAAAAGGCTTTATTTTGCGTACTCCACAGCGCGGCTCTCGCGGATGACGTTGACCTTGATCTGGCCGGGGTAATCCAGCGTATCCTCGATCTTTTTGGCGATAGCGCGTGCCAGCAGGATGACCTGATCGTCGCTGATGACATCGGGCTTGACCAGAATGCGCACTTCGCGGCCTGCCTGTACGGCAAAGGCCTGCTCCACGCCCTCGAAGCCGGAGGAGATCTCCTCCAGATTTTCAAGGCGCTTGACGTAGCTTTCCACGTTCTCGCGGCGGGCACCCGGGCGGGCGGCGCTGATGGCGTCGGCTGCCTGAATGATGAAGGCCAGCGGGGTCTTGGGCTCCACGTCGCCGTGGTGTGCCTCAATGGCGTGGATGATCTGGGTGTTCTCCTTGTACTTGCGGCAGATGTCCACGCCGATCTGGACGTGGCTGCCCTCGATCTCGTGGTCCAGTGCCTTGCCGATATCATGCAGCAGACCGGCGCGGCGTGCCATGGTGACGTTCACGCCCATCTCGCCTGCCAGCAGACCGGCCACCCAGGCCACTTCCATGCTGTGGGTCAGGGCGTTCTGGCCAAAGCTGGTGCGGTACTTCAGTCGGCCGATCAGCTTGATCAGGTCGGGGTGCAGGCCGTGGATGCCCAGCTCCATCACCGCACGCTCGCCCTCGCGCTTCATCTGCAGTTCCAGATCGTGGCGGCACTTTTCCACCGTCTCCTCGATGCGGGCGGGGTGGATGCGGCCATCGCCGATCAGGCGCTCCAGCGTCATGCGGGCCACCTCGCGGCGGGTCTGGTCGAAGGAGGACAGGGTAATGGCCTCCGGGGTATCGTCGATGATCAGATCCACGCCGGTAGCGGTCTCCAGAGCGCGGATATTGCGGCCCTCGCGGCCGATGATGCGGCCCTTCATCTCATCGCTGGGCAGCGGCACCACGCTGACGGTGGTCTCGCTGCAATGGTCGGCAGCGCAGCGGCTGACGGCCTGTCCGATGAGGTTGCGGGCGATGTTATCGCAGTTTTCCTTCAGGTCGGTCTCGTAGGCGGCAACGCGCACGGCCTTTTCGTGGGTCAGCTCCTCGTCCACCTTGTGCAGCAGCACCTCGCGGGCGTCCTCCTGGCTCAGGCCGGCCAGCGTTTCCAGACGCTCCATCTCCTTGGCGCGCAGAGCGTCGATCTCTGCCAGACGCTCCTCGGCCTCGGCGGCGCGCTTTTTGAGCTCTTCTTCCTTCTTTTCCAGCGCCTCGGTCTTGCGGTCCAGCGCTGTTTCCTTCTGGTCGATGCGGTTCTCCTGACGGCTGATCTCCGCACGGCGCTGCTTGATCTCCTTGTCGGCCTCTGCCTTCTGGGCATCGACCTCGGCTTTCAGACGGAAAGCCTCGTCCTTTGCTTCCAGAACCGCTTCCTTGCGCTTCTGGTCGGCGGTCTTGATCGCCTCGTTCACCAGCCGGGTAGCCTCGGCTTCGGCGCTGCCGATCTGGGCTTCGGCGGTCTTTTTACGGTTGTTGTAACCAATAAAATAGCCCGCAGCCACGCCGACAACAGCAACGATCAAGGCCACGATCACTCCGATCGCAGTCATTGCGTTCACTCTCCTTTGTTTCAATTCAATGCAAAATTAAAAGCAGGAGACGCTGCGCAGCAGGACACGGGCAATGATATAGAAAGAGCTTTCAATCCAAAAAGTGACACCAAAACCATACGCACCGTCCAAAACCGGCGGCACGGGCAAAAGCATACGGCTTTTCTCTCTACGGTTCCATTTTATATCAAACAGGCACGCTTTGCCTGAAACGGGTACAGGGTCACACAGAAGCCTGCGTACAGCGTCTTTGATTCCATACTACTAAATATAGTACGAAACATTTGCCCGCTTGTCAAGAGGAAAACCCTGCCCGCAGAACATTTTGTGCAGAAAAACAAAAATGCCCAGCCCGGGCAGCAACGCCGCCCGGGCTGGGTCGTGGTTTTTATTCAGCGCACGATGGTAGTTGCCGTGCTTTCCAGCCGAATCTTCCAGAGGATGCTCTTTCCCGGGGCGAGCTGATACTTCACCTCGATCCGGTCATTCGTGGTAAAGTCATCCGGGTAATAGCCGATTCCGGCTGCACTACTTACTGTGCCCGTAGATATCCAGCCATAGCAGGAACCGTTCGCCGGATCAGGATCAAGGTAATCAACTTTTACATCCTGAATATAGTAGCCTTTCTTTTTATCGCTATAGAACGATACGCTGAACTTATTCTCATCAAAGGTCGGTGTAGCCACGCCCTCTTCGGGCTTTGCTGTCAGGGTAAAGTTTATACCTCTTTTCACGTCGGCCGATATGGTATATTTCACGCCCTCGATCATTGCGATCTTTTCGGTCACCACGATATCGCCGTTGCCGCCCGCCGGTACCCGGCAGGCGCTCAGTGCACCGGCGCAGGCCATGACCGCTGCGGCAACCGCACCGGTTTTCAGGAATGTTCTGCGGGAGATCTCACGGGGGGTATGTTTCATCGTCAGTTCCTCCTTCGTGCGCCGTAAAAGCGCCGTTTCTTCAGGAAAAGGTCTTTTGTGATTCACAGAATAGCAGAAACTGGTATAAAAATCAAGATTTTCATGCCGGTCTCTCACGATATACAATAAAAAATATTACTCAAGACACCTCCGCCGCAGCCGCGTCAGGCGTGACTGAGAGGGTTCACCCCAAAAGCCAAAAAGGCTGCCCCGGAAAACGGAGCAGCCCTTCTGGTTTATGATGAAAAGAAGAAAATGAAGGAGATGTCTTATTATTTGGCGGCTTTTTCGCCCTCCGGGAAGATGATCTTATTCACGAAGAAGAAGATGACCATGGAGATACCGCCGTTGAGCACGGTAGTGCCGATGTTGTAGATGAAATCCGGCACCAGCAGGCCTGCCACTGCAACCCAGATGCAGTTGATGGAGTTGACGATGCAGGTGATGACGCAGAACGCCAGCACATACCAGCCGATCTGCTTTGCCAGATTGCCCTTGCTGCGGAACACGAAATTGCGCTGGATGGGGAAGTTGATGCACTCGCCGATGACCATGGCGATCATGTAAGCGCAGAAGTAGGGCAGACCGCCGTGGGCGGCGTCGTAGCCGAGGATGTTCCACTTGAAGGTCTCGCCGAAGAGGGTGATGTCAATGCCCGGCCAGCCGAAATCCACCACCGGCAGGCTTGCAAAAGCCTTGGGCAGGAACTGCAGCAGCAGGTACTTGAACACGGTGATGAGGTTGGACACGATGACGAACAAGCCGCCCTCGCGCACCCACTTGGCAGCGGCGGGGTGTTTTGCCGCAAAGTTATTCCAGAAATTCATAGCCTGCTTCCTTTCAGCTGTTTTTCAAGCGCTCTTCCATGCGGCTGTTCAGCACGAGGTTCTTCACGGCCTCCACGATCACCCGCACAAGGCCGATGATCCAGAAGCCCTGCAGCTCCATCACGATGCCGTCCACCATGCCCATGCTGATGGCGCCGTTGGTCATTTTTGCCAGCGCCCGCAGGGGCATATTGTACTGGAACAGGATGTTCAGGTCCGGCTTGCCCTTTTTGATGCTGCGGCGCAGCAGAGCCCCCAGCACGGCAGCCGCCAGCCAGCCGATGGGGCTGCGTCCGTGTCCCATCTCACCCAGCGTCATGTTGCGGTCGATGTGTACCTTGTTCTCCGGGATGGGACGTCCCAGCAGCGCCTCAAATTCCGCGTCCGGCACCTTCTGCACCTGTGCGGTGCGGTAATGTGCAAGGTCTTTGCCCGCGTAGGGGTCGGGTGCGCCGGTGCCCGCCACCGTGACGGCGGCAGTCAGACGGATGTCGGCGCTGGAAGCGCCCACCAGCAGCTGATAGCTGCCGCCCTCCACCTCCCAGCGGTCGGTGGCAACGTTCCAGTAGCGGAACGCCTTGTCGTCCAGCGGAATGGTGACGGTCTTGCTCTCTCCGGCTTCCAGCTGCACCTTGGCAAAGCCCTTCAGTTCCTTGACGGGGCGGAAGATCGTTGCATCCGGCTTTGCCACATACAGCTGCACCACCTCGGCACCTGCACAGCTGCCGGTGTTGGTGACAGTCAGGGTCACGCCCTTTTCGTCCGCTTTCAGGTCACTGTACGCAAAGCTGGTATAGCTCAGGCCGTAGCCGAAGGGGAAGGCGGTGGGCACACCGGCGGTGTCGTAGTAGCGGTAGCCCACATACAGGCCCTCGCGGTACTCCACGGTGGGGCCGTCGCCGCCGAAATGCTCCTTTGCGGGGGTGTCGGCGTAGCTGCGCGCCCAAGTCTCAGCCAGCTTGCCGCAGGGGTTCTGTGCGCCGGTGAGCACCTCGACCAGTGCACCCGCACCGGCCTGACCGCCCAAGCAGCCGTAGACCAGCGCCTTGCAGTCCTTGACCCATCCGCTTTCCAGCGAGGAGCCCGCGCTCAGCAGCACCACCACGTTGGGGTTTACCGCCGCCACAGCGGACAGCAGTTCCAGCTGGTTCTCTGCCAGCTTCATGTCGGCGCGGTCGATGCCCTCGCTCTCCTTGATCTCATCCAGACCCATGCACAGCAGCACCACATTGGCGTTCTTTGCCAGCTGCACCGCTTCGGCCTTCAGCGCCTCGTCGGGCTTGCCCTGCCGGTCAAAACCCTTGGCGTAGCCGACGCTGTTCAGGCCGCTTTCGGCAAGGCAGTCCAGAAAGGAATCCACCTTGATGGAGTTGACGGCGCTGGAGCCTGCACCCTGATAGCGGGGCGTCTGGGCAAAGTCGCCGATGACCGCCACCTTTTCCCCCTTTGCAAGGGGCAGCAGGCCGGTTTCGTTCTTCAGCAGCACGATGCTCTGGGCAGCAGCCCGGCGTGCCAGTGCGTGGTGGGCGTCGGCATCGAACTTGCCGGGTGCGGCATCCACCGCCGCCTTGGTGGTGAACACCAGCTCCAGCAGCTCGTCCAACCGGGCGTCCACGTCCGCTTCGGTGATCTTGCCGGTCTGCACCGCCTTCATCAGCTCCCGGACGGCGTCCCCGCCGGGGGCGGGCATTTCCAGCGTAGAACCGTTCTTCACGCCAAGGGCGTGGTCGTTGCTGCCGCCCCAGTCGGTGACTACTGCGCCGTCAAAGCCCCAGTCTTTGCGCAGGATATCCATGAGCAGATGGGTGTTCTCGTTGGCGTAGGTGCCGTTGATGAGGTTATAGGCGGACATGATGGTCTTGGGCTGTGCTTCCTTGACCACCATCTCAAAGCCGGTCAGGTAGATTTCCCGCAGGGTGCGCTCGTCCACGATGGAATCCGAGGCCATGCGGCGCAGCTCCTGACTGTTCACCGCAAAGTGCTTGGGGCAGGCGGCGATGCCGTTTTTCTGGATGCCGCGGACGTAGGCCGCAGCCATCTTACCGGAAAGGTAGGGGTCCTCCGAGAAATACTCGAAATTGCGGCCGCACAGGGGGCTGCGCTTGATGTTCAGGCCGGGGCCCAGCAGCACCGACACGCCCTGCGCCGCGGCTTCCTCGCCCATGGCCGCGCCCACAGCCTCGCCCAGCGCGGGGTCCCAGCTGTTGGCCACGGTAGCCGAGGTGGGGAAGCAGGTGGCGGGCACACTGGGGTTCAGGCCCAGATGGTCAGCCGCGCCCGCCTGCTTGCGCACGCCGTTGGGGCCGTCCGACAGGGTAATGGCCGGGATGCCCTTGCCCGGCAGCGCCCGGGTGGTGAACACCGTGCCGCCGCTCAGCAGGGCGCATTTTTGTTCCAGACTCAGGCTGTTGATGATATCTGTATGTTTCATGGCATTTTCCTCTTTGCCTTTTCAAATCCAGAAAAGGCCCGCTGTTTTTTACGCAGCGGGCCTTTTATCTGGTTTCAGTTCAGGTGCTGCATCCGTTCAGAATGTCTTGCCCAGGATCAGGCGTTGACTTCCTCTTCCTTGCGCTTTTTGTAGCCCTTGAGGGTCTTGACTTCCAGCGTCACGAACAGCAGAGCCACCAGAACATCGACACCGATCAGAATGATCTGCCACTTTGCCATGCCGGGGTTCAGGTTCTCCTCTGCGTATGCACGGCTGTTGACCACGGTGTAGAGGATGTTCTTTGCGGACTCGCGCATGGCCTGCTTACTGCTGTTGGTCAGCACGGTGACCTCGTTGAAGTCGTTGCCGGTGGTGCAGAGCATCAGGTCGCTGCCGTTGCGCACGCCCTGATCTGCGGTCATGTAGCCGTAGACACCGAAGTAGTCGGTCTCCACGAAGCCCACGAAGCCCCACTCGCCGCGCAGGACGTTCTTCAGCAGCTCCTTGCAGCCGCCTGCCCAGCGGGTACCGATGTAGTTGAAGGAGGACATGACGGCGTGGCAGTCAGCATCCTTCACAGAGATCTCGAAGGGTTTGAGGTAGATCTCGCGGATGGCCTGCTCGTTGGACCAAGTGGCCACCATGGAGGTACGGTTGCCCTCCTGATCGTTCAGGGCAAAGTGCTTCATGTAAGCGTAGACGCCGTGATCCTGTGCGCCCTTGATGGCGTTGGAAGCCATCACGCCGGACAGCACGCCGTCCTCGGAGTAGTACTCGAAGTTACGGCCTGCAAAAGCGGTGCGGTGAATGTTCATAGCAGGGCCGTACCAGCCGGAGGTGTCCATCTCGTTAGCCATCTCGCCGATGCTGTCGCCGAAAGCGTAGGCCAGATCCTTGCTCCAGGTCATACCGATGAGGGTAGCAGCCGGGAAGCCGACAGAGCCGACGCCGGTGAAGTTGTTGTTGATGGAAGCAGGGCCGTCACAGTCGTTGGTGCGGACCTTGCCGATGCTGGAAACGGAAGCGGTCTGGTAGCCGCCGAAGCCGATGGTCTGCTGCAGATCGTCAATGCTCATCTGATCCAGCAGGGCATCCCACTGGGCGTCGTTGTAATCCACGCCGCGCAGGTCGGCCAGCTTCAGGCCGTTCTTTGCACCGGTGGTGATATCGGCAGCGTTTGCGTCGTCATCCTGCTGATAACCAGCCTCGGTGTAGGTGTGGCAGTTGTCGAACGCAGCCTTCTGCTCTGCGGTCATCTCGTAAGTAGCGGGAGCAGCGGTAGCCTCGGCGTAGTTGGCAAAGCCATCGGCACGGGACAGGTAGCTGATCTCGCCTGCGGCGAAGTCGAACTCGTTGGTAGCGGCCTCGGCATCGCTGCCGCGCTTATTGGACTCGTTGTACAGGATATCGGAGGCCACAGTGTAGGTCTCGGAATCTGCAACGGTGTGGGAGTCGTCGTTGGCGCTGATGACGTAGTTACCAGCTTCCAGCACATAGCAGCCGTTGTTCTGGTAATCGTAGGAAGCCAGCTGCTCCACCGGGATGGAGAACTCGATGGTCTCGGATGCGCCGGGTGCCAGCTCAGAGGTCTTGGCGAAGTCCAGCAGGTTGGCAGAAGCCTTTTCGATGCCGCCGTTGGTGTAGGGAGGATTGCTGTAAATTTCCACAACATCCTTGCCCGCCACAGCGCCGGTGTTGGTAACGGTAACGCTGAAGTTCAGGTTGGTGCCGTCGGAGGTGATGCCGCTCATCTCCTTGGTAAAGGTGGTGTAGCTCAGGCCGTAGCCGAAGGGATAGACCACTTCTTTGTCGTAGTCGATGAGGCCCTCGGCAGCAGCGGTCTCGTAGAACTTGTAGCCCACATAGATGCCTTCCACATAGTTGACGAAGGAAGGAGTGGTGCCTTCGGGGTCAAAGAAGCTGGAGTCAGAGTTCAGGTCGGTGGTGTTGGTGTACTTGAAGTCGCCGAAGTTGTTCCACCACGGAGCGGCGGTCAGGTCGGAGACGTAGGTATCAGCGGTGCGGCCGGAGGGGTTCACCTCGCCGGAGACCACCTTGCCGAAGCCCTCGAAGCCGGACTGACCGGTGCCGGGGCAGAGCAGCACGCCCTTGATCTGGGGGTACTTGCTGACAAAGTCCATCTGGAAGGCGTTTGCGCCGTTGTAGACCACGATGACCTTATCAAAGTTTGCGGTGACCAGATCCAGCAGTTCCTCCTCGCGGTTGGACAGCTGCAGGAAGTGGTCGCCCTTATCCCAGTCGTTGCCCTCGTTCAGGGTATCGTCGTAGGTGCCGTTGTAGTAAGCGGTGCCGCGCTCAGAACCGTAAGCCTGTGCCACGCGGCGGATCCAGCTGCCGTCTACCACAGAAGTCATATCGGTGGGAAGGTCGGCGCCCTCACCGCCCACGCGGGTGATGACCACCATTGCGGTGTCAGAGAAAGCTTTTGCGTTCTCCATCATCTCATCGGTGTACAGGTTGACATTGGGCTCCGGCAGAGTCCAGTCCTGTGCCACCATGCCCACGCTGGGACGGTCGGCCTTGTAGTCGGTGTAGAACTTGCTCAGTTCCTCGTTGGTCTGGATGCCGACATTGTGCAGGCCGGTCAGCAGATCGGTAACGGGGTAGGCGGTGTTCAGTGCACCGGAACCGGTGCCGCCGTAGCAGGGGTTGGTGGAGGACCAGCCAAAGACGTTCAGCTTGGAGCCGGAAGCCACAGGCAGGATGTTATCCTCGTCCTTTGCCAGAACCACGCCCTCTGCGGTGATCTCGTTCACCAGCTGAGTAGCCTTTGCAGAGGTCTCCTCGCTGATGGTACCGCTGCCGGACACCAGATCCAGCATGGTGGACATGGGGCCGGTGCAGATCAGGTTGACAACGATGGTCAGTGCCAGCAGAATGGCAAGGCCAGACTGTGCACGGATCATCTTTTTCTTTGCTTTGGGCAGTTTGCGCACCGCGATCATCACAACGACCGCCAGTGCAAGCACTACGCCAAACGCAATGAGGTACCCACGAACATTCGTGAGGACCTGCATCACGTCATCCATATTGATGGACAACATAGTTTTCTCCTCCTTGTTTTGTCGAATCGGACAACGGCGGGGACACCCCCGCCAGCTTGGCTTTATAATACCAGAAAGTGCCGGAGAATTTTCAATTTGTTCACAAACTGTCGTTTTGAACGCATAATTTGCAAAAGTTACAATACGGTTTCAATTTTTATTGTGCACATACACAAATATCACCCCGTTGTATTTGTGCACCCTGCCAGACAACAAAAAACGGCAGGGGACACCTGCCGTAAAATATTTATTTGTTTTTGGGCAGCGGGAACAGGATCCGCAGGGTGCACCAGTTGTTTTCCCAGTGCATTGTCATGCTGCCGCCGTGCTGCCCGACGGTGGTGCGGACGCTTTTCAAATCTGACCCCTGCTTTGGCAGACCGTCCGCATCCAGCGCGGGGGCTGCTTCTGTATAATGCTCAAACCGCAGCATGGCAAAGCCGCCCTGACTGTACACCGCCACCTTGATGAGCCGCTTTTCGGGGTCCGGTTCGGCGCGGACGGCGGCAATGGCGTTGTCCAGCGCCACACCCACGATAGTGCACAGCTCCCGGATGGTAAGAAACCCCAGCATCCGGCCGTCCGCTACGCTGGTGATGGTGATGTTCTCCTGCTGGCATTCCATGGTCTTGGCGGTGAGGATGGTATCCAGCACCGGGTTGCCGGTCTTGTTCTCAGCCTCGTACTGGCGGATGTTCTGCTCCATGGCAGCAATGGCGGCGTTCTGCTTGGTCTGGTCCTGCTCTTCCCGGATGCGGGCAAGCTGGACTTTCAGCTCATGGTAGCGCCGGTTAATGAGGTTGATTCCCTCTTTACTGCGCTTATACTGCTCGTACTGGCGGTGCAGCACCTCGTCCATGGCAGCAAGCTCGCTGTGCAAAGCGTTCTCCCGCAGCTGCTCGTGCTGCACGGATAAGATCAGCACGCCGGAAAAATCCACCAGCGTGCGGATGGAAAAGATGCTCATGTTGATATCGCTGCCGGGCAGAAAGCCCAGATTGCTCACCGCAAAGGCGGTCAACGCCAGCATGACCGCCGTCAGAGCGGCGCTGCCGCCGATCTGCAAGTGCCCGGCGGGCTGGGGGCGGCGGTGCTGCAGATAGCACATGACGCCGAACAGCGCCCCATACACCAGTGCCAGCAGCAACAGGGACAGCGGCTCCCATGGGCTGCGGGCGGGCCAGAGGGCACAGTGCAGCTGCCACTCCACGCTGGCGGCAAGCTCTGCCAGAATAAACGCCCGGGCGCAATGATACCCGGCTTCCAGCAGGGTGATGCTCCACACGCCCCATAAATAGAAGTAGGAAAGCCCGATGGCCGCTGCCATGCAGGGGATCCAGAGCCCGCCGGGCACATCGCCTGTCAGCCCCAGAAAGGCGGACAGCACCGCCGCCCACAGCAGGGTGATGCCCCCGGTGACTGTCTTGGAAAACCGGGGCGCAAGCGCCGGTGTGAACAGCAGCACCGCCAGACACTCGGCAAGGGCGGTGTACAGCCGGGGGATATCCGGCAGCGCGGTCATGAGCCTTCACCTCCGATGTAATCGGTCAGTGCGGCAAGAAAGGCCTTGCGCTTGGGGCGGCTGACCTGCAGCTCGCAGGGGCCCACCTGTACGGTGCTCTGCCGCAGCTCCCGCACCTGTGCCAGATTGACAAGGTAGCCGCTGTTGCACCGGGCAAAGGGGCAGTCTGCCAGCTTTTCCTCAAAGGTCTTGAGGGCGCCGGGGGCGGAAAAATCGCCCTCGTCGGTGTAAAAGTGCACCCGGTGCCCTTCGCTTTCCAAGTAATAGATGCTTGCGGTGTCCAGCCGCCGCAGCCCGCCCTCCACCGGCACGGTCAGGCAGCGCTTTGCCCGCTTTTCCAGCCGGGAAACCGCCTTGAGCAGCTGCTGCGAAAAGGCAAAGTAGGGCACCGGCTTCAGCACATAGTCCAGCGCCCCCACCGAGTAGCCCCGGATGGCGTACTGCGCCATGTTGGTGATGAAGATCAGGATGACCTCTGCATCCATCTGCCGGATGCGCTCCGCCGTGGTCATGCCGTCCAGATGCTTCATCTCCACATCCAGAAAAATAATGTCGTAGACCGCGCGGTAATCCTCCAGAATGTCCACTCCGTCCGCAAAGACCGATACTTCAAACTCTGTCCCGTACTGCCGGGTATACCGCCGGACATACTCCTGCAATACCCCCTGCACCTCCGCGTCGTCCTCTACGATCGCCACCCGGATCATGACCGCACCTCCCTTACCACACCTTTGTGGAACTGTTACGGCTCTATTATAGCGCAATCACGCCGGGTTTGCCAAGGGGACATCCGCACAAAAGGGCAGGGCAGCCCACAGGCCGCCCTGCCCTTTGTATTGAAGTTTCTTTCGATCACGCCCAGTTCATCCGGCCGTAGCGGGTGGTCAGCTGGCAGATCTCCTTTTGGAG
>ERZ1026780.1503-NODE-1503-length-15195-cov-18.544188_pt1 | contig 15195 bp, 11 predicted proteins | sample MGYA00380126_ERZ1026780 | MGnify/ENA primary metagenome ERZ1026780 (study PRJEB33269, sample SAMEA4719762) | human gut metagenome | biome: human-associated habitat; feature: organic feature; material: feces | place: Cameroon | collected 2013-10 ... | reverse complement strand
AAGGCATAAAAAAGGCAAATTTTAAATAAATTCGCCTTGTTTTTATCAATATATGTTTTCAATTATTTGTTCAAAAGATTTTTTTACAGCTAATGCATAGGTTTGTATATTTGCGCACTGAGCCTTTTTAAGCTCTGTATAGGTAGGGTCGAGATCAATTATCATATATGGCTTATAGTAATCTTTTAACATAATCGTTAATGTCACAGAACTGCAATTTGACGATTCTGAACTTTCGCTTACGGTTTTGTTTTTAGCAGACGAAACGCCCGCAAGTGCGCCAATTCCACCAAATAAAACGCCACCTATAAGTCCTCGCGTTATGCCACCTTTTTTCTTGGTTGTACTAGTAGTGGTAACATTTTGCTCCCAATTTTCTTGTGCTTCAACTCCAGCAATATTTGAAAAGTCCAATAAAATATCATCGAATTTTATAATTTTATTTACATAATCTATTTGCAATAAATCGCCAACGGAATGTTCAGCATCAAACTTTCTATTTAATTCTTCCTTATGTTCGATAATAGAACACAGTTTTTCATATTTTATTTGTTCACTTACATCAATTAAATCGTTTGCGCCTATTGACATTAGATATTTCTTACATTTAGAGCACAAAATGCCATCACGCAATTTCAGACGTCCTGTCAGTATCCCAATTTTATTATTACATCTGGAACAAATTTTCATTCTACAACCCCCTCTCTAAATATCCAGTAATGTATTTCATCGACTTCATCAATTTTATTTTTCTTAAATTTAATTTTTAGTGATTTGTCAGTATCAGTTTTTACAACATTTGGAACAATGAAACAAAGACTTGCATCTATAGTTTGAAGCGGTTTAATTTCGCTGTATGCTTCTAAAAAATCTAAATATTGTTTAAATGTTCCGTTGTACGAGTAATCGTTATCAAAAATGAGACTATATGTATAAACAGGAGTTGGGAAAAATGTACCCGTTTGAAATTCTATTTTTTTGTTGGTCGTATTGGTAACAGAAACATCTACAATCAATAATGTTTGCCCAGCATGCTCGGATTCTTCTATTCCGCAAAAATAGCTTTCAAAATGTCTGTTGTAAATTTTAATTTTTAAACCTTCATATTCAATTTCATCACCTATTGCATGCACATATTCCTGTGCAACGTGTTCATCTTTTGTTTTATCTTTCGAATTGCCGTTTGATCCCGCCAAAATCCATGCGAGTATACCCACTAACACACAACTTGCAAATGCGATAAAAAATATTTTAAGAATTTTTGCCGTTCCTTTTCTTTGACCTACGTGTCCCATATCCACCTCTGTACGAGAATTTTTCGTATATAATTATATTATACGAGAATATTTCGTAAGTCAAGTAAAAACGAAATTTTTTCGTATAATATTCGTATGAGCATAGGCAAAACCATTAGAGCTTTACGAAAAGAAAGGGGGTTATCTCAGACAGAACTGGCTGATATTTTATTTTTAAGCCAAGATACAATTTCACTTTGGGAGCTCGATAAAAGTTTGCCTGACGCGCGAAATATTATTAGTTTGTGTAAGTTTTTCAAAGTGTCAGCCGATTATTTATTGGATCTGGAAAATTAACAAAAAACTCATGCAGTTTGCATGAGTTTTTTTTATTATTCGTTTTTGCCACAGCAGTTTTTGTATTTCTTACCGCTGCCGCATGGGCATGGGTCATTTCGTCCGATTTTTGGAGTGTCGTTGACAACTGTTTTTTGAACAAAAGGCTTGCTTTCTTTTTTCTGTTCTTGCGCTGGTTGTGGCTCTTTTCTTGCAATAGGTGTAAAGGTTGGTCTTTGCATTGGAGGCCTTGGTGCTTCTTCCTTTTCAAGATGACTTGCAAGCAAGAATTGGCAAGTTGTTTCTTTAATCTTTTCGATCATCTTTTCAAAAAGTTCATAACCTTCGCGTTTGTAAGCAAGCACTGGGTCTTGATTTCCGAATGCTTGAGAAATTATTTCGCTTTTCAAAATTTGCATATCGTCAATATGGTTCATCCAATTCATATCAACTACTCTTAAAAGCACAAATCTTTCAACATCGGCAAAATCAACTTTGATTTCCTCCGCCTCTTTAATGTGAGCGTTGTATCTGACTTTGATTAAATTTAAAAGTTTGTCAACAACCTCATTGATGTCGCAATCTTCTACAAATTTTTCGTTGACAATGTTGCTTCCTGGTGCAAACCAGCCCTTTTCAAGATCGGCATTGATTGACGATAAATCCCATTCATAATAAGGGCGCTCTTCGTCAAGATTTTTGTAGACAATTTTTGAAATAATGTCTGGGAACATATTTAAAATTTGGTCACGCACAGGAAGCCCGTCAAGCACGCGATTTCTTTCGTCATAAATAATTGTTCTTTGAGCGTTCATGACGTCGTCGAATTGAAGGACATTCTTTCTCATCGAGAAGTTTTGAATTTCGATTTTCTTTTGAGCATTTGAAATTTGTCTTGTCAGAATTTTAAGTTGAATTGGTGTTTTTTCATCAATTTTAAACATAAAAGCGATTCTTTGCAATCTTTCGCCACCAAATCGTTTTAAAAGGTCGTCTTCAAGTGAAAGGAAGAACACGCTTGAACCAGGGTCGCCTTGACGAGCGGCACGTCCACGCAACTGGTTGTCGATACGACGCGATTCGTGTCTTTCTGTTCCGATAATATGAAGGCCGCCGAGAGCAACTACTTCTTCTTTTTCTTTGTCAGTTTCAACTTTAAATTCTTTATAAAGTGTGTTAAATCTTTCGCGCGCTTTGTTTAATTCTTCATCGTCAACATGGTTGAATGCAGTCGCATATGAAATCTGTTCGTCAGTGTATTTTTCGTCTTGCATTTTCTTTTTAGCCATAAACTCAGCATTTCCACCAAGCAAAATATCCGTTCCACGGCCGGCCATGTTCGTTGCGATTGTAATTGCACCTTTGCGTCCCGCTTGCGCAACGATTGCACTTTCTTGTTCGTGATTTTTCGCGTTTAAGACTACATGTGCGATTTTTTCTTTCTTTAATGCTTTTGAAATTTCTTCCGATTTTTCAATAGTGATTGTTCCGACAAGCACAGGTTGTCCTACTTCTTTGCAACGTTTGATTTCTTCAACAATCGCAGCAATTTTCCCGTTGTAAGTTGTGTAAACAATATCCGCTTCGTCCTTTCTTTTGTTTGGAAGGTTTGGTGGAATTGTAACTACGTCAAGACTGTAAATTGTTCTAAATTCGGCTTCTTCGGTTTTTGCTGTTCCCGTCATTCCCGAAAGTTTTTTGTAAAGACGAAAATAATTTTGGAAAGTAATTGTTGCAAGAGTTTTGTTTTCATCTTTGATTTCAACATTTTCTTTTGCTTCGATTGCTTGGTGCAAGCCGTCACTAAATCTTCTTCCCGGCATTAAGCGTCCAGTAAATTCGTCGACAATCATAACTTCGCCGTCTTTTGTGACGATATAGTTGTCGTCTTTAAGCATAATGAAGTTTGCTTTTAATGCGTTGTTGATATAGTGGTTAAGTTCAAGGTTTTCAAGGTCAGAAAGGTTTGCAATATGAAAGAATCTTTCAGCCTTTGCAATTCCGCTTTCGGTAAGGTTGATTTCTTTTGTTTTAATATCTATTTCGACATCAATGTCTTTCTTTAATGTTTTTACAAATTTTTGAGCAGCAATATAGTCGTCGCCGCTTTTTCCGCCACGACCAGAAATGATAAGTGGTGTTCTTGCTTCATCAATCAAAATTGAGTCGACTTCGTCCACAATTGCAAAAGCGTGTCCGCGTTGCATGCGCTGTTCTTTTGAAACAGCCATATTATCACGAAGATAGTCAAATCCAAGTTCGTTGTTTGTGCAGTAAGTAATGTCGGCATTATATGCATTTTTCTTTAATTTTTCAGGCATGTTTGAAACAATAACTCCAACACTGAGCCCTAAAAATTTATAAACCTTTCCCATCCATTCAGCGTCACGTTTTGCCAAGTATTCGTTGACAGTGACAACATGCACACCGTTTCCAGCAAGCGCATTCAAATATGCAGGCAAGGTTGCAACCAAAGTTTTACCTTCACCTGTCGCCATTTCTGCAATTCTGCCTTGGTGCAGTGCAATCCCGCCCAAAATTTGAACGTAAAAGTGTTTCATGTTAAGAACACGCCAAGCGCCTTCTCTAACAACTGCATATGCGTCCGGCAAAATATCGTCCAACGTTTCGCCGTCGGCAAGACGTGATTTTAAAACAGCAGTTTGGTTTTTAAGTTCTTCATCGCTCATTGCTGCATACTTGTCTTCAAGAGCGATAACCTTGTCTGCAATCTTCTTTAATTTTTTTACTTGTGATTTATTTTCGCTTCCAAAAAGCCCCATTTTAAGTTTCTCCTATTTAATTAGTTTACTTAATTTGCAAATTTAGTCAAGTAAACTTGCCTTTAATCTGGGCGAAATGTGTAAATATATATAGTAATTTTATACTAGACAGAATTGACATGCGCGCGAAAGTGTGTTATGATTATACAAACGAAAAAAGTCTTATGTCTTTGGACAATACATTAAAAAGGCTCAGGAGGGCAAAACTATGGCAACAAGAAAAAGCAAGACAACCGTCATCTCTGGCGCGCCAACGTCAGTCATTCCATTTGAAAGCGTCTATGAAGACAGCAGTGGAAACAAATTGATTCAAACTAATTCAATCGTGACAAATGATCCTGTTGGAATGTTTAAATTCGGCGAAAATCCAGCCACACCTATTATCGAATGCAATTTTGATGCAACCACAGGCAATAGAAGCGTAGCTTTGGATGCCAACAGTCTTTCATCAAAAACTGTGGCCGATTTTGAAACCATTGCAGCTACAAATCCTGACATTAAAGTTGACAAAACAAACCCAGCCAACGTAAAGATTACATTTAACGCTGAATCGATTGACCTTATAGAGTCAAAAGAAAGCAAAGGCATTAAACTTCATGTTAAAGAAGGATCTGGCACAATCACAATAGATATGCAAGCAAGAGAATTTGCTATCTCTTCAACCAGCGGCGTAATCAGCGAAAAAATTGTTCCTTCCGACCCTACAAAAACATTCAACACAACTATTGCACAAAATATGTTGAAAATGGGCTTCAGTCAAACTTCGCACCGCGACATCAATATCATGACTGAAAAAGACGGCATGACAATGCCTGCTTCAAAACTTGACGACTTAACCCCAGAATTTATTGCCGCCCTTGGACAAACAGCCAAAGTTTCTACCACTGCAAAATCAGGAACAGTAAAATATGGAAATTTTGAATTTTTTATGGCCTATGATGTTGAAGGCTATAACGTAGGTTCAAAAGACATTCAAAAAAACAACTTCATTTATGTTAAATCACCAGAAGGCAACTACCTTCTCGACCGCGGCTCATTCAGAAAAGTTAAGAAAATGGTTTTAACTTATGGCGAAGACGCAACTGGCAACCCAGACATAAGTGATATTGGGATTGATTTCAATCTCGACCGCACAACAAACTCAAACGTTGAATTGCCTTTAAAACTCACAACCGACGCGGCAGGACTTGGATTTAAGAATGATAAACAAGCAGCAGTATTAAATTCATTCTTAAAATTTGCAGCACCTGCTGGCTTTAAAAACTCAGAAGCTTTAACTGATAAAGGATCTGGAACATACTCATACAAAGGCTTAGACATACGTAAAGATGACAAAGTTTCAGTTGCCCCTATCAACACTGCAATAAGAAGCACCGCGACACTTTTAAGTGAATCAGCAGCCGCTTCATCAGTTGCTGCTTATTCACCAGAAGCATCTGCAAGTGCAGCGGGCATCGTTTCAGAGGCCACGGCCGCAGAAGCCGCAGACGCAACACCAACCGTCACACCAGAAGACACCGTCACAGACACAACCACATCGGATACAACAACTTCAGACCACGCAGACGAAGAACATACAAGCGAAACTGTTGAACACGAAGCACCAACCGAAGGCGAAGAGCCAACCAAAGACGAAGAGGCTTCCGAACACGAAGCACCAACCGAAGGCGAAGAAACGCCCGAACACGAAGAAACTGAACCTTCAGGTGGCGATTCAGCAATGAGCGAAGATAAACCAGAAACACCATCAAAATCTAAAACCGTCAAAAAAAATTTGGGTGATGTTGGTAAATTTATTAAAAGTTTAGGACAAATGGCATCAATAGTTGCTTTATTCTTGTTTGTTGGCGCGGTTATCCTTCCAGCAGCAACCGCTGTTCTTCTTCCTGCTGCCCTTGGCGTTTTAGCAGCCGGCGGCGGAATGTATTTTGGATCAGCACTTTTTGAAGGCAACTATGAATTCACATTGGATGGAATGATTGCGTCGCAAAACATACGCAAATCAAGACGTATGAAAACTGCTGAAAAATGCATGGAAAGAGAAACATCTATTGAAAGAATGAAATCTGAACTCGCTGCACTTGAAAGCGATCCATCTGCAACTCCAGAAGCTAAAAAGAAGCTTCAAGACAAAATTCAAAAGCTTGAAGATAAAAACTATTTAACCCTTGCAAAATGCGATTTTAAAACTATTGAGGCTTTAAAAGAACAAAAAGGAAATAAAGCCGCTCGTAATAAAGAAAGAGAACTTGACGCAGCATTCAATGCCGCTCATGCCGAAACACCTGCAACAGAAGACGAAATCAAAGAACATAAAGAAAAAGTTAAAGCAGAAAAAGCGGCAGCTAAAACTGAAGCGGAAAAAGCGTTTATCTGCGACAACCAATATGCCATCGCAAGAAATGTTATGGTAAACAGCAGAGACAAAGATACAAAGCAATTCCTTGCAAACCTTTCTAACGATGAAAGGGCTTTTATCACCGACGCAAGCGAAGATATTTGCCGCGTTACAAGTCTTGCAACTCACGACTTTAAACCAGCCGACCGCACTATTGTTGGTGCAGATATTGTCAAAGCAAAAGCACATAAGAAAAATATTAATCCTTCATATGTAAAAGCAAATCATGACTTAAATCAACTTTTTGATTATTCTACAGGAACTTCAAAATCTAAAGAGTGGACAATAGACTATATTAAAAAACATGAAGCGTTTGAAAAAGCATACGAAGCATTAGAAGCTGCTGGCGCAAGCGAAGACAAACTTAAAGAATGGGCTGACACAAGAGCGGTTTATGAAAAAGAAACCGGTAATAGCCTTGGTCAAAAAGTTCTCAACAGTGAATCAAAAATTCTTAAAACTGCAAAAAGTGTCGTAAATAAATTTAGAGAGAAGAAAGATCCTGTTGTCGACAGAACAAAAATCGATGACCCTTCACTTTTAAAATAACAAACATATCACAACTTAATTAGGAGAAATTTAAAATGAAAATTGGTGTAGTTGGGCTTCCAAATGTCGGCAAAAGCACACTATTTAACGCAATTACGGAAGCAGGCGCGGAAAGTGCCAACTACCCTTTTTGCACTATAGAACCAAATATTGGTGTGGTTGATGTTCCAGACCATCGTTTAGACGTGCTTGCAAAAATGTATAACACTCAAAAGGTTACACCTGCAAGCATTGAATTTATGGATATCGCAGGACTCGTTGCCGGCGCAAGCCACGGCGAAGGTCTTGGAAATAAATTTTTAAGTCACATTCGTGAAGTCGACGCTATCGTGCACGTTGTTCGTTGCTTTGTAAACGACAAAATCATTCACGTAAGTGGCAGTGTTGACCCTATTCGTGACATCGAAATCATCAATTTAGAACTTGTCCTTGCCGACCTTGAACAAGTTACAAAAAAATATGAAAAAGATTCAAAACTCATCCGCACTGGCGATAAAAGTTTGATTGAAAGCGTTGCTCTTCTTGAAAAAGTTAAGTCGTGGCTTGAAGCAGAAAAACCTGTCCGCACACTGACATTGACAGACGACGAAAAAGAACTTTTGAAAAGCTTTTCACTGCTCACCGCTAAGCCTGTAATTTATGTTGCAAACATTTCTGAAGACGACATCGAAAGCGGCGAAAACGATATGTCAAGAGCCGTTGCTGAGTATGCTCATGCAGAGCATTCTGGTGTAATCAGCCTTTGCGCTCGAATTGAAGAAGAACTCATCTCTCTTCCAAAAGAAGAACGCGACGACTTTAAAGCCGAACTCGGCATAAAGGAAAGCGGACTTGAAAAACTTGTAAAGGCAAGTTATGACTTGCTTGGACTTATGAGCTATCTTACAGCCGGCGAAAAAGAAGTTCGCGCTTGGACAATCAAAAAAGGCACAAAAGCGCCTCAAGCTGCCGGAAAAATACACACCGATTTTGAAAAGGGATTCATTAAAGCGGAAATCGTTTCATATGACGACCTTGTCGAAGCTGGCTCATTTTTGAAGGCAAAAGAAAAAGGCAAAGTTCGCATGGAAGGCAAAGAATATGTAATGCAAGACGGCGACGTTGTTCTTTTCAGATTTAATGTGTGAGGGCGCATGAAAGAATATTCCCCCCTTGAACTCGCATTTTTAGGTGATGCGATACACACACTGTTTGTGCGTGAATACGTGCTTGAAAACTTTAACAAACCCATGAACGAAATTCACCGCATATGCTCACACTATTGCAGCGCAACTCATCAAAGCGAAGTTTTAGCAAACTTGACTTTGACAGACGACGAAGCAGAAATTGTAAGACGCGCACGCAACGCAAAAGCAAAACACACGGCGAAAAACGCCGAAGTGAAAGATTATAAATTTGCCACCGCTTTTGAAGCGCTGATCGCTTATTTACACCTCAACGGAAAAGAAGAAAGATTGCAAGAAGTTTTGTATCTTTCAGTTAAATAAAAGGAAAAAATATGCAAATAGAAGGAAAAAATCAAGTTTGGCAAGCATTAAACAGCGGGCTGACAATAAACAAAATCATGATTGACGTCAACTATTCAAAAAGAAAAGACGACATAGTGGCCTTGGCAAGAAAAAATAAAGTGCGCGTCGACTTTGTTCCAAAACAAGCGCTCGACCGCAAAAGCACAACTTCGCATCACCAAGGCTATATCGCCGATGCTGTTGAGTTTGAATACACTCCACTTGAAAAATTGCTTGCAAGCGCCGGCGAAAATCCATTTTTTGTGTTGCTTGACGGAATTGAAGATCCACACAATTTCGGCGCGATTATCCGCTCTTGCGAATGCGCTGGCGTTGACGGAATCATAATTCCTAAAAATCGCGCGTGCCAAGTAAACGACACTGTCGTTCGCACAAGCACAGGTGCAATTTCAAACATGAAAATCGCGCAGGTAGTAAACCTTAAAGAAGCAATCGACGCTTTGAAAGATATGGGCGTTTGGGTGTTTGCGGCGGAAACCGGCGGCGAAGATATTTACTCCAAAAAATTAAATATGCCTATTGCCGTAATAATCGGCTCTGAAGGCGACGGCGTAAAAAAATCAATTAAAGAACGTTGCGATGGCGTTCTCACCCTTCCATTAAAAGGCAAAGTAAACTCGCTGAATGCAAGCGTTGCCTGCGGAATTGTAATTTTTGAAATTTTAAGACAAAGGGAAAACTAATGACCGACGAACAACTTGCTTTGCTTGCCCAACAAGGCAACAGCAACGCAGAACTTGAACTTTTTAATAAGTATCGCAGCCTGATCAACAAATGTTCTCGAGGTTACTTTTTAATCGGCGGCGATATTGAAGATTTAGTTCAAGAAGGCATGATCGGCCTGTATAAAGCAATCAAAAATTATTCGGCAGACAAAGCCGCAACCTTTTCAACTTTCGCATCGCTTTGCATACGCAGACAAATACAATCGGCAGTCCGAAACGCATCTGCTAAAAAGAATAAAGCGCTCTCATCAGCCGTTCCAATCATGGACGAAGACAGCGACGACACCGGCGTCTATCTGATTGCTGATGGCGAGTCCCCTGACAGCATATTGATACATAGACAAACCAGTCAAGCGATATTTGAAGAGCTTAAAAAATTGCTTTCGCCGCTGGAATATGATGTGCTTAAATATTACCTTTCGGGACTTAGTTATCAACAAATTGCCAGCAAAACGAAGCAAACAAAAAAGAGCATAGACAATGCGCTTTCGCGAATTAAGAAGAAACTTGCCGCAATAAAAGATGTAATTTAACGAAAAATAGCCTTAAAATAAGGCTTTTTTTGATTTATTTTTAAATTTCTGTTGACAAACGGGACAAGCGGGCATATAATATAAACATATCGCGGGATAGAGCAGCTCGGAAGCTCGTCGGGCTCATAACCCGAAGGTCGTTGGTTCAAATCCAACTCCCGCAACCAGAGAAGAACGAAGTAAATTTACTTCGTTTTTTATTTTGGTTGTTTAGCAGCAATCAAAGAACCATGACCACTTAGTGAGCAACGCGAACGAGCGGTCATTAAAGGTTCAAACAGCGCTATGAACAACCAAAGGAAAACGAAGTCAATGCACTTCGTTTTTTATTTTTCTAAATATTTTTAATTGAACCGATGACCACTTAATGAGCGTCAGCGAATGGGCGGTCATCTAAGGTTCAAATCCAACTCCCGCAACCAAAGGAAACAGCCGTAAGGCTGTTTTTATTTTGGTTGTTTTGCAAACATTTAAATATCACTTTAATAAAACATAAAAAAGAAGGAGACAGCGTCAGAATTTTTATTTCTCCTTCTTTTTATAATTTTAAACTATTTGTGTATAGAGTGTCAAACGATTATTCTTCGTTTTCATCTTCAACCGCTGTTTCTGTTTCAGTGGCTTCTGTTTCTTCTTCTTTTGCTGAAAGCGCAACACTGACAAGTTTTGCCCCTTCGCGAAGTTTCATGACTCTTACGCCCTGACTCATACGTGAGAATTGGCTGATTGAATCTACAGGTGTTCTAATGACAACTCCGTTGTCGGCGATCATCAAGATGTCTTCGTCGCCGTTTGTTTGTTTAAGGGCTACTAAGCGGCCTGTTTTGTCGTTAAGTACTCCGGCTTTAACTCCCATTCCGCCACGGCCTTGCAAACGATAGTCGCTTTCAGGCGAACGCTTTCCATAGCCATTTTCAGTGATGGTTATGATTTGTGAGCCTTCTTTAACAAGTGTCATGTCAATGATTTCGTCATCTTCTTTAAGATCCATTGATTTAACACCTTGCGATCCACGGCCGGTCTTTCTTACATCGTTTTCAGAGAAACGAATGCATTTGCCGTCTTTTGAAGCAATCAAAATTTGGCCGTTGCCATCACTCATTTCTGCTCCGATAAGCACGTCGTTGTCGACAAGCGAAATGGCAATTTTACCATTTTTGTTGATGCGTTCAAATTCAGTAAGGTCTGTCTTTTTGATTAAGCCGTTTCGTGTTGCCATAATCAAATTACCTTTTTGATCGTCGGCTCTTGGAATAATTGTTGTAACCTTTTCGTCGGCATCAAGTGGAAGAAGGTTGACAACGCTTCTACCTTTTGCTGCACGTTGTGCTTCTGGCACTTCATATGCTTTGATTACATAAACCTTTCCTTTTGTTGTGAAGAACAACAAATCGTCGTGCGATGAAGTTGTAAATATTTGTTCTACATAATCTTCGTCTTTGGTTTTGTGTGCGGTCACTCCAACTCCACCACGTTTTTGAGCATGATATTCGCTTGTTGACATTCTCTTGATATATCCAAGATGTGTCATTGAAATCACAACATCTTCTTTTTCGATAAGGTCTGCGATGTCAATTCCGCCCATATCCATGCTGATCTCGGTGCGGCGTGGTTCGCCATATTCATTTTTAACATCTTCCAAGTTGTCGCGGATAATCTTTTTAACACGTTCTGGCTTAGCCAAGATGTCTTCAAGATCGGCGATTTTCAAATCAAGATCTTTGAGTTCTTCATTAAGTTTTTCAACTTCAAGACTTGTCAAACGTGACAATTTCATTTCCAAGATTGCATTGGCTTGAATTTCGTCAAGTTCAAAGTTTGCAGTCAATTTTTCCATAGCATCTTGTTTGTCTTCTGATGCTTTGATGATAGCGATCACTTCGTCGATATTTGCAAGGGCTGTAACCAAGCCTTTAACGATGTGTTCTCTTTCTTTTGCTTTTCCAAGATCAAATCTTGTCTTTCTTGTAAGAACGTCGATTTGGTGGTTGAGATAGCATTCCAAAACTTCTTTAAGATTGAGAATTTTTGGTGCGCCGTCAACAAGAGCAAGGATAATTATGCCTTCGCCTTGTTGAAGCAAAGTGTGCTTGTAAAGCATATTAAGCACAACTTGTGCGTTAGCGTCTTTTTTAATGTCGATTACAACACGCATTCCTGAACGGTCAGATTCTTCTTTAATGTCACTGATGCCTTCGATGCGCTTGTTTTTAACCATATCGGCCACTTGAATAATAAATTTGGCTTTATTTACTTGATATGGAAGTTCGGTGATAACAATTCTTTGTTTGCCGGTTGCAGTCTCTTCGATTTCGGCACGTCCTCTAAGCACGATTCCGCCACGTCCTGTGCGGTATGCGTGTTTGATTGCGCTTCTTCCCATAATGATTCCGCCTGTTGGGAAATCAGGTGCAGGAATGATTCTGATAAGTTCGTCAATGTCAATGTCAGGATTGTCAATAAGCGCTTGCACGCCGTTGATTACTTCGGTAAGGTTGTGAGGTGGAATGTTTGTAGCCATACCTACTGCGATACCGTCAGCGCCGTTTACAAGCAAGTTTGGAAATTTTGCAGGCAACACTGTTGGTTGCATTAAAGTTTCGTCAAAGTTTGGATAGAAAGGAACGGTGTCTTTGTCGATGTCTTCAAGCATAAGTGAAGCGATTTTTGAAAGTCTCGCTTCGGTGTAACGCATGGCTGCTGGTGGATCGCCGTCGACTGATCCAAAGTTTCCGTGTCCGTCAATCAAAGGGCAACGGATAGAAAAGTCTTGGGCAAGTCTAACCATAGCATCGTAAACGGAGCTGTCACCATGTGGGTGATATTTACCCATAACTTCACCGACAATTCTTGCGCATTTTTTGAATGGCTTGTCGTAGAAGTTGTTAAGTTCACCCATCGCATAAAGTATTCTTCTGTGAACAGGTTTTAATCCGTCTCTAACATCAGGAATAGCACGCGAAACGTTTACTGCCATCGCATAAGAAATGAAGGAATGTTTAAGTTCCCCTACTGCATCGACTTTTTCAATTTTAGTGTTTTCAAGAAGTTCGGCAAGCGATTTCTTTTCGTCTTTCATTTTTCAAATTCCTTTTATTAAATATCAAGGTCTGTTACAAGCGTTGCGTTTTCTTCAATAAACTGACGTCTGAGTTCTGGGTCTTCGCCCATCAATTGATTGAACATCTTGTCCGCTTCAATCGCGTCTTCCATAGTGATTTGAATAAGCGTTCTCTTTTCTGGGTTCATAGTTGTTTCCCAAAGTTGTTCGGCGTTCATTTCACCAAGACCTTTATATCTTTGGATTGTCACACCCTTTCTTCCGTTTGCATCAAGTTCGTCAGCAAGTTCTTGGTCGGAATAGAAGTATTTTTCACTCGTTCCGCGAGCCACTTTGTAAAGAGGTGGTTTTGCTGAATATACATATCCGTTTTCGATAAGTGGACGCATATACCTGAAGAAGAATGTAAGCAAAAGTATTCTGATGTGTGCCCCGTCGACATCGGCATCGGTCATGGATATAATTTTGTGATAGCGAAGTTTGTTTGCGTCAAACTCACTTCCAATACCTGCGCCAAATGCGGTTACCATGTTTTTGATTTCGGCATTTTCTAATATTTTGTGAAGTCTTGCCTTTTCAACGTTTAAGATTTTCCCGCGAAGTGGCAAAATCGCTTGAAAACGTCTGTCTCTGCCCTGTTTTGCTGTTCCCCCAGCTGAATCCCCTTCGACCAAATAAATTTCGCAGTGTTCGGCGTTTCTTTCGGTGCAGTCGGCAAGTTTTCCAGGAAGTGTTGTGTTTTCGAGTACGCTCTTTCTTCGAGTAAGTTCTCTCGCGTTTCTAGCGGCGTCACGAGCTCGTTGTGCGTTGATGCTTTTCATGATAAGGTTTTTCGCTTCAACTGGGTGCTCTTCCAAATAATCGCCAAAATTGTCAACCATAGCTTTGTAAACGATTGTTCTCATTTCGCTGTTGCCAAGTTTGGTTTTTGTTTGACCTTCGAATTGTGGGTTTCTAAGTTTTACGCTAATAACGGCTGTTATGCCTTCACGGCAGTCTTCACCAGAAAGTTTTTCGTTTTCTTTGATGATTTTATTTTTGACAGCATAGTCGTTGATAACCTTTGTCAAGCCATTCTTAAACCCATCAAGATGTGTTCCGCCTTCTTCGGTGTTGATGTTGTTTGCATAGGCGTTTATGATTTCGTTGTAGCCATCATTGAATTGAAAGCAAACTTCGATTTCATTTTCGATGTCACCAGATTCGTTTCTGTTAAACTTGTTAAAGTAAACAGGGCTTGGCAAAAGTGTTTCTCTGTTTTTGTTTAAGAAATCAACAAATTCTACGATTCCGCCTTTAAATTCAAAAACTTCTTTTCTTTGTTTGCCTTCTCTTCGATCTTCAAGGCTGATTACAAGCCCTTTGTTTAAGAATGCGATCTCTCTGAAACGGTTTTTCATTGTGTCATAATTAAACACTGTGGTTTCAAAAATTTCGTCATCAGGCCAGAATGTAATTGTTGTTCCGCGCTTGTCTGTTTTGCCAACAATTTTAAGTGGGCTTACAGTTTTGCCGCGTGAAAATTCGATTATATAATAAAGTCCGTTTTGATAAACTTCTGCAACAAGTTTTGATGAAAGTGCGTTTACGCAGGATACACCAACACCGTGCAATCCGCCTGAAATTTTGTAGCCTTCGCCACCAAACTTTCCGCCGGCATGGAGTTTTGTCAAAACAACTTCAACTGCGCTTTTCCCTTCTTTTTCAATTATGCCTGTTGGAATGCCACGACCGTTATCTGAAACGCTGCACGAACCGTCTTCGTTGATTACAACATCGATTTGTGTGCAGTAGCCGGCAAGCGCTTCATCGATTGAGTTGTCAACAACTTCGGTCACAAGATGGTGCAATCCGTGTTCGTCGGTTGAACCAATATACATTCCTGGTCTTTTTCTAACAGGATCAAGCCCTTCCAGCACTTGAATGTCGCTGGCATCGTATTTGGTTGATTTTGAGAGTTCTTGTTCTTCGTTTGAAAAATCTTGCATTTTATCGCTCCTTGCAGAATAAAAAAATTCCTATATATATTTATATATTATATTATAT
>ERZ1026780.1499-NODE-1499-length-15216-cov-6.066157_pt1 | contig 15216 bp, 16 predicted proteins | sample MGYA00380126_ERZ1026780 | MGnify/ENA primary metagenome ERZ1026780 (study PRJEB33269, sample SAMEA4719762) | human gut metagenome | biome: human-associated habitat; feature: organic feature; material: feces | place: Cameroon | collected 2013-10 ... | reverse complement strand
GTCGGGAGCGGGGGAGAGATGGGGTTAGCCGTGTAGAGTTGTAGAATTGTAGAAAGAGAGGGTGTGGATGAGATTGGGTGGTTGTCCGCACTTCGCGGCAGTTTGGTATAATTCACGTCCGAAAGCGAGATGCGTGAAATGCTGATTGATGACATCAGACAAGGCGAGTCGGCGGAACTGGAGCTGAAGCGCGTGCCGAACGAACAGCCGGAGCGGTGGCTTAAGACCGTTGTCGCCTTTGCGAACTGCAAGGGCGGGCGCATCGGCAATTCGATTCGCCTGATCGTGAAACGTGGACACGCGAATCACGTTAATCACGTTGGGGACAATAGGGGGGACAATAGGGGGGACAATCCGTTGTTGTCCTTGCCGGACGAGCAACGCCGGATCTGCGACATCTTGAAGGGAAATCCAAAGATCTCGATTCGGAAGATGTCCGAGATGCTGGGGATTCGGAAGAACACGCTCGACAAGCAGCTTTCGGCGTTGAAGGCAAAAGGCTTCATCGAAAGAAGAAATGGGACACGAGGCAGTTGGCAGGTGATCCTGCCGCCTCGCGATTGAAATGTTTTACGTCAACAAGATTGTCGGTTGGGTGCTGAGTCCGCTGGGGATGCTCTTCCTCGGCTGTCTTGGCGGTGCGGCGTTGCGCCGCTGCGGCGGGTGCATTGGGAAACGACGCTTGAGCCGCCTCGGAACGTTGCTCGTTGTCATCAGCCTCTGCCTCTTCTGGTTCCTGTCATGTGGTCTCACGACGCGGTTGATCGGCGTGCCGTTAGAGGGCGATGAGGCGCCGCTGTTGGACACCTTGGAACTGGGCTGGTGCGATGCGGTTGTCCTGCTGGGGGGCGGCATGGGGGTACATGAGAAATGCGGACGTGCGGAGATGTTTTCGGCGGCCGACCGCGTCTGGGAGGCGGCGCGCCAGTGGAAGGCGCATCAAGACGGGAACGTGAAGCTGACGATCAGCGGCGGCGGCGTCGAACAATCGACGGTGCCGCTCCTGAAGGACCTAGGCGTGGACGAGGAGGCCCTTGTCTTCTTCCCCGAGGCGCGCAACACGGAGGAGGAGGCGCGCATGATTGGCACGTCCGGCATTCGCCGTGTGCGACTTGTCACGTCGGCGTGGCACATGCCGCGCGCACGGATGCTCTTTGAACGCGCGGGGATAGACGTTTTTCCCGTGCCGACGGACTACGAAATGCACTATTGCGCCGAGTTGCCGCTTCAGTGCAAAGATTTTTTTCCGAGTGCGGACGCGCTTTGGCGAAACAGCGTGGCGGTGAAAGAGTGGGTGGCGCGATTCGGCTATTGGCTGAAGGAATGGAGATAGGGGTGAAGCGTCCGCTGTTCAGCTGTGTCGTGCCGGTCAAGGGGCCTCGTCCGTTCATGGACGAAGCCTTGGCGTCTTTGCGCCTGCAGGGAATGGGCGATGATTTGGAGATCATCGTCCAGGACGGCGACGTTGAGCCGGATGCCGGGCAAAGCGACGCCCTCAACAAGGGCTTTGCGAAAGCGCACGGCGCATGGCTCTTCTGGCTCAATGCGGATGACGTGTTGTTGCCGGGTGCATTGAGGGCTGTGGCGCGAGCCGTTCGACAAGCGAACGGTCGTTCCCAGACGGTTGACTGGGTTTCCGGCAACCTGCAGTATTTGGATTCTAAGGGGCACGTTCTGCGTTGCGCATGGGATTATGGGCGAAAATGGATGTATCGGGGATTGCCAGTACGTGTCTATGGGCCGAGTTCATTTTTTCGGCGAGAATTGTATGAATGTTGCCAAAAGAGCGGTTGTGGTTTCGATACGAATCTGCATTACATGATGGACATTGACTTGTGGGAGCGATTCCGTAAGGCTGGTTTTTGGCATCATAAATTGGCACGGTATGTTTGGGGGTTCCGGGTTCATGGAGCCAGTCTGACAAGCGAAGATTTGTTGGGACGGACACCTTTCGAGATGGATCGCGAATATCAATTGTTGGATAGGCGATATGGAACTTGTCGGAATGGCTTAATGTCCAACTTGAATCGAGTTGTACGGTGGCTGGATGGAAGTTACCTGCATGCCGCTTTTGATACGTGGCGGGTTGCAGGGAAAGCGGTGAGGCCCTCATGAAAATTCTTCACCTCATGGCCGGATTGGGACCGACAAACGGCGTTGCGAACGTCGCGCGGCGGTTTGCGCGTGTCCAGTCCGAACGAGGGGATGAGGTGCGATTGCTCGCGCCGGCATGCAAGTGGAATCCGCTCTACTTCGACTTCGCCTTTGCCATGCGTGACTGGAGGCAGGCACGGGACGCGGACGAAATCTGGGTACATTGTAGTTGGACGTTTCCGGTCTGGTTCAGCGCCTGGGTGGCGAAGCGTTCTGGTAAGCGGCTCGTCGTCGTGCCGGAGGCGAGCTTCGATCCCCGGCGCCTCCACAATGCGTCGGATTGGAAGAAGCGCCTTGTCACGCCGCTTGACAGATGGGTTCTCCGTCAGGCGGACGAGGTGTTGGCGCTGTGTTCGGATGAGGTGGGCTGGATTAGGGCCTTTGAACCAACAGCGCGTATTCGCCTTGCGCGCGTTCCGACGTTCTACGGCAACGTGCCGGTACAGAACGTTGATGCCGAGGCGTTGAGGCGCGCGAAGCGTCCGTTACACGTCCTGTTTCTGGGGCGTGCGGCGGATCCGCTGAAGGGGGTCCGCTTCTTGGAGGAGGCTGTTTGGGGACTCACGCGCTCTGGCCCGCTTTTTATAAAAAGCGGGCCAGAGCGCATTGACCTGCGCATCGCGTCGGATGTGGTAGGGGCGGAGAAGGAGGCGGCATGGGGCTGGTGCGACGTTCTGTGTCTCCCGACGCTGAGCGACAATTTCGGTCTGGTGGTCGCCGAGGCGTTGGAACACGGAAAACCCGTCATCACGACGGACGGCGCACCGGCGTGGAAGGATGAGCCGCGAACGGATGCGCATGGGCACACGCGCCTCGTCTACCTCGAAGGGTTCCGGGACGGCACGGACGCGCGGCGCGTTCAGCTCCTCCGGCAGGCGATCGAATCGTTCCTGCGCACCTGATGGGCGGGCCCATTGCCGTTTTTCGCCTTCTCCCGGCCAATCTGTAGTATAATGTCCGCCTTGTGAAAATCTCCGTCGTCACCGTCTGCTACAACGCCGCCGCGACCCTTCCGGCGACGCTGGAGAGCGTGTTGCATCAACGGGATGTGGAGCTGGACTACCAGGTGGTGGATGGCGGGTCGACGGATGGCACGGTGGACCTTCTGCGGCGTTGGGAGGCAAGGTTCCGTGCGGCGGGTGTGGCATTCACCTGGACGAGTGAGCCAGACGCGGGCATCTACGACGCGATGAACAAGGGCCTCTTCCGGGCGACGGGCGACGTGCTTGGCATCCTGAACGCCGACGACCGCTTTGAGGACGAAACGGCGCTCGCCGATGTCGCACGGGCCTTCTCGGCGTCGGAGGATGGCGCATCCCTTCAGCTCGTCTACGGCGACGTGCGGTTTGTGCGGGGCGCGGGGACGGAGACGGTGCGCTACTATTCGAGCCGGCCGTGGCGGCCGTGGATGCACGCCTGGGGCTACATGCCGGCGCATCCGAGCGTCTATGTGCGCCGGGCCGCGTTCATCGCCTCGGGCGGCTATCGGGCCGACTACCGCATCAGCGCCGACTTCGAGTGGATGACGCGCCTCCTGTGTCGGCAGCGGATCGCGGCGCGGTATCTGCCGCGCTGCTTCGTCGTGATGCGCCTCGGCGGCGCGTCAACCGGCGGCCTACGCGCCCTCGTGCGCCTCAACTGCGAAAACGTGCGCGCTAACCGGGAGAACGGCTTCTTCTGCTGCCTCCCGATGATGCTGCCGAAGTACATCTACAAGGTCTTGGGCTATTTTCTGAAAAGAGGAGAAAACAGGTGACGAAGAAAGCGTTGATTACCGGCGTGACGGGACAGGACGGCAGCTACCTCGCGGAGTTTCTGCTGGAGAAGGGCTACGAGGTCCACGGCGTCATCCGGCGCAGTTCGACCGACTACCGCGAGCGGATCGCCCATCTGGAGGGCCGGCCAGGCTTCCACCTCCACTACGGCGACCTCGGCGACTCGCTGAGCGTCTTCCAGGTCGTCGCGTCCGTCCGCCCCGACGAGATCTACAACCTCGCGGCGCAGAGCCACGTGCAGGTCTCGTTCGACGTGCCCGAGTTCACGGCGAACGTCGACGCGACGGGCGTCCTGCGCATCCTGGAGGCCGTGCGCCTCGCGGGGCTGAAGGAGACGTGCCGCATCTACCAGGCCTCGACCTCCGAGCTGTACGGCAAGGTGGAGGAGGTGCCGCAGAACGAGCGCACGCCGTTCCACCCCTATTCGCCCTACGCCGTCGCGAAGCTCTACGGCTTCTGGATCGTCAAGGAATACCGCGAAGCCTATGGGATGTTCGCCTGCTCGGGCATCCTCTTCAACCACGAATCCGAGCGGCGCGGCGAGACGTTCGTGACGCGGAAGATCACGCTCGCCGCCGCCCGCATCGCGCAGGGCAAGCAGGAGAAGCTGCTTCTGGGCAACCTCGACGCCCTGCGCGACTGGGGCTACGCGAAGGACTACGTGGCGTGCATGTGGCTCATCCTCCAGCACGAGACGCCGGACGACTTCGTGATCGCGACGGGCGTGCAGCACAGCGTGCGCGAATTCGCGCAGCTCGCCTTCCGCCACGCCGGCATCGAGGTCGAGTTCCGGGGGACGGGCCTCGACGAGAAGGGCGTCGACAAGGCGACGGGGCGTGTCGTGATCGAGGTCTCGCCCGACTTCTACCGTCCGACCGACGTCGTGAACCTCTGGGGCGACCCCTCCAAGGCCAAGGCGGAGCTGGGCTGGAATCCGCAGAAGACGTCGTTCGAGGAACTCGTCGCGCGCATGGTCGCGCATGACATGAAGAAGGTCGCCGTGGAGCGCGCCGAGGAGCAGATCCGCATGAACCTCGCCGAATACCTGGAGAAGGGGGTGGTGAAATGATCCAGCCGCATGACCGCATCTACGTCGCCGGCCACCGGGGCATGGTCGGCTCGGCCTGCGTCCGCGCCTTCGAGAAGGCCGGCTTCACGAACCTCGTCGTGCGCACGCACCGCGAGCTCGACCTCTGCGACGCGGCGGCCGTGCAGGCCTTCTACGAACGGGAGAAGCCGGATGTCGCGCTCATCGCGGCCGCGCATGTGGGCGGCATCGGGGCGAACGCGGCGGGCAACGCCACGTTCCTCCACGAGAACGTCCTCATCGCGATGAACACGATCATGGGGGCCTACCGCGCGGGCGTGAAGCGCCTTCTCTTCCTTGGCTCGACCTGCATCTACCCGCGCCTCGCGCCGCAGCCGATTCCCGAATCGGCGCTCCTGACGAGCCCGCTCGAAAAGACGAACGAGGGCTATGCGCTCGCGAAGATCGCGGGCCTGAAGCTCTGCGAATTCCTGCGGCGCGACAAGGGCGTCCTCTACCATTCGCTCATGCCGACGAACCTCTACGGCCCGGGCGACAACTACGATGTCGTGGGCGGGCACGTCCTGCCCACGATGATCCGCAAGTTCGAGACGGCGCGCGTCAATGGCGACGCGGTCGTCCCGCTCTGGGGGTCGGGGACGCCGCTCCGCGAGTTCCTGCACGTGGACGACCTCGCCGCCGCCTGCCTCTTCATGCTCCGCGAGGAGAACCCGCCCGACTGGGCGAACGTCGGCTCGGGCCGCGAGGTCTCGATCCGCGAACTCGCGGAGAAGGTGCGCGCGGCGACGGGCTGCACCGCCGCGATCGCCTGGGACGCGACGAAGCCCGACGGCACGCCGCGCAAGCTCTGCGACACCTCCCTCATCCGCTCGCTCGGCTGGAAGCCCCGGATCGACCTCGAAGAGGGCCTTGCGCGCACGGTCGCGGACTACCGCGCCGCCGTCGCAAACGGCACGCTCCGCCTCTGATGGAACGGAATGGCCGGCGTTTCCAGGACGGCGGGGCGTGCCCTCTGCCTCGCGCTCGCGGCGGCGGGTCTCCTCTGGGGCGCGCTGTTCGCGTGGCATCCGCAGGGGCTTGAAGCGCGTGTCTTCTTTGAGCGGGGGCGGACGTTCTTCGCGGACTTCCGTGCCGTGCGGACGTGCGCGGAGGGCGGGTTCGCGACCGACCGGCAGCCCCTCCACGATTCCTGCTATCCGCCTCTTGGCGCCCTGCTCGCGAAGCCGTTCCCCCTGACGGCCGGGGCGTGGTTCACCGGGACGGGCATGGCCCTGTGGGCGCTGGCCTTCTGGACGCTCCTGGCCCGGCGGGACGAAAACGGAGAAGACGTGCCGGGGCGCTTCCCTGCCGTCGCCGGCCTTGCCGTCGTGGGGTGTCTGCTCTCGTCCATCATGCTCCATGCGTTTGAGTGGGGCAACCAGATCCTCTACGCGGCGGCGGCGGTGACGCTCTTCGTCGCCTGGTGGGACGCGCCGTCGCCGTGCCGGCGGGCCGTCGCGGCCGTCGCGCTGGCCGTGGCGGCGGTCTTGAAGGTCTCGCCGACGCTCCTGGCGGGTCTTTACCTTGTGCGGTGGTGGACGGCGCAGGAGGTGGAGGTGCGCCGGGAAAGCCTGCGGGCGGGCGTGCTCTTCCTCGCCGCCGCCGCCGTGATGTTTGTCGTCCCCTTTGCCTGGTACGACGGGTGGACGGGCTTCTGCCAGTGGTTCGCCAATGCGCTGGCAAACGCCGCACACTATGTCCACAAGGGCGCGTGGGGCTTCGTCCCGCTGGACCGCACCGTCCGGGTCCTGCTTCGCCTCGACGTTTCAACGCCCTGGCCCGGCATCGGCCTGTCGCGCGGACTCAGCGCGGCGCTGGGACTGGCGTGTCTGGGGAGGGCCGCCCTCTGCGCGTACAGGCGGACGTGTCGGGCGGACGACCTCCTTCTTCTCCTTGTCGCGGCGATGCTGCTCATCCCCGGCAACATGCACGTCTATACGGGCCTGTACCTGCTGCCCGTCCTCGCGCTCCGTCTGCGCGCGGGCATGCGGTGGACGGAAGCGGCGTGCTGGTTCGCCCTGCTCTGTCCCCTGCAGATCCCGCTCGGCGCCGGCTGCCTCAACCACCCGCTTGCGAACCTCGCCTTCCTCGCCCTCGTCGCCGCCGCCTTGTGTCGGGGCGGGCTCTCCGCTCGTCCGGCTCGCCCTGCATTGCCGGAGTCTCCATGACCGCCTGGATCGTCAATCCGTTCGACAACCTGCCGCTGGAGGGAAACCGCCCCCAGCGGTACTGGCTTCTGGCGCGCGCGTTCGCGCGCGCCGGGCACGACGTCACGCTCTGGACGAGCGACTTCTCCCATGCGCGCAAGGCGAAGCGCGTGTTGCGCGGATTGGACGGTGGGGAACGGAAACTGGGGCGCCGGGGAACACGGTGGTCGAGCGGGGAGACGCCGGACTTCCGCGTCGTCCTCGTGGAGACGCCCGCCTATCGGGCGAACATCGGCCTGCGGCGCATCTGGTCGCACCGCGCCTTCGCGCGGCGGTGGCGTGAACTGGCAGGGGGCGAACCGCCGCCGGACGTGCTTGTCACGTCGCTGCCGCCCCTCGCGCTCGGACAGGCGGCGGGGGCGGCCCGCGCCGCGCGGACGTTCTGGATCGTGGACGTGATGGATGCCTGGCCGGAGACGTTCGAGCGCATCGTGCCGCGCGCCCTGCTCGCGCCGCTCCGGGGCGTGGCGCGGCGCATCTACTGCGGTGCGGACGCAGTGACGTCCGTCGCGGAGCGGTACGTGGAACTGGCGCGAACGTATGGCGCGACGTGTCCGACGCGGGTCTTCCACCACGGGATCGAGCGTGTGGACGCGGCGCCGACGCCCGTCCGCACGGACCGTGCGTTCCGCCTCGCCTACGCGGGGAACATGGGCGCGTCCTACGATCTCGCCACGGTCATCGAGGCGGTGAAGGGGCTGGACGGCGTGGCGCTCGACCTCGCGGGGAGCGGTCCGGACGAGGCGGCGCTGCGCGCGCGGGCGGCGGGTTGCGCGCGCATCCATTTCCACGGCTACCTTGGTGACCGGGCGCTCCGGGAGATGCTCGCCGCCTGCGACGCGGCGGTCATCCCGATGTTCGACGCCTCGTGCGTCGGCGTCCCCTACAAGATCGCCGACTATGCGGCGGCGGGGTTGCCGATCCTCAACACGCTTCACGGCGAGACGGCGCGGCTCCTTCGGGGCTACGGCGCGGGCGTCTCGTACCCGGCCGGCGACGCGGCCGCGCTCCGGCGGGCGGTGGGGGTATGGCGCGCATGCGTCCGCACGCCCGCATGGGAACGTCTGCGGGACGGCGCGCGGCGCCTGGCGGCGGCCTTCGACGCGCATGAAGTCTACGGCGGCTACGTGGCGTGGGTTGAAGGGCTGCGTGCAAAAAGGGTATAATGCGGGCGATGCGAAAACAGTGGATGCTCTTTGTCCTCACGCGGTTCGTGGGGTTGGTGGCGGATACGGTGCTCATGGGGGCGGCGTATCTGGCTGCGGTCATGCTGCGCTTCGACTTCCGCGAGCCGATGTGGGGCTGGCGCGCGACGGCGCTCGGCTTCGGGACGGTCTGGCTCGTGCAGATTCTCGCGCTCGTGGTGACGGGGTGCTATCGCCTCCCGTGGCGCCGCACGGGCATGCTGGACGTGCCGCGCTATCTGGGGGCGTTCGCGCTGGGCGCCGCCGTGCTGACGGCCCTCCGTTGGTATCTGCCCGACCTGAGCCTCGCGCACGTCCGCCCGCCCTATTCGATCACGCTCATCTCGACGGTGCTCGCCTTCTGCGCGACGCTGGGCGTGCGCCTCGCGTGGCGGCGCTACACGGAGGCGCGGCGGGACGAGAAGAGGCTGCTGCGGCGCGGCGAGAAGACCGTCGGCGGCGCGGAGGTCGTGGAGATGCTGCGCGGGAAGACCGTGCTCGTGACGGGCGCGGGCGGCACGATCGGCGCGGAACTCGTGCGGCAGGTTGCGCGCAACGGCGCACGGCGCGTGATCATGGTGGAGCGCGGCGAGAACGCCCTCTACGAGATCGACCGCGAAATGCGCGGCGCGGGCGTGAACGCGGAATGCGTGCCGGAGTTGGCGGACATCGCGGACGAGGCGCGGATGCGCCGTCTGCTCGCCGCGTGGCGGCCCGCGATCGTCCTCCACGCGGCCGCCTACAAGCATGTGCCGATGGTGGAGGCGAACCCGCTCGACGGACTCCGGAACAACACGCTCGCGACGCGGCGGCTTGGCGAATGGTGCGGCGCGGCGGGCGTGGCGCGCTTCGTGATGATCTCCACCGACAAGGCCGTGAACCCCGTGAGCGTGATGGGCATGACGAAGCGCCTCGCCGAGGTCCTGCTGCTGGGGCTCAACGCGCAGAAGGACGGCGGGGCGGACGGAACCGTCTACTCCTGCGTGCGCTTCGGCAACGTCCTCGGGTCGAGCGGCAGCGTGGTGCCGCTCTTCCGCGAGCAGATCGCGCACCGGGGCCCGGTGACGGTGACGCACCCCGAGATGCGGCGCTACTTCATGAGCGTGGAGGAGGCGGTGGGGCTCGTCCTTGAGGCCGCCGTGATGGGGAACGGCTGCATCTACACGCTCGACATGGGGCGTCCCGTGAGGATCGTGGACCTCGCGGAGGACATGATCCGCCAGGCGGGCTACAAGCCCTACGTGGACGTGCCGATCGTCTTCACGGGAATCCGTCCGGGCGAGAAGCTGTTCGAGGAACTGGATGTGGGAGAGAAGAGCGCGTGCCGCACCGGGCACGCGCGCATCTTCGTCTGCACGGCGGCGGGACGCGGCGGGGACGTCGCCTACGAGGAGGTCGCGGCGTTCGCGGCGGGCATGCCGGACGGCGAGGCGGTGAAGCGTTTCCTGCGGGAGCGCGTCGGCGCGTGACGGAGGGAGCGGATGACGGCCTCGCTCATCGTCCCCTGCTGGAACTGCGCCGCGACGCTCGGCCGCTGCCTTGCGTGCGTGCGTGCGCAGACGCATTCGGACTTCGAGGCGATCTTCGTGGACGACGGTTCGACGGACGCGACCGGCGCGCGCCTCGCGGACGCCGCCCGCGCCGACGCGCGTCTCCGCGTCGTCACGCAGCCGCATCGCGGCGTGAGCGCCGCGCGCAACGCCGGCCTCGACGCCGCGCGCGGCACGTACGTCTTCTTCGCCGATCCCGACGACGCCTTCTCCCCCGACCTGATCGCGAAGGGCGTCGCGGCGATGGAGGCGGACCGGGCGGACTACTGCGTCTTCCCCTACCGCGAGAAGGAGGAGGGCGCGGCCGCTTTCCACACCGTGCCGTTGAAAGGCCCCTGCCGCCACTTCTCCAACGCGGAGATTGTCGAGGCGCACATGAGCCGCCTCTTCGGCTACTCGGCCGCGCACGTGCGGGCCTGGTACGCGGGCGCGCCGCTCGCCGCGCACCGCCTGCAGGGCGGCGTGTGGCGGTGTGTCTACCGGCGCGCCCTCATCGAGGCGCGGCACGTGCGCTTCGACGAACGGATCGAACTCTACGAGGATGCGCTCTTCAACTGCGCCTACATGCTGGAGGCGGAGCGGATGACGTGCGTGGCGGAACCGCTCTACGACTACATCCTCTCACCGCGCGGTGCCGTCGCGCGCCTGCGGGGCGGCGTGCGCGAACTGCGGAACAAGCTGGAGCTGCTGCGGGCCCGGAAGGCGCTTGACGCGGCAAGCGGCGGACGGCTTGGCCCGATGTACGCGGGGTCGTGCGTGTTCTCGCTCCTGGAGATGCTGCGAATCGTCCTCTCCGGGCGGGCGCCGCTTGGCGAGGGTCTGCGCCTCGTCGACGCCTACGGGCGCGATCCGGTTGTGCGCGCCGCCCTGCGCGCGTTCCCGCTCTCCGCGCGGCATCCCGCCCTCGCGCTCGCGGTGTGGACGCTCCGCGCGCGCTTCCGCTGAGGCCGCAACGAGATTGCCCGCAACGGGCAAATGCGGTATACTTGCAGACACATTTCATTCACCAAGGAGTACGTATGAAGAAGCTGATGATTGCCACTGCGGCGGCGGGTCTTTCCGCCTCGCTTTTCGCCGGTCTCTACGGCGACACGCCGGACGCGAAGCACGCCTGGGCCGTCCACGACATGAACCGCCCGAACCCCGTCAAGGTCGAGCCGGGGCGCGAGGTCGGCCAGCCGCCGAGCGACGCCATCGTCCTCTTCGACGGCACGCGCGAGAGCTTCGAGAAGAACTGGTGCGATTCGAAGGGCGGCCCCACGAAGTGGAAGTTCGTGAACGGTACGCTGGAGTCGGTGCGTGCCGCCGGCAACATCTGCTCCCGCCAGACGTTCGGCGACGTGCAGCTGCACGTCGAGTGGCAGGCGCCCGTCAAGGTCGAGGGCATGGGCCAGGGACGCGGCAATTCGGGTGTGTTCGTGCTGGGCGGACACTACGAGGTGCAGGTGCTGGACAGCTACGAGACGAACCCCGCCGACATGAAGAACCCGAACTACGCGGACGGACAGGCCGGTTCGGTCTACGGGCAGAACCCGCCGCTCGTGAACCCCACCCGCCGTCCGGGCGAGTGGCAGACGTACGACATCGTGTTCCACCAGCCGATCTTCGACGGCAACCGCCTCGTCCACCCCGGCTCGCTCACGGTCTTCCTGAACGGCGTCCTCGTGCAGGACCACTGGGAGCTTGAGGGCCACACCTGGCACTGCCGCCGCGCCGCGCAGGAGAAGCCGCCGGCCACGAAGGGCTCGATCCAGTTCCAGGACCACGGCAACCCCGTCCACTTCCGCAACGTGTGGGTGCGCGAGCTGCCGAGCCGCTACGCGAACACGACGCACGGCACCTTCCTCGCGAAGGAGGCCGACGTGACGGCGCTCCGCCGCGAGACGGCCGCGAAGCTCTTCGCGAAGATCGACCAGACGAAGTGCGGGGCCGATCAGGTCAACCAGATCCTCGAAGTGATCGCCTACTCGAAGGACGAGCCGTTCCTCGGCGCGTGCAAGAAGATCTGCGCGGGCTACCTCGCGAAGCTGAATGCGATGGACGACAAGGCGCTTGACGCGAACAAGGGCGCGATCCTCTCCGTGAAGCGTTCGGCCGACGTGCTGAAGCGCAACAAGGTCGTCGAGAACTGCCCGCTCTGCGCGAAGATCCTCTCGATCGTCGAGCAGAAGGGCTGGAACAAGAAGAAGTAGCGGACGGATGGCGCGGAAGATCCAACCCTGCGTGCTGACCATCGCGGGCAGCGACTCCGGCGGCAACGCCGGGGTCCAGGCGGATCTTCGGGCGTTCCACTGCTACGGACTGCACGGCTGCACGGTGTTCGCGGCGCTCACGGCGCAGAACCCGCGCGGCGTGCGGAGCGTCCTGGACGTGCCGGCGGCGTTCATCGCGGACCAGCTGGACGCCGTCTTCGAGATGTACAACGTGCGGGCGCTCAAGACGGGCATGCTCGCGACGCCCGAGGCGATCGAGGTCGTCGCGGAGCGGCTTCGCGCCGTGCCGCGCGTGAAGAAGGTCGTCGACCCGGTGATGGTCGCGACGAGCGGCGCGAAGCTCATTTCGGACGAGGCGGTCGCCGTGCTCCAGGAGAGGCTGTTGCCGCTCGCGACGCTCATCACGCCCAATCTGCCCGAGGCGGCGGCGCTGTTGGGGCATCCCGTCGGGCCGGGCGCGGGCATGGCGGCGGCGGCGCGGGAGCTGGCGCAGCGGTTCGGGTGCGCCGTTCTGGTGAAGGGCGGGCATGCGGTCGTGGACGGCGAGGGCGGAATTGCGGAGGACGTGCTCTTCGACGGGCGGCGCGTGCGGGTGTTTGGGAAGCCGGTCGTGCCGCATCCGGTTTCCACGCATGGAACGGGGTGTTCGCTTGCGGCGGCGCTTGCGGCGGAACTGGCGCGCGGGGCGTCCCTTGCGCGGGCGGTCGAAGGGGCGAAGGATTTTGTTTTCGATGCGATCAAGACGTCGTATCGTGTTGGCGAAAACTGTGGGGTTCTGGGAATGCCCAGAGAAAGGTAGGTGGTCATGTCCACGGAAGAATTGAACGACCAGGCGGATTTCGCGGATGACGAGCTGATCATCCGCAAGAAGAAACAGCCCGAGCAGAAGACGGGCGTGACGGCGGCGGGCGTGCTGAAGACGGCTGCGGAGGCGCTGGAGGCGCTGCGGGCGAAGGGCCCCCTCGTGCAGTGCATGACGAACGCGGTGGCGGCGGACTCCACCGCGCGCGCGCTGAAGGCGCTGGGCGCGGCGTACGCGATGGTGGAGGACATGGGCGAGGCGTCGCAGTTCACGTCCGTGATGGACGGCCTTCTCGTGAACGTGGGCACGGCGACGAAGCCGCAGACGGACGCGATGCGCGCGGCGGTCTCGCACGCGAACATGGGCGGGAAGCCCTGGGTGCTCGACCCCGTGGGCGTGGGCGCCCTGCCCCTCAGGACGTTCACCGTGAAGGAGCTGATGCGCCGCTTCCCGGCGCTCATTCGGGGGAATGCGGACGAAATCAACTTCCTCGTCCACAACACGCTCCCCGCGCGCGGGACGGCCCTCACGAGCGACGCGGTGGCGCAAGACGCCGCACGCCTCGCGGGCGTCACCCACGCGGCCGTGCTGCTGACGGGTGCGACGGACTACGTGGCGCTGGAGGGCGCGCCGCTCGTCGCCGTGGAGAACGGCGCGCCGCTGATGGCGCGCGTGGCGGGCCTCGGTTGCGCGCAGGGCGCGATCGGCGCCGCGTTCCTCGGCGCCCTCGGCGGCAAGGCGCGCTGGGAAGGCGCGCTCGCGACGGCGCTCACCGTGGCGCTCGCGGGCGAGCGCGCGGCGGCGGCCGCGAAGGGCCCCGGCTCGTTCATGCCCGCGTTCCTGGACGCGCTCGACGCGCTGACGCCGGACGACGTGCGAAAGCACGGGAAGGTGAAGATCGTTCCCGTCGAGGGCTGAGGGATGCGCGATGACGCTCGCGGCGGGGATCATCAAGGGGTGGAGCCATCTCAACGCGCTTGAGATCATCCGCCACCCCTGGTTCGTCTCGGCCTTCCTCGCGGGCGGTCTCGCGCAGGCGGTCAAGGTTCTGACGGGGTGGGTGCGCACCCGCCGCCTCGACCTGCGCGGGCTCGTCGAGCCGGGCGGCATGCCGAGCGCCCATTCCGCGCTCGTGACGGCGCTCGCGGTGGCGGTGGGGCTCACGGAGGGCTTCGACGCGCCGGATGCGATGATCGCCGTGGGACTCGGGACGATCACGATGGCGGACGCCGTTTCGATCCGGCGCGCGGCGGGCGAACACGCCCAGCTCCTGAACCGCATCGCCGCCCGCCTCGACGCCTCCGAACGCTTCGAGGCCGCCCGTCTGCGCGAACGCCTCGGCCACACGCGGCGCGAGGTGATTGCGGGCGTCTTCTTCGGCATCGCCGTGGCGCTCGGCGTCTGCGGATTCTGGGACTTCTGGAAGTAGACCGGCTTCATGTGGGTCAGAGCGCCCACCCAACAGAAAACAGAAAGAAAGAAGGTAGGCAATGGAACTCAAGGGATCCAAGACGGAACAGAACCTGATGGCGGCCTTTGCGGGTGAATCGCAGGCGCGCAACAAGTACGACTACTTCGCCTCGCAGGCGAAGAAGGACGGCTACGAACAGATCGCGGCCATCTTCCAGGAGACGGCGCTGAACGAGAAGGAGCACGCGAAGATGTGGTTCAAACTCTTCGCGGGCATCGGCTCCACGCCGGAGAACCTGCTCACCGCCGCCGCCGGCGAGCATGAGGAGTGGACCGAGATGTACCGGCGCATGGCCGAGGAGGCCGAGGCCGAGGGCTTTACCGACATCGCCCTCAAGTTCCGCAAGGTCGCCGAGGTCGAGGCGCACCACGAGGCGCGCTACCGCAAGCTCGCCAAGAACATCGAGACGGGCGAGGTGTGGGTGCGCGTGGGCGTGAACAAGTGGCAGTGCCGGAACTGCGGGGCGATCATCGAAAGCGCGCAGGCGCCCGAGAAGTGCCCCGTCTGCGACCATCCGAAGGCCTACTTCCAGCTGGAACAGGCCAACTACTAAGTCCCCTGCGGTCGTCCTCCCTACCCGTCCGTCGGGAGGACGACCGTGAAGGCGCTGCCTTGGCCGGGGACCGAGTCGCAGTGGAGGCGGCCGCCGTACGACGTGACGATGGCCTTGACGAGGGCGAGCCCGAGCCCGTTCCCGGGGAGGGAACGGCTCGCGTCCGCCCGCCAGAAGCGCTGTCTCTTATACACATCTCCGAGCCCACGAGACAGGCAGA
>ERZ1026780.1498-NODE-1498-length-15218-cov-3.606212_pt1 | contig 15218 bp, 8 predicted proteins | sample MGYA00380126_ERZ1026780 | MGnify/ENA primary metagenome ERZ1026780 (study PRJEB33269, sample SAMEA4719762) | human gut metagenome | biome: human-associated habitat; feature: organic feature; material: feces | place: Cameroon | collected 2013-10 ... | reverse complement strand
GGTGTAGTTGTCGTGCGAGGTCGTGTACAGCACGGATTTGCCAGCGTCTTCGTGAGGGTAGTCCCACATTCCGCCGCGCAAGCCGGAGTTGAGATTGTCGAGCATGCCGACGTTGCCGTTGACAAAGCCGCCAGACGGGGAATTGTTGCCCTTGATTGCTTCGCGGACTTTGGAGTTGAACACTTTTATGCCCGCGTCGAGATACCCCAGATTTGCTGTGTTGGCGTAGCCCACGTTGTAGGAGGGATCTATGCCACACCTTGCCGCCGCCCACGGCTCGCCGTACAAAAGCAGGTTTTGTCCGCCCGGCAGAGAGTTGAGCGCGCGACGAACGTAGTTCATCGTGTCTACGTCGTGGCAACCCATGAGGTCGAACCGGAAGCCGTCAATGTGGTACTCGTTGACCCAATACTTTACGGAGGACACGATGTAACTGCGGAACATTTCCCTTTCGCTTGCCGTTTCGTTGCCGCAACCGGAGCCGTCGCTCAGGTTGTAGTTTCCCAATGAGTTTACCGTCCAACTTTGCTTGCCGAAGGTGCCTGTCGCTCCAGACAGTTCCTGTCGGTAGTAGTAGCCGGGAACGGCTTTGTTGAAGAAACTGTCCGACGTGTAAGTGTGGTTGTACACTACGTCCAGTATCACGCCGATACCCGCCTCGTGCAATGCCCGCACCATCTGTTTGAACTCGTTGACGCGCACTTGTCCGTTTTCGGCGTTCGTGGCGTAACTGCCCTCAGGCACGTTGTAGTTCTTGGGGTCGTAGCCCCAGTTTTGCGCACTCCGGTAGTTTACGTTGTTGTTGTACTGCTCGTCCACCGTGGCAAAGTCGTACACCGGGTTGAGATGAACGTAATTTACTCCTAACTCTTTAAGGTAGGCTATGCCCGTTTTGATGTCGGAGTTGCCTTTTGCATGGGTATTTTGCTCGGTAAAGGCAAGGTACTTGCCCTTGTGCGTTATGCCGCTGTCGGGCGAGATAGAGAAGTCCCGTACGTGTATTTCCCAGATGACGGGGACGGCGGTGTTTTTGTCGCGCAGTCGTTGCGCGGTTGTTTCGTCGGCAGTCCAGTTGTCGGGATCGGTGGAGGCAAGGTCGCACACCATGGACCGATTGCCGTTTATGCCGCAGGCAGTGGCGTAGGGGTCTGCCGTTTCGACGGCTTCTCCTTCGACGTAGTTGGTGTAGGTGTAGTACACGCCGTTGAGATTCCCTTCGACTTGCGCTTCGAACACTCCATTTTGCGTAAGCGTCATCAACACGGAGGAGCGGGCAAGCGTGTCGTCGGTTTCGTCGCCGCTTTTGTAGAAGTTTATCGCGACATCGGTGGACACAGGTGCCCACAGTCGGAAAGTGGTGGCGACGGACGTGTACTCGCAACCGAGCGGAACGTCGACTTCGCCGTCACCGTCGGCGTCGGCAGGGATGCACTCGGCACGGAACCTGTCGGACAACATAAGCCGCGTTTTGTTTATGGCACGCGGAAAAACATACCCATCGAGGTGCAGCAGGTAATCGGCGTTCCAATTGACGCTCAGGTTTACGCGCAAATCACAGTATTTGCCGTCAGGGTCGGCAAAGTTCACTTTGCCGCTGTCCACGAGCGTGCCGTCGGGATTGTTCACCGCGTCGGTAACTTCGAAAATACGGTAGCCGGTGTCAGTAGTGACGGGGGAAGTGTGGTGCACTATCACGGAGGAAAAGTCGTCAAAGCGCGCCGACTGAATACTTTCGAAAGCCATTTTGGCTTGTTCGAGCGACTCGTAATTGTTTTTGTCGCCGGCGATTATCCACACGTGAGCGGTGTTCGTGGCGTCGAAGTTGACCGTGACAAATCGGTCGGCGGTGATGTCTTTGCCTTTGTTGCCGTTCCAGTAAGGGGTGAACACGTTCGTTTCGTCCACGTAACAACGCACCATGATGAGTCCGAGTTTTTTACCAGAACGTACTGCGGCGGACTCCGTCGGGGTAAGTTTTATCGTGAAGGTTTCGCCCGTGTTGCCTTCGCGTGCAAAATCGGGGTCTTTGCCGGACGACGGTGCCGTTCTGCCTATGTCTATCCAGTAGTAGGCACCCCAAGTCACGTTTTGTTTGCCTTCCCACTCGTCGTAACGGTACTCGTTGTCACCGTTGTAAAAATGCACGACAAAGGTGTCGCGGTCACTATCTCCTAAGGCGATAGGCAACATATCTATGCGCAAAAAAGCCACGAGAATGATAACAAGTGCGACAAGAGTCAAAATTTTTTTTGAACTTTTTTTCATAGTGGTTTCACCCCTTTACCGCGCCGCCGGTTATTCCTTCGACGAAGTACCTCTGCAAGAATAAAAACAATGCAGTTATCGGCACGGCAACGCACACCGCGCCTGCGGCGAACAAATTGTAGTGGTTGGCGGGATTGTTGGAAGTTATCCATTTGTAAAGCCCGACGGACACCGTGTACGCCTGTTCGTTTTCTTTGAGCATGTAACTTGCAAATATGAAGTCGCCCCAGGGCGCAACGAAACTCATAAGAGCGGTATACACGATTATCGGTTTGGAAACGGGCAGAATTATATGCCAGAACACCTGACTCTTAGTTGCACCGTCCATGTATGCCGCTTCGTCGAGAGATTTGCTTATCGTGTCGAAAAAGCCCTTTGCGACAAAGTAGTTGAGTCCCGCTCCGCCGGAATACACAAGTATCAGCGCAAGGGAACTTTTCCAGGTCGGCACGTTGCCGGCAAGTCCCGCACTTTTGAAAATGTAGTAGATTGCAACCATACTCATAAACCCTGGAAACATTCCGAGAATCATCCCGAGACTTTGTATCGCTTTGCGGGTTCGGAAACGGAAACGACTCATGACGTAAGCCATGCTTATGGTGAAAAATGTGGACAAAATCATCGACAGTAGGGCAATGACGAAAGTGTTAAGGAACCATCCGCCGAATAGCGTTTCGGAAAACAATTTCAGATACCAATCCGCGGAGTATGCCGACGGCAAAATGTTTTCCGACCCGTAAGTGGAGCCGTTGTTAACGGTGTTTTGCGGCTCGTAACCTATGGATTGGAACAACAGCCATAACAATGGGAGTATCCAGATTACGGACAGTACCGCCAACCCCAAGTGGGGGAAAAATGTCTGCACAAAACGCCGACGGCGAGCGGTTTTCGAGACGTTGACCGACGGTGATGTTTTCATTTAAAGTCCCCCTCCTGCTTGACGCTTGAAGTGTTTTTGAAAGTTATCAGGGCAATGACGGAACAAACCGCAAATGTCAGTATTCCCACCGATGAGGCGATGTTGTAGTCGCCGCTTACCGTGGTTATCTGGTAAAGCCACGTGACAAGTAACGACGTCGACCCCGCAGTGCCTTCGGCAAGTTCACCGAACGGACCTCCTCCCGTCAGCAGGAAAATGACGTTGAAGTTGTTTATGTTGCCGATAAATTGCGTTATGAGGTAAGGCCCCGTTACGAACAAAATGTAGGGCAGGGTTATCTTCTGAAACATTCTGAAAGGGCCTGCTCCGTCTATTCGCGCGGATTCGTACAAGTCGGAAGGAATGTTCATCAGTATGCCCGACGTGATGAGCATGGAGTAGGGGATGCCTATCCACAAATTGACAAGTATTATAATCAGTCGCGCGGCGTTTTTGTCGGCAAACCAGTCCACGCGTTCCAACCCGATTTTGGTCAGGATGTTCATTACCGGTCCATACTGTCCCAACAGGTTGCGCATGAGCAGCAGGCTGGTAAACTGCGGAATGGCTATCGTCAGCACGAAAAACGTGCGCCAGAGTTTTTTGCCTCTTACCCGCTTGTTGTTGATGAGCAGGGCAAGTCCCACTCCGAGAAAGTAATTGAGAAACGTCGCACACACCGCCCACAGAAGAGTCCAGCCGAGTACCGGGAAAAATGTGGTTCCCAGTCCTGTCGTTCCGAGCATTTTCCCGAAGTTCTGAAACCACACCCACGTGAAACCGCTTGTTTCGGGGTGTTGACTGTCGTAACTCGTAAAGGCTATGAGTATCATGAATATCAGCGGCATTACGGTAAACGCCACAACGCCTACCAAAGAAACGACCAGCAAAAGGACGTAAAACTTGCTGTCGAGCAGTTGACGGATGTCTTGTCGGAAAGTCGGGACATGCTGCCCCGTTTTTGCCGCGAGTCCCGTCGCTCGTGCGCTTTTTATGTTGCTTAGGTACAGGATAACGAAAGTGATCGTTACAACGACGGCTACTACTCCGTACAACAGGCACAGCATTGAGTTGTCTCCCGGGACGTTTATCTCCGTCAGGCTACCAGCACCGCTCAGGTCGTAGTAGGTGTAGGAAAACTCCGTGCCGAGCGTAACAAAATCTTTGAGTGCGCCGATGCCGTTGAAAGCCATGTAAAAGACGTAAAGGAGTTGCACTGCAAGGTAAGTTAAGCCGTTGCCTATCCGCTTGTGAGCGAAAGACCCGCTACCCATTACGAAGTAACTCATTTTCACACCGATGTCGCCTTCTTTGAAAGTGAGATAAAAGTCCGTTACTTTCTGCTTTACTTTGTCGAAGAAAGCTTTACAGCGTGAGGGAATTTGTTTGAAAAAGGCAGTGACGGACCTGATTCGAGCGGAAAGACTTTCCGACGCTTTTTTCGCCATGCGTCTAAAAAAGTTTTTCTTGACGGGATCGTCAAAGGAGTCGTTAATACGCATATTGTTTCTCCTGTTATTTAGCTTTAATTTTCTCTTCTATGGCAGCAAGTTGAGCGTTCCAATTGTTTTTTGCCACTTTTTTTGTAAACACGCCATACAGAAACGATCCCATAGGTGTCCAATAATCTCCCATCTGAACGAGAGAGGGCTTAAGCACAGAGTGGTCGGCTTGATCGATGACTACCTTAACGGTGTTGATCGCGCTTTTTTCCGCTTCTTCGTACAGTTTTGTATCGGTAGGACAAAATTCGCGATCGTTAAGCCTTATCATCTGATTGTCGTAGTTGGACAGGAAAGCGGCTATTTTCGACGCTTCGTCGGTGTTCTGGCACAAGCGGTTGACACCGTACATTTTAATGCCGCTGAAACATTTTAGTTGCAGGCTTTGTCCGCCAATGTTTACTTTGGGTAGTTTTGCTACCGCAAAGTTGGCTCCCAATGCCGACTTGAATAAGGAAATGGAGTGCGGTCCGCTGATAATTGCCGCAATCTCACGATTGAACAGAGCATTGTACTGTTGCGCCTTTGCCACACTGCCGAATTTGGGCTTGTCACCGAGCGAGAGTATGTAGTCGCAGGCCTTTGTTGCCTTATCGTTGTTGAGCGAGCCTACCACAGCGCTGTCGCTTCCGTCCGTGCCGTCCGCTCCGAACAAGGTTACTCCGGTCGTAAGAAGAAACATGGTGGTGTAGTAGGAGTCGGTCATGTCTATCGCGAGGTTGGTCTGTACTCCGCTTATCTGTGCCGTAAGCAGTTTTTCCAAGTCACCTATTACTTCGGCGGAAGTAATCATGCTTTTGTTGTAGTACAAAAAACAGTTTTCGTAGGTAAACGGGTACCCGTAGTAGACATTTTCGTACGTCGCGGCGATTTGTGCCGGAAAAATCTGTCCTTCGATGTGTTTTTTGAGCGAGGACGGAACGGCTGCAATGGCACCGTACTTTACAAGCTTGCCGAGTTGATCGGAGGCAAAGGAAAATATGTCTGCGGCTGTATCCGGGTCGGCGATAACTCTCGAACCCGCAACGTCCTCTTCGACCGCCGTAACGGTCCAACTGTAAGTGTTTGACGGATTTTCTTCCTCGTAGTCCACCAACATTGACTCAATCATTGTTTTATCTGCTTCGGCACACCAAACCGTGAAGTTGTAAGTTTTTCCGTCGTTGCCCGAAGTCGGTCCGCATGCTAATAGCAAAAGCGAGGCGAACATCATCAAAACTATCGCAAAAACCACCGATTTTTTCATATATTTGCTCCTTTTTGTCGTATTTTATTATGGTTTCCCATTGAGAAAACGTTAGTTGTTATTTGGTCGTCCACACGCCGCCGATAAGTAGAGAGTGATTTTCGGGTGTGATTTCCTCGCGCGGCGAAGGATCCACAGTGTAGCAGTTGAGTGCAACGTTGAAGTTTAACGTTCCGTTTTCCGCTTTAAGTTCGATTCGGTTCCATTCCTCGTTTGTGGAAGGATTTCTCCTTGTGAAAAGTATACCCGCAACGGTTTTGTCCGGATCAAACGTCGCAACGTATCTGTTGCCATGTTTAGTCATCTTTACGCCCGGGAAAGTACGGTTTTCACCGCCGCCTTCGTACCAGACGTACAGGTATACGGCGGGAGAATCGTTTTCGAACCAGACGAGACGGCTTGCGTCGAGGTAGATTTCGTTTACCGCGCTTACGACATCTATCGAAAAAGTCGTTTCCTTACTTACACCGTTTTCCGTGTATCTGACGGTGACGGTTTTTCTTCCTGCGGTTGAAGTGTCGAAGCCGGTTAAAGTGTATGTCGTGACGATTTTCGATGAGTTGTTTTCGTATTTCGCCGTAACGGTAATGTGCGATCTGTCGACGTAATTTCCCGTATTGACCACGCCGCCGCTCCAGGTTGCTGTTATTGACGTAAGCTTTGGTGCAGAGGGATCGACAACTCCGCCCGAACCGTCGGCAAGGTCAAACGAGAAGTACTCGCTCGGATCGCTTTTGTCGTAGCCTTCCTTGCCGATGACGAGCGCGAACTGCACTGTTCCGCCGTATTGCGTCCCTGCAAAAGCTTCCCTTACGTCACATTCGTACTTGGGCGAGACCTGGGAGCCTGCGAGCGTGATACTTGACGAAGGTAGCTCGATTTCCGAAGTTGTTCCTGCCGACATTACGGAAAAATAGTACTTTACCTCGGCGGTCAGATCTCTTGTCTTGCGCCAGGATAACACACCCCTTGTTTCGTCAAACGCCACAAGAGAGGCGGCGGGCATTTTTCGCACGTAGAAAAAGATGTGTTCCTTCGTCCACTCGGAAGTGGTTGGCGTGTCGGACTTGAACGTTACCGCGCAGATTTCTACGGAATTGTTTATGCCGCTTGTGAGGAAAGGAAGCATCTCGTCCGTCGGGGAAGAAAGGTCGTACAGGTTGGTTTTTACAAAAAAACGCGTTTTTCTGTTGCCGTTGAACGCAAACATATACCCGTCGACGCCTGAAACTTCGTCCCAGGTAAGCACGCCGTTTTCCTCTCGGATGTTTTGCGGTTTTCCTACTTTTTGCTTACAAGCGGCAAGTGGTGGGAGACAGGACAAGCAAAGCAAAACCGCCAGAACGATTGTTACGATTTTTTTCATGTGTCAGTCCTCCCAGGTAAAAACGGGGTGATCGCTCCCAGTTTTCCAGACGGGCGTTGTCGCGGTAGCGTTTAACCTTGCGACAAATTCCGCCGAAGTCAGTGTTTCTTGCGAAACGGCAGCTTGCGTCGGGTTATTTGTGCCGTCCACTCGTACAAGGTTTGTCTGCAATGTGCCGTTTGCGTGAGACGCGGTCGTGCAGGAAGTGTTCAGGTAAAAGCAGTCGTCGACAGCCGCATTAAACCCGGCAATTCCTCCGGCAAGACTATTCGTGTTCACCCAATGTCCCGTCGACGTAAAGTCCGAAGCGAGTATGTACAGTCCTCGTGAACTGTCGAATACGAGATCGGAAGTCTGGTTGTAGACTTCGTTGCCCGAAGGGTTGCCTCGCGAGAAAACTACTCGGTTGAAAGACTGCGGAATGTCGGCGTAGTACAGTTTTTGTCCGTCTATCTCCGTTTCTTCAAGTGCTTCGCCGGGCCAGGGTACAGGTCCCGTTTCTTCCCCGTCCGTCCAACAGTAGGCGAACAAGGCCGCTCCGTCGTTTTTCGCCCAGACGCATGCCGAGACGTCAAGATAGATTCTGTTCGGTACGTGGATTTCTTCGACGGAGGTTACTTTTCCCACGTTGAAGCAGCCGACCACGCCGCTAAAAGTCGTTTTCGCAGCGTAGTTAGAACCGACAATTCCTCCCGCAACGGCTCCGCCCTTGACGCTTTTACCCTTGACCGCACCCACATTATAACAGTGTCTGATGTCAGCCCCAACGGGGGACACGACTCCGACTTCGGCTGTTCCGTCGCTACCGTTTTGTCCCGCAATGCCGCCAACGAAACCTGAGGAAGACACTTCACCTCGGTTGACGCAATAGTAAACGCGCGGAGTTCTTTCAGTTTCGCCGGCGAAAAGAACGTTGTAATTGTACCCGACGATTCCGCCGACTCGTTTTATGCCGCTTATTTTGCCGTAGTTGGTGCAATTTCGTACATTGCCGGCATTTCTGCCGACAATTCCGCCGACATTTTTGCCGCCGTCAACTTCGGCATAGTTGGAACAGTTCAGTATCGTGGCTTCGTTGTAAACAGCGATTCCTCCGACTTCCGCCTGACCCGTTATGGTCGTTCCCGCACCGATTGTACACGATATTATTTCGCCGCGATTGATGACGGTAAGCGTAGCCGCGCCGTCTTTTGCCGCACTAACGGAGCTGTTTACGACCGTTACGTTTCGTATCGTGCCTCTGTTGGTGTATGCGAGTATGGCAACGTCGCCGCCTTTTTCGTGCAGGATTCCGTCTGCCGTCTTTACCGTCCAGGTGCGCCACTTTGCCCCGTCGAACACGATGTTTTTAATTTCCGCTCCGTCATTTATTGATGAAAACAACGCCGAGTAGCCGTCAGTGGTGTGGGAAACAAGGTTTTTTACGGAATACCCGTCACCGTCGAGAACGCCCGAAAACGAACCGATTTTGTACGTGTTTGTGCCGTCCTCGTTGTCACCGAGAGTAATTTCCGGAAAAGAAATATCGTTTGCCAGACGGAAATGCGATTTTTGTAACATACTTTCGTAAAACTCTATGTAGCGGAACTCATTGTAGTCGGAGATAAGGTAGGGGTTTTGTGCCGTTCCGTCACCCTTGCCGTCGGAAAAGTACGTAACGTCTGTTTTTTCACTCTCACCGAAAATACCCGACGAGGAAAAGCAGGAAACATACTTCGGCAGATATCCTTCCGAGCGATCCACGTAAGTTTCCGTGACGGACACGACGGTGTTGTTGCAGTCTGTTACGTAGTAGATGTCTGCACCGTTTACTCCGTCAAAAATCAGTGTTTGTCCGTCCATGCGGACGTTTTTCGGGGAGGGAAGCCGTGCTTTCTTCGTAAGAGAATTGTAGATAAACGTTGTTTTGTCGCTGTCTTTTCGATAAACGCCGTCTCCGACAAAGTACAACTCGACAAACACTTCGTCCACCATAGTTTCGGACATATCGAAAGTGACGGTGTCTTTGTTAAGTCTCGATTCTTTGGTGTTGACCGTTACGGAAACAGCATCCGCATCAGTTGAAGGATACCACTTCACCACGCCGTCGGTTATTTCATACACTATCGGGGCAAGTAATTTTTCCCCCGAAAGGCGGTAGCTTATCTGTTGACTCCATTGGCTTCTCTTCGCTCCTTCGGACTGCTTACCTATGGCGCGAATTCTTACGACGAAGTTGCCGTCGGAGGGCTTGTTCTCTACGTCCGAAAGGTTAAATGAGGTGAACTTGACCGAATACAAAACCCCGTTCACTTCCAATTCGTAGCTGTCGGCGTTTTTGACACGTTTCCAATTCACTTTGCCATCCGCCGATACGGACAAACCCTCCGGCGCGGCAGGTGGATCCCCCGATTTTTCGGGATGACAAGCCACCGTTAAGCAAAGCACGAACGTCAGCAAACAGATTATCGTCAAAAGGGGAAACTTATTTTTGATCATTTTCAACTCCTGTCATTCCAGAATTATGCCGGAATATGCCGGCAAGTAGGTAGGGGATGCGCCCTCGTCTGCAAGTTTGACGGTTGTTCCGCCTTTAGAGTAGTTGCTTATGGCATTCTGAGAAAAGTTGTGATAGCAATAGTAGGTTTTTCCGTTGTAAGTCAACGTATATGCAAACAGTTTCTCATCGGTTCCCGCAAGGTAATTGTACGTTCCGTTTTGTATTACAGGGTCGGAGTGTTTCAATTTTGTCCATTTTTTGACGTAGGACAGCATGGAGTTGTTGTCTGTGGTTTGCTCCGCAACTCCTTGAAGAGAGGAATTGTACTCATCCCAACGCACGTAGTAGGTCGTGTCGCCGCTTATGCTGTACGAAGTCGTGAATGTGCTTCCGCCCTCGGTCTTGCTTTTTGTTGTCCACTTGAATGGTTGTCGATAGTTTCTGTCGGCATGCGGACTGTGCTTGTGTTCGCCTACTCCGTAATTGCTTGACATTCCCAATTCGTCGCCGCAATAGATGTAGCTTATTCCCGGTAGACTCATTAGCGTGCTGAATATCACTTTCGATTTGGCTTTTGCCTCCGCAGCGTTCTGCTGCGTTACGGTACCGGCTATCCAGTCTCCGTTCCTGTTGCTCCCTAATACGTTGTTCATAAGTCGCGGCAAGTCGTGATTGGATGTAAACAGCCCGTCCAACGCCTTGTTTGAGACGCTCGATCCGTCGTTTCGGTATCGGGTAAATGTAGACAATACACTTTCGTAGTTCCACAAACCGTATTTGAGTTTGTGAGTATTTTGCCCGTTTATGCTCCCTTGCGAGGACGTAGTGTCGCCCCCTGCAAGGTAGCCGGGACTGCCCGCCGCGAAGTCCAATACCTGCGCAAGGTTGTAGTACATGTAGAAATCCAACATGCCGTCCATTCCTTCGTAGTAAGGTGCTACGTTGTAGGCGTGTCCGTCGAAGTTTTCGCCGACAATGTAGGCGTTGGGGTAGTCCTGTTTTACGCGTGCGTTGAACTCTCTGAAAAAGTTCATGTTTTTGGTAACGTTGCTACTGTAATCGACGTTTGTCTGACTGTCTCTGGAATTTATTATTATGTCGGAAGCTTTCGGTATTACTTCGTCTGCCATGTATATGTGTTTTACCGCGTCTATGCGGAAGCCGTCTACACCTTTTGCCAACCAGTACTTTGCAACGTCGACGATGGCGTCACGTGTACCTTGGTAGTCGTAATTCAATTCCGGCATGCTCGTGGCAAACTTTGCGTAGTAACTGTAATCGTGGACGCTGTATTTGTGCCAGGACGACGAAAGCGTTTCGAGTTTGTGGTTTTTCCATTGGTAAAAACTTCGGTATTCCGGGTCGAGTTGAGTAGACTTCTGGAACCAGATGTTATTGACGGAGGTGTGGTTCAGTACGAGATCCATTATCACCGTCATGCCGCGCCTGTGTGCTTCGTCAAGCAGTTCCCTGTAATCCTCCGGAGTGCCGAATTTCGGGTCGACGGCTTTGTAGTCGATGATGTCGTAGCCGTGATAACTGTTTGACAGTTGAATAGGCGTAAGCCACAAAACGTCCACGTTGAGGTCTTGTAGATAGTCGAGGTTTTGCGTAATCCCCTTTATATCGCCGTATCCGTCTCCGTCGCTGTCGGCAAAGGATGCTACCATTATCTGATAGCCCACGCCCTTGACCACATTGCCCGATCCGCCGCCCGAGGTGGGTTGTATTGGGTACTTGCTCTGTGAGGAACTGTCTACATTTGTCTTGCTGACGTTTGTTCCGTCATCGTTTTTGTACGGGTCCGACACTTCGCTCACGTCACCGACGGAGTAAACATAATCGTACACACGCTCCTGCGTAGCAAAAATGTGTGTGCTGAGATTATTTCTGAGCGTGGATGCAAATGTCTTGTGTTCGGCGTCAATTGCTTTGGGAACGAGTTGATCTCCGCCGTCGCTTATCCAATGATCGCCGAGATTTTTGGATGACTTGTAAACGATAAGAAAGCCTATGGATGAGTCGGTATAGTTTGCGGGATCGGAAATCGCCCCGGATTGATAGGCATCTCCGCAAAGCTCGCGTTTCAAAAAAGTGGTAGTGGTGTCGCGCTTGTGCCCTGCGTAGTCGTACACTTTCGTAAGATCCACGTCGCATGTCGCTCCGCCGTATTCGTCAACGACGATTTTGCCCGATGAATCGCGCACCCAATCGAATTCCACTCCCGTCAAAGCCTTCGGCCACACCCACAGGTTGTACTTTTCGTACTCTTCGGCGGTGTTGACGAAACGTTTGTAGTGTATGTACAGATGTCCTTCGAGCGAGGCGGCGTTAAGTTCTGCTTCGTACTCATTTAACAAGTCCGTCGAAACCGCATCCCACTTGGCGTACAAAGTCAAATTTTTTGCAGGCATAACGGAAAAGCCCTCAAAACGTTCATTCCACACATTGTAGTCGTAAAACCATCCGCCAAACGTGTAGCCTTGCCTTGACGGGTCGTCGGGAGCCGTTATTCTGTCTCCTTCTTTGGCACGTATCGGCTCCGTCTGCGACGCTCCCGACTCCGTTCCGCCGGTGTAAAAGAAAATATTGTAGGTGGGTTTCTGTACGTTGGAAGTGTCGCCGTTGTCAACGCAGGCAAACAAAGTTGACGAGATGCACATCATTACGACGGCAAGTAAAAGTGATACGATTCTTGAATTTCTCAACTTCATATGATACCTCGAAAACATATTGTAACCTTATAGGTTGTAGTTGTTTGCGTTTTTCGTCGTTATACTGCGACCCAATTGCCTACGAAGCGCGGATTGCTACCTTCGCCGCGGTCGGTTGCGATAAATTTCGGTGTGGCATGAGTGAATGCCAGACTGCCGTCCTCGGTTTTTAATTCGATTCTGTTCCACTCGTAAACGTCATCCCAATTTCCGGTGTAAGCGGGACTGACGCGCAAGAAAATAATACCGGCAACTGTCTTGTTTTTATCGTATTCCACCATGTAGACGTTACCCGATTTTGTCATCCTTGCGCCCGGCCACGAATTGTTTGTTGCGTCTGTGTACCAAATATACGCGTAAACGAATGGGTTGTCATTCTCCCACCAAGTAATACTGCTCACGTCTAAATAGATGGTGGAGCTTTGTTGTGGGGGTTCAGGATTTGGGTCGGGTGTGTTTGCAACAACGACAATTGTAACGGTCGTCGTTTTCGTGACAATGTTTTCCGTATAGGACACGGTTACCTGCTTTTCTCCCGACGTGGACGTGTCGCAATCGGACACCGTGAAATTCGTCACGATTTGACTTGTTTCATCCGAATACCTGGCCGTGACAGTAAAGTCATTCGCAGAAACTTGTGCGCCTATTGCCACCGTCGGGTAGGCATACGTTGCCCCAATAGACGCGAGCGTTCTGGTTGTGACGGGAGCTTTTTCTTTTACTTCGAAACGTAAAGTCTCGTTGAGCGTTACGTCGTTTTCGACGTACACTATCGTCAGAGACTTGTTGCCTGCCGAAGAGGAATCGAACCCTTGCACGGAAAAGTCTTGCGTCACTGTATTTGTGTTGTCTGTGTACGTTACGGATACTTCAAACAAAGATTTATTCAACGCGTCGCCGACATAAATGTCTTCCTTCAACGTCACCGACAGGCTTTGAGGAAGCTTCTCAGATGCCGGAGGTTCGGGGGGATCCGGGGGATCGGGGGCATCGTCATCGGACAGGGCGGTCCACCCGGCATAAAAAGTCGTGTCTGAGGTTATCCCTTGTACAGGACTTTGACTTCGGGTTATTCCTTTGTTTGAAATCCATTCTTCTTTGACGGTACAGGCTTTGTCGACAAACCAGCCTTCGAAACGATACCCGTTGCGAGTGGGATCGGCAGGTTTTTCTACGCGTTTGCCGTTGTCGACTTTTACAACCTGTGGCGTGTCAGCCCCTTCGTAGTTCAGGTCAAAGGAAACATTCCACTTAGAAACGGTGTTTTTATCAGACGGTTGACACGCTGCAAACAGAGCAAAGGGCAAGATACAAATTAAGCAGAGGCATAAAATCGAACGTTTCATTTTCTTTTTCTCCGATAGTTTTTTGATTCGTAAATCAGACACATTGCCTGCTATTTATTATATATACCATCGTATTTGAATTTCAAGGGACCGTGTCCCATCGTGAAGTTGTGTTTGTCTGCATCCGTCGGTGCGGTTGGACTTGTTTGCCGCTTCTGGACTACTCATAAAGGCGTTTCGAGGGAATTAAATATAGAAAGATTGAAAAAGAATGAGTAAAGCGTTGATGCATTTGCGCGCAAAAGAATCACTGGGTAATACGTTAGAACAAAGACGCAAGCGAGAAACGTGGAGTTGAAGGATAGAAAATCAAAAAATAATGACAAATACCGCGCAGAGAGTTGTCAAAAATGATAAATGACAAAAAAATATTGCATTCGGTCAAAAAATAGTTTATAATAATTGTGTAGACGAATGCTTCGAGGAGGTTTTCCATGATTGAAAAAGCCCAAATCGTTGAAAAGCTGCCTTTTTTTTCTTACCTTACGGACAAAGAAAAAGTCCTTATTGAAAGCAGCACTCAAGTAGTTTTCGTGCCTGCCGGTAAAAGAGTATACTCTGACGAAGAGGGAATTCGACTTTTTTACGTGATAGACGGCATTGTCCGTCTTTGTTTATGCTCGGATAAGAAACGCGACATCACCTTGTATGTACTTTATTCGGGAGACTTGAGTGTTTTGGCTGGGTCTAATGCAATTCCACATATCACGTTCGAGACAGATGTTATCTTTGAGACGGACAGCACAATACTTTCTTTTGACGCTTCGGTTATGCGCAACATTTTCGACTCGAATATACACGTTCGTTGTTATGTACACGAGTTGTTGACCGACAGGTTTTCTTATGTTATGAGAATTATGTCGTTGATTTTGTTTGACAAATACGAAAAGCGTTTTGCGGAATTTTTGGTAAATCACTACATCAACACAAAGTCAAAGGAAGTGCGCATAACGCAGGATGATTTAGCGCGAGCAACCTCTTCGGCACGTAGAGTCGTAGGACGAGAAATAAAAAAATTTGTGGCAGCCGGGCTGATTTCCTACAAGGGCGGAAACAAAATCACAATAGAGGATTTACAAGGTTTGAAAGAATTGCTGTGAAAGGATCGGCGATAAGACGGAAAAAATCCATGCAGAAAGGGTATCGAGCCGTTTATTGCGGTATTCCGTCATACCGAGCCTGTTAAGCCAGTAATCAACTGCCTTGACCGCTTCTTTCGCGCTCATACCTTTCAGTTCCGCAAAATATGCAAGTTGGTCAATAATAAGTTTTTTCTGGTACAGTCCTCTTTCTTCGGGAAGATAACCAAGCCCGATTTTGTCATAGTCAATCGGCTTTCCGTCCAGAAGCACCTCTCCGCCGTTTGCGGGAAACACGTTCA
>ERZ1026780.1495-NODE-1495-length-15234-cov-3.533368_pt1 | contig 15234 bp, 6 predicted proteins | sample MGYA00380126_ERZ1026780 | MGnify/ENA primary metagenome ERZ1026780 (study PRJEB33269, sample SAMEA4719762) | human gut metagenome | biome: human-associated habitat; feature: organic feature; material: feces | place: Cameroon | collected 2013-10 ... | reverse complement strand
GTTCAGCAAGCAACAAGCGCTTGCCCCCAACGCAAAAACGACCGTCGTTTACGACGAGTTAGGGTCGTTTTCGTACAAGAAAAAAGCAAACGTAGCAGGATTTTCATTCCGTTTTGATGTGGAAAGCCCTGTTACGATCTACGTGGACAACATGCGCGTAACCGTCGGTGCAAGCGATGTGCCGCCGGAGGACTTCAACGCATTTACCGAAGGCATTGTAAACGTGCCGGAACAGCCCGTAACAGCGGAAACTCTCGATCGGAACATTGCGTTTCTGGATGCCGTCGGCTATGCCCGACAACTTTACAACGGTCTTGACGACAAAAACGAGGCAAAAGCGGCGAATGTCGCCCTGCTTGAAAAATACGAAACATTGGCAAACGGATATGCCGCATTGTACACGCCGCGTAACGACAACGATATTGTGGACAAGTGGGAGTACGGCGCGGGGCTTACCGTCGGTACGGATGTGGACAACGATTACGGAACAATGTGGTCAATTGTCGTCAACGCCAAACGCGACGGAGAACAAAGTTTCAAATTTACAGATGTAAGCGTGGACGGCTTCGGCGAAGGCGTGATGTACGTATACAATCCTACGGAATACCAATTGCAATACAGTCTGAGCGGCGGCTGGCAATCCTTCGGTGCCGAGCGCGGTAAGTTGTCGCAAGGCGAGTGGAACAAGATATCTTTCAATGCAAGTCTTGTCGAGAACGATACCGTCGGTTCGTTGTTTATGATTGTGTCTCGCATGGAAAACGGCGTGCGTATGTCGTTTGACGGAGTGTTCGGTTTCAGCGCAATCTACGGCGTACCTGCAAATATTGTGGCAAAACCCATAATCGACGAAATAGCTATGTTGCCCGATGCGGAAGAAATCGGTCCGGAACACAAAGCGGAAGTCGGCACCGTTTGTGCGCATTACGACAACTTGTCGAAATCTGCCAAAGCGGCGGTTACCAACTACAAAAAATTGTCCGAAGCGGAAAATAAAATAGCCGATATCGAGGCGAAAGCTCTGGACGACAAAATAAGCCAGCTTGTGGCAACCGAAGTAACGCAAAATAATGCGGCGGCTTGCTACGAAAAAACCGTCGGACTGTACAACGAGTATCGCGCGTTAAGCAACCTTGCATACGGCAAGGTGACAAAAATAGGAGAGCTGAACACATTCAAAAAGTATCTTGACGGCTATCTTCCCGCTATTGTCAAGGATATGACGGACAATCTGCCGTCGGCGGAGCTTGCCGACTTCCCGAAGGTGGCAGGCAAGTTGAATCAGATATTGAAGCTATTCGATTTGCTGGACGAAGAGGACCGACAAAACATCGACGCCGACAAACTGGCGAAGTACAAGTCGATGGCTTCCGATTACGTTTTGTTGTACGATTTTACCGACGGCAATCTCGGTAAGATAAGCATTACTACCGACTTCGGCAATGCCTGGCAAGGGACAATGACTACGCAAACGGACGTTGACTACGGCAATGTGCTTGTTTGCGACGTTAAAAGCGGTCACGCGGGCGACTTTTCCCGCAATGCCGAGTTCCGCGTTCGCGACGCTTCCGTCAAAACGGCAAAGTACGAAAAGATAGTGTTTTACGTCTACTGCCCGATTGATCAGGCGATATTCAGGTGCTATCCGTCCAACTGGAAAAATCCTTACGACGTTAAATTGTCGGCAAATGCATGGAACAAAATCGAAGTCGACGCGTCGTTGTTTGTCGATGGAACTTTGGACGGAATGTTTTTCCTGTTTATTTCCGGGGAAGGTACGCAACCCGTCGGAGTGTGGAAGGTTTCCGGCTTTTTCGGATATGTCGACAAGGAAGCTACAAACAAACTTGTCGGCGGATTTGTCGATGTCGTCAACGGCTTGCCCGCAACAGCCCAACTTACTCTTGCCGACGAAGAAGCGGTAAACCTTGCAACTGAATTGTACCGACAATTCAAGCCTTATTGTCTCAATTACATTTCACAAACGGTACTTAACAAATATAAAAGTGCCGTCGACAAAATAGCGGAACTCAGACAAGCGAGCGTGTTGGACAAACTTACCTTGATGGTAAACGATCTGACGGAAAATTCGAGCGGGGAAGAAGTGTATGAGGCATTGTACTATTACACCTCCCTGCCCAAGGCACTGCAAAAGCAAGCTGACGAAGTTGTCGTAAGTAAACTCGGCAGTATGGTGGAAACCCTCGGTGTGAAGTTTGCCGCCGCGTTGGATGCCGACGTGAGAAATTTCGGAGCAAATTACGATTTTCCGAGGCAACTGCCAAAACTTAAAGTATTGTCGGACATTATCAACGGTTTATCCGACGAGGTATACGCTTTGCTGTCGCCTGAAACGTCGGCAACCGTTTCGGCGTTAAACAAAACAGGCAAGAAATATGCCGTTGTCGCAAACGTGGGCGGCGATGTCGTCGTCGACGAACAATACGGCAATACTTATAGCCTGACCGTCAAGCCCGAAGCCCCCGAACAAAACAAATTGCTTATTCTTGCCAAGGGGGTGGCGAGCGGCAAAAACATAGTATTCTACGTGTATCGGCCCGCCGGCGCAAGCGATGCGTTTTTGTACTTCGCGGGACAAAACAATGTGTGGACGTCTACGGACAAAACATCGGTGACGATTTCTGCCGACGGTTGGACAAGAGTGGAGTTTGCGGCAGAGGACATTGTAAATTCCGACTGGACGACATATTGGTATATTTATCTCAAAGACAAAGATGCTTCGGAGCAAAGCGGTTGGCTGATAAGTGACATTTATGCCTATTAAAACGTGCTTAATGTAGCGTTGTACTACTGAAAATCTACAACAAATAAAAACAAGGAGAAATGCTATGAACAAAAAACTTTCACTGTTACTTTGTTTGGCGGTACTTGCGTTATGTTTGTTCGGAACGGTTGCGTGCAATTTACACGAACACGACTACGTGGAACATGCCGCTGTTGCCGCAACATGCGACAAGGCCGGTAACGAATTGTATTACACTTGCAGCGGTTGCGAAAAGTTTTTTGACAAAGACAAACAGGAAATCGCGGCAGTGCCGACAATCGGAGCCAAGGGGCATGTTTACAGCGAACATCCGGCCGTCAAGGCAACATGCACGACGGACGGCAGCGAGTTGTACTACACATGCGAAGTTTGCAAAAAGATTTTCGACAAAGACAAGAATGAAATTGATTCTATTCCAACGGTAGCCATGGGAGAACACGGTTACAAGGAAGTTGCGGCAAAAGAGCCGACTTGTACTGAGGCCGGCAACGAGTTGTACTACACGTGCGACGGTTGCAACGGTTTGTTTGACAAAGACAAAAAGCCTATTGCGGACATACCTGTGATTCCCGCCAAAAACCACGCATATCACAAGGTGGAAGAGAAAGCTGCCACATGTGAAGCCGAAGGAAACCTAGAGTATTACACTTGTGACAACGGTTGCGGACAATTGTTTGACAAAGATAAAAAGCAAATAACCGCAATCCCGTCTGTCCCTGCAAACGGGCATAAGTATGTCAAACATGACGCGATTGCCGCTACTTGCGAAATTGACGGTAACGAGGCGTACTTCTCTTGCGAAAACTGCACAAAACTGTTTGACGTTGACAAAAAGGAAATCGGAAAAATCGTTGTAATCCCCGCGACAGGGCATGCATTCGGCTGGAAAGCAGACGAAGCCGACAATACGGCGGAACTGAGATGTATACACGGCGGTTGCACTGAGAGCAAAGGTACGATAAAAACGAACCTTGCAGAGGAAGATCGTTTAATTGTCGATTACGACAGCAACGGTAACCTGACTTGCGACCTTACCAAATTCGGAAAAGGTTTGTTTGCCGTCAATGTCTCTTATGACAACAAAACGATTGTGTTTGAAGAAGCGCAAGCCGATACAATGACCGTCGGCATACAGCAATTGTTTGCACACTCGGTAAAAATGGGCAAAGTGTCGGTAACTATTTCCGTTAAAATGGATGAAGGACCTACGATTTACGTAAATGCGCCCATTACCCTTGCCAAACTGATAAACGACGTTGAAGATCTGATTGCGATTCGTCCTGCCGTTATTGACGGGCGAGCAACCGTTACGGGCGGTGTTGTGACGGAACAAGACGGTCACAAAGTTGTCACTCGTTACTACTATTTGCTTACAACCAACCTCAACGGCGAAACCCGTACGGAGGAAACAAGCGTGTTTGGCGAAGGTATTGCCGACACCGGTGACACGAGCGGTGACGCAAAAAGCGGTTTTGTGGGTGTGTTTGACGGAAGCGGGCATACTATCAAAAACTTTACGCTTAACGTGCGCGGATTCTTCGGACATGTGGGCGGCGGCACGATAGCCAACGTCACGTTTGAAAACATCGTGTTGAACAATGCCGACAGCGCGGTTTTGGGTAAGTTGATGGATGCGACCGTGACAAACGTTACGATTGGAAATGTGGAAACAGCCGTTAAACTGTCGGACACGTCGGGCATTGTGGCTTATCACGAAATATTCGGTAGTAAGATAGAGAAGTTGACCATCGACCTGACCGACGGAAAAGCCGCAGGACATATTTTTGCGAGGCAGATTACCGACGGAAATGGCGAATGGAAGGCAAATGATTTCAGTAATATTGTCGTCAAAACCAATTACGACTTAAAGTTGTCGCTTACTGCAACTGCGGCTTTGACGGACAATATTGGCGGCGTTACGGTAAAATTCAATCCGTTTACCGTGGCTAAACCCGTCGCAGACAAAACGACATTCTACTACACGGGACATCAACTGACGTACAACGTTGCGGAAAACGTATTGTACACGGTGTCGGGCAACAAACAAACGGAAATAGGTTCCTACACGGTTACGGTAACGCTTAAACCCTATGACGGACTGACCTGGGAGGACGGAACAACCGCCGACGTGACGTTTACGTTTGACATTGTGGAAATGACGGATTCCGCCGCCGCGGAACTTGCACAAGCGTTTGCAAACAAAGTGACCGCCGTAAGCGGACAGCTGTTGTTGCCTCGCGACAAAATGGCGGTGGACGAGCTTGTTGCCGACTACGAAGTGTTGCACGACAAGGTAAAAGCGTTGCTTACCGACGTCAAGACGGCGTTGGACGGAATGAAGGCGCAAGCCGACAAGTACACGCAGTTGGAAGTAGTGTTTAACAGTAATGGTATTTATGGAAAAATTGACGGATGGGATAATCTTTGGGCGGTAATTTACAATCCGACGGAAAGTACTGTCAAAGTATACCTTGAACAAAACAATCCTTGGGCAGCAGAAGGACATACCGACATTGCCCCACACACATGGGCGCAAATAGTGTACTCTTTAGTCTTTGCAGCGCACGGTGAGATAGTTGTATATGGCAATGGTGTACCTATCAACTTCAACGACAGCACTACCGGTTGGAAGTGTCTTGTGTACGGTACTCGCGACGAAGCCAAGGCTCAAGAACTGCTTACGGCATTTAATGCGGCTGTTGATGCAATTTCCGACCCTTTGACTGCCGACGATGCCGATGCAATCGTTGCTGCACGCGCGGCATACGATGCGTTGACCCCGTATGCACTTACGTTGGTTGAAACCGACAAGGTGGCAAAACTTGTCAATGCCGAGGGCGCAATAGGCGCACTTGTCGACCAAGCCAAAGCACAAGAAGTAATCAATCTTATTGAAGCTTTGACCGACGACAGCAGCGCGGAAGAAATACAGGGAGCAAGAATCGCGTACAACAGATTGACAGACGAACAGAAAAAACTTGTTACCAACCTTGACAAACTTGCTGCGGCAGAACAACGCATTGTTGACGAAATTGCCGCAGGATTTAAGGCAAAGGTAGATGCACTTGGTACGCCGAGTTTCCCGAGAGATAACGATGTTGTCACTGCACTTAATGCAGAATTTGACGGTCTTATCGAAGCTGTCAAAGAAAAACTTGGTGAAACAAAAGAAACATTGAATAAATATATTGAAAGTGCATCGCAGTATGAAAGACTTACACCGACATTTTCTGAAGTCAAGATGTCTGCGCTTAATGGTTACGACAGCTATATGATTGTATTTACAAACGAAACTGACAGCGACATCGTGTTTACTTATGCTGCAGACGTGCCGAGTTGGACTGATTCCGGAGAATCGTATACTTTAGTAAAAGGAACTACCATGGTTGTGACTATCAAGAAGAATTTTGCCGAAAAGGGTATTTATCCGTATCTCGGTGGACAAAGTAAGAAAATGGATGAAGTCGAAGGATTAACCGTAAAAGTGTATGGTAAAAAGGCTGTTGCCGGTGCGGAAGTCGTTGCTTTGTCTGTAAACGGGACAACAGATGACCCGACGTACGGCAAGGTACTTTTGACTGATGTTAAGAAACCGACCGACGAAGAATGGGGACACGACAACGGTGGCTACCTTATTAAATGGGGTTCTATGACTCTTGCGCAAATAGAGCAGCTCAAAAATTTCGACAATGTGTATGTATATGTATATAACCCGTCTGACGTGGCTGTGGGCTTCTATTTCTCTGACAATGTTAGCTGGGGAGCGCTTGACAGGACGGTTATTGCCGCTAAAAGTTGGGCGAGTATTTCATTGTCGCAATTACTTGCATTGGACAACGGTTTTACGACTGTTTATGTAAATGCCGAACAAAATACCGAGGGTTTTGTCTATGAAGGTTGGATGATTTCCGATTTCTACGGCACTGCAAAGTAACGCAAAATTCATTTTGACCCACCGAGTTTTCGGCTCGGTGGGTCAACTAAGTTGCAAACATTTCGTCAAGCGCCGAGTTACGGCGTTTGCCAAAGCACTTGACAATCAACAAGCTATTGAAAACAACGTGCTTGTATGGTACAATTACTTTACGACAATTTTGTATCGGAGTTTTTGGATAATGATTACACCGAATATCGAAGAAAAACTTTCCACCGTATGCAGTAAACTGAATACGTTGCAACAAATCGCGCGTATCGATTTTGCCGTGCAGTATGCCCCGTGCGACGCCGACTGTCGTCACGTGTTGCCGACGGCTTGCACCGACTGGCAGGAGTTTTGCTACCCGTACTACTTGTTTGAACAAAACAAATACTATTGGTTCCGAGCCAAGTTTACGGTGTCTGAGTTGCAACCGCACCAAAAAGCATATTTGTGCGTGGAAACCTTTATCGACGGCGTGTCGAGTACTATTCGTCCGCAAGGGCTGTTGTACCTCAACGGGCGCGAAGTTTGCGGTATTGACATCAACCATACAGACGTACTGCTTGACGGCGCGGGAGAGTACGAAATGTACTTGCATTTTTACACGCACGTGTTCGGTACGGGCTTTCCGCTGTACTTCAGCGTTAAAATTCGCGACGAGCGTATTACGCAAGCATATTACGATTTTAACGTACCTCTTTCTGCAGTTAAACTGCTAAACTTGCGTACTGACGAATTGACTCGCAGTCTTGCCGTGCTGGAAAAGGCAACCAATATCGTTGATTTTCGCAATCCTTATTCCGAAGAGTTTTACCTTTCTGTCAAGCAGGCATGCGATTACCTGAAGTGTGAGTACTACGAGGCGCTCGGCGGCAGTTTCAACACGGCTTTGTGCATCGGGCACACCCACATCGACGTGGCGTGGTTGTGGAATTTGGAACAAACTCGACAAAAGGTCGAGCGCAGTTTTGCCACCGTGCTGAAGCTTATGGACGAGTACCCCGAGTACCGCTTTATGATGTCGCAACCGCAACTTTTTGCTTATCTCAAACAAACCGATCCCGAATTGTTTACTCGCGTAAAACAACGCATAGAGGAAGGACGCTGGGAAGTGGACGGTGCAATGTGGCTGGAAGCCGACACAAATCTGACTTGCGGCGAAAGCCTTGTGCGACAACTGATGTACGGACAAAGGTTTTTCCGCGACGAATTCGGCATTGACTGTACGTGCGTATGGTTGCCCGACGTATTCGGTTACAGTGGACAACTGCCGCAAATAATGGTAAAAAGCGGCATAAACCGCTTTGTTACGGCAAAAATAGGCTGGAACGACACCGACAGATTCCCCTACGACGTGTTCGATTGGTACGGCATTGACGGAAGCAAGGTGTTTGCGTATTTGTTGTCCACGTGCGATACCGATCCGCGCAAAGGTATCTATGACCGTACCTACACAAGTTACTGTGAGCCGCTGACGGCAAAAAGTGCGCTCGGAACGTGGAACAGATTTCAACAGAAGGACTACACCGACAGCGTATTGATGAGTTACGGCTACGGTGACGGCGGCGGTGGACCGACGAGAGATGATATGGAGCGTCAGCGCAGGCTTGCCTACGGCTTGCTCGGGCTACCCAAGACAAAACTTTCAGGTTTACACGAGGCGTTGGACGTGACGGAAAGTAACTTCCGTAGGTCGTGCAACGAACTGAAACGTGTGCCGAAGTGGCACGGAGAGCTGTACTTCGAGTTTCACCGCGGAACATTGACAAGCGTGCCTCGTGTAAAGAAAAATAACCGCATGGCGGAAATTGCATTGTGCAACGCCGAACAGTTGTCCGTTTCGGCAAGCAAGCTGTGCGGCATTACGTACCCTGCCGAAACTATCGAGCGCAATTGGAAAACGGCTTTGCTCAATCAGTTCCACGACATTTTGCCCGGTTCGGCGGTGGAAGAAGTGTATGCCGACAGCGACAAGCAGTATGCCGAGTTGTTTGCCGAAGCCGGGAGTATTACCGAAAACGCATTGCAAACCGTTGCCGCAAATATCGATGCGGAAGGAAAAACGGTGGTGTTCAACAATACGCCGTTTACCGCCAACGGCACGGTAACATCGAACGGCAAAACTCGTATTGTGTATGACATACCTGCACACGGCTACAATGTTGTTGACATTGATTGCGGTGACCGAAGTGGTGGCGGTAAAGTACAAGTCGGCGATAAAATGTTGAAAAATTCCTACTACGTATTAACCTTTTCAAACGACGGAAGCATTATAGGTCTGTTTGACAAGCGCAACAACAGACAAATCATCCCCGACGGGCAAAAGATTAATCAATTTGTCGCGTACGAGGATTTGCCTTACGAATACGACAATTGGGAAATGGCACCTTACCACAAACAAAAGAGTTGGACATTATCGGAAAACGCCACCTTTGCCCCTATTGACGATGGTGACAGAAAAGGCTTTGACATTGTCAAGAAGTACGGCAACTCTACAATCAGACAACAAGTGTGGCTATATGAGGATGGTATCGAACGCATCGACTTTGACACCGATGTAGTTTGGCACGAAAAGGGACAACTGCTCAAAGTGCGTTTTCCGTTGGATGTAGTGTGCGACAACGCTCGTTATGACATTCAGTTCGGAAGCGTTTTGCGTAGCACGCATGACAATACAAGTTGGGACGGCGCGCGATTCGAATCGGTTGCGCACAAGTGGGTGGATATGTCAGAAGGTGGTTACGGCGTGGCGTTGCTGAACAACGGCAAGTATGGTTTCGGGACGGAGGACAACGTGTTGACGATGACAATTGTCAAAAGCGGCAGTTTTCCTTACGACGGAGCAAGCGACGTTGTTCCGGGCTTTACTTATTCGTTGTTTTTTCACGCTGGCGGCTTTGCAAACGGCGTAATAAGTGCCGCATATGTGCTTAACAATCCGTTTATAGCAGTAAAAGGCGGCAACGGAAATTTGGCGGACGAGTTTTCTCTTGTCGGTTGCGACGATGGCGGAGTGGTGTGTGAAACAATCAAACAAGCCGAGTGCGGTAAAGGAACTGTGGTGCGCGTGTACGAAGCAGTCGGAGCACGACACGATGTGACTATCACATTCGGAGTGCCTGTCGGCAAAGCGTTTTTGTGCGATCTCAATGAAAAAGAAATACGACAATTGACTACGCAAAACAACGGCGTAAACATTACAATCAAACCGTTTGAAATATTGACGATAAAGGTACTATGACAACAAAATTTCAGCTTAAAAATCAATCGTGGCTTTGCGTAAATATGTCTGAAGGGTGCTTTGATGACGTAATTGTACGCGGAAAGCGTATAAATTACGGCAAAGTCGGTTTGTTTGCCGTCAAACTTCGTGACCGTGACGGTTCGGGCGAGGTGTTGACTGCATCTGACTGTCGTTTTGTCGATTTTGACGGAACAACGGCAACCTACACAAACAACAAAGCGGACATTGCCGTGCATTTTGCAAAGTCGTGCGACGACAATGCTCTTTTGTTGCGTATGGACGTTGCAAACAAAACCGATTTGCTCGTAGAGTGGGTGGAACTGATGTCGGTGTGTGTCGGCGGCAAGCTTCGTGACGAAGAGAACGGTACGGGCGCAATAGTGTACCCGTTTAACGAAGGCGGACTTGTTACGAATATGGCTTTTCGTGAAAGCATGCCGTATCGCTACGACGAACCGCAGTACCCGAGCAAAAGCGGCTATTCTGTTTTTCCGAATATGATTTGTTCGCAATTTTTGGCATACGTATCAAAAAATTGCGGACTTTACCTGGGTATGCACGACGCAGAACGCACTACGAAACATATCGATTTCCGCTACTGCGACGGCAATATAAAGTTGCAGCTGCGTACTTTTTGCAATGTTGACTACGGTCAAAGTTACGCCATGCCGTTCGACTGCGTAATGCAGCCGTTTACGGGTGACTGGCAGGACGCGTGCGAGGTGTACCGCAAGTGGTTTGAACAAAACTTGCCCGAAGGACTTGTCAAAATCGTCGACAACAAAAGTCTGCCCGACTGGTACGGCAAATCTCCCGTTACCGTCATTTATCCCGTGCGTGGGCGTAGGGATACCGGCGATATGACTCCAAACGGCATGTATCCGTATGCAAACGGCTTGCCTTTTTTGCAAGAAGTGGCTACGGCTACGGACAGCCCGATCATGGCACTCTTGATGCATTGGGAAGGTACTGCCCCGTGGGCACCGCCTTACGTGTACCCGCCGTTTGGCGGCGTGAAGCAATTTGCGGATTTTTTGCACCAAGCGCACGACAAACATATGCTTGTAGGCTTGTATATGAGCGGATTGGGCTACACGCTAAAAAGCAATGTGTTGCCCGATTACGACCGAACGGCGGACTACGATCGTGACCGCATTGCCGACATTGTTTGCGCCGACAGCGACGGCAGTAAGCGCGGCATTATTTGTCCGCAACAGCGCGTCGGATACGACCTTTGCCCCGCATGCGAACAAACCAAACAAATCATGTCCGACGAAATAACCGGATTGTGCGATATGGGCGTTGATTACGTGCAAGCACTGGACCAAAACCACGGCGGCGTTAGCTACTTTTGTTACAGCGACAAGCACGGACATGTCCCCGCGCCCGGCAAGTGGCAAGCGGAAGAAACGTGTAAAATGTTGGAGCGTGTACGCACACACGGCGCAATTATGGGGTGCGAGTCGGCGGCAAGCGAGCCGATGATAGCGCATTTGCCATACAGCGACAGTCGTTTTCAACTAAACCTGTATGTCGGTACGCCAATACCGGTTTACAGTTATATTTACCACGAGTATGTCAACAATTTTATGGGCAATCAAGTGTGTGCAATGCTAAACAAAGTGGAGGAAAATTACACTTACCGCCTTGCGTACAGTTTTACTGCCGGGGATATGCTTAGTCTTGTTACGCTTGGCGACGGCAAAGTGGTGTACAGCTGGGACGATTGGATTGCTCCGCAAGACAAAACCGTCGACAAACAAGTTGCGTATGACTTCATCCGTACGCTCAACGGCTGGCGACAAGGCGCGGCGAGAAAGTATTTGCACCTCGGGCGAATGGTAAAGCCCGTGGCGGTGGATTGCGGCAAGCAACACTTTAGCTTGGATGACGGCAGTGCCTACACTCCCGCCGAAGTACTCACAACGGCGTACAAACTCGGCAAAACGACATTGCAGTTTGTCGTCAATTACAATAGGTACGAAGTGACTGTAAAGTTGCCCCAAACATTGGGCGGCTATCTCGACAACAACCTGACGGAACAATTTGCCCCGACCGACACGATGACGATTGCGCCCTTGTCTGTGGTGGCGTTGAAGATAAATCAGGAAGGTTAAATATGATTCTTTACCTGTATCCGACAAAAATTAAAAAAGCACAAAACATTACAAACGTTGACAGCGTGCTTTGCAAAAAGGATTTGCAAATCGGGCTAAATGAGCCTGATGTTGCTACATTTAACCCCAACGCCACGATTGTGCTGGACTTCGGAAAGGAAATAAGGGGCGGCGTGCGTATATTGACCTACGAAACGCAGGACATCGGGTGCATACGTGTTCGTATCAGATTTGGCGAGTCGCTTTCGGAGTGTTTTGCCGAACTCGGCGAGAAAAACGCAACAAACGACCACTCGCCGCGCGATATAGAGGTTGATTTGTCCGCCTGGTCGGATTTGTGTTTCGGCGATACGGGGTTTCGTTTTGTCAGAATCGACTCTCTTTCCGACAGGCAATTTTGCGTAAAATCAATCGTTGCCAAGTCCTACGAACTAAACAAGCGACCCGTTTACTCCTATACCGGCAACGACGCGCTTGTTTCCGCCGTGTTTGATACTGCAAAACGGACAATAGACTTGTGTTCTGTCGGACAATATGTGTACGACGGCATAAAACGCGACAGGTTGGTGTGGGTTGGTGATATGTACCCCGAAATGTTGGCGCTTACCACTTTGTACGGCACTTTCCCTGCATTGGAACGTTCGTTAAGTTTTGCTCAAAAACAGTATACCTTGCCGCAATTTATGTACAATATGCCTACCTATTCATTGTGGTGGATTTTGCTCGTTTGCGACTACTATGCCAAAACGAACAAGGCAGACTTTTTGTCCGGCAAGACGGACTATATGTACGGTTTGCTGAAACTTTTCGATAAAAGGATAGGTGCCGACGGCAGACTGGACTTAAACAACTATTTTGTGGATTGGCCAAGTGTGGGTAGTACAGACGAGTACACGGGTGCCGTGTTTATAGCCATTGCCACCTATAAAAAAGCCATTGCTTTGCTTGAAACTCTCGGCTTCGAGACGGAAACGTTTAAACAGAGCCTTGCCGCACTGTACCGAAACGATTTTGCCGTCCGGGAGAAGAAACAGGTTGTCGGATTGAAATATTTTGCGCTCGGACAGATTTCCGACGATGATTATGCTTTGCTTGTGCGTGACGGTGCGCAAGGATTTTCCACTTTTATGAGTTGGTTTATTCTGGAAGCAATTGCCTCGCGTGACGAACTGCTTGCTGTCAAACTTATGAAGGAGTACTATGGCGGTATGTTGGCTGTGGGCGCGACCGCATTTTTTGAGGACTTCGATTTGAAGTGGCTACAACACTCGTCCGTGCTGGACGAGTTGCCCGACATCGGGCAGAAAGATATTCACGGAGACTTTGGCGCACACTGCTACGTTGGGTTTCGTCATAGCCTGTGTCACGGATGGGCGAGCGGTATTATTGCTTTTATCAAAAATCACTGTGACTAGGCGCACAGACCACTATGCGGTGTATTTTGTCAGTGGTGTATGGTTGTACCGAAAAAAAATATACGTATACGGAATTTTGTGACAACATGTGAGGTTTCATCCGACTAAATCGGGAGAAACCTCACTTTTTGTATTTGTTTTAAAAAAAGATTTATAAGTTGGGGCGGTAGTTCGGAAATTTTTTTAGCATGCCCTTTGTTGCGCACGGCAAAAATCAGCTCATTTGTCGGCAGCAACCCCAACTTCGAGCAATTGCCCGACATGACGGCAACGTTGACAATTGAAAAGCGCGAATTGCAGATAGAATTTGTCGGCGAACAAACGGCTGCGTACACGGGTTACGCGCAAAATCCGCTTACTGCCCGTGCAACAAATCTGTGCGGCAGTGATACGGTTGTCATTGACATTACTTACGACGGCAATGTCGTCGATGCCGGTACGTATGTTGCCACTGCCACGGTTGCCAGCGACAACTACAAACTGACCGCAAACAACACTTGCACGTTTACAATCACTCGCGCTACGCACAAAATTACATTCCGCCAAAACGGGCAACCCGACAAAGTGTACAATGTGCTTGACCTTGCCGACTTCGTCGAGGCGTTTCCCGATGTGGTACCGGTTGAAAATTACGACGTAGCGTGGGAAGAAAAACGATTGACCCGTGTTACCGAAGATGTAATCGTAAATGCGGTAATTACGCCTACGGTGTACAAAATTACTTACATTCTTGACGGCGGTACTATTCCGTACAATGCGCCGCGGCAATACACAATCGAAACGGAAACATTTGAGTTGCCTGTGCCGCAACGGGATTACTACTCTTTTGAGGGGTGGTACGCGGAAGAAACTTTTGCTAATCGGGTTATGCAAATCTCGCAAGGTTCCACCGGCAACGTTACCTTGTATGCCAAGTGGCAACAGACAAGTACGGAAGGGGTGCAGTACGAGCAATTGGAAGACGGAAGCTACGCCGTAAGCGGATACGACGGTAGTTCTGCCGAAGGAATTGAATTGTTTTCGCAACATCATTATGTCAAAATGCGGCAATACAATTGACTTTGACGGAAATACGTTTTATAATATGTGTAATGTGAACAAATGTTTTGAGGGATTCATTATGTTTGCGCTGCGGTAGCGGTGCGCCGTTGGTGCCATTTTGCCGCACATCACAACAGAATAAAAGAATTCGCTAATTTGTGTTTATCTTGAGGAGGAGCAAACATGACAGAAGCATTTTTGACAATTTTTGCCGTCGTAGCAAAGTCGGAGTAGTCCGCCCTGCCTGCGTCGGCTTTTTTCACGCCTTTTAACGGGCGTTGATGTGGAAATTTTGCAACAGAGTTACAAAAAGGAGGAATTAAACATGAAAAAATCATTAGTCAGGTTTAGCGTTGCGCTGCTGGCGGTGGTGTGCGTGGCTTGCTGCGTGCTTACAGGTTGCCAACTTAACGCCGCCGACCAAAGCAAGATTACATACGGCGCAAAAACAAAGGCGCAGTATGCGGACGGCAACGTGCCCCTTACCGACCTTGCCGCCGACTACAACGGTGCCGCAACCGACAGCGACGGCAACCTTGCCGCACCCTTCGACGTGGTGTATCCGCAGCACTTTGCCAGCGGTGCCTACCCCTACGACGAAACGGCGGCTTTGCTGAAGTTTGCCAGGGGCTACGACGGCACCGTCACGCGCGACCTTGCCGACTGCGGCTTTACGTCGGTTGTCAGGGGGTCCACAAATGCCGACGGTTCCG
>ERZ1026780.1491-NODE-1491-length-15263-cov-9.051552_pt1 | contig 15263 bp, 14 predicted proteins | sample MGYA00380126_ERZ1026780 | MGnify/ENA primary metagenome ERZ1026780 (study PRJEB33269, sample SAMEA4719762) | human gut metagenome | biome: human-associated habitat; feature: organic feature; material: feces | place: Cameroon | collected 2013-10 ... | reverse complement strand
TTCTAATTTTCTTCCAAATGCGTTCAATAACTAGCTAGCAAGTGCCGAAAATGGGGCGCTGCTCGAGCGGTTGTGATCAAATACGTCGACTAATATTCATACGAAAAGGAAAAGGCCGTTTGAAGCGGCCTTTTCTTTTAACAAGAGATGTTTTCTTCTAATATTATAGAGAGGAAAAAATGAGCACGAAGAAACGGTTAATTTTAATGACTTTCTATATCCTTGTGGGGGTTTTGTCTCTTATTGGAATCCTCTTTTGCTCCGTTCAGCCAGACATGAGCTTTCATTTTTTAAATCCATCGCAATTCTTTGGCGTTTTCGCTTTCATTGTCTCTTTGATGAATGCTTTGTATCTTTTCTTTTCGCGGAAGGAAAAGATGCCTTTATGGATTTCTTGTCCTACGCTCGGGGTTACATGTTTTGGGATTCTTCTTCTTTTTCTAACCTTCCTTTTTGGATTTCCTATTTTCGATCCCTCTAATTCGGTGTGGGAATCATTTGTCACAAGCGATGCGATTTATTTGGGCTTATTTGTCCCTTTGCTATTCCTCGGTCTTTTTCTTTTTACACCGCAAAAAACTAAGAATGTATATATTTCCTCTTTGTTTGGTTTGTCTTTCGTTCTTTTCTATATAATCGTCGCTTCGGTTTATTTTGCGGTTACGAAGGATTTATCAAATCTTCTCACTTCTTCTCAACGGATTCTCCGATTGAGTTTTGTTAAGGATTCTCTTTTGACGATCGGCTCTTTTATCTACGCGTTTCTTTGCTTGTGCTTCTCTTATGGCTTTGCGCTTCTATTCGAGTTTGCAAACTTAAGGATAAATTTTAAAAAAACAAAAAATAATTGCAAAACGGATACCATTTCTTCAAATAACGAGGGTTTTTGATATGTCAGATACGATAATTGCGTTAGCGACAGCGCCACTAAAATCCGCTTTAGCGCTCATTCGCGTGAGTGGAAGCGACGCTTTTGAAATAACCAAAAAACTTTTTTCGAATCCTTCCAAAATCGATGGCGCCAGGAAGATGGTTTTTGGGGAAATCTGTAATGGTGAGCAAACGATTGATCAAGTGATGCTTTTGCTTTATCCCAACACCTCTTCTATGACTGGCGAAGAGGTTGTCGAAATATCCTGCCATGGATCTATTATTATCGCCAACGAGATCATTGAAGCGTATCTTTCGAAAGGCGCTCGTTACGCTAAAAACGGTGAGTTTACAGAACGCGCCTTTTTGAATGGGAAGATGGATCTTATCGAAAGCGAAGCGGTTAACGAGATGATTAATGCCTCCACAAGAGAAGGGAAGAATCTCGCTTTGCTCTCTTTAAAAGGTGAGACTTCGTCTCTTATTCGTCCCATTGAAAAAAGCTTGGCCGACCTTCTCTCTTTGATTGAGGTCAATATCGATTATCCAGAATTTGAAGATATCGAAGTAGCCAACGAAGAAAAGATTGTTTCCGAAACGGAAAAAATCCGAAAAACCATTGCAAATCTTGTTCAAAATGGCGAAAAAGGAAAAATTATTAAAGAGGGCGTTAAGGTATCGATTGTTGGCGTTCCCAATGTTGGAAAGTCTTCTTTGTTAAACGCTTTACTTAATGAAGATAAAGCGATTGTCTCCCCGATCGCCGGAACGACGCGCGATCTTGTAGAGGGCTCTTTTGAAGAGGGTGGCATCCCCTTCTTTTTGATCGATACGGCAGGGCTTCGTAAGACGAACGATTTTATTGAGAAGATCGGGGTTAAGAAAAGTGAAGAATCGATTCTCAAAAGCGATCTCGTGCTTTTGGTGATGGACGCTTCTTCCCCTGTTGTTCCAGAGGATGATGGCGAAGCTATTAAAGGAAAGATCCTTTTGAAGGTCTATAACAAAGCCGACCTCTATCATGGGACGAAGAAAGAAGATGGAATATATATCTCCGCTTTAAAGAAAGATGTTGGCGAGCTCAAAAAGAAGATGGTTGAGATTCTTGGCATCAGCGATTCCAGCTTCCGCACCCCCTCTTTATCGAACGCTCGTCAAATTGGCCTTTTAAAGCAAATCGATTCCTTGCTTTTAGAAACTCAAAAAGAAGCGAAAGAAAATTACCCTATTGATCTCATAAACGTCTCTATCCATAAAGCGTGGAGCGTTTCTAAGGAGCTTCTCGGAGAAGATATAACGAACGACATTTCGGACGAAATCTTTAGTCGTTTTTGCGTGGGGAAATAAAGATGTTTGATTCACACTGTCACATTAACGATGAATTGCTTTATGAGGACCGCAAAGAAGTCTTTGCAAGGACAAAGCGAAGCGGCGTCAAAGGTGTTCTTTGTGTGGGATGGGACGTAGAAAGCTCCCTTAAAGCGGTCTCCCTTGCCCACGAATTTGAGAATTGTTTTGCCGCAGTCGGTGTTCACCCTGAGAACCTTGATGGCGTAACAGGAAACGATCTCGAAAAGATAGAAACGCTTGCGAAAGACGAAAGAGTGGTCGCCATCGGGGAAATTGGTCTTGATTACCATTGGGTGAAAGACTCTTTGCTCAGAGAAAGACAAAAAGAATTCTTTATTCGTCAAATAGAAATGGCGAACCGCCTTTCTTTGCCTATCACGATACACGCGAGAGAGGCGTTACAAGATACCTTCGATATCCTTTCAAAGCATCCTGTGAAAATGAATTTTTCGCTCCATTGCTATTCCGGCTCCTTGGAGATGATGAAAGCTTTCTCTAAACGTTTTGGCTGTTATTTTGGATTCGATGGGCCAGTTACTTTCAAAAACGCCTTATCGCCCAAGGAAAACGCCTCGAATTGCCCATCGGACAGACTATTGTTAGAGACTGATTCCCCTTATTTAACACCCACTCCTTATCGAGGAAAAACGAATGAGCCTTCTTTTGTAACCTATATCGGTGCGGAAATAGCAAAACTTCGAAACGTCGATGTCGATGAATTAAGCAAACAAACTGACGAGAATGTTCGCCGGTTGTTTCATGTGGAACTTTAATATGCGAAGAATCGATGCTGTTTTGGTTGTAGAAGGGAAGATGGATAGAGACCTCATCCACTCTTTCTTGGATTGTGACATTATCACCACCAATGGTTCAGCTGTTTCACGTGAAACAATTGAGCTTGTTCGCAAGACCGCTAAGACAAGGCGAGTCATTGTGTTAACGGATCCTGATGCCCCAGGGAAAAGGATACGCGATATCTTGAACAATGAGGTAAAAGGGTTAGAGAACGCTTTCGTGCCAAAAAAGAAGGCTATCAAAGGTCATAAGGTTGGCGTTGCGGAGTGTTCTAAAGACACTATTTTAGAGGCACTTGAACACCTCATTAAAGATGATAACGCCTTATCAAAAAGAACGATCGAATATAGTGATTTGCTCGATTTGGGGCTTGTTGGTTGCTCTTCTTCCAAACAAAAAAGAACGATTCTTGAAGAAAAGCTTCATTTAGGGGAATGCAATGGCAAAACCCTTCTAAAGAGATGTAATATGCTTGGACTTACAAGAGAAGATTTGACGGAGGTGCTTCATGACGAACATCGACTCCTTTTTTGAAAATATTCGGGAATATAAGCTTTTAGCGAAACACGAGGTCGGACAAAATTTTTTAATCGATCCAAAGGCTTGTGAAAAAATCGTGTCTTTCGCAGAACTTAAGCCGACCGATCGCGTTCTTGAAATTGGCCCTGGAGCGGGTTCTTTGTCTTATTTCATCGCCCAAAGTGGCGCTGATTGCGATCTTATTGATATCGATGAAGGGCTTATTACGAAGTTATCGGAAGATTTCTCGGAACAAATATACGTTCATCCGATTGCTGGGAACGCTTTAAAATGGGATTTCACCCCTTATAACAAAATCATCGGGAATCTCCCTTACTACATTACGACTTCCCTTATTGAAAGAATTCTGCTTGAAGGAAAGAACCTCGAAAAAGCCTCTTTGATGATTCAAAAAGAAGCATTTACAAGAATCACATCCAAAATTGGCACTCCCGATTATGGTCCCCTTCCTATCTTGCTTTCCTATCGTTCGTGCGTTAAGAAAGAGATGCTGGTCCCAAGAACCTCTTTTGTGCCTATGCCGCATGTTGAGTCGGTTGTTTTTTCCTTGTCTTTTAAAGAAGGCGATACAGGCGTTTCGCCAAAAGATCTTTATAAAGTGCTTAATGCTATGTTCCTTCATCGCCGCAAGACAATATTGAATAACCTCGCTTCTTATTTGGGTGATTCTTCGAAAGCGAGTGCTCTTCTCGAGATGGTATCTATCGATCCAAAAGAAAGGCCGGAAAACCTTTCTTTAACGCAATATTTATCGCTTACGGAGGAGCTTTCTTAGAAAGACTCGAAGAAGGTCGTTTTTTAAGAACGAGACGCTTTTAAAGAAAGCGTCATTTGTAATATTTTTGGTTTTTGCTATTCGGCTTTTCTGGCAAGGTCATTTTTAATAAACCATTCTTTATTGCAGGATTGATATAACTCTTTCTTAATGTTTCTTTCGATTTAACGCCCAATCTAGTCATGATTTCGTTTGCCGAAAGAGGAGAATCGTATTCCACAACGTCTAAAAGACGGTTGACGTTGTCAGAGATACTTCTTGACTCCTTTTTGCTTGTAGCTAAAACCTCATCTAAGGTTAAATCAATCGTCTTGAGCATAAATTCGATGAAGGCGTTTGAATTGCCGTTTTTGTGGCATGTTGAAATGGCTTTGTAATAATCGTTTTGATATTTCTTTATCTTTGACTCAATGGGAATGTATTCGAAAACCTTGTTCCATTTCGAGAGCAAAACGTTTTGCCATAGTCTCGCGATTCTGCCATTGCCATTGGAAAAAGGGTGAATAAAAACAAACTCATAATGGAAGATACAAGACTTCAGCAAAAGCGGGGTTTCCTTGTCTTTTCTGAGCCAAGAAAACAAATCCTCCATGAGGGTAGGGACCAAGTTTTCTGGAGGAGCAACAAAAACGACTTGTTCGCCATCGAAAACGCCTTCCCCATGATTTCGATATTCGCCCGCTTCTGAATCGATCGACTTCATAAGCGTATGGTGCGCCTTTTTTAAGTCCATTTCGCTATATGCATCGTATTCACCGATAGATTCGTATGCCTTATAAGCGTTTTTGACTTCTTGGATTTCTCTTTGGGGTCCGACAACTGCTTTTCCGTTGATAACATCTCTTGTTTGGTCGATGGATAAAGAATTCGCCTCGATTGCAAGAGAAGAATGGATTGAATTTATTTGATTGTTTCTTCTTAAAATAGGCATCCTCTCTAATGAATCGTAAAAAGAAATTTTGCCAATTTTATGCGTGATGGATAAGGCTTCATTGAGCATAAAGTTTGTTATGGAAAAAGAGGGCTTATACATTAAGAATTCTCCTGATGTCATTATGCCATTGACATAGAAAAACATAAATCATCTTGCTTAAATCTTGCTTAATATCTTGCTTAATTTTAGATATAAAAAGAGCAATTGGTGTGTGCTTAAACGGCGTATCTTTGCTACCTTTAGCAATCTTTCGCGTGGAAGCAGAAAAGAAGGTCTTTATGGGCGCCGGATTTTCATAATGCCTCTCTTTTACTTTGTAAACCTACGGAAAAACGTCATAATGACATTGCCTACCTAATCATCTTGATTTAATAGCTGTTTTCTATACAATCTTTGTTTGAAATTAACTTATGTGGTTATTTAAAAAACATTCGATGGATTTGCAATCCTATTCGAAGATTAATCTATCCTTGCGAGTCTTAAATAGAAAAGAAGACTCTTATCATAACCTTGAGATGGTGACGCTTCCTTTGGCGCTTCACGATGTTATTGAGATGTCTTTGGACAAATACAGTGAAGACACTCATATAACTTGTGACGATATCGGTCTTTCGAACGTTCACCATAACCTTTGCACCAAAGCCCTTGAAGCAATGCGCAAGGAGTTTGGCTTTAAGGAAAATTTCCACATTGCCATCCACAAAGAGATTCCTTTTGCGGCTGGCCTAGGTGGCGGTTCCTCAAATGCTGCGGCCGTTATGAAGGGCATCGTAACGCTTCTTCAAATAAAAACGGACCAAGAAACGCTCGATCGCGTTGGAGCGTCTATCGGTGCTGATGTGCCTTTCTTTTTACATGGCAAAGCGGCCCTTGTGGAAGGGATTGGCGATGTACTTACGCCGATTTCGGTAAAGAGAGCATATTACTGCTTGCTTGTGAAGCCTAAAGAAGGCCTTAGCACGAAAGCGGTCTTCGAAGCCTGCGATTCCTTTCAAAGAACTCCGATTGAGACAAAAGAAGTGTTACAAGCTTTGGAAATGGGCGATGATGACCTTTTGGCACATTCCATTGGAAACGATTTATTCGAACCCGCTTGTTCGATTTTGCCTAAAGTGAGAGATGTTGTGACCACTTTACGAGAAAAGGGTTTCCCCATCTCTTCAATGACGGGAAGCGGCTCTAGTTGCTTCGCTTTGAGTAACGATTTAAAGAAATTAAAGGAAACGGCCCGTTTCTTCTTGGACCAAGGCTATTTTGCTACCGTCACAAAAACGATTCTTTAAAGGTATATAATAGAGAAGCAATCCTACTATAAGCTATAAGGAGTTTTTTATGAAACGTTACGCGATTATTTTGGCAGCTGGAAAAGGCTCTCGAATGAAAAGCAAAAGAGACGACATTTCCAAGGTGTCTATGCCTATTTTAGGCGTTCCGGTGGTGCGATATATATTGGACGCTTTAAAACCAATTGGTTGTGAGAAGACGATTTCTATCATCGGATATGGTGGAAAAACAAGCGAACCAATCGTCAAAAAGGACAGTGAGGTGGTTTGGCAAAAGGAGCAAAAGGGCTCTGGTCATGCCGTTATGATGGCCGCTCCGATTCTTGAAGGATTAGAAGGCGAAACAATCGTTTGCTGTGGTGATACGCCTCTTTTGAGGACGGAAACCCTTGAAGCAATGTTCCTTTTTCATGAAGAAAATAAATCTGATCTTACGGTGATGTCTTTTATTCCAGAAAATCCTTTCGGATATGGGCGTATCGTGAAAGATGAAGAAGGTCACTTCTTGAGAATCGTTGAGCAAAAAGACGCTTCGGAAGAAGAAAAGAAGATAAAAGAAGTGAACTCTGGTGTTTATATCTTCAATAACAAGGAACTCTTCGAGAGCCTTAAGAAAATCACCACCAAGAACGCAGCTGGTGAATATTATTTGACGGATGTTATCGATATTTTCGTAAAAAAAGGCTTACGTGCTTATTCTTATATCGCATCCGATCCGACTGAAACGATGGGAATCAACGACCGCATCCAACTCGCGAACGCAGCCAAAGTTCTTCAACTTCGCATCAATCAAAAGCACATGCTCGCGGGCGTCTCTATTGATGATCCGTCGAATACCTACATCTCTCCATATGCCAAAATCGGTGCGGATGCGATTATTCACCCCAACACATTTGTCTATGGAGAATCGTTTGTGGGCGAGAACGCCGAACTTGGCCCAAATAGTTACTTCGAAGACGTCAATATTAAAGATAATGAGAAGGTGACGTGCCGTAGAATGGTCGGAACGAAGGCTGAATAGCCTCTATTTCTTGTCGATTTTGATGGGGTTTGGCGTTGCCAAGCTCCTTTTTTTGATGCTTTTTTCGTGTGCTTTAAAGCAAAAACGTAGGTAGCAAACGCTTCAATTACATGGGTTGCTTTTTGTTCTATAAAAACAATGCAAAATGCATTACAATTACATTACATAAAATATGGAAAAAAGCAAAAAAGACTCGAAAACAACTATAAATATTAGAATCGATTCTTCTCTAAAAAATGAAGCGGAATTTGTAATTGATTCTCTCGGATTATCGACTTCAACCGCTATAATCCTGTTCTTTAAGGCACTTGTCCGTGAGAGAGGCTTGCCTTTTGATGTCAAAATGGCCCAAGAAAAAGAGAAAAAAGAGGTTTTAGAGCCTCAAAAAAACGAGAAGACCAAGAAAAAAGCTCACAAAACGGCTCCTAAAAAGAAAAAGGAAGAGTTTACGTTCTTGGACGCAATTGATCGTCTTTAGCTTGTCGTAACTTTCTTTTTGAATGTCCTTTCTTTCCTTTTTTTGCCACTTTGTGTGTCTCTTTTCGCCGATTGTTCGTATGGCTAGCTATCTCGTTTTAAAAGACTTCTAAGTCCTTTAGGCAAAAAGAAAACGCCCTCCTTTCGAAGGGCGTCGCTTTAGATTCGAATGCTAACTCTTATTTTTTGCAGCAGCAGCACTTTTCTCTTTCGTTGAGGATGTTGGCTTGCGCAGCAGCTAAACGAGCAAGTGGCACACGGAATGGAGAGCAGCTGACATAGTCGAGGCCGACTTTGTCGTAGAAGTGGATGGAGGTTGGATCGCCACCGGTTTCGCCACAGACACCAATGGTGATGTCTTTCTTCGTGGCACGTCCACGTTCGACTGCGATCTTCACGAGTTCGCCAACACCGTCGATATCAACGGTTTGGAATGGATCGAATTCGTAAATCTTCTTCTCATAGTAATATGGGAGGAATTGTCCGCTGTCATCACGGCTAAAGCCCATAGTGAGCTGCGTGAGGTCGTTAGTTCCGAAGCTGAAGAATTCGGCTTCGTTAGCAAGGTTCCCAGCTTGTAAGCAGCCTCTTGGGATTTCAATCATTGTACCGACGTGATACTTAAGTTTCTTGCCCGCTTTCGCCATTTCGCCTTCAACGGCATCAACAACGACGGTCTTGGCAAAGTGAAGTTCTTTTTGTTCGCCAGTAAGGGGAATCATGATTTCTGGCTCGACATCTTTTCCAAGGTCTTTGCTGGCTTTGAGGGCAGCTTGGATGATGGCGGTCGCTTGCATACGATAGATTTCTGGGTAAGCGACGCAAAGACGGACGCCACGGAAGCCCATCATTGGGTTGGCTTGGTGGAGTTGGTTGATACGATCACGAACTTTTTGTTCGGTGACACCGAGCTTTTCAGCGATGTCTTTGATCTTATCGTCTTCATGGATGTCTGGTAAGAATTCATGGAGTGGGGGGTCAAGGAGACGGATGTTGACTTTGTAGTCTGGGCAAGACATATACATCTTGTAGAAGTCTTCGACTTGATATGGTCTAAGACGTTCGAGAGCAGCTTCACGTTGTTCTGGCGTGTCGCTAAGAATCATCGAACGCATATTGAGGATTCTGTCGTCCGCAAAGAACATACGTTCAGTACGGCAAAGACCGATACCTTCAGCACCGAACTTCGCAGCATTTTCAGCATCGAGTGGGGTGTTGCAGTTGGCACGGATGGCAAGGCGACGATATTTGTCGGCCCATTCCATCATGCGGCCAAAGTTGCCACCGAGGTCGGCTTCTTTGGTTTTGATAGCGCCTTCATAGACGTTACCGGTGTTGCCATCGACAGAGACGATGTCTTTTTCGGTATAGACCTTGCCGTTGATGGTCATGGTCTTGGCTTCTTCGTTGATGATGGCGCCAGTGCAACCAGCGGTGCAGCATTTGCCCATGGAACGAGCAACGACGGCAGCGTGGGAGGTCATACCACCACGAGCGGTGATGATCGCTTCGGCGTTAACCATACCGATGATGTCTTCTGGAGAAGTTTCGCTACGGGCAAGAACGACCTTACGGCCGGCATCTTTTTCCGCTTTCGCTTCTTCGGCGGTGAAAACAAGGTGGCCGGTTCCAGCGCCTGGAGAAGCTGGAAGACCCGTGATAATTGGAGTGTGCTTCTTAAGATCTTCAGGATCGAAAGTTGGGTGGAGAAGGTCATTAAGAGCTTTTGGCTCGACACGTAATGTCGCTTCCTTTTCGTCGATGAGACCTTCATCAACGAGGTCGCAAGCAATCTTTAAAGCGGCCGCGGCAGTACGTTTGCCGTTACGGGTTTGTAAGAAGTAGAGCTTTCCTTTTTCGACGGTGTATTCCATGTCTTGCATATCACGGAAGTATTTTTCCATGCGCTCAATGGTTGCGACGAATTGCTCATAAACTTCTGGCATACGCTTCTTGAGTTCATCGATGTGAAGTGGCGTACGAACACCAGCAACAACGTCTTCGCCTTGAGCGTTGGGAAGGAATTCGGCGTAGATTTTCTTTTCACCGGTGGATGGGTTACGAGAGAAAGCGACACCGGTGCCGCAATCTTCGCCCATGTTGCCGAAGACCATCGTTTGAACGTTGACGGCGGTTCCCCAAGAATATGGGATGCCATTCATTTGACGATAGACGTTGGCGCGCGGGTTGTCCCAGCTACGGAAAACGGCGGCGATAGCTTCTTTAAGTTGAACGTATGGATCGGTTGGGAAGTCTTCGCCGAAGACGCTCTTGTAATAGGCCTTATATTTGGCAACGAGTTCCTTGAGCTGTTCGGTAGTAACTTCGGTGTCGAGCTTGTAGCCGTTCTTTTCCTTGAGTTCGTCGAGCATCTTATCCATTTCGGTTCTTGGATGTCCTTTGGCGATATTCGTGAACATGAGGATGAAACGACGATAGCTATCGTAAGCGAAACGGGGGTTGTTGGTCGCCTTTGCCATCGCTTCAACGGTGATGTCGTTAAGACCAAGGTTAAGGATGGTGTCCATCATGCCTGGCATCGATTGACGAGCGCCAGAACGGACGGAAACAAGAAGGGGCATGCCCTTTCCGCCAAATTCTTTGTTATCGATTTTTTCGATTTCGTGAAGATGCTTCACGACATCCTCCCAAACGTAGTCTGGAATTATCTTGCCAGATTCGTAGTAGAGGTTGCACGCTTCGGTGGTGACGGTGAAACCGGCTGGAATATTGATGCCAGCAGCAGTCATCTCAGCAAGACCAAAGCCTTTTCCTCCAAGAATCTCTTTTCCAACTTTGGATTCATGAGCTTCTTTGAAGGAGTAAACGTATTTCTTGTCTGCCATGTTGTCCTCCTAATGACAATGTAGAGCACTGAACCTAGTGCCTGACGGAAGAACTATAGCATAAGCGTGTTCTTCTAAGAAGAAAAAGCTACAATCCAAGCCCCTTTGAGCAACAAAAAGAGTGAATTTTCTATCCTTTCGACACTTTAAGTGAAATGAGGGTATGCTTATAGCATGAAGAAAAAGCACATTGAAAAATTTAATCCTTCCTATTTCGGGCCTATCGCCCATCGAGGCTTTCACGATGAGGACGCAACGGAAAACGGCCTTAAAGCGTTCCAAAACGCGATTGACATGGGTTTACCTTTCGAACTTGATATCCACGTGACCAAGGATGAAAAACTTATCGTCTGTCATGATAGCGAGCTTGAAAGAACAACCGGCAAAAAGGGGATCATTGAAGATTTGACCTTCGACGAGATTCGTCAAAACTATCGCCTTCTCGATGGGGGTGTTGTTCCTTCTTTCGAAGAGGTTTTGGAACTCAATAAAGGAAGGTCGCTTATCGTTACCGAATTAAAGGTTTATCAAAAGAATTATAAGAAGCTCGCAAAGGCGGCTCTTCCTGTCCTTTCGGCCATAAAAGACAAAAAGAGCATGGCTCTTATTTCCTTTGATCCGCGCGCTTTAATTCGGGTTAAGAAAACAGGCATGGCAACCGCCTTATTGCTTGTAAAGGAACACATTTGGGTTTGGCATTTTAGACGTCTATTTGACTCTATCGATATTGATAAAAGAATTGTCTCCTGGCCCAAGGTTTGCCGCTATAGAAAAAGACACGTTGTGAATGTTTGGACCATCGAAAACCAACAAGAATACAACGCTGCAAAATCCTATGCGGATGCGTTCACTTTTCAATGCTTTAAGCCGAATGATGAATAAATAATTGGGTTTTTGCATTGGGTTTTTGAAATTTTTAGTTTTTCGATTTGCCCATATCTTCTTAAAATCTAGGATATTGGGGTCAACATGATAGAATCAATAAACGAAAGAGGATTTTAGTATGTCCCAAAAACTCATCATGACAATCGATTTCGGAACGCAAAGTGTTCGCGTTTCTATATGGGATAAAACGGGGAAGGTTCTTGCGATGGAGAAAGAGAAATATGACCCCCCTTATTTTTCCGTTTTGCCAAACTACGCCGAACAGGATCCGAACCTCTATTTTGAATGTCTTTGCCGTTGCACAAAAAGAATTACAGAGAAGAACGGTGAGCTTCTTAAATGCGTGCAAGGAATAAGCCTTACTTGTTTCCGCGATAGCGCGGTTCTTCTTGATAAGGATTATAAAGTTGTTCGTCCGATGATTCTTTGGCTCGATCAAAGAATGGCGGAGTGCAAGAAACCCTTGCCCCTCTTCTCCAGATTCCTTTTTGCTTTGGTTGGTATGACTAACACCATTAACTTCAACAGGAAGCGCTGTGTTGCCAATTGGATTCAAGAAAACGAACCGGAAAATTGGGCAAAAGTTAAAAAATACATTCCAATCTCCACCTTTTTCATTTGGCGGTTGACAGGAAAACTTGTCGACAGTGCTTCAAATTGTGCCGGGCATTACCCGATCGATTTCAAAAAGAAGCAATGGTACAAAAACCCTGAAAAACACCTCAAAGGTCAAATTTTTGGCATTAAAAAAGCAATGCTTCCAGAAATTGTTCCAGAAGACGATGTCTTAGGAGAAATCACGGAAGAAGCAAATAAACTGACGGGGCTTCCTGTCGGCTTAAAGCTTTATGCTTCGGGAAGCGATAAATCCTGTGAAACCCTTGGCTTAGGTGTTATCGATGACAAAGTTGCTGCGATAAGCTATGGAACGGCATCGAGCGTTGAAACAACGCGTACCCGTTACGTCGAATCGGAACCTTTCTTGCCAGGATATCCCTCTTGTGTTCCCGGTTATTACAACATGGACATCCAAATCTATCGCGGGTATTGGATGATTAACTGGTTTTTGAAAGAATTTGGTGGCCAAAACATTACGGATTTAATCACCGCCGATGCGTCGGCTCAAGGCTTCAACGAGAAACTCAACTCTGTTCCACCAGGATGTGATGGACTTGTTCTTCAACCGTATTGGGGTCCTGGACTTTCTAGGCCTTTGGCGAAAGGCGCTATCATTGGTTTTAGCGACTCCATTACTCAAGAGCATTTCTATCGCGCCATTATTGAAGGCATCGCGTACGCTCTCCGAGAGGGCTTAGAACACTTTGAGCACAAAATTCACCATAACATTGGGGCTATTCGGGTATCGGGTGGCGGTTCTCAAAGCGATCAAATTTGCCAAATTACCGCGGATGTTTTTGGGAAACCCGTGTCGCGCGTTCAAACAAGCGAGACCTCTAGTTTAGGTGCTGCGATATCCGGTTTCTTAGCGATTGGAGAATACAAGAACATCAAAGACGCCACCGATAATATGGTGCGCGTGAAAGATACCTTTGAACCCAACAAAGAGGCCAATGAAAAATACAATTATCTCTATCAAAACGCTTACCGATTGATGTATCCGAGGCTCAAAGGCATCTATTCCAACATCAAGGAATTCGGCCACAAAGAAGAAAGAAAAAAGCTTCGCGAAGAAAGACGCAAGAAGCTTTTTGGAAAATAAAATTTAACGATGGGCTAAAGAGAGCATCAACTGGATGTCCGCCGTTTTAAATGAGGGGTTACCCAAGCAAAGACGTCGTGTTGTTGCTCCAATCGCAGCATCGATAATGAGGGTTGCGATATCTTCGGGATCGCCAAAGATGATGTCTCCGTCATCGCGCCCCTTTTTGACGAGTTTATAAAAAAAGGTGTAGAAATCTTCGCCTAAGAGGGGCTCCGATTTCTTTAAAGTTGTGAATGGTCGATGTAAATCGAGTTCCAAATAGAGAACGGCCGTTTCGCTATCGTGAAGCCTGTCGTTAATGTATTGAAGGGCAAGTTCAAGGCCTTTATAGCCGCCAACTTCGAGAATCTTTTCGGTTGGGCACTCCCATTCGGGGTGTTTTTTGTGGCGTTCTTCCATGAGGGCGTTATACACGGCTTCCTTGGATTTGAAATAGTGATAGCAAAGGCCGTGCGAACAATTGCAGGCCTTAGCAATGTCGTCAATCGTCAAATCATCAAAGGAAAGATTGGCGAAAAGTTTTAATGCTTTTTGGAGAATCTTTGCTCTTCTTTTTTCGCGCAACAATGCGCTTTGCTCAGCGGATCTTGGCATATTTATACCTCGCGTTTCATTTATTATTATTTTTGCTAAAAATTTGTCAATTAAAGATTGAGTGTGTGATGATTATTCTATGGCCTTAGAAACGTTTTCGGTCTTAATTATTGTCTTAGAAGCGAAGAAACAAACGACAAAAGATACAATAAGTAAAATAATCGCAACAATCCATTCCCACGTATTTGTCGTTTCATAAACGAGGTGAGGAACGTCGTCCAATAAAACGACCATCTCTTGGTTGAAAAACATTGAGATGACGGAGCCAAAGACGAAGCCGATGACAATATCAAACGTGACGTCGCGATGGTCCTCTAAAAGCTTTTTCATAGCTTTGCTTGTCAAAAGGAAACCCAAGATGATTCCGAAAAACAAGGAGCAAAAGATGCCGACTCCACTTCCAATTCTTTCATGGTTATGAAACATGGAGCCGCTTCCGATAAAGACATTAAGGATCGGCGTGTATAAACCGAATATAAAGAGAATCATGGAGCCCGATATACCAGGAACGATGCAAGCGGCGGCAGCGATGAAACCCGCCACAAAAACGGCGATATAGACCCACCAGTCACCCCTTTCGAAAGAGCCTTCCAAATCCAGATTCCAGTAGAATTTCGAAAGAACGCTAAGCACTCCGATTAAGGCGGCGAATATCGCAGATAAAACAATAATTAAGATTGTTTTTGCGGTCTTTTTTTGATTTTTAACCTCTTTTGTTATAAGAGGAGAGAAACCTAACACAACACCAGCGAACAAAGAAACGATAGCAACGGGCGCGTAGTGGAACCCATAGTGAACGCCTATCGTAATGACAAGGACGCTGATAATGGCGCCTATGCCTAAAGGAAGTAAGGAGAAGAAGCTTTTTTTGAAGCTTTTAAAGAGGTTCGATATGCCTTCGATAAGTCTTTTGTAAATACCCGTTATGAGGGCCATTGTTCCAGCACTTACGCCAGGTATCATGCCGAGCCCTAAAGAGGCTCCTTTAAGAACATCGAGAAACCAATTTTTGATTTTCATAGAAACCATAATAGCCCATTCCTTCTTTTAAGTGGTAGACTTGCCTTGCATGAAAACTTTAATTCTTTATTGTTCCAAAACAGGAAACACAAAAACCCGTCTTTGGTAAATAGCACCATATAATTTTGGTGTTGCAACAGTGTCTTTTAT
>ERZ1026780.1490-NODE-1490-length-15267-cov-3.463121_pt1 | contig 15267 bp, 11 predicted proteins | sample MGYA00380126_ERZ1026780 | MGnify/ENA primary metagenome ERZ1026780 (study PRJEB33269, sample SAMEA4719762) | human gut metagenome | biome: human-associated habitat; feature: organic feature; material: feces | place: Cameroon | collected 2013-10 ... | reverse complement strand
TGTCTCTGGTGGGTCCGCCGCCGCCGTCGCCCCAGCCGTAGGAGAACAGGACGTTTCTGTTGACGTCTTTGTTCGAGTAGCGTCTCCACCCGCCTATTACCTGATCGGGACCGAGATCTCCGTTATATGTCGTCTGATAGCCCTCCGCATCGCATTTGAGCGTCGGAATGAAGTGCGACAGAACCTCTGTGCCGTCAATGCCGCGCCACATGAACGTATCAAACGGGAACTTGTCAAATTCGTTCCATGAAATTTTAGTGGTCATGAAGTAGTCGATGTCGGCTTTTTTTATTATCTGCGGCAGCGCGCCCGAATAACCGAACACGTCCGGAAGCCACATTATGCGGTTGTCAACGCCGAACTCCTCACGGAAAAAGCGTTTGCCGACAAGGAACTGCCTGACAAGCGATTCTCCCGAAACAACGTTCGTGTCGCTTTCGACCCACATGCTGCCCTCCGGCTCCCAGCGCTTTTCTTTAACAAGCTCTTTTATTTCATCATAAAGCTCCGGATAGTCGTGTTTAACGTAGTCATAGAGCTGCGCCTGCGACGACATGAATTTATATTCGGGGTATTCGCGCATCAGATTAACCACGCTGCCGAAGCTTCGCGCCGCTTTTTCTCTCGTCTGGCGAAGACGCCAGAGCCACGCGGTGTCGATGTGCGTGTGTCCTATCGCGCTTGTTACAACTCCCATATCTTTGCCGTACACATTTTCCCTGAGATATTCGCGCGCTGCTTTTACGCTGTCATGAAAAACCTTGTCGTCGCATGTGTTTAATTCAAGCATTGAAACGGCGGAGTTGAGAGCCTTTATTATGTCGATGCGTTCAATGTCATCGTGCGAGTAGTGATGCGCAGTCTCCCACGGAACGAGAAGGTCATAGTAGAGAGCGTTGACTTCTTCGTCCTTGACCTTAAGCTCGGCGCGGAGAGCTGTCCTGCCGCGGAATTCCCAATCGTCGCAATAGGCGTTGAGCGCGATGTTAAATTCTTCGCCGCCCTTTGCGCAATGTGTGAGATAAATGTAACTGTGATTGGGGTCCGCTCCCTGAACAAGCTTCCCGTCAACAAAGAACATAAACTGCTGCGCGGGGCTTTCCCATTTCGAATCGGGATACGGTGAAATTTCATACACTACCGGCTTGCCTGCAAATCGTTCGGGCACTGTTACCGTCTGCTTGAACCAGCAGTATTCTTCACGGTAGCCCCACATATCGTCTTTGCCGAAAGGAACCCATTCGCCGCCGTTTATTTCCGCCGGAGTGTGCTGCCCCTCGCGGAAAAGAAAATCACCGGTATTTTCGGAGTCCGTAAAAATCCGTTCGCCGACATGCCCGATTATCTGACGTACTCTTGACGCAAGCATTTTGCGTTCGGAGTTTTTGTCGCAAAAAGGTATATCAAAATGCATATAAACCCTCCTCTGTTTTTTTACATTATAACGGTTTGGATGTTCGATTGTCAATGATACTTTTTTTAACGGCTGACGGTGTGTTGATTTTATCGGTGATATATGATACAATTTTTAAAAAAATATTCGGGAGAGGATATATATGTGTTCCGACTGCAAAAAAAGCGATCTGACGCTTCTTGACGGAATTATTGATGAACTCGGCACCGACAGAGGTTCGCTTATTACGGTTCTGCAGCGTGCGCAGGAGGTTTACGGCTATCTGCCGACCGACGTCATGTATGCCGTTGCCGAGCGCCTCGGTGTTTCACCGGCGCGCGTTATGGGTGTGGCGACTTTTTATACGCAATTCAGGCTGACACCCGTCGGCAGGCATCTCATTATGCTATGTAAGGGTACCGCCTGTCATGTCAACGGCGCGGATTCAATTGAAAAAGCCGTTTGCGGTGAGCTTGGCATTAAGGACGGCGAAACGACCGCCGACGGACTGTTTTCTTTGAAAACCGTTGCATGTCTCGGCTGCTGTTCGCTTTCCCCCGTTATGATGATCGATGAGGAAACGTACGGCTCGCTTACTCCCGCCTCAGCCGTTGAAATAATAAAAAAGATAAAGGAGCATGAGAGCAAATGAGAATCAGAGCGGTTGTCGGAGAAGGCTCCTGCGGAATTGCCGCAGGCGCACACTCCGTTTATAACGCACTTAAGGCATCGGCTTCCGAAAACGGCTTTGCCGTCGGCATAACAGGCTGCATCGGAATGTGCTTTGCGGAACCTATAGTTGATATTTACGACGGCGCGCGTCTGTTAAAAAGACTTGTAAGAGTGTCGGCGGACGATGTTCGTGCGATCACAGAGTTTATCGTATCCGGTGATCCGTCTGCGGTCGGACATCTTGAAATAACATTGGCGGAAAGCGCGTTTCTGAATAAGCAGACGCGAATCGCACTGCGTCACTGCGGCATTATCGATCCCGAAAGCATCGCCGACTATAAAGAAGCCGGCGGCTACGGTGCGCTCAAAAAAGTTCTTGCCGAAATGACGCCCGAAGAAGTGATTGAAGAAATCAAAATTTCGGGACTTGCGGGGCGCGGCGGCGCGGGATTTCCGACGTGGTTCAAGTGGAACGCCGCACGAAACGCGGACGGCGACGAAAAATATCTTATATGCAACGCCGACGAGGGCGACCCCGGCGCGTTTATGGACAGAGCCGTAATCGAGAGCGATCCGCACATGCTAATTGAAGGTATGCTTATAGCCGCTTATGCGATAGGCGCAAAGGATGCGTTTGTGTATGTGCGTGCCGAATATCCCCTCGCAGTCGAACGTCTGAAAAAGGCCATTGCGGACGCGGAGGCGCAGCACTTTGTCGGCGATAACATTCTCGGCACCGGTTTTTGCTGCCGAATCAGGATCAAGGCAGGCGCGGGTGCATTTGTGTGCGGCGAGGAGACGGCGCTTATAGAGAGCCTTGAGGGAAAGCGCGGGATGCCGCGGCTTAAGCCGCCGTTCCCGGCACAGTCGGGCTACAAAAATAAGCCTTCAAATATCAATAACGTTGAAACCTTTGCAAACGTAAGCTATATCATCGAAAAAGGCGGTGTGAATTTTGCTTCGCTCGGCACGGAAGGCTCAAAGGGCACAAAGGTTTTTGCTCTGACCGGCAAAATAAAGCGCGGAGGTCTTGTCGAAATACCGATGGGGCTGACGCTTCGCGACGTGATATTTGATATAGGAGGCGGTGTGCGTGACGGCGGCGAATTCAAAGCCGTGCAGATGGGCGGACCGTCGGGCGGCTGTATTCCCGCCGAAAAGCTTGACACTCCGATAGACTATAAGGCTCTTGCGGCAACGGGCGCAATAATGGGGTCGGGCGGAATGGTCGTTACCGATTCATCCACCTGCATGGTCAATATGGCACGGTTTTTCCTTGATTTCACAAAAAAGGAAAGCTGCGGAAAGTGCGTTCACTGCCGCATCGGTACCTCGCGAATGTTCGAAATTCTCACGCGCATTACAGAGGGTATGGGTGAAGACGGAGATATCGAAAAGCTTGAAGAGCTTTGCGACGGTATCAAGGCGGGCGCGCTGTGCGGACTCGGACAGACTGCTCCCAATCCCGTTTTGACGACGCTTCGGTATTTCAGAGCCGAATATGAAGCACACATAAAAGAAAAACGCTGTCCCGCAGGCGAGTGCGCCGCGTTGAGACGCTATACGATAAACGCCGATAAATGCCGCGGATGCACGCTTTGCGCGAAGAAATGTCCCGTAGGCGCAATAAACGGAGAAGTAAAGGAAGCACATGTCATAGATAATGAAAAATGCATAAAATGCGGAAGCTGCGCGGAATCATGCCGTTTCGGCGCAGTAGAGATGTGCTGAGGGAGGGGAATATAATGTCAGATACCGTAAAAATGATTATAGACGGAAAAGAAATAACTGCGTATGCAGGCGAAACCGTGCTGAATGCAGCCTCCCGGAACGGCATTGAAATTCCGAATCTATGCTATCTTAAAGAGCTGTCGCCATACGGCGCCTGCGGCGTGTGCGTTGTCGAGCAGGAGGGATATCCGAAGCTGCTGCGTGCATGCTCGGCAAAGGTGACCGAAAACGCGGTGATCCGTACCGACAGCGAAAAATGCCTCAAAGCAAGGAGGCTTGCCTTGGAGCTGCTTATGGGCGACCACGACGCCGATTGCAAGGGACCCTGCACGCTTAATTGCCCCGCAGGGACGGACTGCCAAAGGTATGTCGCCGAAATTGCCGACGGCGATTTTGTTGCCGCCACCCGTACTGTCAAAGAAAAAGTGCCGCTTCCCGCATCTGTCGGGCGCGTATGTCCTCATCCGTGTGAAACGGCGTGCCGCAGAAAAAACGCCGACGAAGCGATTTCAATCGCTTTTTTGAAAGCGTTTGCCGCCGACAGGGCGATGGAATCCGGTGCCGTCACGGACGGAATGAAAAGTGCGCCGACGGGAAAAACGGTCGGCATAATCGGCGGAGGTCCCGCAGGACTTTCCGCGGCTTACCGTCTTGCACTGTATGGACACAAAGTGACAATTTATGATAAAATGCCGAAAGCAGGCGGAATGCTGCGCTACGGTATCCCCGAATACCGTTTGCCCAAAGCCGTGCTTGACGCGGAGACTGACGCGATATTTGCGCTCGGAGTTGAATTTTGCTGTGACACGGAGATAGGCAAGGACATCCCGTTTGACGAAATCCGTGCAAAGCATGACGCGGTGCTTGTTGCGAACGGCGCATGGAAAAGCGTCTCTCTGCGCTGCAAGGGAGAGGAGCTTGACGGCGTATTCGGCGGCATTGATTTTTTGCGCGAGACTGCGCTCGGCAACGCACCCGCCGTCGGGAAAAGCTGCGCTGTGGTCGGCGGCGGCAACACCGCAATGGACGCCTGCCGCACTGCGGTGCGTCTCGGAGCGGAAAATGTTTACGTTATATACAGGCGAACGCGTAACGAAATGCCCGCAGAGGACATAGAAATAAGCGAGGCGGAGGAAGAAGGAGTCGTGTTCAGGTTCCTGTCGAATCCCGCCGAAATAGTGGGCGAAAACGGGCATGTGAACGGCGTCGTGCTTCAAAAAATGCGTCTCGGCGAACCCGATGAGAGGGGACGCCGCGCTCCCGTACCCGTCGAGGGTGAAACGGAGCTGCTTCCGCTCGATTCGATTATCATTGCCGCCGGACAGAAAAACGACCCATCCGGTTTTGAAGCGCTTCCGAAAACAAAACGGGGGACGATAGAAGCGGATATTTACACGCTCGCAACGTCGCTCGACGGCGTTTTTGCCGCCGGAGATACGACAAACAACGGTGCGTCTGTCGCAATTGATGCCATTGCGGAAGCAAACACCGCCGCAAAATATATTGATGCCTATCTTAACGGCATCGAAATTCCGTATAAACGTCCCGTTCTCTCGGAGCGCCGTGTGCGTCCGGAAATGTTTGAGGACGTGCAAAAAGAACCGAGAGCGGTTATGCCGTGCCGTGCGCCGTCGGAGCGCAGGAAGAATTTCAAAGAGATAAATCTCGGATTTTCCGCGGAGGAGGCAGTGCGCGAGGCCAAACGCTGTCTCGACTGCGGCTGCCGTGAATACGGTAACTGCCGCCTGATAAAATATGCCGACGAATATGACATCGACTGCGTCAAATTCACGGGTGAGTTTCACCCCGGATTTAAGGAGCGCCGCCTCGTGTGTATAGAGCGCAATCAAAACAAGTGCATTCTGTGCAATGCGTGCGTGCGCGTATGTGAAAGCACCGGTAAGGGACTTTTGGGTCTTGTCGGGCGCGGCTTTGATACCGTTATTCGTCCCGAATTCAACAATTCGGATGCGGTTAAAGACTGTGTGAACTGCCGAAAATGCGTTGATGCCTGTCCAACGGGTGCACTGCGCTTTATCGGCGAATAAGGAGAAAACAAAATGGAAGAAAGCATTTCAAAAACCTTTTCCGATGCGGCGCAGAGCATCGAACAATCGGCTGAACAGGCGAACAGATTTCTTACAAAGCTTGCGGACACTCTCGAAGACCTTGCCGTTAAATACGGCGGGCGGCTTATTGCCGCGATAATTATTCTCCTCGTCGGATTCAAATTTGTAAATATTTTTATGAAGAAGCTTGCCGGCTCAAAGGCATCCGGGCGGCTTGATCCGTCCGCGCGCTCCGTTGTTTACGGCGTTACGTCTGCCGTGCTGAAATGCGTTATAGTGATAACCGCGCTTGCCGTTATGGGAATCCCCATGAGTTCAATCGTTGCGGTGGTCGGCTCATGCGGACTGGCGATAGGCCTTGCGCTGCAGGGCAGTCTTGCGAATATTGCCGGCGGGTTTATTCTGCTTGTTTTTAAGCCATTCAGGGTAGGTGATTATATATCTCTTGACGGTGTGGAGGGAACTGTTAAGGAAATAGGTATTTTTCAGATCAAAGTCGAAACAGCCGACAGCAAAGTGATAATTATACCCAATTCATCGGCGTCAAACGCCACCCTAATAAATTACACCGCCAACGCCACACGCCGCGTAGATCTTAAATTTACCGCCTCATACGACGATGATATAAACAAGGTTGAGAGTGTGTTGTGCTCCGTCTGCTCACGGCATCCTCTCGTGCTTACGGAGCCTGTGCCGTTTGCGCGTCTGTCGGCGCATCTTGACAGCTCCCTTGAGTATACCGTGCGAGTGTGGTGTAAAGCAGAGGACTACTGGACGGTGCATTTCGACCTCCTTAAAAGTGTTAAATATGCGTTCGACGAAAACGGAATATCAATTCCGTATCCGCAGATTGACGTAAGCTCAAAAACCGGATTATAACCGTTAAAAGAAAAGTCAAACGAAACGGAAACGGATTTTCATAAACATACAAGCTATAACTTGTTCATTGTTTGTTCATAAAGCTATAACGCTAACGATATTATTGTATCGATTTCGCTAAAATATCGGAAAACTTATGGTAAAATTGCACAAAAGTAAATGTGAATATTTTGTTAAGGTGATGATTGACTATTTAGGTAAAAAGGTGTATGATTATTTTGTCAGAAACGGATTTTCCTACACAATTCACAAGGAGTGTGCATTTATGAAAAAAACCGCAAAACTCATTTCCGTTCTTTTAGCCGTATTGATGGCTTTCTCCGTTCTTCCGCTTGTCGCTTTTGCCGAGACAACGGAAAATTCTTCCGCAGGATCGGACAGCAGACTTGCAGCGTGGAAAGAAAACTATCAGTTCCTCATCGACACGGTTCTCGATGACACCAACTTTACCAGCTACAATTATGTAGACATTAACAAAAAGGCAATGCAGAATGAAATGAATGCTTACACTGCTTTTGCCCTTTACGACAATGCATGGAGAAATTATGCTACAAAAGAAATAAACGTTGAAAACGCAAAGAAAATACTGCTCGCTCTTATTGACGAGGCACAGTTTGATATCAATGACGGCTATGTCGACGAGTTCGTTAAGGTTCTTGAAGGCGCATCCGATTTTAACGATTTCCTTCAGAAACTCAACAAGTATCTCAAAAACGACACTATCGCAAGCGCGGAGTGGAGCGAAGTTTTCAAATACCTCAACATCGCAATAGACGTTGCAAACGCATATCAGAATTACAGAGATAAGCTTATAGAGGCTTATGCGCGTGTTCTTGCGGTTCGTCAGGCAAACGGCACTTACATTGAGTTCCTCGGCTACATTGCGGATAACGCACAGAACGCAAGCCTTGCCGCCGCGGCAAAATATCTCCGTGATACAATGAACGATACTCTTGAAGATCAGCTTAAGCTCATCGTTGCCGAGATCGCAAAAGACGGCGCAACTGTCGGGGTTAACTATGTTCTTGATATAGCTGTAAATTCCAATGTTTATTCCGCAGCGGTTGTTAAGGTTTACGGCATAGGCAAAAAGGCTGCCGACTTCCTTTGGAACACCTCAGCTATGTATGAGGTTCTCGACTCCCTCAAGTGTGCATATGAGTTCCAGACTCTTGCGGCAGATTGGGCAGAGGCAAAGCTTGACGGCGAAGATGCCGACACGGCGGTTTATGCTTTCGGTATTGCCCTTACCGCCCGCGACATTTCCGAGGATACTTTGTTCGCTCTCAAAAAGGCTGAAAGCGACGGCGTGGTAGGCAAGATCAAAAATAAGCTTTACGGCACGGTTTATAACGATATCGAAGTTAGCAAGGCTTCTCTCGCTCTTATTAAAGACGTAATGTTCGCAAAAGAGCTTGACGGCGCAAAGAAGGTCGTAACAGGTCTTAACATTTTCTGCCCCGTCAATGTTGACATCACCACAAAGCATAACGCAAAGCTTTACACTCTCGCAGACGGTGCCGAAGCTACCGCTGTCAATGAATACGGTGCATTCGCATCCGTTTACTCCGAGTATTCAAAAGAATACCTCAAGGTTGCTTTCCTTTTCGATGACTACAGAGTTAAGCTCACAGGCACTGCCGAAGGGTATGTAACTCTCAAGATGGATGTTCTCGAAGCAGACGGCACTATCAACGATTGGTCATTTACCGACGTTAAGGTCGGCAAGGGCGATACGATGGTATTCGATACAACCGCTGTTGAGGCTCCTTTCTACACCTTTGCAAAGAAGGACGGCGGAATTGAAAAGATAAACTTTAACGATAAGTTTGTTGAGTCCGAGCAGAAAGAGGTTACCGCAAAAGACGTTATCGACGCTACCGTTGACGTAGGCAAAGAGGAAGCTAAATCGTTTGCAGATAAGATTAAGGAATTCTTTAAGAAGCTCTTTGAAAACCTTTTCAAGATATTCAAAAAGAAATAATTAAACCGATACATTAAAAAATGCGGCTCGCTTTTAAGCGGGTCGCTTTTTTTACGATTTTGTGCAGTGTGACGAAATGCTTTTAATCTGACATCGGCTTGTTTACAAAGACAGACGGAATCGAATCCATGCTGTTCGTCAGTGCCGCTTTTCGGCACTTTTCGCTCTGTTCTCTTTGATTTTCGCAGGCAAGTCTGCATTTCAAAAAAAGATAACTAATCAAAAATTTCTGCTGCCGGGTAAAGCTCGGTTTTGTTTGAGCTGATTTTTGCTCAGGCAAGGCAAAGCCCGCAGCGAATACCGACTTATTTGCGAGGTTTCTTATGCGGCATGGGCGAAAACCTGCCTTCAAAACCGATGCGTACTCAACTTCTGTCATTCTATAATTAAACCGTTCAAAAAAAGCTTGAAAAGCCAAAAAAAAGATTGACAAATAAAAAACACAGAGTTATAATACAACCAACCTACAAGGTTAGTGGATAAAAACAAAGGAGACAGCGATGAACAGTTTATATCCGAATTCCGAGTGGCTGTGTATACGGCGGCATCGGCCGCACGCCGCATAGGCGCACGAAGAAAACGAAACGGTAAAAAAACCGTTTTTCCGAAAAATGCCGTTCCCGAACGGCGAAAACGGGATTGCCGAAAAACGTTTCGAAAAAAATGTCGAAAAACGTTTCGAAAAAAATTGTCGAAAAACGGAAAACGGCAGACACAAAAAAACAGGAAAAGGAAGTAATCATCATGTCAAGAATATATACATCAGCCGATCGGCTTATAGGAAAGACACCTCTGCTTGAACTCACTCATATCGAAAAAAAACTCGGGCTTAAAGCGCACATTCTCGCAAAGCTTGAATATTTCAATCCCGCAGGATCGGTAAAAGACAGAATCGCAAAGGCAATGATAGACGATGCCGAGGCAAAAGGACTTCTCAAAGAAGGCTCTGTTATAATCGAACCCACATCGGGTAATACAGGCATCGGACTTTCAAGCGTCGCGGCGGCAAGAGGATACCGTATTATTATTGTTATGCCCGAAACCATGTCCGTTGAACGCCGTCAGCTTATGAAGGCATACGGCGCGGAGCTTGTGCTTACAGATGGCGCAAAGGGCATGAAAGGCGCAATCGCGAAGGCAGAGGAGCTTGCAAAAGAAATACCCGATTCGTTTATTCCGGGTCAGTTTGTTAATGAAGCAAACCCGAAAGCGCATTACAGCACCACCGGTCCCGAAATTTTTGAAGATACCGACGGAAAGGTCGACTATTTCGTTGCAGGTGTGGGAACAGGCGGCACGCTCACCGGTACAGGTAAATTCCTCAAAGAAAAGATTCCCGGAGTCAAGGTCGCGGCGGTAGAGCCTGAAACATCTCCCGTTCTCTCTCAGGGCAAAGCCGGTCCCCATAAGATACAGGGCATAGGCGCAGGTTTTGTTCCCGATGTGCTCGACACAAAGGTGTGTGACGAGGTTATTCCCGTTTCAAATGAGAATGCCTTTGCTTACGGTAAGCTTATCGGCAAGACCGAGGGTGTGCTGGTCGGCATTTCTTCGGGCGCAGCTCTTTATGCGGCGGTCGAGCTTGCAAAACGTCCCGAAAATGAGGGTAAAAATATTGTTGTTCTGTTCCCCGATACGGGAGACAGGTATCTTTCGACACCTTTGTTTGCCGACTGATACGGTTTCTCTGTGACCCTCGTTTTAATTCAACGTGAATGTGAACCGCGGATAATATAAAAGTTCAAATGCCTGATTTGTATTTTTAATCGGGCATTTTTTTAGGCTGACGGGTTCAAGTACCGTCAGCCAAAGATTACTCGACCTTTTTTGAATTTGCGTATATTTTGTGCATGCGTTCGTCCGTGAAGTGTTTGTCGAGATATATCTCCACCGAATTTCTCGGAGCTGCACCTGCGTCGCGCCTGTTCATTCGTGTCGCCGCGGCTGCCGACAGCACCGAATCGTATACGAAAAACGCACAGAACAGAATAACGAGCACCGTTCCGACATTTTCGGGAATCATATTGCACAGCTTATCTGTCAGCGGCATCACAGCTTTTACCCATAACACGCCGAGCGCACCCCAAAAGAGGGAATAGAGGAGGCAAACTCTGCCGTTGATGTTGAGCGGCAAATGGCTGTAGTCCCATGCGACGGAACCGAATACGATTTCCTGACCGAGTGAGCATATGTATTCGGCAACCGAACCGACAAGAAACGACACCCAAAAGACCGTGTACCATTTACAGTCGGCAAAGTGATACAGCACGAGCGTAAGCAGCACGCCGCCCATACCGTATGCAACGCTCAACGGACCGTACACAAGCGATTTACGGCTTTCGATATATCCGTTTTTGAAATAACACCATGCGGTTTCCGCAATGAAACCGACTACACAGCAAGCGGCAAATACCGCGACAAGCTTATTGAACCCGATGTTTTTTATTGCAAGACCGTGTTTCAAGGAAGTCACACCCTTTACTGACATTCTACGGGTAAATGATATGACCGTTTGATAAACCTAAAATAAACTTTCGGCGTTAAACGGACGGGATGCGAACCCGTGCCGTCCGTAACCCCGATGTGATGACATCGGAGAGTTTTTATTACAGCTCACTGCCGTCGAAGTAATAGCCCTTTTGCTCGAAAAGCTCAACTGTTTTTACTCCGTCGTGTACGTTGAAAACATATGTGCAGTCACCGGCATAGTACATGTTCTCCGCGCCGAAAATCCCCGTCAGGAAACTTGTGTTGTCGCGGTCGTGCGTGTTGCCGATATATCTGCACTGCGGAATCAGCAGCTTGTTCGCCTTTATGCTTGCGTAAATGTTTTTGTCATCGTTTATAAGGTGATGAGCGCACTGTAAAAATTCCGCGGAAAGAAGCGTCTTTCCGTAGAGGGCAATCAAAGCCTCGCCGTTAGTCTCCTCCGCGTCGCCCAAAAAGATTGCCGTGCAGTCGTCAAACCAGACCTTGAACACGGTTGTTGATTCATTCATTCCGCGGTAAGGCGTGTTAAAGCGAGCACGGTACGAGCACGGGAGAATATCCTCGTGCGTTGTGAGAATTTCAATTTGTGCGCCCGGCATTTCGACGGTTTCGCCTGTGTGCGGCTTGAGGTATTTTACATCGGGATACAAATTCCCGATGCGTTTTTTCATGCGTTCCGTGCATGAATAATCGCTTTTCATAAGAGGCATGGACGGGAAATTAAACATTACACGCTCAAGAGTGAGGCGCTCGTGCTCGCGGCGAAGAAGCTTGACGAATACGTCCATATGGTCGTCGTGATTGTGCGTGCATATCCAGAGAGAAATACAGAGCTTTTCGCTTTTGTCCTGCTTTGTCATGTCGTAGAAACGCTCCATGATTTCGTCGCATGCCTCCTCCGTTGCCTGTTCCGATTCTCCGCCGTCAATGACAATAAGCGAATTGTCACGCAGACGGAAAGCATAGAGCATGCCGCAGTCACAGCTTTTGTGACGTATCATTTTGCCGTATTTAAGCGCAAATTGCATCAGCGAAGTGTCGTTACGCGTTTCTTTTCTGCTGCTGTTGAAATCCTTAAGGGGAGTGCTGACACAGTCGAAAATAATTCTCGCAGTGCCGAGAGCCTCGGTAAAATATGTGTAGATTATTCCTCCGCCGTTTTCAAACTCCGCAAAAATATTGCCGTTAAATTCGCGGTGGAACGTTTCTTTCCGTCCCGTTTTTGCAAGAGCGGACAGAAACGCGCGGAAGGATTGCGCGCCCACGCCCTCAGTGACAAGCATATATGAATCCTCATTGCTGCCGCCGTCGGTTTCAATAGCAAGTCCTGCACCGCAGTTTACGGGTTCACAGATTATTTTTCCCGGAGCGTCAACTCCGAGTTCCGTTAAAAATTTTTCAGTGGTCATTTTTTTCTTTCGGATGCACAGATCAATGCGGCTTTTTGACAGTGCCGGTTAATCTGCGAGTCCATTCCTTTTCTGTAATATCAGCTGTTGTTTGAGCATTTCTCGGCGTCTATTGCTAAAACAAGCATAACCGCGTGAAGCGCGTCGGACGGATTCGAAACATCAATAGTGTAGGTGTCTGTCCATTTCCACAGCTCCTTTGATACCGTTGCCGCGACCTCATTGTATTGATTGACTACGGAGTAGTCCCAACCGAGCCAATTGCCTTCGACATGCCAGCCGTTGAAATCAATGTTGAAACGCGGCTTGAAAAAGGAGAATTCTTTGCGGATACAGCCGAGGTACATATCCTTTTCATAAAGCTCGAATTTCGGCAGAAACGTCAGCACACGCTGTTTTACGGTGCCCAGCTCGTTGCCGTTTGCGTCGAATATTTTCAGCATGTGTCCCCATGAGAGCTGACCTTTGACAACGTATACCGTGTTGCCCGCTTCGTCGTAAATGTCGTAGCTGTCAAACCATGAGAACATGCGCTGCTTAAATAAAAGCTTCATAATATCAACTCCGTTCAACCGATAACACGATTCGTATAATATATGATAAAATATAAATGTGCGATTGTCAATGACCGGATTTATGAAAGCGGACAAAAACGGCTCTGAGAATCACTTTGCCTGAGAATACACAACACGAAAACCTCCGAAAACAAACGAAAAACCGCGATATTTTTTTATGACGGTTGAATTTCTTTTTCGTTCATTGTATTATTGCCTTGAGGTGAGGCTTACGGATAATATAAATATTCGCGTAATGCGTGCGGAGGATAAAAATTCAGTTCGGAATTTTTTTGACTGTATGGGAGAAAAAAGCGCATCTTTTTTTAACGTCGGACACGGCAATGAAAGACGCGTTATGGGCAGCTTTGACGGTTCGGTGACGGGACACATCTTTTTTGTTGCGGAGACGGGCGGTACCGTCGTCGGAATAATGTTTATCTGTGATATTGACAAAAGCATCCCGTGGTTCGGCATAGCCGTTCGCGACGGCATGCAGGGCAGGGGAGTCGGAACCGCAATGATGAAATATATTATGTCATTCTGCCGCGAACGCGGCTGCGGCGGTCTGCTTTTGCGAACGGCAAAGGCAAATGTCGGTGCGCAGCATTTGTATGAAAAAAGCGGCTTTGAGCGCCTCGGCGAACATCCGTCCGGGGAGTTGCTGTATCTGCGAAGATTTGACACGGAGGAGATCAGGGCGTGAACATAAAAGTTGACACAAAAAAAACAACCGGCGATATAAAACCCGTACACGGCTTCAACAATGCAGCCCGCGTTACGGGTTACGGCAGCCTGCTGCCCGATTTTGCGGCGCTTCGCCCGCCGTTTATCCGTCTTCATGACACGTGCGGGGAATACGGCGGCAAGCATTACATTGATATTCCGAATATATTTCCCGATTTTTCCGCAGATGCGGAGGACGAGAGGTCATATGATTTTACTCTGTCGGATCTGTATATAAAAGAACTGCACGAAACGGGTGCCGAAATAATGTTCCGTCTCGGCGTTTCAATAGAGCATGCCCCGAAAAAATACGATATATATGCGCCGTCCGATCCCGAAAAGTGGGCTGATATCTGCGAGCATATCGTCAGACACTACAACTGCGGCTGGGCAGACGGTTTTTTTATGAACATCGGATATTGGGAGATATGGAACGAACCCGACGGACTTGACGAGCATGTTGAGCCGTTCGGCCCTCCGATGTGGATAGGCTCCGCACAGGATTACTACCGTCTCTACTCGGTCACGTCGCGTCTTATAAAAGAAAAACACCCCGATGTGCATGTCGGCGGATATTCAAGCTGTTATATACTGGGCGCGAACGTTAACGGAAAATGGACGGAAGGCCCGACGGATTATTTTACCGGTTTTCTTAAATACATTTCGTCTCCCGAAACGGCTGCGCCCCTTGATTTTTTCAGCTGGCACGGTTATCTCGGCAGAGACAGACTCGAAAAGATCGGACGCGAATACAGCTTTATAAAAAATACGCTTGCCGAATACGGGTTTGCCGATATTCCTGTTTTTGACACAGAATGGAACTGCAATATTGCGACATATGAAACAGATGATGTGCGCACGATGTATTACATAAACATGCGTAACGAGTACGGAGCTTCGCATGCTGCGGCTGTCTTGTGCGAGATGCAGCGGCTCGGCGTGGATGCGGCGATGTATTACGACGCGCAGCTCTGGTGCGCATACGGCGCGCTTTTCAATGTTCCGGAGCTTACACCGACAAAAACATATTATGCTTTCAAGAGCTTCGGCGCACTTTACGAGCTTAAAAAAGCATGCGGTGTTTCGTGCGGCAGCGGTTTGTATGCTGCCGCTGCTACCGACGGAGAAAAATGCCGCGTGCTTATCAGCAACATAAAGACCGACGGCGCCGATGTGTTGCTGGAGGCGAATGCGGAGGGTGCAATCGGAATATACCTGACCGACAGCGAAAATGATTTCGCTTTCCGCGTGTGTTCGGACGGAAGCTTTTTTCTTCCGCCGAACTCATTCGCACTTGCAGAGTTTTCCGTGAAAAAGTGAAAAAAGGGAATGTAAAAAAAGCGATGACCGTATAAAACAG